>Ga0163144_10008881_pt1 | contig 21672 bp, 19 predicted proteins | sample OliLak19BULKMAT1_FD_123175 | JGI IMG/M metagenome (GOLD analysis project Ga0163144, IMG submission 123175) | Freshwater microbial mat bacterial communities from Lake Vanda, McMurdo Dry Valleys, Antarctica - Oligotrophic Lake LV.19.BULKMAT1 | ecosystem: Environmental > Aquatic > Freshwater >... | reverse complement strand
CGACCGCCCGTCTGGGCCGACAAGAAATATCGCCGGCTCGAACACCCGTGGTTCGCGCTGCCCGATACCTGGGCCCGTGCAACACTGCTCCGCGATTCGCCGCCGGCTTTCAGAGAGCGGAATCTTTTTACGACCGAAGACGCACTCCACCGAGTTTGATTTTCCTGCAGGGCAGCGCCAACTGCGACTCGAGTTTTCCGGGGCCAGTTACCATGTAACCGGGGCAACCGCCGCGTCGGACCGCCGCGTGAACGCGCGACTGATTTCAACGCGGTCGTGCCATTCATGATTTCTTCTTTTTCTTCCTCACGCTCTCCATCATCGCCGCGTTCTTCGGCGTCGTGAGAATCTCGAATGCGCGCGGCTTCACGTCGTCGGCGAGCATCGTGGCGGCGAGTGGATCGTGATGCTCGGCGCCCCATTGGCGGAGGCGTTCGCGCATGGCGAGCAGCGTCTCCCGGTGCGCGGGGTCGCGGGCGAGGTTGGTCATCTCACCGGGATCTTTTTGGAGATCGACGAGGGACTCGCGCTGCTGGCCGTGGGCGTAGACGCGATACTTGTAACGATCCGTGCGAATCATGCGGCCTTCGGTCGTGGGCACGTTGCCGTCGACGAGCGCGGTTTGCGTCATGTTGTTTTGCAGGACGACGTGGTCAGGCCACGTGGCGAGGTTCTCGCCCTGCGCAAGCGACAGACTGAGTCCGGTGCTGATGCAGTTGAAGGTCCAATGGGCTCTGAAAACGAAACCACTGAATGGTGGAGCGGCTTGTCCCAAGACGCTGGTTTGAATGTCACTCCTAAAAAAGCGCGTTGGGGACAACACGCTCCACCTTCAAGTGCATCGTTACGGCTGAGTCCGGAGAATTTCGCGGGACGCGCGAGGCCGGTGAAATCGCCACTTGCCGAAATAGGCGGTCGAGGTTGGGCGTCTTCAGGTAACGATCGCCCATGCGGCAACTCAACGCATCGGCCGAGTGCTGGTCGGTCATGATGAAGAGGATGTTTGGCTGGGCCGCGGAAGCGGCGGCCAGGAGTGCGCCAAAAACACCAGCGGGTCGGAGATAGAGGTTCATATGAAATTACCCGACGCTTACGGCTCTTCGCCGGCTTTCGCCGCTCTCTTCTTCCGCTTGGCTTCCATCTTGGGCGTGCTCTGCGGCCGACGGGTTCACAAAAAAATAGGTCGCCCTTCAGATCCGCCGGCAGACGGTCGCCGCGAAAAATTTCGCCCCCGCACGTCGCCGTAAAATGATTGAGCGTCTTCTCCTGAGCGCGAAATCGATTGATGCCACCTTGCACGTCGGGAATTGGCACGAGCGGCCAGACTTCCTTAAACCCCTCGGTGAGCTCGTTGCGGATCTTGAAGGCGCCGTAAACGATGGGCTGCTGAAAATTGAGCGGCCCGAGTTCGCCGCCCGCGTTCACGAACCACGGCGTGCCGTGGTCGTCCTGCGTGACACCCCACTGGCCGCCGTTGGGTGCGGTCGGTTCCTTCACGGCACCTTGCGGGGTCCAGCGCAGGCGCACCGCATTGTAGGTGGTGTAGAGCCAGTTGTCCTGTGCCCAAATCAGACCGCTCGTCTGGTGCACTAGCGTCGTGTGTCGGACAGGGGCTAAAAACGCACCGGGCGAGCTTGGTCCGGGAGGTCTACTCCCGGCCGAGAAATTTCACGACCGCCTGGGTCCGCGATTGGACGTGGAGTTTTTCATACACCGAATGGATGTGGGTGCGCACCGTGCTCATGCTGATCGCGAGTTCCTCGGCGATCTCCTTGTAGAGAAAGCCCCGGCTGAGCAGGCGCAGGATCTCGTTTTCGCGTTTGCTGAGCTGCCCCATCTCCCCGGGCGCCTCGCGCCGGCCGTGGAAATACGCGACGACCTTCCGCGCGATCTGCATCGACATGGGTGCGCCGCCGGCATGGACGTGCCCGACGGCCTCGACGATCTCCTCCGCCGGCATCTTCTTCAGCAGGTAGCCGTTCGCCCCCGCCTGCAGCGAATTGAAGATCAGATCGCTCTCCTCGTAGGTCGTGAGCATGAGCACCAGCATCTGCGGACAGGTGCGCTTCAGATGCCGCACGCAGTCGATTCCGCTCATGCCCGGGAGGTTGATGTCGACGAGCGCGACGTCGGGCACCTCGGTCGGAATCCCGCGCACGGCGTCCTCGCCGGTCGCATACGAGCGCAGGCACGTGATCCCGGGGGCGCGCTGGAACAAGCGGCTCAGGCTTTCCCGCGTGCCCGCGTTGTCCTCCACGATGGAAACGGTGATGGTCATGGGCGGGGACGGTGATTCGGAACGGACCTTGCGCGCGCCGGTCGCCAATACAACCGAACAAACATACGACCCCCCGGGCGGTGTAATTGAAAGTGAAGTCAGTGCCCCCGGCCACCGCCGCACTGTCCGGCCGCGACGGTTTGTCACTTATTAAGTGACAAACGAGCCCGCCCCCGCTGCGACCGAACGATAGGTTTGTCACGTATTACGTGACAAACATGCGGGGTGGGTTGGCCGCACCGACGTGGCCTTGGTTGGGCAAGTGACTTCACTTTCATTTGCACCCCGGGGGGGCCTCAGTTGCCGCCGCCGAGGGGAACCTGGAACTCGAGGCGCGTGCCGGCGCCCGGGCTGCTTTCGAGCCGGAATTCGCCGCCGGCCGCCTGCATCCGCTCGCGCATGTGGCGCAGGCCGTTTCCCGTGGCGCCATCCGGCGGCAGAGCGAGTCCCACCCCGTCGTCCTCGACGACCACCCGGAGCGAATGCGATTCGATCGAGATGCTCAACCCCACGTGGCGCGCGCGCGCGTGGCGCACGACATTGGTCAGCGCTTCCTTCACGACGAGGAGCAGGTGGTGGCGCACGTCCGAAGTCACCCAGACCTCGGGCGGATCCTCGGGCAGATCGACCCGGCAACGCAGACCCGCGCTGCGCAGGAATTCCATCGCGTGCTGGCCGAGATAGCTGACGACGTGCGGCACCGTGTCGTTGCCGGGATTGATCGCCCACACGATCTCGTCGAGCGACTTGAGCATCTGCCGCGTGGCGGTGGTGATCTGCCGCAGGTTTTCCTGCGCCGGATCGGCGGCCGGGCCGGGTTGCGTGGCGATTTCGCTGAGCAACTTCACGTGCGCGAGGCTGCCGCCGAGTTCATCGTGGATGTCGCGCGCGATTCTCGCGCGGTCCTCGAACAACGCCGCCTGCTGCTCGGCGCGGCGCAGTTTGGCCCGGAGCCGCTGAAACGACCAGAACTGCGCGCCCGCGACCACCAGCGCGGTGAAGGCCGCGAGCCCGCCCGTGCGGAACCACCACGTTTGCCAGTAGAACGGCGTCACGACCACGGCGAGCGCGGCGCCCGTCTCGTTCCAGACGCCCGCGTCGTTCGCCGCGATCACCCGGAACACGTAGCGACCCGCGGGGAGGCGCGAATACGTCGCCGCCCGCTCGCGGCCGGGCGCCGACCAGGTCTCGTCGAAGCCGTCGAGCCGGTAGCGGAAACGGACATTCTCCGGCGCGGCGTAGCTCAACGCGGCGAAATCGAACGCGAGCCGGCGGTGGTCCGGCGGCACGCGCAGTGCTGCGTTCGCGCCACCGAGATCGATCACCCCCGGCGCGACCGGCCGCCGCAGCGGAAACCGGCTCTCCCGCAGCGCGACCGGACGATCGTCCAGCGTGGCGCGCTCCAGCAGCACCGGCGGCGCCGTCGCGTTGCCGCGGAGATGCTCCGGCTTCAGGGCCAGCAGGCCCAGGCTGGTCGAGAACAGCACGCGGCCGTCGGCCGTCTGGCAGGTCGCCGGCGCGTTGCCGTAGTGCGGTTGGAGGCTGGGCAGGCCCTGCTCGTAACCGTAAAGCGTCGAGCGGACCTTGGTGTTCTTCCCGGCCAGCACGGCCGCCGCATCGTCCCATTCCACCCGGCAAAGCCCATGCGCCCCCGCGAGCCACAGCGCGCCGGAGCGGTCCGACGCAATCTGCCAAATCGCATCGTCCGCCAGGCCCTGCGCCCGGGTCAGGCGGCCATAGCGACCGTCCCGGAGAATGCCCAGTCCCCGCTCCGCATAACCGATCAACAGGCTGCCGTCCGCCGTGGCGTGGAGACAGCGCACGGAGGTCGACACCGCCTCCGCGAGGGCCGGCTCGCGCACGAGTGCATCGCCCGCAACTTTCAGGACCTGGCCGTCCGAGGTCCCGATCCACACGACGCCGCGGGCATCCTGCACCAGGGCCCGGATGTTTCGCACCGCTTCGGGCACCGCAAAGGTCCGCAGCGCGCCCCGCTCCAAGTGGCACAGGCTCGTCGCGCCGTTGGTGGTGAACCACACTGAATCGTCCGCCGCGACCAGCACCGCGCGCACGGAATTGCTCGGCAGTCCGTCCCGCTCGTCCCATGTGCGGACCCGCCCGTCGCTCCGGCCGATCTCGCGGAGCCCCTGGCCTCTCGTGCCCACCCACACCCGGCCCTGGCGATCGGCGGCCACGCAGGCCGCTGCTCCCCCGCCCGCCTCGACCCGGGCCCAGCTTCCGGCCTCGCCCCGCGCGAGCTGGCCGTTGTCGCCCACCGCCCAGAACACACCGTCGGGATCCTGGCACACCGACACGACCGCCTCGAACGGCAAGCCGGACGGCAACCCGATCAAATCCATCGCCCGCTGGCGCAGACGGTTGAGACCGCCGCCAAACGTCCCCGCCCAGACGTTGCCCTCCCGATCCTCCAGCAGCGGGCCGACGTGGCGATGCGACGTCTCCACGCTCTCGAGACGCCCGTCCTCGTGACGCCACAGGCCCGCCGTGGCGGTGCCGAACCACAGCGCGCCGGCGGAATCCTCGAGCAGCGATCCCACGCGGTTGCCCGGAGGCAGTTCGGCGTGGAGCGCGGACTTGCCGTCGCCGGAAATGCGATACACGCGATTGCCGGCCCACGCCCAGACGCCGCCGGCGCGCGCCGCCGCCACCACGATATCGCGGCTCTCGAGGCGCAGCCGCTGCTCGAAACTGCCGCCAACCAACAGTCCGACCCGGCCGTTCAGCGCGCACCAGACGCGACCCGCTGCATCCCGCGCCAGCGACGCTCGGCCGCCGCTGCCGACGCGGTCGGGAATCCCGACCTCGCGCAGCCGGGCACCGTCCACCCGGCAGACCTGGCCGCCGAAAGCGAGCCACACCGTGCCCGCCCCATCCTCGGCAAAGGCGGTGAGTTGTCCGTTCGGCACGCCCTCCGCCACCGTGAAACGCTGCGCCGCGTCCGGCCCGACCTTCACGATTTCCTCCCGGAAGGCCGCCAGCCAGAGGTTGCCGCGCGTGTCCGCATACATCGCCCGCACGCCGCTGCCGATAACGCCCGCGAGAGCCGACAAATCGAATGGCTCGAACGTCGCGCCGTTGTAGCGCACGAGCCCACCCCGCGTCGCGATCCACAGGGCGCCGTCGGGTGTCTGGGCCAATCCGGTCACCCGATTGTCCGGCAGTCCGTCGTCGGCCCGCCACACCCGCGCCCGCCAGCCGGGCGAAAGGGGCGCAGCGCTGGCGAGGCTGAGCCCGGCCAGCACGGCGCCGAAGACCATCCGCGCAAACCATCCCCACCGCGCGCCACGGCTCACGCCCCTGCGGGTGTCGTCCGCGGGTTCGCGCCCCGGGCACGCACCGACCCGGCGGAAGCCGAGTTGCAGGGAGCGGACGCCGGGGCGCATGTCACGAAGAAGCGGCACGCCACCCCGGAAAGGCAAGGCCGGGCCGCGGCGGCGACCAGCGCCAGGCGCTGGCATCCGGAAGGTTGTCGAAAACGTCCGCATGCCGCCGTCACGCTCTTCATCACCCGCGGGCCGCGACCACCTGGCCGGAGCGATGGCTCGCCGCCTGCCGGTCAAGCCGGCCGCAGCCGGGCACGAAACACGCTGCGACTTCGGCGACGCTAATACGCGGGCCGGACCGGGCGCATCTTAGTTTTCTGCAGGTAGGAACGCCTCTCCGAGGCGTCCGTGGCGCCATGAGCGGCGGCGGATACCCCGACGGACGGCTCGGAGAGCCGTCCCTACCAGTAATGCCAATAACGAGTGCAGAAAACTGAGATGCGCCCGCCGGACCGCGGCTCATCGATTTGGGTTGGTAAAGGCATGGCTGCGTCTTTTCTCTAGCGAAACTTATCCAGCCTCGCCGAGTCCAACCGGCACCCGCTTCATTCCCACTCACCTATTATGACAGGTCCCGCCTGGTCCCAAAAACTCCGTGACGAAATTGGCAAAGCCGTGATTGGCCAGGATGCCGTGGTGGAGCGCCTGCTCGTGGCGCTGCTCGCCAACGGCCATGTGCTCCTCGAAGGCATGCCCGGGCTCGCCAAGACGCTGCTCGTCAAGTCCCTCGGGACCGCCCTCGGCGTCCAGTTCGAGCGGGTGCAGTTCACGCCCGACCTGCTGCCGAGCGATGTCGTCGGCACGATGATTTTCCAGCCGAAGTCCGGCGAGTTCTCCGCGCATCGCGGGCCGATCTTCGCCAATCTCGTGCTGGCCGACGAAATCAACCGCGCGCCGGCCAAGGTCCAGAGCGCGCTGCTCGAGGGCATGCAGGAACGCCAGGTCACGATCGGCGGGCAAACGCATCCGTTGCCCAAGCCGTTCTTCGTGATGGCGACGCAAAACCCCGTCGAACAGGAGGGCACCTATCCGCTGCCCGAGGCGCAGACCGATCGTTTTCTTTTCAAGCTGCTCGTCGATTACCCGTCGGCCGAGGAAGAGTCGTCGATGATGCAGCGCTGGGGCCAGGTCACCAAGCAGCCCGCGCTCGCGCCCGTCTCCAGCGGCGAGGAACTGCTCGCGCTCCGCACCGAAGTCGACCGCATCCACCTCGCGCCGGCCGTCCAGGGCTACATCCTCGCCCTCGTGCGCGGCACCCGCGCCCTCGCCGAGCGCAACGGAACGACGAAACGCTATCTGAATTTCGGCGCCTCGCCGCGCGCCTCGCTCGCCCTCTATCAGGCGGGCCGCGCCATCGCGTGGCTCCGGGGCGAAGACTACGTTTCACCTGCGCTGATCCAGGAACTCGCGCCCGACATCCTGCGCCACCGCATCGGCCTCACTTACGAGGCCGAAGCCGAGGAAATCACGCCGGACAAGATCGTCGCGCAGGTGGTCGAGCGCACGCCCGTGCCGGCCAAGTGAACCCTGAAGTGATGAGTGACCAGTGATAAGTGATGAGCAAAACGCTTGGTGTTTGATCGTGTATGGCTGAACCCATTACTCATCGCTCGTCACTCGCCACTCCCGCCGGCTCGCCGGCGCAATCTCCGCTGGCCTTGCTTCGCCAGCTCGAATGGCGCGTGCGGCACGCGGTGGAAAACGTGCTGAGCGGCGAGTATCGCTCGGCGTTTCGCGGCCGCGGCATGGAGTTCGACCAGGTCGTGAAATACGAGTTCGGCGACGAGGTGCGCGACATCGACTGGAACGTCACCGCGCGGCTCGGCGAACCCTACCGCAAGAAATTCGTCGAGGAGCGCGAAGTCACGCTGCTGCTCGTGTTCGAGGATTCGCCCTCGCTGCATTTCGGCTCCGCCGCGCAGTCGAAACGCGAGGCGCTCCTCGAACTGGCCGGGCTCGTCATGCTGCTCGGCGCCGTGAACCGCGACCGCGTCGGCTTCGTGCACGCTTCGCCCGACGGCAATCTCTTTCGCGAGCCCGTGCGCGGCCGCGGCCAGATCATGCACGCGGCGGCCACGCTGCTCGCGCGCCCCGCGCCCGCGCCGACCGCCGGCCCCGCCGAGATCCCGTGGCGCTTCCTCGCGCGCGCCGCGCCGAAACACAGCGTCATGATCTGGCTCGGCGATTTCCCGCCCCGCGGCACACCCGAAGGCTGGCCGGTGCTGCAACGCCGCTATCAGACCATGGGCTTCCGCGTCGACGATCCGTGGGAGCGCGCGCTGCCCGCCGGCGAGACGTTTGCCGCCTACGATCCCATCGCCGGCCGGCTCGTCACGATCGACGGCAGCGCCGCTGAGCGCGCCGCGCACGCCGCCTGGCAGCGCGAGCGCGACGCCGGCTGGCACGCGCTCTTCCCCGACGCCATGAGCCGCCTCGTCGTCAGCACCGACCAGAACCGCCTCGACGCCCTCGTGCGCTTCTTCCACGCGCGCATGAACCGCTCAGGCGGAAAACCCAAGTGACAAGTGCCAAGTATCAAGATGAACACCGGCACCACCTTTCTTGGCACTTGCCCCTTGGCACTTGTCACGTAATTGCGCCATGACCCGCCTCGCCCTCCACGACCCTCTCTGGCTCGTCGCTCTCGCGGCGCTGCCCGTGATCGTGTGGCTGCGCGGCCGGCGACGGGTGCCGGTGCTGCTCGTGCCGTTTGCCGCCGCCTGGCACCGGCCGTCGCTCGCCGCGCCCTCACGCTGGCCGGTCGTGCTGGCGTTTCTCGGTCTCGCGCTGCTCATCGGCGCGCTCGCGCGGCCGCAACGCGTCGAGGACAAACGCGAGGTGCGCTCCGAAGGCTACGACATCATGCTCGCGATCGATCTCTCGACCTCGATGCGCGCGGAGGATTTCGAGAAGGACGGCGAGCGGATCAACCGCCTGCAGGCGATCAAGCCCGTCATCCAGGCCTTCATCGAACGCCGGCCGACCGATCGCATCGGCATCGTGCTCTTCTCCGGCCGCGCCTACACGATGGCGCCGCTGACCTTCGACCACGACTGGCTGGCGCGCCAGCTCGCGCGGGTGAAGATCGGAATGATCGAGGACGGCACCGCGATCGGCGACGGACTCGGCGTGGCGCTCACGCGGCTCGAACAGGCGAAACGCGACAGCGGCGGCAAGCGCATGGGCGCGTTCGTGGTGTTGATGACCGACGGCGCGAACAACCGCGGCGCGCTCCAGCCCGCGCAGGCCGCCGAGCTCGCAAAGTCGCGCGGCATTCCCGTCTACACCATCGGCGCCGGCAAGGAGGGCTATGTGCCCGTGCCGGTCTTCGACGACAACAACCGCAAGATGGGTTACCGCCGGATGCTCTCCGACGTGGATGAGCCCGCGCTGCGCCAAATCGCCGACGCGACCGGCGGAAAATTCTTCCGCGTCGCCGACACCGGCACGATCCAGAACGCATTCAAGACGATCGATCGCGCGCAGAAGATCGAGTTTCAGGCGAAGAGCTATTTGATTACCACCGAGCTGTTCTGGTGGCTGGCTGGTCCGGGCCTCGGGCTTCTCGCCCTCGCCGCGCTGGTTTCCCGCCCGTTGTGGCCGAAGCGGCAGGAGGCGTTCGCGTGAACGCGATTTGCTCAATGCCTTGGGTAGCGGAACGGCTTCCCGTTCCGTCGGAGCCGGAAGCGGCTCCGCTACCCTTCGGAAGGACACGCCACAGGCGTCACACCCATTCATGACCTTCGCCTCGCCTCACCTCCTCTGGCTCCTGCTCGTGCCCGCCGCGTGGCTGGCCTGGGACCTGACGCACCGTCGGCGGACCGCGGGCGGCACCCGGCCCAAAATCCTCCGCGCCGAGGCCGGCGCCCATTCCCTCAATCTCACGGCCGCCAACGCCCGGCCGATCTCGACCACGCGTCCGCGCATCTGGCTGTGTGTCGGGCTCGCCCTCTGCGTGCTCGGGCTGGCGCGTCCGCAATACGGCCGGCTCGAGGAGCCGGTTTTCGATCAGTCGCGCGAAATCCTCATCGCGATCGATCTCTCGCGTTCGATGCTCACGCCCGACGTCAAGCCTTCGCGGCTCGAACGGGCGAAGCTCCTGATTCAATCGCTGCTCGAGAAACTCAAGGGCGAGCGCGTCGGGCTCGCGGTGTTTTCCGGCACATCCTTCCTGCAGAGCCCGCTCAGCGCCGACTACGAGATCCTGCGCGAATTCCTGCCCGCGCTCGGGCCCGACTTCCTTCCCGAGGGCGGCAGCAACTACGGCGCGATGCTCGACACCGCGCTCCAGGCGTTCGGCGCCAGCGGCGCGGCCGACCGCTTTCTTATCGTGCTCAGCGATGGCGAGGCCACGGACGAGAATTGGAAGCCGAAGCTCGACGAGTTGAAGAAGAAGAGCATCCGCGTGCTCGGTCTCGGGGTGGGCACCGGCGGCGGCGGCATGATCCCGGACGGCTCGGGACAATTCGTGAAGGACGAGCGCGGCGCCGTGGTGCTCTCGAAGCTGGAACCCGCGACGCTGCTCACGCTCACCGAGGCCACCGGCGGCGTTTACCGCGATGCCAGCGCGTGGGTCGATCTCGCGGCCCTCGTGAACGAAACGATCGAAGCCGGCCGCAAGGGCCGGTTCGTCGAAAAGAACACCGTGCGCCTGGCCGAGCGCTTCCAATGGCCGCTCGCCTTCGGCCTGTGGTGCCTGTTCGTGAGTTTCTGTTACGAGTTCCCCGTCCGCCCGCGGCCGCGCGCGATCACGCTGGCGGGCGAAACCGGAAACCGGAAACCGGATACCGGAAAGATCGCGGCCACGCTGGCCGCGCTGCTCCTTCTGACCGGTCTCCTGTATCCGGTATCCGGTTTCGCCGCGACTGCGACCGCGGCCAGCGCCACGCCGCCGCCCCCTGAGCCTTCTCCGCTCGCGAAAATCGTCACGCGCCTGGCTGCGGCCGAAACCCGCACCGCGCGCGATTGGTCCGAACTCGGCCGTGAGACGGCCACCTGGGGCGCCAAGCTCCAGTCCGAGCAACAACCGGTGCCGGAAGGTCCCGTGCGCGACGCGCTCGAGGCGGTCAATCTCGGCGCCAAGCTCGATGCGAAAGCCACCGACTGGCCGAAGCTGCGCGAAGAGCTCGAGGCCTTGCTCAAGAAATCCGACGAGGACAAGGACCAGAAGAAGGACGAACAAAACAAGGACGACCAGCAGCAGGACAATGATCAGAAAGATCAGGATCAGAAATCCGACCAGCAGAAGCAGGACAAATCCGGCAAGCAGAAGAAGGAGCAGTCGTCGAAGGACCAAAAGGACTCGTCCGAAAAACAGGATCCGTCCGAGAAGCAGGACGGAAAGCCGGAGGAGCAGAAGCCGCAGGGCGAATCCGCGTTTGGCGACATGAACAAGAAGGACGAGCCGCCACCGCCGCCGCCGCCGCAGAGCACCCAAAAAGTGGGCGGCGCGCCGGAGAAAAAAGAAGAGCCCAAGGAAGCGATTGATCCCTCGCTCGCGCTGCCGTTGCAAAAGCTCGACCAGCTCCGCAATCAAGATTCACCCGCCCAGCTCTTCCAGCTCATGGAAGGCGAGCGCAAGGGCGCGAAAAAGCCCGCCAAGGATTGGTAACGTCATGCGTCTCCTTCGTCTCTTCCCGCTCATCCTCGCCGCCCTCCTCGCCGGCGGCGCCGCGTTCGCCCAGTCCGTGCGCTGGATGCCGACCGATGCGGCGATGTCCAACACCGTGCAGCTCGTGTTCGAGGACTGCGCGCCCGACGGTCCGCCCGATCTCCCGTCGATTCCGCAGGTGACGTTTTCCTCGCTCGGTCAGAGTGAAAACACCCAGATCAGCTTCGGCACCGGCGGCGCCACGCGGCTGCGCACGGTCACGATCACCTATTTGATTCGCTCGCGGCAAAACACCGCCGTGCAAATCCCCGCGTTCACCGTAAAAACCGACAAGGGCCCGCAACGCGTGCCGGCCTACAACGTGGCCGCACCCGCCGCTCCGCTCGAATCCGTGGCCAGCTCCAAGCTCGTGCCCGAGCGCACCAGCGTCTGGGCCGGCGAAGTCTTCGGGCTCACCTACGAGCTTTCCGCCACCCGCCGCACGAACCCCCAAATCTCGCCCACCTTCGACTGGAACGCCGCGCCGCTCGTCGCCGAGGATTGGTCGCGACCTGAAGTCACCGAGGCGGTCGTCAACAACGAGCGCCGGCTCAATGTCGTCTTCCGCACCCGTGCCGTCGCGAAATCTCCGAACCGGCTCAAGCTCGAGGCCGCGAGCCACCTGCTCAGCATCCAGACCGGCACCATCGGCTTCAGCATCATCTCGCAGCCGCGGATGGAGCAAGTTTCGGTCACCTCCGATCAACCGGCCATCGACGTGCGCCCGCTGCCCGCCGGCGCCCCCGGCGGCTTCAGTGGCGCCGTCGGCCAGTTCAAGCTCACTTCGAAGGTCGTGCCGGAAAAAGCCGCCGTGGGCGAACCCATCACCTGGACACTCGAGCTCAGCGGCACGGGCAACTGGCCCGACATCGCCGGCCTGCCGTCGCGCGAAGTCTCGAACGATTTTCAAGTCGTGCAGCCCAAGGCCAAGCGCACGCCGGCCGAGGGAAAACTCTTCGACGTCACGCTCGCCGAGGATGTCGTGCTCGTGCCGACCAAGCCCGGCACCTATGCGCTGGGACCGGTCTCGTTCACGTTTTTCGATCCCAAGACGGGCACCTACGTCACCCGCTCCGCGCCGCGCACCACGGTGACGATCAACCCGCCGCTCACGCCGCAATTCAACCTCAGCGCCCCCGCTCCTGCGGCCGAGTCCAAGATCGAGCCGTCCGCCACCCGGTCAGCCACGCCCCCCGGCCCGCCGGCCCCGCCCGCGGGCATCCCGCGCGATCCGCTCCCAGGCACCGCCGAATCCCGCGGCCCCATGACCACTCGCACCTGGGTCCTCTGCCTCCTGTCCCCCGTCGCCTGTCTCCTGATCTTCTGGACCTGGCTCGCTGTCCGCCGCGCGCAGCAGACCGATCCCGTCCGCCCTCGCCGCGAAGCGCGGGATCGGCTGGCCCGCACGCTCGGTCACCTGGCTGCCGCACCCGTCGACGAGCGCGAATCCCTCGTTCGCGCCTGGCAACGCGACACCGCGATCCTCTGGCAACTTTCTCACGCCGCTCCCCGCGCGACCGCGCTGCCGGAAGCCGGCTGGATCGCGTTGTGGCGCGAAGCGGATCGCACTCTCTACGGCGTGAAAGCACCGCTGCCGACCGATTGGGTCGCCCGCGCGCAGGAGGCGCTCGCCGCCAAATCCGTCCCCGGCTTCAAGCCATTGCGGCTTTTCCTGCCGCAAAACCTCATGCCCTTCGCCGCGCTGCTCACCGTCGCCGCGCTCGCGACGGCGAGCCTGCTGCACGCCGCCGCCCCCGATGGCCTCGCCGCCTATCGCAAGGGTGACTTCGCCGCCGCGGAAAAAGGCTGGCGTAACCGGATTTCCACGACGCCCACCGACTGGATCGCCCGGCACAATCTCTCGCTCGCACTGGCCCAGCAGGAAAACGCCGGTGAGGCGGCCGCGCACGCCGCCGCGGCGTTCGTGCAAAATCCGGCCGAGCCGTCGGTGCGCTGGCACTTCGCGCTGGCCGCGGAGAAATCCGGAGCGCTGGCGGCGCCGCTGTCCTCCTTTCCGAACCCCGGCTTCACCCACACCCTCGCCCGCGCCGCTTCGCCCGCCACCTGGCAGCGGGCGTTGATCATCATGGCTTGGGTCGTGACCTTGGCGATGGCCGGCCTGCTCGCGACCGCTTACGGCCGCGTTTCACGACGGTTGATCCCGATTGCGCTCATCGTGATTGGGCTCGGGGTGGCGGCGAGCGCCACCGCGTTGGCCGGCTGGATCGCCTACGGCGTGGCGGGCGACGCGAACGCCGTGATGGTCGTGCGGCCGACCACGCTTCGCTCCATCCCGACCGAAGCGGAAACGCACACGGCGAATTCCACGAACGCGGTCGCGGCGCAGAAAACGTCATCGCTCGCCACGGGCTCCCTCGCGGTGACGGACAAGACCTTCCTCGGCTGGATCCGTCTCGCCTTCGAAAACGGCCAGACCGGCTGGGTGCGCAAGGACGACGTCGTCGCGCTCTGGCGGTAGCAGCGACCGCCGCGCCCTCGTTTTCAGAGGTAATTTCACGCAATACGTGAAAATGAAAATTCGGCCTCGCTCCTTCACGACCGGAACAAGCCGCGCTCGTCGCGGCCGGGCATCCGGACCCAGCTCAGCGTCTTTCGCACCATGCGCGCCATCGATGCTTCGGGGTTGAGCGCGGTCACCTGATCGATTGCGACCCACGCGAGGTCCTTCGACTCGCGCGAGATCGCCAGCGCCGCCGCGGGATCCGCCTCGAACATGAAACGCAGGTCGTAGTGGTAGTGGCCGGGATCCGATTTGCGCGGCGGAATCCAGTGCCGATCCACATCGAAAATCGCGGATGAAACGGCGCGCACCGCGGCGAGTCCGCTTTCCTCGAGCGCTTCGCGCCACGCGACGCCGAGCAAATCCTCGTCGCCGTCCGCGTGACCGCCGAGCTGGAGCCATTTGTCGAGTTTGCGGTGGTGCGTGAGCAGCGTGCGCGTGCGATCGGGACTCACGATCCATGCGGAACCGGTCAGATGCCCGGGGACACACGAGCGCAGCATACAATCCGCGTGCGTCGCCACGAACGCGATCATGTCGGTCGTCATGGCGGCCTCATGCGGCTCGAGCTCGAGCGCCGCGTGCGCGCGGAGCAGGGCGAGGACGGCGCGGCGGTGCACGTCAGCGCGTCTCGAACCACTTGGACTCGGCCGCGGCTCCACCCGCCGCGGCGATGTGATCGAAAATCTCCGGGACGCTGGCGGCCACGCGAAACAACTCGAGATTGGACGGCTTGAAGAACTTATCCGCGAGCATCCGATCGAAGAGCTGCAACAAGGGATCGTAGAAACCCTCCTGGTTGAGGAAGACGCACGGCTTCTTCACGACATCGAGTTGGCGCAGCGTGAGGATCTCCAAAATCTCCTCGAGCGTGCCCCAGCCGCCCGGCAGGGCCACGAACGCGTCCGCGCGCGTTTCCATGAGGAGTTTGCGCTCGCGCATCGTGATGACGGTCACGAGCTCGTCGGCCTCGTCGTAAGCGAGTTCGCGCGCCTTCATGAATTCGGGGATCACGCCGACGACGCGGCCGCCGCTTTGTTTCACCGCGCGGGCAATGGCGCCCATCATCCCGGTCTTGCCGCCCCCGTAGACCAAGCCCCAGCCCCGCGCGACCATCTCGCGACCTAGTTCGGCTGCGGCCGCGTAGTATTTCGGATCGAGCCGATCGCTGGAGGCACAGTAGACGCAGAGCAGCTTAGGCATGCAAAAACTGAAACCGCTAATGCACGCTAATCCACGCTAATTGTTTTGGCGTTTTCCGAATTAGCGGAGATTAGCGAACATTAGTGGTTTCTTCTCCTCCATCGTATCTTGGCCGTCTCGCCCCCTCGCCGACCGGTTACCTGCACCTGGGACACGCGCGCACGTTCTGGATTGCGGCGGAGCGGGCCCGGGCCGCCGGCGGCACGCTGCTCTTGCGCAACGACGATCTCGATGCGCGGCGGTTCCGGCTCGATTTCGTCGATGCGATGCTCGAGGACCTGCGCTGGCTCGGCTTTACTTGGGCAGAGCCGATGGTGTCGCAGAGTGCGCGGTTGGATCGCTACGGTGCGGCGATGGCCCGGCTGCACGCGGCGCGGTTGATCTTTCCCTGCACGCGCTCGCGGCGCGATGTGATCGAGGCCGCGGGCGCACCGCACGAAGTCGGCGCGGATGACGAACCGGTGTATCCCAGGGATTTTCGTCCGCCCGTCGGGGATACGCTGCCGCCGTGGTCGGAAGGCACGCCGGTCAACTGGCGGTTCCGCGTTCCCGACGGCGAGGCGATCGCATTTCAGGATCAGTGCTGCGGGCCGCAACACGCGATCGCCGGCCGCGACTTCGGCGATTTCCTCGTCTGGCGGAAAGACGGCGTGCCGAGCTACCAGCTCTCGTGCGCGGTGGACGACGCCGAACTCGGCATCACCGAAGTCGTGCGCGGCGCCGATCTGATCAAGAGCACGTTTCGCCAACTCCTCCTGATCCGCGCGCTCGGTCACGCCGCCCCGGCCTATTACCACGCGCCGCTGATGCTCGACGACCACGGCGAACGGCTGGCCAAGCGCCACGACGCGCTGGCGCTGCGCACGCTGCGCGAGCGTGGAGCATCCCCCGCGTCGATCCTCATACCATTTGAGCAGGAAACCAGGAAGCCATGAACAGAACATTCTTCCTGGTTTCCTGGCTTCCCGCTTAACTCCTTTCCCGTGCCCCCCAAAATCGGCGTTCTTAATGTTTCCGACCGCGCGAGCGCCGGCGTCTATGAAGACACGCCGGGCAAGGCCTGCGTGACGCTCCTGCGCGAGTGGCTCAACACACCGTTCGAGGTGGACTACCGCGTGATCCCCGATGAACGCGTGGTGATCGAGGCGGAGTTGAAGCGCATGGCGGACGTCGCAGGTTGCTGCCTGGTGGTGACCACGGGCGGCACCGGCCCGGCGCCGCGCGACGTCACTCCGGAGGCGACCGCAGCCGTCTGCGAGAAGATGCTCCCGGGCTTCGGCGAGTTGATGCGCGCGACGTCGCTCAAATATGTGGCGACCGCGATCCTTTCGCGGCAGACCGCCGGCATCCGGGGGCGCACGCTGATCGTGAATCTGCCGGGCCGGCCGAAAGCGATCCGCGAGAATCTCGAAGCCGTTTTTCCCGCGATTCCCTACTGCATCGATCTGATCGGCGGCCCGCGGCTCGAAGCGAACGAAGCGGCGATGAAAGTGTTTCGGCCAAAAGCGTGAGGACAGTGGCTGCGGTGTCTCGCCGCCGAGGTTCCGACCCTGCGGCGGGACGCCGCAGCCACCGGGCTACTTCGTGAGCACCGGATTGTGCCAGTGCGCCGGCAGCACGGACTCCGGCCCGACGATGTGGGCGCTTTTCATGAGCGGCGTTTGCGGAGAGCGGATTTCGGCTCAGTCTACAAGTGCTTCGCGGCGGCAGTGCAAACCCTCAGCCCCGACAGTTATGCCTTACCTGAAAATTCAGACCAACCTGCCGCTCGGAAAGAAGGCCGAGCGCACCATCCTGAAAAACGCCTCCCTGCTGGTCGCCGAGCTGCTCGGAAAACCCGAACATTTCGTGATGATCGCGCTGCAAGCCGATACGCCGATGCTCTTCGCCGGCAGCGACGACCCGGTGGCGTTCCTCGAGTTGAAAAGCGTCGGCCTGCCCGCGCGCCGCACCAAGGACCTGTCCGAGGCGCTCTGCCAGTTGATCGAGGGCCATCTCGGCATCGCGCGGGATCGCGTTTACGTGAAGTTCATCGACGTGAAGGGCGCGATGTGGGGCTGGAAGGGCGACACGTTTTAGCCGCGCAATGCGGCCCGGTTTCACGTAACAAGGGCCAAGTTCCAAAGGCCGGGCATTTACGTCTGTGCTATCCTGATACTTGTTACTTGGCCCCTTGTTACTTCTTCACCTCCTATGATCAACTACTCCGCTCCCGATCTCACCCAGCATCCGCCCCGCAGCGTGCACGTCCGCCTCGGCGGCTTCGCTCATCTCCCCCGCTTGCTCGACAAGGCCCGTGCCTTCATCGCCGGCAAGCATGGCGGCTTCCACTACCACTGTCCGCTCGACAAAAATTTCTTCGCCTTCACCGGCATCGATCACGAGGTGATGCTCGCCGAGATCAAGAAGGGTGGCTCCGACACGGAGATGCTCGGCTGGGTGCGGGAGCACACGAAGCGGCTGCCGTCCGAAATCTACGCGTGGTCCGCCTGGCTCGAGCAACACGGCCCCGGCGGCGCCGGCGGCCACGAGTGGATGGCAGAGACGATCAAGGCCAACGCCGGCGACCGCGACGACATCCGCTCCTTCGCCGACCTCCTCGATCTCGACGACTACGTGAGCTACGGCGGGAAAGGCTGACGCGCGCGGCGCGCGATTGGTTATTGGTTATCGCTCATTGGGCCCTCTACGAACAGCGGCCGGAATCCGAAAATCGCGCAATGAGCGATCAGCGATAACCCATAACAAATCCTCACAGTTCGTCATACTTCTCCGACCGCCCCTTCGCCTTTTCCACGGGATATTTTTTCGCGTTCGCGGCCATCTTCGCCTCGATCGCGGCCGCGACGTCGAGGCCGGTGATGTTGGCGAATTCCAGCGCGTAGATCACCACGTCGGCGAGTTCGTCGGCGATCCTCGCGCGCTTCGCGGGCTCGTTCGCGATGGCCTTCGAGTGCTCGGGCGTGGCCCAGAGGAAATGCTCCATCAACTCGCCCGTCTCGGCGGCGAGCGCCATGCTGAGGTTCTTGGGCGAGTGAAATTGCTCCCAGTCGCGCTCGTGGACGAAGGCGAGCACGCGGGTTTTCAACTCGGCGACGGTCGTCGTGGCATCGGTGAATGCGGCCATGGCGCGAGGATGCGGCCGGAACAGCGTCACGCAATCTTCACCGTCACAAAAAAGATGATGCTTGGCACGCCGGCTGCAATATGCAGCGTCCAGAACCGCAAGACTTCATGACCGCTTCGCTCCAACATCACGTCCACCGCGCCGGTGCCTGCTTTACGCAGGGCCAGCAGCGTTGTGCCGCGATGCGATCGGTCGTCATTTCCGTTTGGAATAAAAAGACCGACGCGGGCCACCAGAACTAAACCTCCGATCACTCGGAAACGTTTAGCCCTCTGAAGCCCGGCGGTCACCAAACCAGCCGAGGGGACGTTTCCATTCGTTTTCCTCCCATGAACAGCACGATCATCCACACCCTCCCGACCAACAGTCGCAAGGCCCCGGCAAAGCCATTCACCGATGACTTCCGCCAGCCCGCCTATGACTGCCATGAGCACGCGGACGCGATGAAACTCGTCGTCTACGTGCCCGGGGTCGACGCCTCCGGCGTGGAGATCGAGGGGCGCGGCGCCGACCTCACCGTGACCGCCAAGAAGGCGCGCTTCGTGCGCGTCAACTTCACGGCGCTTCACCTCGAGGGCGCGCAGCGCGACTACCGGCTCCGGCTTCGGCTGGGGACGGCCTTCGATTACGCGGCCATGGGCGCGGAGTTCGCGAATGGCGTGTTGACCGTGACGCTGCCGAAGCGCTCGTCGCAACTCGAACGGTTGCGGCGCGTGCCCAGGGCGGCGTAACGCCCGCCGGGCCGACTCTTGCTCCGGCGGTGATGGAACGCGTGTGCGGGGCGCACTTCGGTGCGCCATCCGCGGCATCGCCCCTCCGCCGCCGGGGCTGAACCGGACCTCGCCCTTCCGACGACTTGCCCGGCGTTCGGCCCAAGTGGAATCCGCAAAAAGGCCGCGCTCGTGAGCGCGGCCTTGATTCAGCACGGATCGAAGCTCGTTCAGACTTTCGCCTCTGCGGCATCCGTGCCGGCGATGTGCACCGGCTTGTAACCGCCGATCGATTTGAAATAGAGCAGGATTCCCAGGTAGATCAGGGCCATTACCGCCGGGATGTAGGAATCGGCCTTGAGCGTGCGACGGTCGCCCATTTGGTCGGCCGCGACGATGTCTTTCTGGGCGGGCGTCGCCTTGTTCGCTTTCGCCGCATCCTTCGCATCGGAGAGCTTCTTGCCATCGATCGCGTAGACTTCGCTCAGGAAGAGGAACTTCGACGGAGCAGCGGCCTTCGCTTCCGCGTAGGCGGCCGCGTTGGTCTGCTGCAGGGTTTCGGCGGCGAAACGGTCCTTGCCGTAACCAAGGCCGGGGCCGCCGATCAGGCCGGCGGACAACATCCCGACACCTCCCATGATCGAAATCGCGACCGCACCGGTTTGCGGAAAACGGTCGGAAACGACCGCGAGCATCGTCGGCCAGAAAAACGTCTTGCCGACCGCGTAAACGGTGAGAGCGAGGAATGCCATGCCGACCGTCTGCGCGGCACTGGTGAGCTGCAGGCCGACACATGCCAGGATCGCGCAAACGAGGAGCAGCGCAACCGGCGAGAGGCCGAGCTTCGTCTCGATGAAATGAGCGCAGAAACGCAGGCCGAACATGACGGCCGACGTCCAGATCAGGAGCCATTTGCCCTGCTCGGACGTGAAGAGATTGCCGGTGATGTTGGCAATCCAGCCGTCCGTGCCGAGCTCCACCGCGCCGACAAGGGCGTGCGTGATGAAGAGCACGAAGAGCAGGACAGAACCGATGGAGAATTTCGTCACGACGCCGACCACGAGGAGCAGCAATCCAGCGACGGTGTAACCGACAGCCGGCGGGAAGCTCGCGATGCCCAGGAGTCCGGCCAGCGGCCCGGAGACGAAGAGCGAGAGGAGATAACACACCACCAATGCGCCCAGGATACCGACCGGTTTGAGCATATCGCCGAAGATCGCGCCCTTCTGAGCGGCTTCCGATTTGGGCATCTTCTGGCCCAGGAACATCACGCCGTAGATCACGGTCGGCACGAGATAGAGCGCGAGCTGGATCTTCCAACCGACCTGCATCTTGTCGTCGAGCACCCAGCTCACGACCGCGCCCGCGAGGATGCCAATCGGCCAGCTCGCGTGGAGGATGTTGAGGTAGTGGGTGCGGTTGTTCGGGAAGATTGTCGCGACCAGCGGATTGGCGACCGCCTCGAGCGTGCCGTTCGCAAACGCGAAGATGAACATGCCGATCGTCAGCATCTGATAGGCGTTCTGCGGCGTGGACGCGCCGAAGGTCACGAAGGCCGAAAGCACGTGAAACGCGAAGGCCGCGATCACGAGTTTGCCGTAACCAATTTTGTCACACACGACGCCACCGATGATGATGCCGAAGCAGAAGCCGGTGAATCCGGCGCCGCCGATCGCACCGAGCTGCGTGCCGGTGAAGCCGAATTCGGACGCCCAGTTGTCGAAGATGCCGCCGCGGATGCCGAAGCCCATGCCGGCGGCAAAGATGGCCATAAAGCCCGCCCACAATAGCCGCTTGGCATTGGGGACGATGGCGTCGTTGCTGAGGTTAGCGTTACTCATAGGTGTGAATCACTGGATGGTTGACGGAGGAAAAGGGGAACGCGGGTCACATCCGCGCAGCCGCGCGCGCACCGGGGCGGAACCGTTGACCTGACGCAAGGCCGGACAGCGATGCAAGGGGTTGAGGCAAGCGCGGCCACGTTGAGAGGCGCATGTGCGCTCGGCAAGGGCGCAATTTGATTCAATCGCACCGACCCGCGTGCCGATAACGAATCAACCCCGTGCCATGAGCTCACCCCTGCATCTCTTCCGTCTCCGCCCCGCCCCGACGCAGCGCGACAGCGAGGCCGTGCTCGTGGCAACGCGTCACGATGCGCCGCATGGCACCGCGCTCTTCCGGGCGCCGGCCCTGCCGACCCCGCACCAGTTGAGCAGCGAGCTGCCGTTCACGGTAAATTTCCGGCCTCGTCTCCGAGACCGCCCCTGATGGCGGAAATCTTCCGGCTGCGATAAAGTTATCGGCACATCCTCCTCCCACGAGGGTCCTCCAATAGACCGACTACCAGAACTGCAAACCGAACTGACGCCATGCCATTCCCCGTTCCTCATTTTCAACCCCAACCCGCCCCGCCGGCTCCCGAACCGCCCGCCATGGTGCACAACGTCGCCCGCGAGGACGTGATGTGGAACCGGCCGGTCTTCAAAGCACCGGCGCTCCGGCTTCATCCGGAAGCCTTCGACGCCACGATTTTCGCCCGCGACCTCTGCCGTATCGGCATGGTGCAGCGTTGATCGACGCCCTCCGGCCGCCGCTCCGGCGGCCATCCTTCTCCGCACGGGCTTTCGCCCGTGCTTTTTTTTCCCTCACCCCGCCGGGCACGGAGTCGACGGATATCTACCTCACAACTGTGGAAAATACGCGGGCCAAGGCATGACTAGCCCGGATATTTCATGCTCTACTCGCCAGCGACCCTCCACGGTGTGCTCGGATCAAGTCTACAGATTCAACCGTTTTGGCTATCCGGGCTAAGTGCAAAACCCCAAGCGGTTTTGCTTTT
>Ga0163144_10008880_pt1 | contig 21673 bp, 17 predicted proteins | sample OliLak19BULKMAT1_FD_123175 | JGI IMG/M metagenome (GOLD analysis project Ga0163144, IMG submission 123175) | Freshwater microbial mat bacterial communities from Lake Vanda, McMurdo Dry Valleys, Antarctica - Oligotrophic Lake LV.19.BULKMAT1 | ecosystem: Environmental > Aquatic > Freshwater >... | reverse complement strand
GTTCTGTGCCTACTGTGCTAAATTTAACGGGTATTACTGCCTGCGGGCTTACTTATCAATGGCAGTCAAGCTCAAGTTTAGTTGGGCCATATTCAAATATTGGTGGGGCAACGGCCGATAGCTACTCAACAACAGTTACAAGCACAACTTTTTATCAATGTTTACTAACTTGTGGAGCCTCTACTGCAGTAAGCACAGTGTCTCAAGTAAGTGTAACTCCACCTCCAGTTGTGCCATGTTCCTTATCTACCTACACTAGTTCCACAACGCCTTACAGTTTTGAAACTTTTGTAGGAACACAACTACCTGGTCTTGATGATAGATTATCTGCTATTGTTTCGTTTGGCGGTTTTTCGTTTTGTTATGGCGGTAGTATGTATTGGGGAGGATTTATTTCTGACAATGGAGCCTTCGTTTTTGATGCTGTTCCTTGTTTTCCTAATATTTTAACTAGTTCGTTTGCCGCCTCAAATGTTTCTACTGGATTTGCACTCACAAATCCTGCTCCAAGCTTTAGTACTTCAATACCCCGAAATGCAGTATTAGCACCGTGGCAAGCATTAAGCACAATATCGGGTGGTACAGTGCAATATTACACAGCAGGTGTTGCTCCAAATAGAAGGTTTGTTATTTCTTACGAAAGTGTACCAATGACTATTTGTACCGCATCTTTATTTACTGGTCAAATAAAATTATTTGAAACTAGCAATGCTATTGAAATACATGTTGGTAATAAACAAGTTTGTAGCACTTATAACAATGGCGAGGCTGTAATGGGCTTGCATAGTTTTGATGGTGTCACATATATTCCACCAGTAAATGCGATAGCACATAATGCTGCAGGTGGTGCTGGTCCTTTTAATCTATGGACGATGAATAATACTGCTTATAAATTTGAATCTCCTTGCGCAGTAAATGGAGGTGTTTGCGTAGTTTTACCAATAAATTTTAAACGTTTTTATGGCGAAAACAAAAATGGTGTAAATAAATTGTTTTGGGAAACCGCCGAAGAAAAAGGAATTAAAGAATTTTTTATTAAAAGAAGTAGTGATGGAATTAATTTTGATGAAATAGGAGCGGAAAACTCTTCTAATGAATTATCAAAATATAGTTTTACTGATAATACTTTTAAATCTAACATTATAAATTATTATAAAATTACTGCAGTTGAAAATTCTGGTGCAAGAAAAAGTACAAATATTATTTCTATAGGAAGCACTTACGACAATTTAATTGTATCTGAAATGTATCCAAACCCTACAAAGGATAAATTTTCAATTACGTTTTCGTCAAAAATAGAAAGTAATTTTATTATAAAAATTAAGGATATGTATGGTAAAGAAGTTAAAAATTCTAACCATACTGTCAATGCAGGTATTTCGCAAGTAATTTTAAATTGTAGCGAATTTAATTCTGGCATTTATATTGTTGAAGTGATTGATAGCTACACTAGAATAATATCTCAACAAAAATTAATTATTAGTAATTAGTTTAATTTTTTAAATGTTGCGATTAAATTTATCTACGATATGTATGATTTTAAAAGCACAGTTTGTTAAAAACTTAAATTAACTTTTTCTTTCACATTTTTAATAATTTATCAAATCTTTCCCAATATCTTTTCGGTAATATTTATTAGTGTAATTAATTTTTTCAGCGGCCGCAAAACTTTTGGTTATTGCTTCTTCAATCGTATTTCCAAAAGAAGTAATGGCAAACACCCGTCCGCCATTTGTTACCACTTTATCATTGTCGAACTTAGTGCCTGAATGAAAAATATAGGAATCTTTCACATTATCTAATCCACTTACTTCGTATCCTTTTTTAAATTCTTCAGGATAACCACCACTTACCATTACTACTGTTGTAGCAGTTTGAGGCGTAGTACTATATTCCTTTGTGTGCAAGGTCTGCTGCCCTACTCCAACTAATAAATCTAAAAAATCTGATTCGATACGCGGAATAACAACCTCTGTTTCCGGGTCGCCCATACGGCAATTGTATTCAATTACTTGTGGTTCGCCATTGCAATTCATTAAACCAATAAATATAAAGCCCCTGTAATCTATGCCTTCGGAATTTAACCCAGCTATGGTTGGTTTTACTACCTTTTCTTCCACCTTTTTTATAAAATTTACATCAGCAAAAGGTACCGGACTCACTGCACCCATTCCACCTGTGTTTAAACCTATATCTCCTTCGCTAATACGTTTATAATCTTTAGCTGAAGGTAAAATTTTGTAGGATTTTCCGTCTGTCAGTACAAAAACAGATAATTCAATGCCAAGTAAAAATTCTTCTATCACTACTTTGTTGCTTGCTTTTCCAAACTTAGCATCTAACAACATTGTTTTTAATTCTGCCTTCGCCTCAATAATATTATTAATAATTAAAACACCTTTTCCTGCGGCTAAACCATCTGCTTTTAAAACAAATGGTGGCGAAAGTGTTTCTAAGAATTTATAACCTTCTTCAATAGTAGCTGATGTAAACGTTGCATAACGTGCGGTTGGCACATTGTACTTTTGCATAAATTGTTTACTGAAATCTTTACTTCCTTCCAATCGAGCGCCATCTTTTTTAGGGCCAATAACTGGTATTTCTTTAAGAACCTCATCATTTAAAAAATAATCATGAATACCGTTAACCAATGGATCTTCGGGCCCTACTAAAACTAAATTAATATCTTTTTCCCACACTAAATTTTTTATAGCATCAAAATCGTTAACCGAAATATCTACATTTGTGCCGCAATTGGCTGTACCTGCATTTCCAGGCGCAATATATAAATTTTGTAATAGTTTACTTTGTGCAATTTTAAATGCAAAAGCGTGTTCACGTCCACCCGACCCTAATATTAAAACATTCATAGTATTAAAAATAGTACGCTAAAAATACACATTAATTAATTGTATTTTTACAGGCAAATGACTAATATTTTAATAATTGGCGCAGGTCGCTCTAGCACTTCGTTAATACAGTATTTAATTAAAAATTCTGCTACTTATGATTTAAAAATTACGGTAGCTGACGTTGACATTAATTTAGCCAAGCAAAAAGTAGGCACCAATTCTAATGCAAACGCTATCACTTTTAATATTAACGATGCCGATAAGCGACGAGAAATTATACAACAACACGATTTTGTGATTTCTATGTTACCAGCATTTATGCATGCCGAGGTGGCAAAAGATTGTGTGGAATTTGGTAAACATATTGCTACTGCAAGTTACGTGAGTGCCGACATGAAAGCCTTGGATAAAGAAGCAAAGAAAAAAGGATTACTATTATTAAACGAATGTGGTTTAGACCCTGGTATTGACCATGCTAGTGCCATGAAAGAAATAAATGCAATTAAACAACAAGGTGGGAATGTTAGTTCTTTTAAATCATATTGCGGTGGATTAGTTGCTCCTGAAAGTAATGATAATCCTTGGGGCTATAAATTTAGTTGGAATCCTCGTAATGTAGTATTAGCGGGACATGGAACGGCGCAGTATTTAGAAAACGGTGTTTTAAAATTTTTACCATATAATCGTTTATTTTCGCAAACAGATACTATAACTATTGAGGGTTATGGTAGTTTTGATGCTTATGCAAACCGCGATAGCGTTTCATATAAAGAAATTTATGGTTTAGAGAATGCAAAAACAATGTTGCGTGGAACTTTACGTCAACAGTATTATTGCAAAGCTTGGAACGTATTTATTTTATTGGGATTGACAGACGATACTTCAAAAATAACGCACTCAGATAAATTAACTTATACCGATTTAATAAATTCATTTTTACCAAACGGAACTGGAAACACAAAAGAGAAATTAAAAAATTTCTTAAAAGATAATTGGGATTTCGACATTGAAACCATGTTAGAATATTTAGAACTGTTTTCAAATAAAAAAATAGCTTTACCAGAAGGTTCACCCGCCCAATTATTACAAGCTTTGCTGGAAGAAAAATGGAAGCTACAGGAAACGGACAAAGATATGATTGTAATGCAGCATCAGTTTGAATATACTTTGCCAAATGATAAAACGAAAGTGCTTAAAACAAATTCAAGTCTTGTTGTAATTGGAAAAGGCAGTCATGATACCGCAATGGCGCAAACTGTAGGGTTGCCATTAGCCATTGCTGTTAAAAATTTTATTACTAAACAATTTACAGCCGCTGGCGTTCAAATACCAGTAACGCCTGAGATTTACGAATCTCTTTTGAAAGAACTAGAAGAACACAATATTATTTTTAAAACACAACATTTATAGTATGCTAATCATTGTAACAGGAGCCTCTAAAGGCATTGGATTTGAGATTATAAAATTATTTTTAAATAACCCAAAATATTCTATTGTTGCAATTTCACGAACTACAGATACCTTAAATAAATTAGCAGAAAAAGTAAATACAATTAACCTTATACCTGTAAAGGCAGATATTACAAATGTTACACATTTAAAAAAAGTTATTGGTATTATTAAAAAAATAAATTTACCTGTTGCTATTTTAATAAATAATGCCGGACAAATAGTTAATAAGCCTTTTGAGAAAATTACAGAAAAAGAATTAGAAAGCGTTTATAATACCAATGTGTTTGCGCCTTTTAAATTGATACAACAGTTGTTGCCGTTTATGGGTAAAAAAGCAAAATCGCATATTGTAAATATTAGCAGTATGGGTGGTTTTCAGGGCAGTTCAAAATTTGCTGGCCTAAGCGCTTATAGCAGTAGTAAAGCTGCTTTAAGTGGATTAACAGAATGTTTGGCAGAAGAATTTAAAACAAAAAATATTACGGTAAACTGCTTAGCTATTGGTGCTGTTCAAACCGAAATGCTAAACAAAGCATTCCCCGGCTATAAAGCGCCTTTACAACCTAAACAAATGGCAACATTTATTTATGAGTTTGCTTTAAACGGACATAATTATTTTAACGGAAAAATTTTACCTGTGAGTTTGAGCACGCCGTAATTTAATATTAAATTATATGAAAAAAATATATCACCTATCTACTTGCAATACCTGTCAACGTATTATTGACGAATTAAACTTAACAAAAAAAGGCTTTACTTTTCAGGACATTAAAACTGAAAAAATAACTGAAAAACAACTGCTTGAAATAAAAAATTTATCAGGAAGTTATGAAGCTATTTTTAGTAAAATAGCTCGTAAATACAGGGAATTGGGTCTTAATACAAAAACTTTAACCGAATTTGATTTTAAAAATTATATTTTACAAGAATACACCTTTTTAAAACGCCCCATAATTATTATTGATAAAAAAGTATTTGTAGGAAATAGTAAAAGTACAATATTAGAAGCAAAAAAATTACTGTAACTTTGTAAGTTACAGCTATGTATCAATTTTTAAACCAACATATTTTTATACAAATAAGTAAATGCGCCAACAATTTAAACGTTGATGCCTATGCTATTGGTGGTTATGTTCGCGATTTATTTTTAAATCGCGAAAGCAAGGATATTGATATAGTTACCATTGGCAAAGGAATTGAACTAGCCGAAAGTTTACACAAATTATTGGGCGATACTTCAACCCTTTCAACTTTTAAAAATTTTGGTACAGCGCAAGTAAAGTTTAAAGATTTAGAAATTGAATTTGTAGGAGCCCGAAAAGAAAGTTATAACCGCAATTCACGAAAACCAATTGTGGAAGATGGCACTTTAGAGGACGATCAAAACCGTCGCGATTTTACCATTAACGCCATTGCAATTGGCTTAAGCAAAAATAATTATGGCAAACTGTTAGACCCTTTTAACGGATTACAAGATTTAGAAAATAAAATTATTCGCACACCGCTTGACCCTGAAATAACTTACAGCGATGACCCATTAAGAATGATGCGGGCTATAAGATTTTCATCACAACTAAATTTTACTATTGAAACAGAATCGTTAAACGCTATCTCAAAAAATAAGGAACGCATAAATATTGTTTCGCAAGAAAGGATAACAGATGAAATAAATAAAATTATTTTATCGCCTATTCCTTCAGTAGGCTTTAAACTATTATTTAATACAGGTTTGTTACATTTAATTTTCCCTGAGATGGTAAGGCTTCATGGCGTTGATACTATAAATGGCTTATCTCACAAAGATAATTTTTACCATACCTTGGAAGTGCTCGATAATACTGCAAAAAAAACGGATAGTTTGTGGTTACGTTGGGCAGCTATTTTGCACGATATTGCAAAGCCCGCCACCAAACGCTTTGAAGTAGGACACGGCTTTACTTTTCATGGGCACGAAGACAAAGGCGCACGAATGGTGCCAAAAATTTTTACCAATTTAAAACTACCTTTAAACGAAAAGATGAAGTATGTACAAAAGTTAGTCCAACTTCATTTACGTCCCATTGTGTTAGCTAAAACAGAAGTAAGTGATAGCGCAGTGCGTAGGCTTTTGTTTGAAGCTAGCAACGATATTGACGATTTAATGCTCTTGTGCGAGAGTGATATTACCACAAAAAACCCTAACAAAGTAAAACGATATTTATCAAATTTTGAAATTGTACGCACTAAATTAGTTGAGTTAGAAGAAAAAGATAAATTACGAAATTGGCAACCACCAATTAGTGGTGAAGAAATTATGCAACTGTATAATTTACAACCCAGCCGTAAAGTTGGTATTTTAAAAAATAGTTTAAGAGAAGGGATTTTAGACGGATTGGTGGAAAATAATTATGAGAGTGCGAAGATTTTTTTGGATGAAAAATTTAAAGAATTAAAAATAATTTGATGCAATTCCACTTAAATTATACTCCTAAAAAATCTGATTTTGAAATTAATCACCATCATAAAATTGCCTTAATAGGCTCGTGCTTCGCTGAAAATATTGGCGAATTATTACACGAAAATAAATTTAATATTTTATTAAACCCTAATGGTATTATTTTTAATCCTAAAACTATTTTAGATGTTATTCAAAAAAGTTTTAAAAATACAAGTTACAATGCATCAATATTAATAAAACAAAATCATTTAGTTTATAGTTTTCTGCATCATTCTTCTATAAATGAAATTTCAGAAAGCGAATTAGTAAAAAAAATAAATGGTGTTAATTACCACCTTTTTAACTATTTAAAAGAAGCAGATTTTTTGATGCTCACCTTTGGGTCGGCTTACGCATATTACCAAAAAGAGCTAAATGTATATGTAGCCAATTGCCATAAACAACATTCGGATATATTTGAAAAAAAATTGTTACATTTTGATGAATTAGTAAAAGATTACCTTCAATTAATTCAGCAACTGCAAAATATTAATCCAAAACTTAAAATCATTTTTACAGTTTCGCCTGTAAAATATTTAAAAGATGGTTTGGAAGAAAATTTTATTTCAAAATCTACATTACGATTAGCAATAGATTGTATAATTTCTCAAACTAAAAATTGTTTTTATTTTCCTGCATTCGAGTTAATTACCGACGATTTACGCGATTATCGCTTTTACAAAGAAGATCTTGCACATCCTAATCAACAAGCAATTGAATACGTTTGGCAAAAATTTAGCAATACTTTTTTTAATATTGAAACGATATTGTTAAACAAACAACTCAAAAAATTAAATGTGGCATTAAACCACCGTGTTCTTCAAGGTAAAAAAGAAGAATTAATCAAACACCAAAATTATATTCTAAAATTGAAAGAAGAATTAAATGCGAAATATTCCTTTTTAGACTTATAATTTTATCATATATTTATCTTAAAAAATGCAATTTAAATTACAAAAACTTAAACTAGTAGCTATACTAATTTTTATTTCTACCAAACAATTTGCCCAAACCAATGGTAAAGATTATGGCTTTAATTATGAGTTTAACGACGAAAAATCATCTAAACATTTTATTTGGAAAAGTCCAACCTTTAATACCAAGTGGCAAAATGGGTTTTTGTATTTAGAACATACAAAAAAAGGAGAATCGTATTTTATATCTGATTTTACAAATATTAATTATAAAAAAGCATTCACTATAACAGCATCGTTTAAAATAGTAACAACCAAACCGCAAAGCTACTATGGCATTATATTTGGATCGAAAGGCATAAAAGATGGCTATATTTTTGCCATTAGCGAAAATGGTTATTATACTTTTTTTAAATACGAAAATAATAAAGTTATAGATATAAAAGTGTGGACTATTTCCGATAATATTAACCTTGATAAGAAAGTTAATATAATTGATATTAAGTGTGAAGATGGCAACTATAATTTTTATGTAAATAATAAACTAACTTACACACATAAAGCACTTCCGTTTTATAATTTCGAATTTGGCTATTATATTTCGGGCGATATAAGCATTTTATCAGATTATTTAAAGGTGTATCAAAAACAACCCGATAAAATAAATTACATAACAAGCTCAAATAACTTTGGTAAAAAAACCAATTTGGGTTTAAATATAAATACCACCGAAAACGATGAATTTTGTCCAGTAATTAGTTCCGACGAAAAAACTCTTTATTTTTCAAGAAAAAAATCATCCATTTTTAAAAATAATAAAGATGATGATGATATTTGGTTTGCAGAATTTAATAATAAAGATAGCATTTGGGGTAAAGCAAAAAATATTGGTAAGCCTTTAAATAATGTAAGTAATAATTTTGTACAATCGGTTAGTAACGATAACAATAGCTTAATTACAGGCAACAAATATAACGATAAAGGCGAATTTAGTGGGGTTGGTTATTCAATATCTCAACGTACAAAAAGCGGGTGGAGTATTCCAAAAGATATTGTAATTAAAAATTATTATAACAAAAATGAATACAACGAAATATGTGTTTCGCCAAACGGTAAGGTAATGTTGCTGGCTATTGAGCGCGACGATACGCAAGGAGCTAAGGATTTATACGTATCTTTTTTACACGACGAAGGCACTTGGACCGAGCCAAAAAATATTAGTAATATTTTAAATACTTTTACTGACGAGGTTAGTCCTTTTATAGCCGCTGATGGAGTAACCGTCTATTTCTCAAGCGCAGGGCACCCCGGCTTAGGTAGTAACGATATTTTTATGACCAAACGATTAGATGAAAGTTGGTTAAAATGGAGTACGCCAAAAAATTTAGGTGCTAAAATAAATACTGCCGATTGGGATGCTTATTACACTATACCTGCCTCGGGCAAAAATGCTTATGTAGTATCTAGCAACGATGGTAACAGCGATTTATTTATGTTTAAGCAACCCGAATCGGCAAAGCCAGAGCCTGTTATATTAGTTAAAGGTACAGTGTTTAATTCTGAAACTAAATTGCCAATGGAAGCCACGATTCAATACTCTGAGTTGGGCTCTAACGAGGTGTTGGGACATCTTAAATCAAATCCCGAAACAGGTGCCTTTGTTTTAACTTTACCTAAAGGAAAAAAATACTCAATTATAGCAGATAAAGTGCATTTTATTTCTGTACATAACAATACCGATGTTATAAACTTAAATATTTATCAAGAAAAAGAAGTTGATTTATTTTTAACGCCTGTAAAATCTGGACAAAAAGTTACCATAAATAATTTATTTTTTGAAGCAGAAAAAGCAATAATACTTACTGATTCTTATTCGGAATTAAATAGAATTTATGCCATTTTAAAATACAACGAAAAAATAAAAATAATTATTAATGGGCATACAAGTCTTAACCAATCAACAACCGAATGGAATAAAACGCTATCAACAAACCGAGCATTAGCTGTAAAAAAATATTTGGTTGATAAAGGCATTGCCGATGGAAGAATTACCTGTTTTGGGCACGGTTTTTCGCAGCCCATTAGCAAAATAACTGATAAAACTAGTGTTGAAAAAAATCGCCGTGTTGAATTTGAAATTGTTGAGAATTAGTTTTTTACAAGTAAATAATATTCGGTTTTAATTTTAAATAAACTTACACTTTCTACTTGCAAAAGCGCACATTCTTAACAATATAACGCCATGTTTAAATCGCGAAATATTAGTTGAACCATAAGTACGTTCTTTATAGCGAATAGGCACTTCTACAATTTTTAAGTTTAACTTATGGGCACCAAATAACAAATCAAAATCGCCAAAAGGGTCAAATTCGCCAAAATAAGTACGGTTTTTTATCAATTTTAAATAATCTTTTCTAAACATTACCTTAGTACCGCAAAGTGTATCTTTAAACCGTTGGTCTAACAACCATGTAAATGCCCAACTAAAGAAATGATTGCCCAAATAATTTAAAAAACGCATAGCTTCTTTATCCATAGGATAAACTAATCGTGTACCATTTATAAAATCACCTTTACCACTAGCTATGGCGTTGTAAAATTTTGGTAAGTCTTCGGGCGGCACAGTTAAATCTGCATCCAAAATCATTAAAATATCACCACTAGCTATTTTGTATCCTTCGCGCACAGCATCACCTTTGCCTTTTCCTTTTTGCTGTCCAATTTTTATATCATGCGTTAAAGCATATTTTTTCTGTATCTCTTGTATTTTTTCCCAAGTATTGTCTGTACTATTTCCTTCAATAAAAATAATTTCAATATGCTTACCAAATTTTGGCAATCGCGTAATAGCATTCTCAATATTACCACTTTCGTTTCGGGCAGGAATAACAACCGTTGTAGAATACTTGGCTAAATAATTTTCATCGTTATTTTCAGAAATTGGTTTTGCAAAACTGTAAATATTTAAACTAAAAAATCGAAAGAAAGGAAACTTTGCTAAATATTTATTAAATATAAAAGACAAAATCGGGAAGAAAAAAGGAAATATTAAACGCTTGCTATTTCTGTAAACATCAAAGCCGCTAACCGTTAGTAAGTTATTAATATCGCGGGTACTAAGCCAATTTTGAGTAGGTGTTTTTTGTTTAATACCAATTAATTCAGCAAATTTTATAGCCGGCTCCCAAAACGAATTATAAAACTGAACAATTACTTTAGTGTTTGGGTGGCAACATTTTTTTACCTGTTCAAACACGTTTTGTATATCATCTACAAAACCAATAAGATTACTAATAATAATTAAATCAAAAGTTTGAATTAAGCTAATAGAGTTAGCATCCATTACAAAAAACTCTAAATTCTTATCGGTAAATTTTTGTTTTGCCCAGGCGATGTATTCTTCGCTAAAATCAATACCTACTTTTTTGGAGCCGTCAATTTTTGCCAATAAATCTCCACTGCCGCAACCAATCTCCAAAACAGAACTTTCTTGATGTGAAAAATACTTACAGTAATTGGTAATTTCGTTCCAATAGTATTTGCCAAAACGACGTTGTTGGCGTTTTTTCGCCAACGTATTAAAGTATGTATGTTTAGTATTCTCCAATTTTTTGAGGAGTTAAAAGTAGGGTTTTGATGTATGTTAAGCAAATCAAATTTTTTCCACCTCAATCGTACAAAACAAACCTAATTTTTTATTAAAAGGTGACATTAACCACTCGATACTTTTTGCAAAGTAATACATAAAATATGGCATCATTGCAGTACGAGACACACCGCCACTAATAACATACATAAAAGGACTGTGATACTTTACCGAATTTATTTTTAAATTAGGAAACTCTTTTTTAAACAAATCTAAATCTCGTTCAAAATATATGTACGGTAACGCTTGATTGCTATTAGATAGTGGATTACCTGGCAGTATTTCTCTTCCACCTTTTTCATCAAAGGGCTCGTGGTGAAAACGTTTGTAAATAAAACGTCCCAAAGTTGAATTGGCAGGCTCTACCATCAGTATTTTACCACCTTTTAATAAAGTACGTTCTGCTTCTTTTAAAAATAAATAAGGTTTGGGTATGTGATGAAATACATTCAACATAACAATACTAGCTATCTCATTTTCCTTAAAAGGCATTTTTTCTGCACTAAACACTTTATCAACATTTGGTAATGATAAAATATCGCTGGTAATAACTTGCGGAAATATTTCTTTGTAAAAACCACCGCCTGAGCCAATTTCCAAATGCTTACCATTTTTAATATCTTTTGTTTTTACAATAAATAAGTTATACCAATCCTTATATAAACGTTTTAAAAAAGGTTTTTGTAAAATAATGTCTCGGTGAGCCAAAGTTGCTTTTGGATCATCCAAATCAAAATCTATTTTATATTTTTTAAACATCGTTTCTACTCGCAAAAATATTAAAATAGTGTTTTTTCTCTAAACCTTCTAAAAGCCTTACTTTATCTATGGTTAAAAGTGTTAAAGAATTATTCTCTAACAAATAACATTTAAATTGCAATGATTGTAAATGATTAAAATATTCACATACAGAACTTCCAGCTTTGTTTAAACCATAAGGCCAAAATTCAGAGATTAGTTTTACATCCTTATTGTTTTGCAATGTTTTTGTCATTCCCATTATAGCTTGCATTTCAAAGCCTTGTATGTCCATTTTTATAAAATCAACCTTTGTATTTTGGGCTGATTCGCAAAATGCTTTTAAATAATCATCAATCGACACCGCGTAAATTTCTTTAATATGATCATACTCTTCGGGCTGATATGTTCGGTGGTCTACATTTAATTCTTTAGAGGTATAAATTTTTAGCTTTTCAGTTTTTGATCCAACTGCCTTGTTGTTGATGCGAATGTTTTTGTAATTGGTTGAAGTTTTTTTAAGATGATCAAAATTGGTAATATCGGGTTCAAAGCAATGTACTTGCCCTTTTTCGCCTACAATATTTGATAAAATAATGGCGTAATAACCAATATTAGCACCTATATCCACTACTATATCATTTTTTTGAACATACTTTTTTAAAAGTTTAATTTCAAAAGCATCTTGATTATTTTTAAAAAATGAATACATGGGTTTGTATAACCCAAACATATTTTTATAAAGAAAATTACCAAATTTTACACTTAAAGACATTTTGTAAATTTAAGAATTATGAATTATAATTTTATCCAACAACAAATAATTGATATTTTAAAACCTAATATATTATTTCGTACACCTGCGTATCTTCAAATGCCCCTTCGGTATGAACCAATTTTAATTTTTTCGGATACTTAATGGCAATGGGTTGCATAATATTATGAACGGTATTAATAAAGCCTGCATTAGGGTTGTTGGGGTCTAATCGTAAACTACCCAACATTACATGCGTTACTTTATTTTTTTGAAAAAAGGCTAAAGCACTATCAGGGTTAGATTGCTGGGTAGATGTATCTTTTTTAATAATACTATAAATTGGAAAGAATTTTTTGCCTTTGCCATACACAAAACTCATTGGGGCTTTACGACTAGCTACCAGAGTATTAGAAGATAAACTATCAGAACACCATTCGCTGCAGCGTAAAAAATTTTGCCAATCAGGCGTATAACCAAAATACCTGTCGCCTTTTAAGTTTTTCTGAACAATAGGAATATTTTTAAATCCGCGTTTTAAAGATGATATTGTTACAGAGCCAATAATTAAAGCTACAATTACAAAGTATATACTTTGACCAAAGCCCCCTTTTTTAGTAAAATTATAAATAACATATAACATTAAAATTAAAAATATAGGCATACATACCAATACTATACGTGGCTGATCCCATCTTGCCTGCAGTATTACAAATGATAAAAAGGCTTGAGCTCCAGTAAAAAAAGTAAACAAAACCATCAATTTGTTTTTCTGTTTAAAAAACAACCAAAAGCCTACTAAAATTGTGGCAACAGTAATAAGGGTTACATAACCAAATTGTTCAAAATTAGATTTTTCGGGATCGAAAGCGAAATTTTCATCACGCCAGCCTAATAGCTGGTAAAAACGTTTTCCAATGTATAAATTACAGTTATCAAAAAAACGTTGAAAAAAGCCCGCAGTATCTTCATTTCCAAGCGAAGCATTATAAGGATCTTTTTGCAATAAAATTTTACTTTGTCCTTTAAATTGGTTTTGTGCACTCCAAATTAATTTTACTAATATTTCGTAAGGAATTTTAAAAACTAAAAATGCTAATATTGAAAAACCTGCCGCTTTATAGTTTTTATATATAATAAAAAATAGTAATACAACCGGAACAACAACAACAGCAGAGCTTTTGGCTGTGCTTATTAAAAACATGCATAAACCAAATAATAGCCAAAGTTTAAATTGTGGTTTAAGTTGAGCGCCATCATTTGTAATAGTATCAACTATTTTAACGGAATAATAAAAAAACAAACCTTGTAAAAAAAAGTAAAAAGCTTCGGTAAAGGTCATACTGGCGTAATAAATAATTAGGTGGTTTGCCGCTTGAAACAGAGCTACCGGAATAAAAATAACTGCTGGAACCCTACCTTTTAGGGCTTTATAAAATAATACAAGCCCTAAAACATTAAATAAAACCGAAAATAATTTAAAAATAATTAGTTTAAAACCTATTAATTTAACCAATAATCCTAAAAATAAAGGATAAAGCGGGGCATTTTGTGTATAAAAATAGGTAGGGAATTCGTGTACAAACCGCCAACCGCCCTCCAAATAAAGCGCATCGTCGTGCGCTTCACTTATTCGTGCATTAAACGAAATAAATGAAAGAAATAAACAAAAGCCTATTAAAAAATAAAAAAGTTTTTTATCGTTTTTTACCGCCCAATTTTCAAACTTATCGTAAAGTGTTTTTGGGTTTTTAATAATAGCCGATGCTACTTTTTTATCCTTATTCATAATTGGTAAAAATAGCAATTATATTTATTTTTTATTATGTACTTTTGTAATCTATAAAATTTTATATGGCCCGTTTTCATAACTTAAAAGTAAAAGATATTAAAAGAGAAACCACAGATGCTGTTTCGGTTGCATTTGAAATTCCTGCTCTACAACAGCCCGAATACCAATTTAAACAAGGACAATATATTACCTTAAAATTAAATATTAATGGCGAAGAATTGCGCCGTTCTTATAGTTTATGCAGCAGCCCTTATAGCGAAAAAGAATTGCGTGTAGCCGTTAAAGAAGTAAACGGTGGTAAAGCAAGTACTTTTATTAATCGCAATTTAAAAGTAGGCGATACTATTGAAGTAATGACACCAATGGGTAATTTTTACACCTCATTATCTGGTGGCAATAAAAAAAATTATGTACTATTTGCAGGCGGAAGTGGCATTACGCCTATGATGAGCATTTTAAAAAGTGTATTATATGTAGAAAAAGGCAGCACCGTTACTTTAATTTATGCTAATCGAAATGAAGAAAGTACAATTTTTAAAACTGAAATAGATAATATTGCTTTTCAAAATAATAATTTAAAAGTAGTTTATATTTTTGATACGCCTAAGCAAAAACTTAATGATTTGCAAACTGGTATTATTACGATTGAAAAAACCACGGCTTTAATTGAAAACTTTGGTGGACTAAATGCCGACGAGTATTTTATTTGCGGCCCAACGCCAATGATGGAAAATGTAAAATTAGGTTTACAGAAATTAAAAATTATTGATTCAAAAATTAAAATAGAATATTTTAATGCCGTAATTGAGGCAGTAGATAAAGCCGACTTAAAAGCAGCTACTGCAGCAAATGTAAAAGCTAAAGTAAAAGTAATACAGTATGGTATTGAAACAGATTTTGTATTAGAAACAAGCAGCATTAGTATTTTAGATGCAAGTATTGAAGCAGGCGTTGATGCACCTTTTAGCTGCAAGGGCGCAGTTTGTTGTACTTGTCGCGCTAAAGTATTAGAAGGACAAGTAAAAATGGATGCCAATTTTGCTTTAACCGATGCAGAAGTTGAAGAAGGCTTTATTTTAACTTGCCAGTCGCACCCTATAACCGAAACTGTGGTAATTGACTACGACGCATAATTGTTAATTACTTTTACGTAACGGAAAATAATATATTAAAACTTGCTGAATGTTAATAATTTAGTATTTTAGTAATTTTTATTTTGAAAGTTATTAACATATTTATATTTATTTTTTTAATTTATAGTGGATTTTCTAATAACGAAAATACAGCAAAAAAAAACGATTCTATAAAACCTTATAAAGTTGTTACCAAAAATAAATTAGCGCATTTAATCGATTCGGTTTTAGAATTAGATAATGTAAATTTAAAAGATATTGATTTATTAAATTATTATGCAAGTTTATTAAAAAGTAATAACTGCGATTCTATAAAAATATCTGAATTTAATTTAAGCGAACTACATTTTTATTCTGCCAAAGACGAAAAATTATTATTTCCTCTTACACATTTAGATAGCCTTCCTCAGTTGCTAAATTTAATGTTACAAAACGATTTATTAAGTTATTATTTTTCGCCTTGTAAAGGTGTAATAACTAGTAACTACGGTTGGCGCGATAAGCGCATGCATAAAGGAATTGATATTGATTTACAAAAGGGTGATAAAGTAAGCGCAGCTTTTGATGGTAAAGTTAGATTTGCTCAAAAACAGGGTGGCTTTGGAAACGTAGTAATACTGATGCATCCAAACGGATTAGAAACAGTTTATGCACATTTAAACAAAATTAAAGTAAAACCCGGAGATATTGTTTTAAGCGGACAAACCATAGGTTTAGGAGGCAATACAGGGCATAGCCGTGGTGCACATTTACATTTTGAATTGCGATACAAAGGGCACGCTTTAAATCCTAGTGCATTTATTTCGTTTACCGACCATAAATTGCAACACCACACTATTACCATAAAAAATACCAAACAAGGCCTATGCGCATACCCAAGTAACGCGTACCTGCATACCGTTAGTAAGGGCGAAAGCTGGAATTACGTAGCAATAATGTATGGTATTAGTTCTAAACAATTAATGACATTAAATGGCATCGGCAAACGTTATTATTTAAAAGTTGGTCAGCAATTAAGGGTAAATTAAATTTTGTATTTATTTCGCATTCCGTTTAAAAAAAAAGATTAAATATAATTTTTTAACTTTTGTTTTTAGTAGAAACATCTGTCTAAATAATTTATCTTTATATTTGTATAATGAAAAAAGTTACTCGTATTTTTTATTTTCTAACGATTATTTTACTCATTTCAGTAATTTATTCGTGCAAAAAAAAGAATGCGCCAAAATGTGATGGTGCATCGTCAAATTATAATTCAAATATAAAATCTATAATAAATAGTTCCTGCACTAGTAGCGGTTGCCACCCAACCTATTCTACTTACTTAGGCCTAAAAAGTATTTTGGATAATGGCACTTTTAAACAGCAGGTAATAACCAGCAAAAGTATGCCAAAAAATAGTTCATTAACATCATCTCAACTCAATCAAATACAATGCTGGATTGACGCAGGTTATCCTGAAAATTAAATTATAAATATAATATGGAATACAGACGTTTAGGAAAATCAGGACTACAAGTTAGCTTACTTAGTTTTGGCAGTTGGGTTACATTTGGCAAACAAATTAACGATGGCATAGCCGAACAATTAATGACAATGGCATATGATAACGGCGTAAACTTTTTTGATAATGCCGAAATTTATTCGCGCGGAAAATCGGAAATAGTGATGGGCGAAATTTTAAAAAAGAAAGCTTGGAGCCGCAGTTCATATTGCCTAAGTAGTAAAGTTTATTTTGGTTATGAAGATGATAAGCCTAATCAAACTGGTCTTTCGCGTAAACATATTATTGAGGGCTGTCATGCTGCATTACGAAGATTGCAGGTAGATTATATTGATTTATTTTATTGTCATCGCCCAGATAAAAATACACCTATTGAAGAAACTGTTTGGGCAATGAACACTTTAATTCAGCAAGGCAAAATTTTGTATTGGGGCACTAGCGAATGGGCTGTTGATGAAATTATGCAAGCTTACGTATTTGCCGAACGTAACCATTTAATTGGCCCTTCAATGGAACAGCCACAATATAATATGTTTGAACGGACTAAAATTGAAAAAGACTATTTATTATTATTTAGAGATTTTGGTTTAGGCACTACTATTTGGAGCCCTTTAGCAAGCGGTTTATTAACCGGAAAATATACTAACGAAATGCCAACAGATAATCGTTTACATATTGAAGGGATGGATTGGTTAAAAGAACGTACTTTAGGCGATAATACACGTATTGAAAAAACAAAACAATTAAGTTTTTTAGCTAAAGATTTAGGCACAAGTATTACGAAATTAGCAATAGCTTGGTGTGTAAAAAATCCAAACGTAAGTACAGCTATTTTAGGCGCCAGTAAACCAGAGCAACTTACCGAAACAATAACTGCCTTAGAAGTATTACCTTTATTAACCTCTGAAGTAATTGAAAAGGTAGAAAGTATTTTGCAGAATAAGCCTGTGCAACCTATGTTTTAATATTAGGTACTTTGTATTTTAATTGTTTTATAAAGTGCAAATCAGTTTGGGTTTTTTAAATTGCAGTTATTGTAAACTCGCTCATATAAACTAAATAACAAATACACTATACTTTTTGCAAACATGTTCTTATTTACAAAATACGAAATTCAATATACGAATTAGTGCTTTTTTAATCTTTTATACTAATTTCTTTTTTTTTACGTTAATTTAATAAGTGTTTTCAGCTACTATTCACCGTCATATATTTTTAATAGGCTGTTTCAGTCTTTTTTTTGGTATGATGTTAGGGCCAGCACTAACAAGTATCCCAATGTTTATATTGTGTATCAATTGGTTATTAGAAGGAAATTTTAAAACTAAATGGTTGCAATTAAAATCAAATAGAATTTTTTGGATAGTAATTTCTCTATTTTTTATACACGTTATTGGTTTATTTTATTCGCAAAACATAAAAGATGGCTTTGCCGATTTGCTAATAAAATTACCCATATTTTTATTTTCGATAGTTTTTTTTGGTTCAAAACCTCCCTCCCTAAAAGAACTACACTTAATACTTTATTGTTTTTTATTAGGTAGTTTAATAAATACACTATGGTGTTTTATTTACAGTTTTTTGTTACATCAAACAGAAACAATACGCCATGTATCACGTTTTATGAACCATATTCGTTTTGGCTTATATTTAAATATGGCTATTTGTTGTTGTGTATATTTTTTTAGTCAGCAAAAAAAAAATTGGCAAAAAATAGTATTTATTTTACTGGGCCTCTATTTCACTTTTACAGTTTATACTTTAGGTTTAGCTTCTGGTTTATTTAATTTATTTTTATTAGCGCTTATTTTTGGTATAATAATTATTTTCAAGCAAAAATTAATTTTTAAACTTATTATACTTATTATTTTAATATCTAGCGTTTTTTTATTAGTAAATTATGTTAATGAAATTTATAAAACTCAAATTACATTAAGCAAAATAACACCAAGTAATAGTAATATTTTAAACGAAAACACTCAAATGGAAAATGGAAATATAGTTTTTAAAAATGTAAAAAATGATGAACTAAAACAACAATGGCAAAATCATTTTCCGAGCGATAGTTTTAATTATGAACCAAGTTTTAATAATATAAACCGTTATTATGTAATATTGAGGTATCTCAGTAGCAAAGGTTTAACAAAAGATTCGGTAGGAATATCAAAATTATCATCTAAAGATTTTAACAATATTAAAAATAATATTACTAATTACTTGCACCCAAATTGGGGTTACTTGCACAAACGTATGTATGAATTAGTAAATGAATACGATGAATTTAAAAATAAACGCAATGTAAACGGACATTCGCTAACTATGCGTATTTATTTTTGGAAAGCTGCATGGCAAATTATTAAAAATAATTTAATAATAGGCGTTGGCACTGGCGATGTGCAGTATGAATTAAACAGCACTTACATTCAAACAAACTCGCCTTTAAACCCCGAATGGCGCAAACGGCCGCATAACCAATTTATTACCATTACAGTGGCGCTAGGAATTGTTGGATTAGTATTTTTTTTAGTGAGTTTATTTTACCCAATTATAAAATTAAAAAAACAACTTCATGTTTTATATTTTCCGTTTTTTATTATTTTAATATCATCGTTTATGTTAGAAGATACCTTAGAAAGCCAAGCAGGACTTACCTTTTTTGTCGTATTTAATTCTATTTTTATTTCGAGAGTTAATAATCAAAATATTTAAATTAAATATATTAAAAATTTATATTATTTTTTTATATAAACTTTTTAAAAATTTTGCTTGTTACATTTATTTACTCATCTTTGAATAGTTAAAATTTTAATAAATGAGTGCTATACTTCAAATTAATAATGTTTCAAAAAAATACAGTAACCACCTTGCATTAAATAATGTTTCTATTTCTATAAATGAAAAAGCAGTGTTTGGATTATTGGGTCCAAATGGTGCTGGAAAAACGTCGCTTATACGAATTATTAATCAAATTACAGGACCAGATAGCGGCGAAATTTTATTTAAAGGCGAAAAATTAAATCAAAAACATATTTCGCAAATTGGTTATTTGCCCGAAGAACGTGGCTTATACAAAAAAATGCCAGTAGGAGAGCAAGTTTTATACCTTGCACAGCTAAAAGGCTTAAAAAAAGTAGAAGCAAAAAAACGTATTGAATTTTGGTTCGAAAAATTTGAAATGCAAGGTTGGTATAAAAAAAAAATTGAAGAATTAAGTAAAGGTATGCAGCAAAAAGTACAGTTTATTGTAACAGTTTTGCATCAACCCGAATTATTAATTTTAGATGAACCCTTTAGTGGCTTTGACCCGATTAACGCCCAATTAATTAAAAACGAAATTTTAGAATTACGTAAAAATGGCGCTACTGTAATTTTTTCAACTCACAATATGGGAAGTGTTGAAGAACTTTGCGATAACATTGCATTAATTAATAAATCGCAAAAAATATTAGATGGCTCGGTAAAAGAAATTCGTAAAACATTTAGAACAAATACTTATAAAATTTCGTTTAAAGGCAATGTAATGGGCTTTACCAATGCTTTATGGACAGGCGCTGAAGTGTTAGAAAAATATACCGATGATGATATACATTTTTTTACACTTAAAATAGCAAAAAATATTACCTCCAATCAATTGTTACAAAATGTATTGCCAACCTGCGAACTGTTATCATTTAACGAAATTATACCAAGTATGAACGATATTTTTATTCAGCAGATAAACCAAGGTAATGCATTGAACAGTGTAATAGGTTCAAAAAGTAATTTTACAGAGTAACAAAAATATTTTTGGTTTTATAAGAAAAATTATTTTATAAAATATCATCCTCAAAAAACAAAAAATAATTTCAAAAAACTTTACATAGCCAAAAACAATTATCAAATAACTTTTAAGGTATGAGCAAAATAGGATTAATAATTGGTAGAGAATTAAAATCGAAACTTACCAACAAAACGTTTATAATAATGACAATACTTGCACCGCTTTTAATAACAGGCTTTTTGGGTTTTATTATTAAAATGAGTATGGATGATAAAACAGAGCAACGCGTTTTAGTATTAGATGAATCAAAATTATTTACTGATAAATTAGTAGGTAACGATTATATATCGCTCTCATTCAGTAACGATAACTTACGGAAAGCAGTTGCCGAATTTTCTGATAAAAAATTTACATGTTTATTATGGGTTTCACCAAATATAATTGAAGGCGGTGCTGGCGCAACTAAATTATTTTATAAAAAATCTCCAGGCTTCGCTTTTCAAACTTTTATGAAAGACCAAATGGAACGTATTATTTATGAACAAAAATTAAAAGCTAATAACATCGACCCAAATGTTATTTCTAATTCTAAAACCAATGTAAAAATGATTTTAGAAAAAGTAAACGATAAAGGTAAAACCGAAGAGCAGAG
>Ga0163144_10008878_pt1 | contig 21677 bp, 19 predicted proteins | sample OliLak19BULKMAT1_FD_123175 | JGI IMG/M metagenome (GOLD analysis project Ga0163144, IMG submission 123175) | Freshwater microbial mat bacterial communities from Lake Vanda, McMurdo Dry Valleys, Antarctica - Oligotrophic Lake LV.19.BULKMAT1 | ecosystem: Environmental > Aquatic > Freshwater >... | reverse complement strand
GATTGGGATGTGATGCAAGGCGCGAAGTGCGCCGTGTGGCGAGCCACACAAGCGATTCGCAACGCCGCAGCGCGCCCAAGGCCAGCGAGTCAAATGTTCAAGTTATTCTGGAACGAGCCCTTACTCGCTACATTGGCGCCGTTGTCATAGATGAGCCGGCTGGTGACCCGGTTCCAGCCGCGCGAGAGCGGGTCGGTGCGGCCATTGGAGTGGTGGTTCAAACCGAGTGCCAATTCGCGGAAATTCAGCCCGAGCAGATCGGTATTGATGGGCATCGTGGCAAAGATCTCGGACTCGTGGTTGGTTTCGCGGAACGGTGCCGAAATGTCGCTGGCATACGCCTGCCACCAGCTTTGCAGCGTGACCGCCATCCACAGGCTGATGGTGGAGATCGCCGATCTCCGGCTACAGCGGCGTCTTCAGGCTGAACTGGTATTCGATCTCGTAGTTCTTGGCTTTGTAGCTGTCGCCGAACTCGCGGTAGAGCTCGAAATCGGCGTTGCCGTTGCAGGTGTGGGGCAGCACGTAGTTGGTGCGGTGCCCGGTGATCGAGAACCACTTGGCCTGCACGGAGGATAGGGAGTTCAAACGCTGGTTTCTCGCCCCATGGCAGGATTTCGCAGGGCAGCGTTCGGAGTCGGTAAAACGCATCCGCTCGATCACCGCAGATTCGAGAATGGCTGAGATGATCTTGAGCTGCCCACCGCAGTGCGGCCAGTCCTCCAGGTCGATCTCGAACACCCGCTTGAGCAGCCGGGCCCAGCTGATGCGCGCCCGCTGGCGCTGCGTGCAAACTGGCCCGGTCGGCACCACCGGCGCTCGCAGCTTCGCGTTTGGCGCCAGCACGCCGTGGTCGCGCAGCAGGGGTCCGCGCACTTCGAAAAGCGAATTTATGCGGGCACCAAGCGGGGTGGGCCTCGCCGTCAGCCAGGTAGCCCGATTCATCCTCCTCCTCCTCAATCAGCAAACCGCAGCGGGTCGGCAGCCACATCAGCCGGCTGATGAACTTGTGCAGCAGCGCCTGAAGCGCGTCATCGCCGGGCGCGGGCACCTCGACGAAGACCGGCTCGCCGTCGGTGTGCCGGTACACGCCGTCGAGCACCAGGCAGTGCAGGTGGATGTTCAGATTGGCCGCCGACCCCGTCATTGGCAAGCCCGGCTGGATCAGCCCGAGCGCGCCGCTGTCGGCCTGCTCGGCCTTCAGCCCGGCCTGACCGATCAGCAAGTGCGTGATGGCGCGGTGCACGGCCTGCAGCACGGGCGTCATCAGCTTGCGCGGCGCGGCCGGCAGCAGCCACAGCGAAATCCGCAGCGACAGTACGCAATGGCGCGCGGGCACCCGCGGGATCACAGGGTCGACCAGGTGGGCTGCGGTCTGCGACGTGCGCCATGCGCCATGCGGCGCGCACCGCAAGAGGGGCAGAACCCACGGCGTTCGCAGCTGAAAGCGACGAGCTTGCCGTGGCCGCGTTCGCCACAGCGCAGCCGCAGGAAACCGTGCGCGAGGACGCCGCACTCGAGGAACGCGTCGAACTCGTCGTTGATGAACTGCGGCAGACTGGCGCCGGTGGATTGCTCGGCTCGAGTGAAAAAACTCTCAGCGTGCAGCAGCATCTGGCGGTGCAGCGTGGTCCGCTCGGGGCGGTGGCACTCGTATTGGACCGAGGCGCCATCCGGCGACCGATGCCTTGCACGCGTTGCTCACGACGAGACTGCGGTGCCGCAGGTTCTCAAAGGCTGAGAGGATTTCGAGGGTGACCGAGCGGCGCGCCAAGAGGTGCCCGATCCAGGCGCAAAGCACAGCCATAGCCCGGGCTATGAAGAGCATTTGCAACGCTGAGCGGGCGCTTTTTGGTGCGGTGAGCGGGCATGATCGAAAAACTCTCGGTCTCTCAGTCTCTCGGTCTCTCAGGCGGCGCGCTGCGGCGCCATCGCCCAGCGTGCCGCTTGCCTTGTGGAGCCTTCGTCGGGGTGCATGAGGCGAGATGGGGCAGAGTGCAGATGGACCGCCAGACAGCCGTCCGTCGCCTGCGTCGGCTCCCGCCACCCGCCCGCCACTCCTGCTCAATTGAACGCCAGCGCGCATCAGCCCGGCTCCACGGTCGCCCAGGACCGCGGTGGCAGTTCCCGCGTGACGCGGCCCTGTTCGCAGTGCACGTCCACCACGCCACCCGTCGAGCTGCGCAGGCGCTGCGGCCCGGCACATGGCCAGCTCACCGTCAGCGGCAGCGCCGCCGCCGAGACGATGGCCCAGCGCCTGCCGCCGGCGAAGGCCAGCGCGGTTACTTCTGCGCAGCCGCCACCCGCGCACGACGTCAGATGGGCGGCCCCGCCCATGACGCGGTTCAGCGCCAGCAGGGCCTCGCCGGTGGGCCGCCAATGGCCGGCCGCGGCCAGGTCACGCGTGATGCCGAACAGCTGCGCCAGTTGCCGCGACTCGCCGTCCACGAAGCTGTCGTAGCCGGCCAGCGTGTACACCGCCTGCCGCCGAACGCCCAGCGCGGTGGCCTGCAGCAGCCTGCGCATCAGCGCGGCGCCGGCCGCTGCGTCCAGCAGCACGGCGTCGCGCTCGGCGGCCGAGGCGCTGCCCGCCGTGGTGTGAAAGTTCACTTCGTAGACGTCGACCGTCTTGCCGCTGGCCGCTGCCCCCGCCAGCGCCTGGCGCAGCGGCGCGGCGTCTTCGTGCAGCGCCCTGCCGAGCGCGCCCGCGCTGCTCTCGCCGGCCTCCTGCCGGTAATGGAAGTACGGCGCCACGGCCACGCCTTCGCTGTGCCGCGACAGCGCGGCCATGCGGCCGGCGGCGGCGCCATTCACGTACTGCGTGCCGACGACGCGGTGCAGGGGCACGCCGGGGCCGGCGCCCAGACGCAGGGCCGCGAAGGCGCGGTCGGCCACCTCGGCCAGCACCGCAGGCTGCTGGATGCCGGCCGGCCTGAAGATGCTGTTCCAGTGTTCGTTGCCATGTTCGACGACGATCTCGTCGAAGCGGTGGCGCCGCCAGCCTTGCGCCAGCAGTTCGCCGAAAGCCCGAGCCTGTGCCGGCGTGGTGGTGGCGGGTAGCACCAGCCAGGGCCGTGCGCCCACCTCGGCGGCGAGCGCCAGGAATTCATGCAGGCCGTAGCCGAACTGCACTTCGTGGGCGCCCGGCCGGTAGCGGATGGGCCGGCGTGCCAGCAGTTCGGCGGCCCGGTTCTCGGGGGTGTCGGCCAGCTGCCCCTGCCAATCACGCAGGTAGCCCGGGCGCAGCGCGCGCAGGGTGTCCACCAGTTCGACGCGGAAGCCGCCGGGCTGCGGCGGCAGCATGGCACCGAGTTCGACGTCGTCGACCTGCAGCTCGCCGGCCTCGGCCTGGATGCTCAGCATCAGCGGCCCTGCGGGGCCGTCGTCGCGGGTGTCGAAGCTGAACTCCAGCGCCTGCCATCGCGCGCCGACCGTGAGGCTGCGGTCCAGCCAGGCGGGGCGGCCCTGGCGGCCGAACCCGAGGCGCACCCGCGCCGTGCCGTCCATGCCGCCCATGCCGCGCAGCCAGAGCGCCAGCCGCCAGCGGCCCTTCACCGGCAACAGCTTGCCGGCACGGGCGCCGATCGAGTCGAGGTGGTGGAAGAGCGCCGCGGGCTGGCCCGGCACGGCCGTCAGGCGCAGTGAACGCTGGCCCGGGCTGCCGGGCCGGGGGTCGGCCATCGCGCGCACCTGGCCCTGCGTCCACCACAGCGGCGCGGTCGTGGCGTCCTGCTGGCCCTGCACGGCCAGCACGTCGCCCGGGCGCAGGGCGGGCGGCAGCGGGTCGAGCGTGAGGCTGTCGGGCTCCTGCTCGCTGGCGCGCTGGCTGTCGAGGACGCGGCCGCGCTGGCCGGCGGCGGCACCGCTGAGCACCTCGAAGCCGGCGCCGGCCCAGAAGCCCGGCGGACGGGCGGTCCAGCGTGTGTCGTCGACCACGCGCGCGCCGTCGATGCGCGCCACCACCACCAGCGCGCCGTCGTGGATGGCTTCCAGCCCCGGGTTGCGCAGCACATTGGCCATCAGTTGCTCGGCGCCCCAGACGCTGCGCCCGCCGAGGTTGACGCCGATGCGCGGTGTGTCACCCAGCGCCGCGCCCAGGGTCAGCCGGGCCTCTGGCGCGGCGGCGGCCAGGCAGCAGAAGAGCGCCGGCAGCGCAGCCGCCAGCCAGCGCTGAAGCGGGCTGCTCATCGCGCGCGCACGGGGCTCGGCCACGACCAGGACTGGATCAACGCCCGGCCGATCGCGATGCCCGGCCGCTCGATCCAGCGCGCCAGGCCCAGCGCCGCGCCGCATGACAGCAGCGTGACCGCGGCCAGTGCCATGAAGTAAGCCGCGTCACCCTGCCAGCCGCCCGCCAGCGCCAATGGCCGCAAGGCATGCTAGGCGAAGAGCACATGGATGACGTAGATCGCGAAGGACAGCCTGCCCACCGCGCAGAGCCGCGCCGGCAGGCCCTCGCCCCAGCGCAGCGGCAGCCGGCTGGCGATGCAGGCGAGCGCGACGAAGGCCAGCCCCGCCGTGGTGGGCAGCAGCGCGAAGGCCAGCGCCAGCCTGTTGCGCCAGAGCAGCGCGGTGGTCAGCAAGGACGCGACACCGAAGGCCGCGATGAGCCAGAGCCGCGGCAGCGCGGCGCGGCCCTGGCACTGGAACAGCGCCATGCCGATCAGGAACACCGGCAGCTGGTTCAGCGGATGAAAGTAGGCGGCGCTGTTGTTGGCCACCACGCCGGCCGTGGCGGCCTGCATCCCCAGGTTGAGTGCGAGTTCGAGTTCGAGCCCGACCGCGAGCCCGACCGCGGCACCGCACAGCGCCACCGGCAGCGCGGCCGCATTTTCGGGCAGCGCGGCCTGCGCCCAGATCAGCAGGGGGAACAGCGCATAGAAAGCCATCTCCACGCCGATCGACCAGCCGCCGGGCACGATGCTGTTCTGCGCCGCCGGCACGAAGCCGTGCACGAACAGCAGGTTGGCCAGCACGTTGGTGGCGGTGCAGGGCGCCGCGGCCACCACGCCGGGCTGGCTGTAGTGCAGGCCGGCGCAGATCGCCACGCCCAGAAAGTACAGCGGCGCGAGGCGGAAGAAGCGGCGCGCCAGGAAACGTTGCACCGGCTGCGGTTCGTCCTGGCGGCGCTGGCGCCAGCTCAGACACGGCGTGCAGGCCGAAGCGACGAAGAAGAGCTGCACCCCCATCTGGCCGAAGCGCGCCAGCGCCAGCACCGGCGCCGAGAGGCCCGGCATCACCAGCGCCACGTGGCTGGCCAGCACCATCAGGATGGCCAGTCCGCGCAGTGCGTCGATCTCGGGCAGCATTTCGGCGCGTCCCGGTTCAGGCGCTGGCCGGGCGGGTGCCGCCCACGCTCCAGGCGTGGGCTTGTCCTGCCAGTGGTCGCGGTCGCGCCGAACGAAGTTGACGCACCAGGGTTGTTTGTCTTCGTGCATGGCGTCGTCCTTGGCGGGGTTCTGTCAACGTTCAAAGTGCGCCGGCCAGCCGGCGCATGCCGTTCTTCAGGGATCGCAGCAGCGTGGCCACCGGCAGGCGGTCCAGCCATGACGGGCCGATGATGTCGCTGCGCGACGCACGCTGGCCGGCCAGCGAACGGCTGGCCAGCAGCGTGATCAGTTCCGGGTGCTGGCGGCGCAGCAGGGTGAGCGCGCCGTCGTAGTGCATCGGGCTGCCCAGCGCGTGGCCGACGGGTCGGGCCAGGCAGGCCTCAAGGTGATCGATCACGGTGTCGATCGCCTGTCCGTGCACGGCATAGCAGTGCGCGCACACCAGCGGCTCGGCCGCGGTCAGCCAGCGCAGCGGGCCGGGCCGGGCCGCCAGGGCGTGGCCGGGGTAGGCCAGGTGCCAGCCGCCCGCCCGCAACGTGTCGCTCAGCACGCCGGCGCGCCCCATCGTGGCGCTGAACATCACATCGTCTTCCAGCACCAGCAGGCGCCGCACGCCGTCGGCGCGGGCCTGGCGCAGCACCTGCAGGTGGCTGAGGAAACAGCCGTGCGCGCCGGTGCTGGGAAATTCACCGGGGCCGGCCGGGCGGGTGGCCGCGAAGAAGCGCACGCGGTCACCGTCGACCGCCACGCCCAGCCGCCCCAGCTCGCGCGTGACGGCGCGCCGGCGGTCGCCGCGTTCGGGCAGGTTGATGATGCAGATGCGGTCGAAGGTGTCGAGCAGCTTCGGTGTCGTGGATGTCATGGCGTGACTTTCGTGGGGCGGATGAACAGCGAGGCCAGCAGCAGCCGCCAGCGCGCCGTGGAGTAGATGGTTCTGACCTGGCGGCCGCTCACCGACTCGAGCATCAGGTCGCGCACGTAACCGCCGGCGGTGAACGGGGCGACCCGGTTGACGACCAGGCCCACGGCCTCGGGGTCTATGGTCTGCAGCAGGCGGCTGGCGCGCTGCAGCTCACCTTTGGTGACGGCGCCGGCCTCCACCACCAGCAACACCTGGCCGACGGTGCGCACCAGCAGTTCGGCGTCGGCGCTGGCCAGCAGCGGCGGCATGTCGACGAGCACGAAGTCGGCCAGGCTGGCCCAGTGGCGCAGGGCACGGCCCAGGCGGTCCAGGCTTTCGATGCCGACGCGCCCGCTCGTGGACGGGCCGCTGATCGCCACCCTCGGCGGCAGGCCCGCACTGGCTTCGGCAATGACCTCGGCGCCGCGCGCCTGGCCGCGCAGCAGTTCGGTCAGGCCCGGCCGGCCGCTGGCGTAGCGGCGGTCGCGGGCGAAACCATTCGCCTCCACCGCCAGCACCTTGTAGCCCAGCGTGCGCAGCGTGCCGGCCAGTTCCAGCACCAGGCTGGTGGTGCCGGCGCCCGGCTTGCAGCCGGTGAAACCGAACACGCGCTCGCCACGTCCCTGCTGGCTGCGGATCAGCGCGGCCGCCATGCGGCGCAGTTGTTCCTCACCGAAGACCTGGCTGGCCATGTCGCCGCGCTGCACCTGCCAGCCCGCCGGGGCGATGCCCATGATGCGCTGGGCGTCGTTGACGGTGTGCACGCGGCGGTCGAGCAGGTCGCGCAGCACCGGTGCCACCAGCGCCGCCGCGGCGGCCGCCAGCAGCACCATCAGCAGCAGCTTCCTGCGCCCGGGCCCGAACGCCTGCTCCGGCGTCAGCGCCGGGCTCACCAGCCGCAGGAAGCCGAAGGAGGTGCTCTCGATCTCGATGTAGTTGATGCGTTCGCGCACCTTGTCCATCTCGGCGCGGGCCTGACCGATGTCGGCGGTGAGGATGCCGGCGTCCTGGAACAGGCCTGCGAAGTGGGTGGCCTGCGCTTCCAGCGCCGTCAGATCCTGCTGCAGGCCGTGCTCAACGCTGGCGGCCTGCTCGGCCGTGCCTTGCAGGCGGGCCAGCAGGTTGCCGCGCAGGCCGCCTTCCAGCTGGCCGCTCTGGCCCTTCAGTTCGCTGTCGATCTCGGCCAGTTCGCGCTCGGCGGCCAGCGCGCCGGGGTGTTCCGGCCGCAGGCCGCTCTTCTGCACCAGCAGCGTGGCGCGGCGCGTGCTCAAGGCACCCTTCAGGCTGTTCAGTCCGGGGTCGTTGAGCAGGGCGTCCTGCACCGAACGTGTGCTGACGTTGGTGTCGCCGCGCGCCTTGAAGGCGGCCAGCGCGGCGTCGGCGTCCAGCCGCCGCTGGCGCTGGTCGGCCAGCTTGCTGCGCTGGTCGGCCACCAGGCGGTCATAGGGGTTGGGCGTGCCCTCGTTGAAGGTGGTCAGGCCGAGCTCCTGCGCGATCGCGTTGCGCCGCAGGCCTTTCTCCGCGACGGTGGTCAGCAGTTCCTGTTCACGGCTGCGCAGGTGCACGGCGCGTTCATCGGCGCCGTAGATCTGCTCGGCCTTCATGCGGTCGATGAAGGTCGCGGTGACTGCGTTCACCACCTCGGCCAGGCCCTCGGGCTTGCCGCCTTCCAGCGCCACGCGCAGCAGGTAGGTGTCGGGCACGCTGGCGACCACCAGCCGTTCACGCAGGCGCTCGATGGCCTGGCGCTCGTTTTCGCCCGCCGGCTGCCACAGCGTGCGGCGCTCGCCGAGCGAGGCCAGGGCATCGCGCAGCACGTCCTGGCGGCTCACGCTGCGGCGCTGGTGTTCGACGAACTGGCGGTACTGGGTGTTCGACTGGAAGTCGAGTTCCTGGTCTTCCTTCAGGTTGCGCATGTAGCGCGGCGCCACCTGCATGGCCGCCTCGGCCTGGTAGCGTGGCTCGCCCTTCTTCCATGCCAGGGGCGCGCCGACCGCCAGCACCAGCAAGGCGGCGGCCAGCGCCAGCCCGCGGTGGGCGAGCAGGCTGGTCAGCGGCTTGATGCCGCGGCCTGGCAGGTCGGGAGTGGGGTTCATCGCTTGGAGGATGTGACGGGCAGGCCGGTCGGGGCATGGCTGCGCCTGCCCCGGCACCTGGGCGCCGGGCGAGCGGGCAGCCGGTGCCCGTCTAGCTGAAGGAGCCGACTGCGTCGGCGCGTGTGTCGTGGATGTTGAACACGCGGTGCATGCGCATCAGCTCGAACAGTGCGCGCACGGTGCGCGACATCTCGCACAGCCGGAAGTCGCCCTTGCGGCCGTTCACCTGGCGCAGGCAGGAAATGAGCGCCCCCAGGCCCGAGCTGTCGACGAACTTCACGCCGCTCATGTCGAGCACGACGCGGGTGCGGTCCTGCATCAGCGACAGCACCGCGTCGCGGAATTCGCGCACGTTGCTGGCGTCGAGGTTGTCTTCGCGCAATTCAATGACCAGCACGTCCTGGCCTTCGATTCTTCCGTTCAGTTCCATGATGTTCTCGGATGCGGCCCTGGGTTTGCCGATGCCTGCATTGGAACCCCGGCGGCGCCGCCGAGTGTCATGAAAGTGTGCCGGCGGCGTCTTTCCTGCTCATCCGGCGGGCGCCGCGACGGCGGGCGCATTCACGGTTTCCAGGTCTTGACGGCCGATGCAGGACCCGTAATGTCAGCCCGCGCGATGCCGCGCCGCGCCAGGCAACACCACGCCATCGACGAACCGGCGCTGCCGCCCGTGACAAGATCGTTACACAGCCCGGACTTTCGCGATGAAATCGTCGGAGCCGGTTTTCCGTGCACCTTTGAAGGGAGTCGAACATGCGCCTGCCTGCCGGATTGTTGAAGTACCTGAAATCAGAGGCGTTCTCCCAGACTGACCTGCTCAAGCGTCACCTTGACCAGCGTATCGATCTCGCCAATCAGGCTCAAGGCGTTTACTACGCCGACAAGTCGGAGGCGAACAAGATTGAAGCGGATCGCGTCACCCAATAGGTGGTGGATGCCAACGATGATCAGGGTGGTGTCTGCGAAGCGCTCTCCATGAAGTGGATCAAGATGAAGCGCGGCGAAGTCACGGCTGAGCTCAAGGGGGACGAGAAACCGACGGCAAACAGCCGCGTACAAGCCTTGTCCGACGACCGGCGGTTCGGCAAGGCGATCGACAAGCATGGCGCAAGCAAGAAGGTCCACGGGATGTCGGTCGAGACGCTCGCGAAGTCCCACAAGATGCCGATGGGTCAGCCGCGGAATCATCAAAACAAGGTGTCTACCGTCGCCGTCGTGGTCGCGGGCGCAGTCGTAGGGCGCCCAATCGGTTGCACTTCGGCTCAAGTAGCAACAACGACTTTGCGATGCCCACGCCACGGTGCATCGTCAGCCCGTGCACGAGTTGAAGCGACCAGCCTCCAGAGGCGCCAACGTTCTTGCACTTGGCGAAGCTGTATGGCGGGTAACGCTCGGCAAGCAGCCGGTGAAACCCGATGGCCGGGTACCGGCAATCGACCCAAACCGGCCGGTGGTCTGAGCGAATTCAACGCCCGGAACCGGTCCTTCGGGAGCAGATTCGGGCTGGCTCCTGCGCTATAGCCGCCGCGATGGGCCCCCTTCCGAAATCATTGCACCAACTCCGCACGCGGCAGCTTGGCGGCGCCAGCGTCAAAAGTCAGGAAGCGGTCGCGGCCGAGGTGCGTTGCACGCGCCACGAGCAAGCAATCCGCGAAGTCGGCCGATGGGTACTGCTCAAAGAGGTACAAGGCCTCTTCGACCGTCGGCGCGTGTTCGAACTCGATGCCTGGCGTCTCGAGCATCGCGATGACGACTGCCGTCATCGACGCCCGGTCGATGTTGTAGCGGCTGCGAAGGACCCATTCGGTTTCGAGCAGCGCGCACAGCGTGATGAGGAGCGGCTCGCCGCTTGCGGAGGCCTCGGCGACCACACGTTTGGCCGCAGCGCACTGAGCCGGAGCCGTCGGGTCCTGCACGAGCACACGCACCAGCACGTTGGTGTCGATGGCCGCACTCATTCCGGTAGACGCATCTCGTCGACGGTGACGCCCGGCTGGCCGGGACGCGTCAGCATGCCGACGAGGTCGACCAGGCGCCGCGTCTTCGGCCGCACGACGACAGTGCCATTGCTCAGCAGCGACCAGGCAATCTTGTCGCCAGCCTGCAGGCCCAGGCGCTCGCGCACGTCACGCGGAATCGTGACCTGGCCCTTGATGGACATGGTGGTCGGCTCGGACATTCTGAACTCCAGATTTACGATTTGCGTTATCGTAAAGCGGCCGGATCGCAAGGTCAACCAGCGGGTGGCTATGACCCGACAAGGCGCCATCGATCTCGAGGGCTCACCGTTACCGATGTGCAGTGCTCGGCAGGCTGGTTCGGACCCGGTGCGCCAGCAATCGACCCGTGGCTGCCATTCGGCGAGTCACCAAGCGGTCGGTCGCGCTGGTGGCCAATCGACGCAACTGTGCGAGACGCCAAACGGCGAGGGGCCGCAACGGCCCTCATGCCATCGGCATGTATATGTCGGGAGGCAAAGTGTTCGGCACAGGCAAACACGTGTACCTGTTCAATCCCAACGAGGGCGAGTTCATGGTGCCCGTCAAGCAGTTCTCACAGTTCCTTCGCGACCTGTTCTTCGAAGGGTATGGCGCCGGCGATGACAAGCTCAAAGACTTCCTGCAGTGGCCTGCCTGAAGCCGTCATCGGCGCCCGTTGCGCGCAGGCTGCCGGTCTTCCGCGTTCAAGCGAATCCAGCGCCTTCGATCAGCAGGCGCACCTCCTGCAGCGCCTGCGCCTGTCCCTCCACCAGCGCAGGCGACGGCCCGGCGCCGCAGAGGCGCTCCGCGCGGTGCGCGGCATCGCCCAGCGCCAGCAGCCCGTAGCTGCCCGAGGCGCCGGCCAGGCGGTGCAGGGCGGCGCGCCGCAGGGGGCCGGTGGCTGCGGTGTCGATCTCCTGCCAGCGGCCGGGCAGGCCGGCGATGAAGGCTGCCCGCAGGCGCTCAAAGGCGGCCTGCACGGCGGCCGGCTGGCTGGCCGCCGGGTCGGCGGCGTCGAAGGTCTCAGGCACCTCGCCCGCCACGCCCGTGCTCCCAGTAAGGCAGCAGGTCATGCGGCAGCGTCATGGGATCGAAGGGCTTGACGATGAGGCCGGTGGCGCCGTGTTCCAGCAGTTGCTCCAGTTCGTCGGGCATGGCCTTGGCGGTCAGGAAGACCACCGGCACGCCGTCCATGCAGGGCAGTTTGCGTAGCGCGGCCAGGGTTTCCGGGCCGGACAGGTCGGGCATCATCACGTCGAGCAGCACGAGGTCGGGCCGGAAGCCGGGCGCCTGCGACAACGCGGCGCGGCCGCCCGCGCAGCAAAGCACCTCGTAGCCGCCCACGGTGGCCAGGCTGAATTCCAGTATCAAGCGAATGTCGGCGTCGTCTTCGATGCACATCACGCGGCGCAGCCCGGTCATGTGGACTCCTTCCCGGCAGGTGGCCCGGCCACGGTGGCAGATGCCGCAGGCTGACGGCGGCCGCTCACGGCGGCGGCCCGGAACCATGCGTGCCGGCCAGCAGGCGCTGCAGCACCGACAGCAACTCCGCGGCGCCGCCGTTCGCCAGGCTCAGCCAGGGCAGGCCCAGGCGCTCGCCGAAGGCCTGGTCGACGGAGTCGCCCAGCAGCAGCACCGGCCGGCCGGCGGCAAGACGGCGCAGGCCGGCGCAGAAGGCATCGGCCGAGCCCTGCGACTGCGGGTTGCCGATCAGCAGCAGCGGCGCGGTCTGCGCGGTGTGCGCGGCCTCGGCTTCGGCCTGCGCCAGCGTGGCCGCGCCCGCCACCCGGTAGTCCGGCGTCAGCCAGCGCGCCACGCGGGCGCGCGACTCGTAGTCCGCGTCCACGTGCAGCAGAGCCGGCGGTGCTGGCAGTGCTGGCGCGGCGGCTGAACCAGGCGTCGAAGCAAGCGTCGAAGCAAGCGGGAAACTCACGCTGAAGGCAGCGCCCTCGCCGGTCACGTCGTCGGCGCTGATGCGCCCGCCCATGCGTTCCACCAGCATGCGCGTGATGTACAGGCCGAGCCCGGTGCCGCCCTGGGCGCGGCGGTCGGTGCCGTCGGCCTGCGAGAACTTCTCGAACATGCGGGCGCGAAAGCGCGGCGCGATGCCCGGCCCGCGGTCGCGCACCGTGATGCGCAGCGCGCCACCGCCGTGATGCACGCTCACACGCACCGTTTCACCGGCCGGGGAATGTTTGATGGCGTTCGACAGCAGGTTGGCCATGACCTGCAGGAAGCGGTCGGCGTCCAGCGCCGCCTCGATGCCGGGCGCCGCCGCATCAGGCTCCTGCCAGAGCGACACACCGGCGCGCGCGGCGTAGGCGCGGTTGGCCGCCAGCGCTTCTTCCAGCAGTGGCTGCACGCGCTGCGGGCGCAGGTGCAGCGCCATGCGGTCGCCTTCGAGCTTGGTGAGGTCGAGGATGTCGTCGATCAGGCGGCCCAGGCGCTCGCCGTTGCGCCGCGCCACCTCGGCCAGTGGCAGCGCCCCGGCGGGCAGGGCGCCGGCCGCGCCGCCGGCAAGCAGGCCGAGCGCGCCCATCACCGAGGTCAGCGGCGTGCGCAGTTCATGGCTCACCGTGGCGAGGAACTCGTCTTTCATGCGCTCCACCTGGCGCCGTTCGGTGAGGTCGCGCAGCACCACCGTGTAGTGCGCGGCGCCTTCTTCGCGCCACTCGCTCAGACCCAGCTCGGCCGGGAACGCCTCACCGCTGGCGCCATGCAACCGGCACTCGCGTTGCGCCAGCAGCGCCGGCAGCTCGACCCCGAACACCGCCATGCAGGAAGCGCCCGCCGCCAGCGGCCCGCCGTCACGCAGGGTCAGCGCCAGGGCGGCGCGGTTCAGTTCCTCGACGCGGCCGGCGGCGTCCAGCGTCAGCACCGGGTCGAGGATGTTGTCGAGCATGTCGCGCTGGCGCTGCGCCAGGCTGGCCAGCCGCGACTGCAGGCCGAGCACACTGCCGTAGTGGCGCAGCTTGGCCTCCAGCAGCGCCGGGTTGACGGGGCGCGACAGGTGATCGTCGGCGCCGCTGTGCAGGGCGCGGATGACGTGTTCGTCGCCCTGCAGCGAGGAGGTCGCGATGACCGGCAACCAGCGCCCGCCGGTCAGGCCGCGCAGACGGCGTGTGACCTCGAAGCCGTCGAGGCCGGGCATCAGCAGGTCCAGCAGCACGAGATCCGGCAGGCGGCGGCGCACGGCTTCCAGGGCGGCCAGGCCGCTGTCCACGCCGACCGCGGAATGGCCCAGTTCGGTGACAAGCGCGCACAGCGCGCGGCGCGATTCCTGAATGTCGTCGACGACGAGGATGTCCAGCGGCATGCCATTGCAATCGGATTCGGACAGCCATCGTAGCCCGGGCAAGCCGGCGCTGCCGCCGCTGCGGGAGCCGCGACGCCGGCGGTTTGACAAAGCCGTCACAACTTTGCGCGGCTGGCGGCCTGTAATGGCGCTCATCGCTACCGGACGCCCCCATGCCAGCCGCACCCCACCTCGCCAGCCCCTTCATGAACCGCCTGCGGGCCCGCCGCGCCCGCTGGGCCTGGTGGTGGCACACGCAGGGGCCGCGCCTGGGCAAACGCACGCTCGACCTGCTCGTCGTGCTGCCCGCGCTGCTGCTGCTGCTGCCCCTGTTCGGCGCTGTGGCGCTGGCCATACGCTGGTGCGACGGCGGCCCGGTGCTGTTCTGGCAGCGCCGTGTGGGACGCGACGGCACGGTCTTCGCGTTTCCGAAGTTCCGCTCGATGCGTGTCGACGCCGAGGCGGTGCGCGAGCCACTGGCGGCCAGCAACCAGCACGGCAGCGACGGCGTCACCTTCAAGATGAAGCGCGACCCCCGCATCACGCCTGTCGGCCGGCTGATCCGCCGCACCAGCATCGACGAACTGCCGCAGCTGTGGTGCGTGCTGCGCGGCACGATGAGCCTGGTGGGGCCGCGCCCGCCGCTGGTCGGCGAGGTGGCCCGCTACACGCTCGACGACCGCCAACGCCTGGCCGTCACCCCCGGTCTGACCTGCATCTGGCAGGTCAACGGGCGCTCCGAGGTGCCCTTCGTGCAGCAGGTGCAGATGGACCTCGACTACATCCGCCGTCCTTCCCTGTGGGCCGACGTCAAGCTGCTGCTGAAGACGCTGCCCGCCGTCGTGCGCGGCCGCGGCGCCTACTGAACACGAAAGAACACGAAAGCCCGACATGACGACCTGGATGACCGACGAGACGCATGCGGACAACGGCACCGCCCCGGCCGCACCCGACCCGCGCGCCGACCACGCCTTGCGCCTGCTCGACATCACGCTGAGCGCCTGCCTGCTCGCCCTGCTCGGCCTGCCGCTGCTGGCGGCGCTGGCCATCGGGCGACTGCATCGCCAGCCCGTGCGCGGCCGGCACGGCGCGTTCTTCGAGCGCCTGGGCCTGAGCCTGCATGGCTGGCGCGGCGGACGCGGGGGGCGCAGCTCACGCTGCCTGGCCGCGCTGGGCGCCCGGCATTGGCCGCTGCTCATCAACATCCTGCGCGGCGAGATGGCCTTCGTCGGCCCACGCACACGCGCGCTTGAAGAGGCGGTGCCGGCGGCCACCCTGGCGGTGCGGCCGGGGCTGGTGAACCCCTGGTTCATACGCCGGCGCACGGCGGTGGACTTCGGCAGCGAGACGCGTGCCGACGCCAGTTACCTGGCCAGCCGGGGCCTGCGCCACGACGCCGGCCTGCTGCTGCGCGGCATGGTCGTGGCCCTGCTGCCGGCGCCGGCAGCCGCGGTGCCGGGGCGCGTGCGTGTCGGTGACGTGGCTTTCGACAACGTCGACATGAACGAGGCGATCGACAGGCTGGGCGCCATGCTGGACGGCCAGCAGGCTCAGCAGGTGAGCTTCGTGAACCCGGCCTGCGTGAACATCGCGGCGGCGCACCGTGGCTACCGCCGTCTGCTGGCGCGCGCCGCGCTGGTGCTGCCCGACGGCATCGGCATCAAGATCGGCAGCGACATGCTGGGCACCCCGCTGAAGCAGAACGTCAACGGCACCGACCTCTTCCCCCGGCTCTGCGAGATGCTGCAGCTGCGCGGTGCCAGCGTCTTCCTGCTCGGCGGGCAGCCCGGCGTGGCCGAACAGGTCGCCGCGGGCATCCGGCTCCAATGGCCCGGCGTGCGCGTGGCGGGCCAGCGCCACGGTTTTTTCAGCGTGGCCGAGGAAGGTTCGGTGGCCGCGCAGGTGCGCGCCAGCGGAGCCGACATCCTGCTGGTGGCGCGCGGCGTGCCGGCGCAGGATCTCTTCATCGACCGCCACCTGCCGCTGCTCGGCGTGAAGGTGGCCATGGGCGTGGGCGGGTTGTTCGACTTCGCCTCCGGCCGCATTGCGCGCGCACCCATGTGGATGCGCGAGACCGGCCTGGAATGGATTTATCGCCTGCTGCAGGAGCCGGGCCGGATGTGGCGCCGCTATCTCGTCGGCAATGTCACCTTCCTGACCCGCGTGTGCCTGCAGAGGCTCGGTATGCGCCCGCCGCTGGCGGACGTTCATCCGGTGGCGCGCCCGCTGCTGGGCGCGGCCGACGGCACAGGCACAGGCGCGGGCACAGGCAGCGGCCCGCGGGTCGTCGTCTTCGCCACCCCGCGCGCCGCCGCCGATCTGCCGGTGCCCGCCGACCACCCCGCCGCGCTGCTGCCGGCCGGTTGCCAGACGCTGATCGAGCAGGTGATGGACGAACTGTCGAGGGCGGCGGTGTCGGAGGTGCACCTCGTCGTCAGCGACAGGCCCGAAACACTGCGCGCCACGCTGGGGGACGGCAGCCGCTGGGGCATGGCGCTGCACTGGCATCTGGTGCAGGACCCGGGCCGGCCTTACGAACCGCTGCGCACGCCGCTGCTGCAGGGCGCCCAGCGTCTGCTGATCGGCCATGCCGACGTCTGCCTGGACGCCGCCGCGCTCAGGCAGTTGCTGGCCTCCGACGGCCAGGCGATGCACGCCGGTGCCGAAGACGGCCTGGAGTGGACGGGCTGGGCCAGCCTGCGGCCCGAGCAGTTTCCTGCGCAGCTGCAGGACCTGGATCGCCAGGGTTTGATGCGGGCCGCCGCCGCCGCGGACCTGCCGCAAACGCTGTGCGCCGCCGCTGCCGTGATCAGCGTGGCGAGCGCGGAACAGCTGCTGCGAGCACCGTTCCGCCAGGTCGGCAAGGACGTCGATGGCGACGTCGGAACCCACGCCGGGCCGCCGGTGCCCGCCTCCTGGATCCGCCAGCCCTGGGGCGCCATCAGTCCGCAAGCGCGTGTGCACCCCGAAGCCCGGCTGCTGGGCCCGGTGCTGATCGGTCCTGGCTGCATCGTCGAGCGTGCCGCCGAGGTCGGCCCCGGCGTGGTGCTCAGCCGCGACGTCACGGTCTCGGCGGGCACCCGCCTGGCGCATGCCGTGGTGCTGCCGGGGAGCTACATCGGGGCCGGCCTCGACCTGTCGCACGCGGTCGTCAACGGCGCGCGCATCCGCCATCTGCGGCTGGGCGTGGAGTCCGTGCTGGCCAGCGCCGACGCGCTGATGCTCGACATGGCGGCCACGCCGCCGCGCCGGCCTTCGCTGGCGGGTCGCCTGCTCGCCGTGGCCGTGCTGGCCTTGTGCTGGCCCGCGTTGCTGCTGCACGTGCTGCTGAACCGCTGCGCCGGCCGCGCGCCGTCATGGACCCGCCTGCAGGTGGTCAGCGGGCGGCATGCCGTGACGCACGACCTGCAGCTGGAGGAACTGCGCTGCGCGAGGCCGGGCGGCAACCACCGGGCGCGCGCGCCCTGGGCACTGCTCGCCGGCCTGCTGGACGTGGCCGCCGGCCGGCGTTGCTGGTTCGGCGCCCGCCCGCGCAGCCGCAGCCAGTGGTACGCGTTGCGCCCCGACTGGCAGCGCCTGCTGGCCCGCGTGCCGGTGGGCCTGCTGCATGCCCCCGCCTGGGCCGATGAGTCCGCCCTGGCCGACGAGGCCGGCGCCGCTGCCGACGCCTTCTGGGCCGTGCAGCCGTTCGGCGCGCGCCTGCGCACCCTGGTGTGTGCGCTGCGCCGCCCGGCATGACGCGGCGCGTCAGTTGCCGTGGCTGGATCAGGCCGCGTGCTCACTCTGTGTTTCCACCGCCGCGCCGACATGTCCGGCCGGCCCGTGGCTGGCGTCCCGGATCGGATTGGCGCGCATCGTCGGCGTGCGCAGGATGCCGGCGCGAGCCGGGCCGTCACCGCGTGAAAGCAGGATGCGACAACTCACCTCGAACGGCGGTGACGTCGCGCACCAGCAGCATCCAGCGGCCTTCGGTCATCGGCAGCACTCGGGCTTCATGCCGGCGCATTTCGCCGCCAGCCACTTGCAGGTCGTACTCATAACGCTGCGTCTGGCCGCTGGCGCGCGCCTGCCGCAGCGCCGCACGGGTGGTGTCGGCCAGCGCGGCGGGCACGGTCTCCTGCATGCGGCGGCCGCGCTTGTCGTCCCAGGGCCCCGTCAGAGAAGGGTGCAGAGGGTCGCTGACCTCGACGTAGCGGTCTTCCTCGTCGAGCACCATCCAGAGGTCGGGCATGGCGGCGACGATGGCGGCCAGGCGCTGCTGCGCGGCCTGCGCCTGCGCCTGCGCGCGCTCGAAGGGGGTGACGTCGCGCGCCACGAACAGCACCTGCCCTTCGGGCAGCGGCACGAAGCGGCCGTCGAACGACAGTTCGCTGCCGCCGATGGTGGCCGTGCGGTAGGCCAGCGCCTGCGGCTGCCCGCTGCGGCGCACCTCGGCCAGCGCCTCGCGCACGGCCAGTCCCAGGGCGGAGTCGAGCACCTCGTCGACCCGCCGGCCCTTCAGCTTCGACCAAGGCTGGATCAGGCGGTCATCGTCGGGCGAAGCCACCTGGCGGTATCGGTCATCGGCATCGAAGACCATCCACAGGTCGGGAATGGCACGCAGCGTGGCGGCCAGCCGGGTGCGTGATTCGCGCAACTCGGCCTCTACCTGCTTGGCCCCCGTGATGTCCTGCTGCGCGCCCTGCAGACCGATCAGGCGACCGCTGGCGTCGCGCACCGCCTGGCCCACCACGCGCACCCAGCGCTGCCGCCCGCGGGCGGTGACGAAAGGCAGTTCGAGATCGAAAGGCAGCCCTTCGGCGAGCGCGCGCCGCACGGCCTCGGCCAACCGCTGGCCGGCTTCGCCGGGGTAGAAGGTCAGCGCGGGCGCCAGTTCAGCGCTCGAACCGGCCGGCATGTCGTGGATGGCGCAAACCTCGTCGGACCAGGTGGTGCGGTCGGCCAGCGCGGCGTAGTGCCAGCCGCCGAAGCCGGCCACCCGGCCGGCGATGGCGGCCAGGTCGGTCTGACGCTGCGCGATCATGTCGAGGCTGCCGCGCTCGGCGGTGTCGATCACGACGGCGCAGCGTGCGGCCTGTCCGCGCCAGCGGCAGAGCCGGCCACGCCATCTGGAAAACAAAACCCTGCCGTTCTGGTGGCGTTCATGCCAGACACGGTCCTGTGGCGGCGGCAGCGTGCTGCGGGCGTGCTGGGCGAGGAAGGCGTCCATCGCCTGCCATTCGTTCTGCAGCAGCAGATCGCGGCGCGTCATGCCCAGCAGTTGCGCGATGCTGAAGCCGTAATGCGCAGCGGCTGCCGCGTTGGCGTACACCAGGCGCAGCGTGGTGATGTCATACACCAGGTGCGGCAGCGGGTGGGTGTCAAGCAACAGCGGCGCGGCGTCGGCGATCTCGTCGCCCAATGAGTCCGATCCTGTCGACGGCGCCGTCATCGTTTGCATCCCAGCCTGTTGATCCGGTGGACCCGACCTGAACAACTCCGGCGCGCTGGCCGCCGTGCCGGCGCGCCAGCCGCGCCGTCGGCCTGAGCTTGGATGCTACCCGGCTTGGCGCCTGCCGCCTACGGCCATCAATGGCCGAGCAGCGAAAGCCCGCTCACGGGCGGCGCGGCATACAGCGCGGAGCCCAGCAGGCCTTCGAATTCGGTCAGCGGCGCCGGTTGGCCGAACAGGTAGCCCTGGCACAGCGAACAACCCAGCTCCGACAGCGAATCGCGCTGCAGCGCCGTTTCCACGCCGCTGGCGATGACGGCCAGGCCGAGGTCGCGGCCGATGCCGATGATGGTCTTGACGACGGCCGCGTCATGCGGGTCGCTGGCCAGGCGGGGGATCAGGGTCTGCGCGATCTTGATCTGGTCCAGCGGCAGCCGCTTCAGCGACGACAGCGACGAATAGCCCATGCCGAAGTCATCCATCGCGAAGCCGACGCCCAGCGCCTTCAGCGCGCTCATCGAGGCCAGGGTGTCCTTCGGGTTGTCCTGGATCAGCCCTTCGCGCAGTTCCAGCCGCAGCCGGCCGGGCTCGGCGCCGTGGTCGCGCAGCGCCTTCGTCACCTGTTCGACGAAGCCGGCCTGGCGAAACTGGCGCGTGCTGACGTTGACGGCCAGCCGCAGATGCGCCGAGCGCGGGTCGGCCGCCCACAAGCCGAGCTGCGCGCAGGCCGCCGCCATCACCCACTGGCCGATCGGCACGATGAGGCCGTTCTGCTCGGCCAGCGCCATGAAGTGCTCGGGCCGCAGCACGCCGCGCTCGGGGTGGTGCCAGCGCAGCAGCGCCTCGGCCCCGACGACGCCGCGCTGGGCGTCGATCTGGCCCTGGAAGTGCAGCCTGAACTGGCCGGCGTCGATGGCCACGCGCAGGTCGGCTTCCAGCGCCTGCCGGCTGTTCAGCGCGTGTTGCATGTCGGGGTCGAAGAAGCGCAGGGTGCCGCGGCCGGCGGCCTTGGCCTGGTACATGGCGATGTCGGCGCGCTTGATGACATCGCCCAGCGCGAGCTCGCGGCCGTGGAACAGGCTGACGCCGATGCTCGGCGTCTGGCGGTGCGGGTGATCGCCCAGCAAGTAGGGCTGGCTGATGGCCTTCAGGATTTTTTCGCCGACCAGCGCGGCCTGCGCGGCGGCGCCTTTTTCATCGCTGGCCAGGCTGACGGCCATGACGACGAATTCATCGCCGCCGATGCGCGCCACCGTGTCCTCGCCGCGCACGCAGGCCAGCAGCCGCCGCGCTACGTCCATCAGCAGCAGGTCGCCATGGTCATGGCCCAGGGTGTCGTTGAGCGCCTTGAAGTGATCGAGGTCGATGAAGAACACGGCGCCGTGGCCGCCGTGGCGCGCGCTGGTGGCGAAGGCCTGTGTCAGGCGGTCGAGCAGCATGCGGCGGTTCGGCAGCCCGGTCAGCGGGTCGAAGTAGGCCAGGTTGCGGATCTGCTGTTCGGCCTGCTTGCGCGCCGTGATGTCGACCGAGATGGCGCCGATGGCGTGGTTGCGCCCTTCGGCGTCGGGCATCGGGAAACGCACCGTGAGATAGGTGTGCTGGCTGCCATCGTGGTGGGTGAGCGCTTCTTCGCACTCGACGGGCGCCCGCAGGGTGACGTCCCGCGGGTCGGTGGCCGTGCTGGCCTCGGTGTATGCGGTGGAGGCGGCGAGGTCTGCGTGGTGGCGGTTCGAGAGGATCAGCCGCCCCGACAGGTCATGCGCCGAGATCGAGGCCGGCGCGTTGTCGAGGATGGCCTGCAGCCGCGCCTCGCTTTCGCGCAGGCGCCGCTCGGTGCGGCGCTGGCGCAGGGCGGTCTCGACCCGGTAGCTGAGCAGCTTCAGGTACTTCCGGTCGGCGTCCTTGATCAGGTAGTCGTGCACGCCCAGGCGCAGCGCGTCGGCGGCCGCCACCTCGTCCCAGGCGCCGGTGATTAAGATCACCAGGTCGTCGGCGAAGTCCTCCATGAGGTCGAACGAAGTGCCGTCGGTCAGCCTGTAGTCGGCCAGGATGACGTCGAAGGCGTGGCCGGCCAGCAGCTTGCGCGCCTCGGCCACGGAGCGCGCCACCTGCACCCGGTAGGGCAGGCCGTTGCGTTCGACCTCGCGCAGGGTGGCCATCTCGTCGATGAGGTCGTCCTCGATCAGCAGCACCGAAACATGCTCCGGCAGCAGCGGCATGTGGAGCGTATGGTCGTTCACGACGGCGTCACGCTGGTCATCCAGTGGTCGCGTATCAGGCTCATGATGCCGACGAACTGGGGGTAGTCGACGGGCTTGACCATGCAGCCCGCCACGCTGTTGTTGAAAGCGGCCAGGCGGTCGCCCTCTTCACTGGAGGTGGTGAGCACCACCACCGGGATGCTGCGCAACTCGGCGGCCATCTTCATCTCGGCGACGAACTCGATGCCGTTCATGCGCGGCATGTTCAGGTCGAGCAAGATCTGCCCGGGGCGCGGGTTGGCTGGGTTGCGCAGGAAAATCAGCGCTCGTTCGCCGTCGATGGCGCGGTCCAGCGGGTTGGGCGCGCCCAGCTCCCTGAGCGTTCTTCGCACCGTCAAGGCGTCTGGTACGCCGCCACAGAAATATCGAAACATGAAAACTCGT
>Ga0163144_10008877_pt1 | contig 21682 bp, 16 predicted proteins | sample OliLak19BULKMAT1_FD_123175 | JGI IMG/M metagenome (GOLD analysis project Ga0163144, IMG submission 123175) | Freshwater microbial mat bacterial communities from Lake Vanda, McMurdo Dry Valleys, Antarctica - Oligotrophic Lake LV.19.BULKMAT1 | ecosystem: Environmental > Aquatic > Freshwater >... | reverse complement strand
TTCGAACCTCGCGTAAAAAAGCATCGACGTAACCACTACGGCTGGCTGACCAAGCCACGCGCCGAGGTCAAACGCATGATGGCAAAAGGGCTTATCTGAAACTACGTGCCATTCGTCACATCGTCCGACGCCTCGTTAGCGGTGTCGCTCTCTGCGTTACGCTGATCGGCATTGCTTTCGACCGCAGCGTCGCCTGTCTTCACGCTCTCGGTCGCTGCGGCGGCGACCACGGCGGGACCAGTGCCCAGGCCCTTGGTCATCAGGTTGACCAGCCGCTCGCGCACCGGGCGCAGGCCTTTGAGAAAGCCTTCAGAATCTTCGTAGTCGCGTAGCGCATATTGCTCGGCGATGACGCCGCCGTCTTCACCCTTGGCGTACTTGAAGACGTTGAACTCGACAAACGACAGGTCGGCCGGCCAGAGCACAAAGTCGATCACGACCTCGCCCGTCTCCGGATTCTCAATGATCGCGCAGGGCGAATCGGGATAATCTTTCTTAAGTTGCTTGATGACCCCGCCGGCCAAGGCTGCCGGGTCGTCCAGCTCGGAATAAGTGCGGATCGATGCCAGCCGGGTCCAAGAGTCGAGCTTCTGGTCGGCGGGGATGTATTCCTTGATCGTCTCGCCAGGGTTTTCGCCTTCCCAGCGCAGGACCAGCGTTTGACCATCGAAGTTGACGGTGTCTTCGGCCGCGGTTGCGGTGTCGTCTGCCGTGGCGATCGGCTCGTCGGCGCCCCGGGCGACACACACATTTAGTATCGCAATCGACAGCAACGCGGCGAACGTGCGCATGGTAGGAGACCTCAAGAACTGAGGATGGAGATTTGAACCGCCGGAAGTGCAGCGTGTGACGCCGCAGGGTCGCTAGCAGCGTAACTATAGGTCAAAAACGACCCACAGGTCGGCGCGGAGAATTGCTAGTGCGAACGACTGCAAATTCGCCGAAGAAAGCGAATGGAAAGCGCCGGCAAAACCGCCAGCGGATGGATGCGACCGCGAGAATGCTTGAGGTTTTCCCGAAGCCCGTGGCCTGGAGCCTGTAGCCGTCCCCCTATTGCCGCTTCTTTTCCATTTCCGTGATTTTCTCGACGCGGCGGGCGTGGCGGCCTCCTTCAAATTCGGTCTTCAGCCAGATCTCGACCATCCGGTCGATCAGTTTTTCGCCCAGCATGTCGGCCGACAGACAGAGCACATTGAGGTCGTTGTGCCGGCGGCTCATTTCGGCCGTGAGGTCGTCGTGGCAGGGGGCCGCGCGGACGTGCGGAAACTTGTTGGCGGCGATGCACATGCCGATGCCCGTGCCGCAGATCAGAATTCCGCGGTCGACCGAGCCGTCGCTGACCTGGCTGGCCACCAGCGACGCGATGTCCGGATAGTCGACGCTCTCGCTGCTGCCCGGGCCGGCGTCGACCACCTCCTGATTGAGTCGTTTCAGCAAGTCGATGAGCTTGCCTTTGACGGCATAGCCACGATGATCACTGCCGACGGCGATTCGCATAACGGCACGCTCCGGAGGCCCGCTGGGGCCGGCATGGTAAGTTGGGAGAAAAGTAAAGTCGACTGAGCCCGGACTACAGTTCCAATTCGCTAATTCGCTCGGCCAGCAATCGTTTGATCTGTTCGGCGCACTTCTGATAATACTCCAGCGGTCCGCCGATCGGGTCGGCAACGTCGCTTTGATCGCGGGCCAGAACCATGGTCCGGCTCGCGGCCTCAGGCCACTGCGAGATAATCGCCTGACGGTGCGCGCGGGTCATGGTCCAGATGATGTCAGCCTGCCGCACGAGTTGCATGGTCAGCGGCTGTGATTCGTGATCCGCCAGCGGCAATCCCTGCTTGCTCATCACTTCGACGGCTTCGGGCGTGGGCCGGGCGCCCATCATCGCCGAGATTCCGGCGGACATCACCATCACGCCGTGCTCTCCCAGTTCATTGAGAGAGCAGCCCACGCGATCGGCCATCATTTTTCGGCACATGATTTCGGCCATCGGACTGCGGCACGTGTTGCCCGTGCACACCACCACGATCATCAGGCTGGCCAGGCGTTTGAGCGTTTGCTCGGACACGACGCCGGTCCTGAGGATTTCAAAACCTTTGTTGCCGACCTTCACCACGGTCGACGGTTGACCCAGGCGGCTTTGGCCGTCGTTGAGCACCAATTCTACCTGATCTCCCAGCGCCGCCAGAACACCCTCGGCGGTGGTTGGCTCGACTTGGCCCGCCGGGTTGGCGCTGGTCAGGGCGACCGGCCCGACCAGCATCCGCAGGATGTCGAGCACCATGGCATGGGCCGGCACCCGCAGACCGATCGTGTTGTTGGGCGCCACTGCCCGCCGAACGCTTGGCGCTAGGCGATGAATCAGGCTGTCGGGGTGCTTTTCCTCGGCCACGATCGTGACCGGGCCGGGCCAGCAGCGGCGCGCTAGCCGGCGCCCCAGGGGGCTGAGCGTGGGGATATAGTCCAATGCATCGTCGGCGCTGCGGATGGCCAGGGTCAGGGCCTTGCCCGCCGCCCGCTGCTTGGTGGCCAGCAGCTTGGCGATGGCCCCTTCATGCAAAGCACTGGCGGCCAGGCCATAGACGGTCTCGGTGGGCAGGCCGACCAGCTTGCCCTCGGTCAAAGCCTGCACGGCCCGATGGACCACGTCGCGCGAATCCTCTGCGCTACGGATGTCAATCACGACCGGGGGCATGACGTGCTGCTTTCCAAAGCCGCGAAGAACGGCGGTTTCCGAATACCGAGCAAAAGGTGTGCGTGCCACGCCCTTGCCAGACCCGCGCCGGCGGCCGATGCCCAGGCGGCCCCGCATCCCGGGCGACCGAACGTAATACATTACTATAGAGCCTGTTACGGAGGCTGACAAGGGTTTTGCCCCCGCGACGGAATGCGGGCCGCGGCGGGGTTTGCACACCGCGTCCGCCGACGTTAGCGGACAACCATCGCAAATCCCTATCTCACTGCTCGGCGATCGCACACGCGCGAGAGTTCGCCCCAATCGCTGACTGCGGCTACGATACAGAAGCGCCGAGAATGGCGCCGCGCTCTAGCGCACGCGCGGGCCGCGGCTTCCCATCTCAGATCGATTTCCAGCAATCCAAACGAACCTGGCAGAGGACTCCAGCCGATGAGCACGGGCGACTCAATGCAACAGCGGGCCGAGCAGTTCGTGGCCCGCTACGGCGCGGTGCGCGAGGAAATCTCGCGCGTCATCGTCGGACATCACGACGTGGTCCATGGAATCCTCACCTGTCTGTTCGTCGGCGGCCACTGCCTGCTGGAAGGCGTGCCGGGCCTGGGCAAGACGCTCTTGGTCCGCACGCTGGCCAAGACCCTGGACCTCAACTTCTCGCGCATCCAGTTCACGCCCGACCTGATGCCCGCCGATATCCTGGGCACCAACATGGTCATGGAGTCGCCCGACGGCAAACGGTTTTTTGAGTTTCAACGCGGGCCGATCTTCACGCAGATCTGCCTGGCCGACGAAATCAATCGGGCCACGCCCAAGACCCAGAGCGCGATGCTCGAAACCATGCAAGAGGGCTCGGTCAGCATCGGTGGCAAGGTCTTTCAGCTCGAGCAGCCGTTTTTGGTCATGGCCACGCAGAACCCGATCGAACAGGAGGGGACCTATCCGCTGCCCGAGGCGCAGTTGGATCGGTTCTTCTTCAAGCTGACCGTGGGCTACTCGGGCCGCGAGGAGCTGGGCACGATCGTGGACCGGACCACGCGCGGCGAGCGGGTCGAAGCGCGCAAGGTGATGGATGGCCGCGAGATCCTCCAGTGGCAACAGCTCGTGCGCGAGGTGATCTTGGCGCCGCACGTGCAGGATTACATCGTGCGGTTGATCCTGGCGACGCACCCCGGCGGACCGCTGGCCTTGGAGGTCACGAACAAGTATCTCCGCTGGGGCGCCAGCCCGCGCGGGGCGCAGGCCTTGGCCCTGGCCGCCAAGGTGCGGGCATTGCTGGAGGGGCGCTACAACGTCAGCTTTGAGGACGTCCGCCGGGTCTACCTGCCGGCCTTGCGACACCGCGTGATCTTGAATTTCGAGGCCCAGGCCGAAGAGGTCGAGACCGATCGCGTGTTGCTCGAAATCCTGGAGAAGCTGCCCGAGAAGTCCACCGTGTAAGAGGCGCCAGAGCGACCGATGTCCAGCACTGCAAACGTGACCAGCGCCGCCAAGAGCGAACCGCTGTTGAGCCCCGAGCTGTTGGCGCAATTGGAGCGCCTGGAGCTGGTGAGCCGCAAGATTTTTCGCGGCCGGCTGAAGGGCGAAAGGCGCAGCACGCGCAAGGGTCAGAGCGTTGAGTTTGCGGACTTTCGCAACTACGTGCCGGGCGACGACCTGCGGTTTATCGACTGGAACACCTACGCCCGGCTCGATCGGCTCTTCCTGAAGATTTTCTTCGAGGAAGAGGATCTGCACTTTTACGTCTTGATCGATGCCAGCCCTTCCATGAGCTTTGGCACGCCCACGAAGCTGCGTTATGCCCAGCAATTGGCCGCGGCACTGGGGTTCGTCGGATTGATTCGCGGTGATCGCGTGCGCGTGGAGACCCTGGGTCAACGGCACGTGCAGGCCCCGGTCTTTCGCGGTCGCTCGAGCGTCTGGCGGCTGCAACAGACAATCGCCGAGATTCAGCCCAACCAATCCGCGTCGCTGGCCGAAGGGGTCAAGAACTTCTGCCTGCGCAATTCGGGCAAGGGCATCGTGGTCTTGATCTCGGACCTGATGGACAAGCAGGGTTACGAGGCGGCCTTTCGCTACCTGATCTCGCAGCGGATGGACGTCTACGTGCTGCACGTGCTCTCGGCCGAGGAGCTGCAGCCGGACATTAAGGGCGACCTGCGGCTGATCGATTCAGAAGATCAGGACGTCGCCGAAGTGACCGCCAGCGGCCCGCTGCTGAAGCGCTACCAGCGCACGCTGGCCGCGTTTGTCGACGGCGCGCGGGATTATTGCAATCAGCGCGGCATGAACTACCTATTGGCCAGCAACCAGGTGAGCGTTGAGCAGTTGATCTCCGGCTACCTGCGCAAGCGAGGCCTGGTGCGCTGATGTCCTGGATCAACATGCTCTCGCCCTGGCAGTGGGTGTTGCTGGCCGCCATTCCGCCGGCCATCGTGCTCTTGTATTTCCTCAAGCTCAAGCGGCAGCCGCTCGCGGTGCCCAGCACGTACCTCTGGCACAAGTCGGTCGAAGATCTGCACGTCAACAGTATCTGGCAACGGCTGCGCAAGAGCCTGCTGTTGTTGTTGCAGTTGTTGTTCATCGGCGTCGTCGCGCTGGCCTTGTTGCGTCCCGGTTGGCGGGGCAGCCAGCTAACGGGCCACCGCTTCATCTTCACGGTCGATACCTCGGCCAGCATGAGCTCGACCGACCAGGAGCCCTCGCGGCTGGACGAAGCCAAACGCCGCGTGTCCGAGCTGATTGAGGAGATGGCCTCTGGCGACACGGCGATGATCGTGAGCTTTTCTGATGCAGCCCGGGTGGAGGTGCCTTTCACCGACAATCGCCGCGTGCTCCAGCGCGGCCTGGCGTTGATCCGCCCGACGCCGCGGCGCACATCGCTGGGTGACGCACTGCGAATCGCCGTGGGCCAGGCCGGCGCGGGACCCGTCTCCGAGAAAGACTCTGAGGAATCCGCTGCCAGCGAGACGGCGACGATGTACCTGCTGAGTGATGGCCGCTTCGCTGACGTCGAAGATGCTCCGCTCGGTGGGCTGGCGGCCGAATACGTCCCGATTGGCAACGGCGACGCCGCGAACGTGGGCATCACCGCTTTCAACACCCGGCGGCGTGAGGATCAGAGCGAGAGATTGCAGGCCTTTGCCCGACTTGAGAATGCCGGAACCAAAGCGGTTACCGCCCAGGTTGAGCTGTTGAGGGACGGCACGCTGGCCGATGCCGACGAGGTGGAACTGCCGCCGCACGGGTCGGGCAGCGTGGTCTTCGAACTGGGCGACGTCAAGAGCGGCGTGCTCCAACTGCGGGTGCAACCAGGCGGGTCGCTGGCGCTCGACGATCGGGCCTGGGCCGTGATCGATCCGCCGGCCCGGGCCAAGGTCTTGGTGGTCACGCCCGGCGACGATGCCTTGGAGCTGGCGCTGGCGACCGACAGCGCGCGGGAGCTGGCCGATGTGGAGATCGCCCGGCCCGATGTGCTCGAGACCCAAGGCCATCAAGACAAGGCCTCGGCCGGTTACTATTCGCTGATCATTTATGACCAGTGCCAACCCAAGCAACTGCCGCAGGCCAATACATTGTTCATTGGCGTCTTGCCGCCCGGCACTTCGTGGACCTGGGGCGATCCGGCGGATGCGCCGCAGATCATTGACGTCGAGACGGCCCATCCGCTGATGCACTTGATCGACCTGGGAGACGTGAAGTTTGCCGAAGGTAGGCCGCTGCGGGTTCCCGAGGGGGGGACCGTGTTGGTGGAAACCGACCGCGGGCCGTTGTTGGCCATTGCTCCGCGCGAGTCCTTTGAAGATGCGGTGCTGGGGGCCGAGATCGTGGGCCTGGACAATCATGGACAGCGCTATGCCAACACCGATTGGCCATTGCGGTTGAGCTTTCCGGTGTTCGTGTTTAACTCGCTGGGCTACTTCGGCGAGGGGGGAGCCAGCCAGTCGGCCACCAGCGTGCAGCCGGGCCAGGGGGTGATATTGCGCAGCACCGAGCAGACCACGGCCCTCGAGATCCGCACACCCAGCGGCAAGACCGTCTCGGTCGCCCGACAGCAGGCCGAGGCGATCCGCTTCACGGGCACCGACGAATTGGGGGTTTATGAGGTCCGCGAAACGGGACAGCCGCTGCGGCGATTCGCGGTCAACCTGTTTGACAGCGCCGAGACCGCGATTGAGCCCCGCGCGGAGGTCCGTATCGGCTACGGCGAGGTTAAGGGCCAGACCACTTGGGCGGGGGCCCGCCGCGAACTCTGGAAACCGCTGTTGGTTTTGGCACTGTTCGTTTTGTGCGTGGAGTGGTATATCTACAACCGCCGAGTTTATCTGTAGCGGGCCGAAAATCGGCCCCCCAGAGGGACCCGGCGGAGGTCGACCACCGGTCGCCTCGCGACCGTCTATGTCCCCGCCAGACGGCCGTAGCGGTTTGAGGCCAGCGAGCCGGTTTGTCCCCCGGCTCGAGGTCTAGGGGCTGAATCGCGTTCGCTAGGAGCGAAGATGATCCGCAAGGCGTTGTTACCTCGCCGCAAGCGTAAGCGCACCACGGCACCCGACCGCAAACGAGCATTGTTGCGGTTTGTGGAAAACGACTTGATCAAACGGGTCAGCTACGAAGAGTATCGCGACAAGGTGCGCGACGTTTACGGCGGCCCGCAGGGCGCCTTTCTGGCCACGGCCAGCCTGCTCTCGCTGCACCTGCACCTGGGCGACAAGTTGCTGCGCGAGCGCAAGTTTGACCTGCGCGGCGCCAAGCACATCCTGGACGTTGGCAGCGGCGCCGGCCAGATTGCCAAGCACCTGCTGAAGTACGCCGACCATGACGCGGCGATTACCTGCTGCGACCTCTCGCCAGAGATGCTCCGCCGCGCCCGCACGCGGCTGAAGAGCACGCTGCCGACGCACGTGGCGGCCGACCTCACCCGATTGCCTTTTGCCGACGGAAGCTTTGACTGCGTGACCTGCGGATACGTGCTCGAACACCTGCCCGAGGCGCGCCCCGGCCTGGCCGAGTTGGCCCGGGTCATGCGACCTGGCGCGCGGATGTTGCTGTTCACCACCGAAGACAGTTTCTCAGGCGCCTGGACCAGCCGGCTGTGGTGCTGCCGAACCTACAATCGCCAGGAGTTGTTGCGCACCAGCCAGGAACTCGGGCTGAAGTGGAAGCAGGAAATCTGGTTCACGCGGATGCACAAGCTCTTCAAGGCCGGCGGCATCTGCGTCGAAATCCAAAAGCAGTGAATCGGCACGGTCGATGCTCGACCGATTCCGTTGACCGAGCCGGCCAATTCTGTAGCCGACCAATTCTGTAGCTGGCCTCTGTGAGGCCGGTGCCCTGCCCTGGTTTCCCGCGGTCACAGACCGCGGCTACAGGTAAGATCCTCTGATTCCCCGCGGTCACAGACCGCGGCTACAGGGCTTCACGCGCGGCGCAGTTCCAGCCGCGTGATTTCTGGCGGGCAATCTAGCCGCAGCGGAAACAGGCTGGCGGTGCCGCGGCTGACGTGCAACAGCGTCGGCTCCTCATAGAAATAGCCTTGCGCGTAACGCGTGCCGTGCCAACTCGGGCAGAGCACCGGTCCGACCACCGGAAAGCGGACCTGCCCGCCGTGCGTGTGACCGGCCAACATCAGTTGCACACCCTGGGTGCGGGCCCAACCCAACTGATCGGGCGTGTGCGCCAACAGCACGCGGAGCGGGTCGCTGCCGTCGGCGTCGGGAAATTGCGGCGCCGCCTTGAACCAGGGGCGCTCGTCGCCGGCCAGCAACATCCGGCCGCCAGCGATTGCGGTGACGCGGCCCCCCAAGTCGGCAAACCCGGCCGACACCAGCGTGTCCCTCAGGCGGCCAACGTCGCCGGTGCGCAGGTCGTGGTTGCCCAGGACGAAGTACTTGCCGAGGCGAGCCTTTACCCCGGCGAACAGCTCGGGTATCCAGTCGATGTATTCGGCTTTGTCGCAGATGTCGCCGGTCAAGGCCAGGACGTCGACCTTCATCTCGTTGGTCAGCCGCACCACCTCGTGAAAATACTCGCGATCGATCCGACCGCTCAGGTGCAGATCGGACCAGTGGCAGATGGACAGCCCCTCTAGCTCGCTGGGCAGGCGGTCCAGCGCGACAGTTGCAGCCGAGATGTGCAGCTTCCAAAGCTGGTTGCCCGGCAGGCGGCCGAGCAGGTAGGTGCGCGGGCCGCTGGCGGGCGCCATGCCCAGCTCGATCTCGACGTCATGCACCCGGGGCGTGGCGACGATCACGGTGTGGGGATGCACGTGAGGTCGCAGCCGCGTTGCCAGCCAGCGACCGAGGTGCACGACGCCATAGATCGCACAGAGAGCGAGGTAGACCGTCGCGGGCGAGAGTTGCCATCGCCACTGGGGTGCGCCGAGCCAATCGGGAAACGTCAGTTGAACGGCGAGCCAGACAAACGGCGCCGTCAGCGCCGCGTAGAACACCAGCGTGACGCTCTTGACGACCCACCTCGGCCAGCCCGTGGCGTGCCAGCGATTGACCACGCCGACCCAGAAGGCCGCATGTCCAAAGGCGGCTAGCACCAGCAAGAGCCAGGTCGCAACGAGCATGATCAAGCCGAGCACCAATGGGGAGCGGGAACGAATCCGATTTATCACGCAAAAAATCGGTCGTCGCCGCCGGCCGCATCAGAAACTCGCGCCCGCCGTTTCGCCGGACAGCTACTACTTCTGCTCGACGGGTTCCGGCTGCTTGTCGCCGGCCCCGTTGCACAGCTCGGCCCGGGTCCGCACGATGCGCTCCACGGTGTCCAGCAACTGGTCCAGCCGGAACGGCTTGCAGAGCTCGCCGTACAGCGGCAGCCGGGCCTGGCGGGCTTTGACGATCGAATGGCCCGGATCGTACCCGAACCCGGTCATCAGCACCAGCGGCACGGGGTCCATGATCTCTTGCAGCCGCACCAGCAGTTCGTGACCGGTCATGTCCGGCAGGCGAATGTCGACGATGATCACGTCGTAGTTGCCTTCGAGCGTCATGTTGCGGACCATCGAGATGGCCTCGCCGCCGTCGTGGGCCGTCTCCACGATGCAGCCGTAACGCTCCAGCAGGTTGTGCGCGGCGCTGCGCACCGCGTCGTCAGCGTCTGCCACCAGGACGCGGCGACCCCGCAGCAGCGGACGCGCGTCGGACTGGTCAATATAGGGATGGGCCTGGGCTGGCGCCATCTTCTGTCCCACCTTCTGGATCAACTGCTTGATGTCGCGGGCGTTCCGCAGGATCGCTTGCAGCCGCTCGACCACTTCGGGCTCGTGGCCGATGTAGCGCTCCATGACGTTGACCGCGTCGTTCAGGATGTCGTCCACCGGCAGCGCCACGGCGCTATGGATGGCCTCGACGTTTTCCTGGGCGGTGATCGCCTTTTCGGCCCGCAGCAGCTCCAGCGTGTTGAGCGCCACGGCCACGTCGCGGGTGAAGATCTCCAGAAACTGCAAGTCGCTTTCCGAAAAGGCCCGGGGCTCCGGACTCTCCACGTTAAACGTGCCGATGACCTCGTCGTGCAAGACCAGCGGCACGGTCAACGAGCTCTTGGCCCCTTTACACCCTTCCAGATACAGCGGGTCGGCCGCGGTGTCCTCGCAGAGGTAGCTCTTTCCGGTCGAAGCGACGAAGCCGGTCACGCCGTTGTTCTGCGGACGGGCAAACAGATCGCGGCCCGCCGCCTCGGGCACGATGCCCACGGCCAGCAGGGGTTCCAGCTTGCCGGTGCGGCCATCCAACAGGCGAATTTCCACCACGTCAAAGTGCAAGAGGTCCTTGGTGAAGTGCAGGATGTTCTTCTTGAGCAGCTCGATGCGCTGTTCGACCGACATCACGGCCAGCTCGTCCGGCATCAGGTCGGCCAGCTCGATGCCGGCCTGGTGGATCGCGGCCAGCTTTTGCTGCTGCAGCATTTCGTTGGTGACGTCGCGCACCGTGACGATCAGGTGCTGGGCCGGCGAGGTGCCATCAAAGACCGGAGCGGCATGCACCTGAAAGTAGCGGTTCTCGCCCGACCGCAGGGTCGAGGTGCTGGGCCGGCCGGTGGCCATCGCCGTGTGAAATGGGCAGAAGTCGGGGCCGAGAATCTCCGGGCTGCCCAGCACGGTGTAGAAGTTGGAGCCGACCACGTCCTCGCGCTTGGTCCACTCGCGCAGCCGGCCGTTGCCCCAGATGATCGTATTTTCGGCGTCGAGCACCACGATCCCGTCGGGCATGCCCTCCAGGATGCGCTCGTTCTCCAGCAGCTTGCCGATCTGAAACGCGCTAGACAGTTGCTCGCTGGCGACGAACAAGCCCGCGTACGATTCACGAGTCAGACGGCTCAAAGCCCTGAGCGGGCTGGCCACCTGAACGACCTCGTACTGTTCACGCAACTCGTCGAGCAACTGCTGCTCGCCCGGCTCGGAATCGCCCACGAACAGAAGTTTTGGTTTTTCCGACAATCCTGGATGCTCCACCGACGCGAAGTCCGACCCAATTATAGGACTGGTCGAAATGGCAAACAACCGCTAAGGGGCGCGGAGCCTGCAAGTCCTTTGATCGGAAAGGTCGGTGGCGATTGTTCAACTCGGGTAAAAGCGGCACAGTTTTTCCAATTCGCCGGAGTGTGCGCTTGCGGAATGTCCGAGAAGGCCGCCCCCCATGGGGACTGATTAGACGGCGACACGCCGGCCGCCCTGTCGCCGACGTCTGCGACCTGCCAACCCTGTCGCCGAGGTCTGCGGCCTCGGAGCTTAGCGGCAGGACTCCAGCCTCTGAGAGGCCGGCTACAGCATGACGAGCCCCACTACACGGCCTTTTCGTTGCCACCTTCCTCGCGTGACGAGCAACCGGCGGTGGGTAGCGCGAGTGCAAGCAAACGCGCTTCAGTCGGTCGGGGCGACGCGACGATGAGTTTTTACGGAGTCAGCAAAGTCCCCCGCCAACAGCCCAGCTTGTGGAGTGCTCATTCGATGCTGCGCGCCTTTTTTCTGGCGATTGGCCTGACGGCCTTTATCCTGGGGCTAGAGTGCCTGGTGATAGACAAGGCCGTGTTGCAGCCCAGTCGCGACAATTCGGCCTCGGCCATGGCCCAACAGATGGCCCCTGGGGTGCGAGAGCTCTCACCGCCCGAGTGGGCGCCTTGGAGCCTGCTGTCCGGCGGCGCGGTGGTGATCTTGTACTCGTTTACCCTGCCGGCCAAGATGCGGGGTTAGTCGGCTTGATACCCCGTCTCTGGGTTCAATCGAGCAACTGCCCCAGGTTGTAGTGTCGTTCCACGGGCGGTTTGTCGGGCGACAGCCATTCGGTCCAGGTGCCGTGCTTCTCGCCGTTGAGGTAGTTGCGGATCGCCCAGGGCTTGCCGTCCTCATAAAAGAATTGGATCTCTCCCTGCAGGCGGCCACTGAGATACTGGCCCGTGCCGCGAATCTGGCCGTTCTCGTACCACTCGGTCCAGGAACCTTCGCGCACGCCATTCTTGGCCGTGGCTTCCAGCTTCTTCTGACCGTTCGGGTGCCACCAGATCTGCGGCCCCTCGGTCTGCCCCTCGTTGTAGGTCATCTCGCTGGCCTTGGTCTGGTCCTCGAACCACTCGTACCAGGTGCCGTGCGGCTTGCCGTTTTTAAACTCGCCCTCGGTGCGGGGGTTTCCTGTGGGAAACCAGGTCGTCATCTTGCCATCCAGCGAGTTGTCCTTGTAGGCGGCGACCAGTTTCTCTTGACCGAAGCCGGTTAGTTCGGCCTCGGGATTGGCGCCAAAGGGATACCATTCCTTGACCGGACCCTCGCGGCGGCCATGCTCGTAGTTTAGTTCGATTCGCTTGTTGCCGTTTTGATACCAGCGGGCCGAAAGTCCGTGCCGCGTCCCCTGGTCGTAGTTTTCTTTGAGCTTGGGCTTGCCATTGCCGTACCACTCGGCGAGTTCGCCCGTCAGTCGGCCATCTTCATAGTTGGCCTCGCGCGACTTGCGGTTGCCGGCGAAGTACTGGACCTGCTTGCCGTGACGCGAGCCATTGGCGAACCGGGTTTCCAGGTACTTGTCGCCGCCGGCCAGGTAGCGCGTCTCCAGCCCTTCTTTCAGGCCGTGATGATAGGTCCCTTCGGCCATCTTCACGCCGGTGTCGTACCAGGCGATCCAAGGGCCTTGCTTGACTCCCTGGTCGTAGTGCACCTCCTCGGCCGGCTTGCCGTTGGGATGGAACTTGGTGAGCTTGCCGTGGTCGACCTGCTGGCCGTTTTCTTCGACCAGCACCTCGCGGCGCAGACGGACCCCGCCGTCGGGAAATTTCTTCTCGACGATAGCCGGCTGGGGCGCGGCGGCAGCCGCCAGCGCCGTGGCGAGGAGCGTGGGCCAAAGCATACGCGCTTGCTCGTTGGGCAAGAGGAGTCAAACGAAACGCCAGCACCCGCAAGCGCCCGAATGGCCGCCGAGGTGCTCTCATTCCAGTGTACACCAGATGCGCGCTCTGGACACGTCGCACAAACGCGCCATCCCGCGCAACCGTGCGCCGGGGTTCGCCAAACGAGCGATCGAGCCTATTCGCGTTGACCCTGACGCAGCGCGTCAAAATACTTCTTGGCGTGGTCGCGATATTCGTGCGGCAGCCGCTGACCGCTGAGGGCCTCGGCCGTCTCCTGCTCGGTGGCTGAGAACTCGCTGCGGATATCCTGCTGGACCTGACCCTTGCGGTTGGGGCCGTCGGCGGTGCCGGTCACGACCACCTCGCCCTTGCGGACGTTTTGTTTAACCTGCGAGTCATAAAAGCCGGTGTTGTGCTTCTGGTCGACCCGGTCGTCATCGCCAACGCCTCGGCCAATGCCGGATCCCTGCTTGCTGCCCCGGTTACTCCGCAGCGTCCCCTGCCCCTGGCAGGCCTCGCAGCCGGCGCCGTCGCACTCCTCGCAGTTCATGGCGCTCTTGGCGTCACCCAGCTCGGCCAGGGCCTCGTCCAGCATTTCCAGTTCTTCGGACTGCTTCTGCATGCCGGAGATTTCCTCGCTGAGCTTGCCCAGCGCGTCGGCGGCTTGCTGCGTCTGGCCTTGTTTCATGGCCTGCGAGGCGCTTTCAAGCTGTTCGGCCATCTGGGCCAGCTTGTCCATCTGCGCACCCTTCTGCGCCAGCTTGTCGAGCTGCTGCTGTAGCTTGTCGGCCCGCTCCGTGTCGCCCCCGTCGCGGGCGGCCCGCACCTGGTCTTTGAGTTGCTGGGTGGCTTGCTTTTGGGCTTCGACCGATTTCTTGATCGTGTCGCCCAGTTCGTCGACCTGCTTAGCCAGTTGTTCTTTTTGCTCGGCGCTCAGCTTGCCGCCGGCCAATTGATCGCGGAGCTTGTTGAGCTCCTCAGAGGCCTTCTTCATGTCGCCGGTCTTGAGGGCCTGGCCGAGCTTCTGAGCGGGGCCCTGCTGTAGGTTCTTGAGTTGGCCGAGCTGCTGCTTCAGGTCCGCGCCGCCCGCGACCTCCTGGCGACGTTTCTCGGCCTCTTTCACCAGTTCGTTGAGCGCGACCAGGGTCTTCTTGCGGTCGGGAACCCCTTTCTCGGCAAGCTCCTTGGCGCGGGTTTCCAGTTCCTTGAGCAGACCGTCGGCGTCGGGCAATCCGGCTTCGGCGGCCTCTTTGCGATTCTGCTCGAGCTTCTTGGCCAGGGTCTCGGCCGATTTCTTGATCTGCACCGCCTCGGGCGCCGTCGCCGCGGTGCTGGTCTGCGGCGTGCGACCGTCGATGCCCAGCGCCAGGGCCACGGCGGCCAGCGCCGGGGCCAAGGGCAACCATGCCCGGCGATCCAGCCGCAGGCCAAACTTCTCGGCCAGGTCGATTTTCTCGAGCCGGCGCACGGCGTCGCCCGTCAAAGCCTGACCGACGTCGGACTGCAGTTGATCCGGGGCCAAGGCCATCGCGCTCGACACCCGCTCCTTGAGACCGAACCGGCGGTCGATTTCCACGGCAGCCGTCAGGGCGTCTTGCCGCACCAGCCAGGTCCAGGCGATCGCGGCCAGCAGCCCCACGATCAACCCCGCGGCCAACGAACCGGCGGCCCAAGCGAGCGGATCGGCCAGGGGCCAGAGCTTGCCGACACCAATCGCTGTTAGGCTGCCCGACAGGGCGACGAACCAGCACCAGGCCAGTTTTGTAGTGAACGACTGCAGGATCAACCGACGACGGGCCCGACGAATCTGCTGGTGCAGGGCTTCCACGGTGACGTCCTCCGCGAGGTCAGGGTCTAGCGCAGCCGACTCTCTTCCGCCGTTTGATTATAGGCCCTCGGGCGAGATCGTCGCCACATTCACTTGACGCGAATTTTTGGCCCCCCCCGAGCCCCTTGACCATCGCGGCATCCGACCCGCCAGGGGCGCGGCCCGGGTCGCCAGGGCCGGCCGTGGCCTCAGATCGGCGGTAAAGGGTCGGTGCGGCCGCCAGGCTCGTGGGCCAGTTGCGGAATCGGATTGGAATTTGCGGCGATTCCTGGCACAATACAACTCGGGCAGCGAGCAGCCGCCCGCGGGGCATCCTTTCTGGTTTTCCGAGGAACACTTCCATGAATCGGCCGAGCACGTTGGACGTTTCGCGCGCACTCAAGACGGCTCGCGGCCGCCGCGGATTTACCCTGGTCGAACTGCTGGTCGTGATCGCCATCATCGCCATGTTGATGGGCCTGTTGATCCCTGCCGTGCAGCGCGCCAGAGAGGCCGGACGGCGTGCGACCTGCATGAACAATCAGAAGCAGATCAGCGCTGCCGTGACCGGCTATGCAACGTCGAAGGACAAGATGCCCCCGCTTTTTAGCCCGATGCCTCTGTCTGTCACGCCGGCGGGCATTCCGACATCGGCCGTTGGCTGGGTACCGCCCTTGTTGCAGTTCCTCGAAGCGAACGCTCTCTATGAAGCGTTTCAGCGGGGAATAGGCATGGGGCTGGGACCGCTCAAGGACGCTCCGCTCAGCGTGTTGCAGTGCCCCAGCCGCAACCCGACCAGTAGCCCGGCGCCTTTGAGTTACGTCGTCAACTCAGGCATGCCTGACAAGTATCAACCGGCTACGGGACAGCCGATGGACTACCAGGAGAACGGTGTTTGGTTCGATCACTTCACGCCCAAGATTTTTACTCCGCCCGGTCAAATCATCACGACGGACTTTGCCTACATCACCAAGCACGATGGAAACAATTCCACCGTGCTGCTATCCGAAAGTCTCGATGCGCAGGATTGGGTTGTCCTGCCGTCTGCTCCCAGTGATTATTCTCCTCCCATCTTTCCGCAGGTTTTTCCGTCAGGGGGCGGACCGTCGGCCATTACGATGCCGTGGTACCAGGCGATCGTGTGGCAAGGAGTCCTTGAACCACCCGCATTTTTGGGCCCCGCATCGTCTCCTCTTCCTCCATTCTTCAATAAGACAACCGGCTCGCGCACTTACAACCCCGGGGCCGCGTCAGTCAACCTAACCAACTTCGATCTGGTCGCGCGGCCGTCCAGCAATCACCCCGGTGGTTTCCTGCTAACGATGTGCGGCGGACAGGTCCAGTTTGTCAGCCAGGATATCGACTACCGGGTATATGCGCTAATCATGGCGCCCGACAGCCAGAATGCGAAATACCCGTTCACTGCTGCGACTCCGTACCTCCCCGACGGGCCGCCTTGGCGGGCGGTCAGCGGCGGCCCCTTGATTCCCTACTCGGAAGCCGACCTCAACAAGTAGCAGCCGTCTCAATCGTTTCGCGCAAATTCGTTTAGCGCAAACAAACAGCCGACCGAGCCCGCTAGAGCGCTCGGTCGGCTGTTTTTAATTCTCTTGTTCGCAGCTCGCGAGCCGTTGCTCGCTCGGCTCAACCCGCCGGTGCTGCTTCGGCCGTTGCCGGTTCCGGGGCCTTGATCCGACCTTCCTTGATAAACGCCGGACGCAGGGCCTCTTCGGCCGCCGGGATGAACACTCGGATGAAGTCGTTGGCAAAGTCGCGATCGTTCGGCTTGGCTTTGCCCGCCACCGGCGTGTTGGCGAACACATACAGTTTGTACAGGGCCCGCTGCTGACCGGCGAAGGCCAGCTTCGGATTGTCTGGCGCGGTCCAGGTGCCGTCGCCCGACCAGCTCCAATAGCCGCGCTCGGCGTGGGTGCCGGTCGGCTCCGACTTCAAGAAGCTGACGGTGAAGAACTCCGCGCTCTTGCCGTCAGGAAATTCGATGACCTCGCGCTGCGGCTCACCCTGCATGTCGAAGCCGGCCGCCGGATAGCAGCGGTCGGGCGTGTGATAAAAAATGTCCTGCAAGCGGGCGCAGATCATCGAGACCCGCACCTCTTCGCCGTTGCCATTGCGATAGGTTCGCACCATCTCCCCCTCGGCCCCCGCGATCTTCAAGATCTTCTCGTCGGTCGCGTCAGCATCGGTCCCCTGCCATTCGCCGATCTGCTTGGGAATCGACGACAATTGATCGCTGAAGGTCTTGAGCTCGGGGAAGGTGCCCCAACGCTCCGACCACACGCCTTGCACGTAGCCGGCGCTAATCATCAATGCGATCGCCAAGCCGATAGGTAAGTACTTAAGCATGGGGGGGCGCTCCGCAGAAGTTTTGCTCGCTGGCGAGAGGTAGCTCGCCGGACTCGGTTATTTAGGCCAGTGGGTCGTTATCGTGTCTGTGTCTGCGTCAGTGACCGTGTCATTGACGGTGTCGTCATCGTATCCGCGCCGACGTGTCCTGGCAAAAAGCCGGTTCCTCAAGGGGCAGGGCAGGGGGCGAAGAATCGTTGTTTGTCCGGCAGTATTGTCTCTATCCGCGGGCTTCCGCGGCCTCGCTCATCAATAGCTCGATGCCGTGCCGTGCCGCGTCGTCGTTGACGCCGTTGACCACCGCGCCCAGCACCGTGATGCCCACGCTCCGCAGCCGTTCGCAGGCCTCGTACACGTTGGGCACTTTGCTCGAATCGCGCAGGACCGAGATGATCGCCGCATCGACGTGCTGGCCGACCAGCAGCGAATCGGCCACTTTCAGGATCGGGCCCGAGTCGATCACGACAAAGTCAAACTGCACGCTCAGAGCGGCGATGCCCGTGCCCAGGTAGGCCGTGGAGAGGGCCTGCACGCTCTTCAGGTCGCAGCGCCCGGCCGGCATTAGCCACAGGTTGGCGGTGCGGGTCGGATGAATCACGGCGTCGCGCTCGGCCTCGCCCCGCAGCAGCTCAGACAATCCCGGCTCCAGCGGCATGTCAAACACCCGGTGCACGCCCGGATTGCGAATATCGGCGTCGATCAACAGCGTTCGCCGGCCGCTACGGGCCAGGCTGGCGGCCAACTGCGTGCTGGTGGTCGTCTTGCCTTCGTGCGGGTCGGCACTGGTGACCATCACGACCCGGGGCGAGTCGACCACGGTCGAATGGATCAATGCGGTGCGGGCGCCGTCGATGCGTTCGGCCATCAGGGCCTTGAGCACGGCCTGCCCCTTGCCCCCCTTCAATCGCCGCCACTTGCGGCCGCGCAGGCTGGGCAGTTCGCCGATGACCTTGATTCCCAGTCCATCGTTGACCTCGCCGGAGGTGTTCAGCTTGCGCTTCTGAAACTCGGCAAAGGCGATGCCCAGCACGACCAGGCTAAAGCCCAGCGCGCCGGAGAAGAGAATGGCGACATATTTTCGCATCACGTCGCCCTCGGGCGAGGCCAGCGTGGCCGGGTCGACTTTCGTGATCCGGTCCTGGGCAAACTGTTCGACTCGCGAACGATCGAGCTTTTGCTTCAGTTCGCTCATCACCAATCGTTGTGTACGGAGGTGCTCCTCGTCGGATTCCAAATCGACGGCGTAAACGCGTAGATTGTCAAAGGCCTTGGCGTGCTCGGTAATCGCCTCTTCGCAGCGGACCAGTTCTTCATCCAGGTGCGCCAATCGCTTTTCCAGCATTGGCACGGTCACCGCGCGCGACCGGGGATCGCCCTCCAGCACGTCCTTGGCGGCCAGCATCTCGACGACGCGGGGCCGCTGCTCCGCCTTGTGCTCGTCGATGGCCTGCTCGATCTGATTTATCTCCTTGTTAAGGTCGCGTACCGTCGGCGATTTGGAAGGGTTCTTGGCCAGGGCCATGTAACGGGCCAGTCCATGCTTCGCGTCGGCCAACCGGCGGTTCAGCTCGAACACGACCGGGTCCTTGGACAGCTCGTGCTCGACCATCGCTTCGGGCACTTTGGACGAGTCAGGCTCGTCATTGCGAGCCTTCAACTCGGCGATCTCGAGCTTGGTATCCGTGATTTGCTTCTCGATGGTATTGCGGGCGGTGATCGCGTCGATCACCCGTTCGTCTGCCAGCCGCTTCTTGATGCGCGCCGATTCCGTTGTCTCCGTGCCTTTGGTCTTCTTTTGGAGTTCCAAGGCACTCCACTTCCTGTTGTATTCCTCATTGAGGATTCCGAACTGCTTCTCGATATGCTGCTCGTGCGCTGCCCGTCTCGATTTTTCCTCGCCGACGATCTCGGACATGTACTTGTCGACGAGTGCGTCGACGATTTTGATCATCTCGTCCTTCTTCTTGCCCTTCATTGCCACCCGCAAAATTTCCGCGTCGTTGGGATAGTCGAGCAGTAACTCGCCTTTCAGCCACGACACGGGGTCGTCGTTATGTTCCTTGATGACCGAGAGCTTCATGATGCCTGGGTCGCGGACGACGGAGCGCAGCACCATGCCGGAGCCAAACATTTCCACCTGGGTGCGCTTGAACGTGGCATAGGCTTCGGTCGCGTCCGAAGGCTTCTGCAGCACCGACGGCGGGCGATCGGACACGCGGATCAACGCAAACGCCTCGTACCGCACCGGCACAAAGTACCAGACCAGAGCGGCGGCCACTGTGCCCACCAGCGTGCCCAGCCCGATTGCCAACGGCCACCGCCGCCGCACCGCGTGCAGCAGCTCCACCGGCGTCGGCTTGGCATTGATGATGTCGGGCTTTTGCGGCGCCCCGTACGACCAATTCAGCGCGGGAACCGACGGCAGTCGATTGTCGATCGTGGCCAGCACGCCTCCGTTGGACGAAGACGCGGGGTCATTGGAATCATGCAGGGGGTCAATCTGAGACATCGCGCGTGTGCCTTCCGGGTTCCTGACGGCCGCCTTTTTATGTCCGCACGGCCGTTCGTTGTGCCAGGCCGCTACTACGCAACCGATGGGCCGCTGCCCCGGGGCCCAACCGGTCACGCTTTACTAACTACTTGCTGAATCTGACTTTGCCCCGACTTTGTCCCGCCGGGAACTCCGCTGCCAGACCGCCCTTATGTCTTGTTTTCTCAACCTGCCGTGTCCAAGCGTGTCGTCAAAAAACCACAGCTTGCCAAAAGTCAACCGCGCCCGACGGAGCCAGCGCCCGAGCTTCTAGGCACGACTCGCGCCGATCTGCAGCGGTCCGGTGTTGCTTTCGTCAATGATCAAGTGCGACAGAATCTGGAATTCGACATACAACAGACCCAGCGCCATCGGCATCATGAACCAACCGGCCAGGTCGTGAAAAACCATCTCGGCCAGTTCGGGACCGGCCGTCAAATGCAAGATTCCCGTGACCGTGATCCGCACGATATTCACCGCCAAGGCGATCGGTACCGCGCTGGCCACGGTGACGATCCGCTCCCACCAGGGGCGATCGGTCACCAGCGTGATCGCCACGGCCAGCGCTACGAAGATCGTCAGCATCCGCAAACCGCTGCACGCCTCGACCACGCCGAGTTGCACCTCGCCGATGACGATCCGGTTCCCCTCGTTGTAGGTCGGAATGCCCAGCGTCTGCAGCACGTAGGTGCTGGCCCGCGTGGCCAGGCTCTGCAACGGCGCCAGCAGGTCGCTATCCAAGAAGCCGGGCAGCGGGAACATGAAGATTAAGAAGCCGACCGCGGGCCACGCCCAGCGAACGGTCTTCCAGCCGCCGACCATCAGAAACACGCCCGCCACCGCCGGCACGAACGTGTACATCTCAGGCACACGGTTGGGGTAATAGGTCATCACGAGCCGCAACCCCAGGCTGCCGGCCAGAATGCCCAAGCCGCTCCACAGCGCGCTGGCCGACGGCTTCTCCAAAGGCTCATAGCGCATCCACAACAGGATCACCGAGAAGATCGGCACCAGCCAGCCGTGCGAGTACTTGGGATTCTCCCAAAACCACATCGCCCCGCGGCGATCCAGGATGTTCCAGTAAACGCCGACCAAAAGCAGCAGCAATCCCACCAGCGTGACCAGCGGCACCAACTGTTCGCGATCGTCCAGCAGGCTCTTGGCTTGCGGCTTGACAATGGTTTGTTCCGCCATCGGTTTCGGTCTCTCTTAGTTGCGCGGGTGTGGATACGTCGATGTCTTGGTCTTGCCGGACTAGGGCGACCGGGTCGGTCGCCGCGCGGGCCACTCTGATCGCGATCAATTCAAAAAAGGGGCTTGGCAGCTGCGCACCGGGCGCCTGGTGTTGGACTCAAGCGCGCCGACATCATTCGATGTGCGCGAGTCCTTGCGCGATGATTGCGAGGCGACAGATGGGGTCTACACCAGCGGAACTAACAGCAACAACTCGCCCTTGCTACTCCTGTGAGTTGACTATCTCCCCGTCGGCGTCGAAACTGCCACCCAGAACGGGCACACCGACGTAGCGGACTAACTGCAGTCGTCATGGCCGCAACCGCTCACAGGCAATTGTCCTGAATTGCCCCAATTGGTCGAAAAAAAACGGGCCCGTCGAGCGGCTCGAACGAGCCGGTGGAGGACCAGAACTTTACGATAAGCGCCCCCCTGCCCCTTGTCAAACACTTTCCACGGCGACCATAAACCGCTCATCTTTTCTCGTTGCCGACCGCCCCATCGATTGCTCACCCAATGCTGGCACGAGGCCAATATTGGGTATTCTCTCGCACCGTTTTGGTCGTCTGGGAGACATGCGCTCCAACGTCAATTTCAAACTGGACAAAATCGTGAGGATTTTCTGGTGGTTGTTTGATAAGTGACAAAGTGTGAGGGCGAGTTTGCCGATTATTGGGGCTGTGACGGTCGAGAGGTTCGTGAGGGCGCGCTTGCG
>Ga0163144_10008876_pt1 | contig 21683 bp, 16 predicted proteins | sample OliLak19BULKMAT1_FD_123175 | JGI IMG/M metagenome (GOLD analysis project Ga0163144, IMG submission 123175) | Freshwater microbial mat bacterial communities from Lake Vanda, McMurdo Dry Valleys, Antarctica - Oligotrophic Lake LV.19.BULKMAT1 | ecosystem: Environmental > Aquatic > Freshwater >... | reverse complement strand
ATGATCGTCACCTTGTACACCGGGTCATGCTCTGGAACCAGTTTGCCGATGATGGCGTGACCGGCTTCGTGATACGCGGTCAGGCGCTTTTCGTTTTCGCTCATGACCATCGATCGGCGTTCGGCGCCCATCATGATCTTGTCTTTGGCCTTCTCCAGATGAACCATGTGGACCTGCTTGGCGTTCTCACGCGCAGCAAACAAGGAACCCTCGTTGACCAAATTGGCCAAATCTGCACCCGAAAATCCAGGCGTGCCGCGCGCAATGAAGTGCGGCTTGACATCATCACCCAGCGGAACTTTGCGCAAATGCACCTTGAGGATCTGCTCGCGACCGCGTACATCCGGCAACGGCACGATGACCTGACGGTCGAAGCGGCCCGGTCGCAGCAGCGCCGGATCAAGGACGTCTGGTCGGTTAGTAGCCGCGATCACAATGACGCCCTCACCGCCTTCAAACCCATCCATCTCAACCAGCAACTGATTCAAAGTTTGCTCACGCTCATCATGGCCGCCGCCCATGCCGGCGCCGCGGTGGCGACCCACAGCGTCAATTTCGTCGATGAAAATGATGCACGGCGCGTGCTTTTTCGCCTGCTCAAACATGTCACGCACGCGACTGGCGCCAACGCCGACAAACATCTCAACAAAATCAGAGCCCGAGATTGAGAAGAACGGTACCTTCGCTTCGCCAGCAATGGCTTTTGCCAGCAGGGTCTTGCCAGTACCGGGGGAACCGACCATCAGCACGCCGCGCGGAATGCGTCCGCCCAAGCGTTGGAACTTGGACGGGTCACGCAAAAACTCCACCAGTTCCTGGACTTCCTGCTTGGCCTCGTCAACGCCCGCAACATCCGCAAACGTGATCTTGACCTCGTTCTCGCCTTGCAGACGTGCGCGGCTTTTGCCAAAGTTCATGGCGCTGCGGCCGCCGCCCCCCATTTGCATCTGGCGCATGATGAACACCCAAAAGCCAATAATCAGCAGCACCGGCAGCAGGTGAAACAGGATGGCGCCAAACGAAATGCCGCTATCTGGCGCTTCTTGGGTGACGACCACACCACGTTGGGTCAAGATCGTACCGAGATTGTCTTCCCGCAAAGGCGTCACGGTTCGAAATGCCAGACCGCCTTGCATCTCGCCGACAATCGTGAGCATGTCGCCTTTGAATTCCGCTTTTAGAACTTGGCCTTGGTCGACCTTGGTGCGGAACTCTGAATAGCTAATGTCGGACGTGCGCGTGGTCGCCGGCCCGAAATTGCGCACAACGCTGATCAGCACGATCGCGATGACGCCCCAGAGCAGTAGATTTTTGGCTAAATCGTTCATTTGACTCTCTCCAAGCCCACCCGACAGGGTGGAACTATCTGCGGCCAGTTGTCATTAGCGCGTCTGGCCGACGCAATCCATACCTTTGGGCGAACCTTGCCCGACTCTTGTAGGGAACCTTTCGAAACCAATTGCGCGGTCCGATTGCTGCGCTGCGCGCGCCCTGCACTCGAACCGCTCGCTACGGTTTCTACCGGTTCCCCGTACTTTGCAACCTACTATTGCAGCTTGAAGCCTGTCGCAAGCGCGTATATTTCTCGACTGCGATCACGCGATGCTTCAGGTTTTCGAACCCTGACCGACTTGAATGTTTGCTTCAACTGCCGAACGTAATCGTCAAAGCCCTCGCCATGGAACAACTTGACAAAAAAAGTTCCATTTGGCTTGCACCAGCGACGGGCGAAATCAAGCGCCAAGTCAAACAAATGGTACGACCGGGCCAGATCAACATCTTTCACCCCGGTCATATTGGGGGCCATGTCGGAAAGTACAAGGTCCGCCTTTTCACCGTTCAGGGCGTGCTCAAGCGCAGCTAGCGCAGCGTCAGTTGTGAAGTCCATTTGCAGGAACTCAACCCCTGAGATTGGCGCAATCTCAAGCAAATCTGTTGCAATCACGCGCACCCGGCCCTTTGTGCGCTGCGCAATCAGCTGCGACCAACCGCCCGGCGCGGCGCCAAGATCGACCACGACCATGCCGGGATGCAGCCGGATGTCGCGCTCAAGGATTTCTTCCAGTTTGAATGCGGCGCGCGAGCGCAGGCCGCGCGCGTGGGCTTGCTTCACATACGGATCGGAGAAGTGCTCGTCCAGCCAGCGCCGGCTGCTTTTGGATCGATTCATGGGCGAAGTGTAGGCCGATGTGGGTCGGTGCTGTCTGAACTGGGGCTTAGGTGCTGCCGCTCGGGGCTTTGGGTGGCGACTGCTATTTCACTTTTGGGTCAGCTTCGGGAACCGTGTCCAGTGCTTGATGGGACGATTCAAAACGTCCCGAGCCTATTCGAAGCAGCCTATTCGAAGCCGTCCAAGAGCAGGCTGTCGCTGCTCACACTTGAGTACACGTCCACGCGACCTTCGGCCGGATTTGCTCCCGCTTCAAATGGCGCAGCGATCAGACCAAGCGAGCCACTCAACGACAGTGCGAGGCCGAAATTGGCATTGGTTTGCGGGCGCGGGGAGGCCAAGCTGCCGTCGCTCTGCCAGCCACCGGCAAGCTTTCGATAGCGATACACCAGCCCGGCTGCGTTCACGCCACCCGCACTGGCGCCAGTTGCCGAGACCCATGCCTGCTGCTGCGAGATCCCGAGCGTGGTGCCAAACCGCCAGCCCGTGGGCGCCATCGGCGGATCCAAAGAATCAATCCGGACACACTCGGGGAAGCAGCGATAGCGGTGCACGCGGCCAAAGGCGGCTTCTCCGCTGCGACGCGTTGACGGTGCGCCGATCCAAAGATCTTCATCCGCAACCGCAAGCGCAGCGCCAAACTGAAAATTCTCAGCCTCAGGCGCAGCCAGCCGCTGCTGCAGCGCCCATTGTTCGCCCTCCAGTTGGTACACATAGCTTGCGCCCTGACTCCCGGATTCCCCCGGGGCACCGATGATTAGCCGCTGACCATCGCTCGCCAAGGCGGCGCCGAAGCGCGCCTGCGCGCGCGGGATTGCCCCCTGCAAGCGGGCTTTTTCGCGCCAAAGATTCTGCTCGAATCGGAACACGTAAACCGCTCCCTCCGCGCTGGTTCCGCCACCTGCAGCTGGCGCAGCAACGAAGGCCCAAGTTCCGCTGATGAATGCCTTGGCGCCGAAATTTGCGCGCGCTTGCGGCTGGCTGGCGGTAATCCGCGCCGCGCGCAGCCACTGCCCGTTTTGCAGCCGAAACGGCGTTATCGAGCCCTGCTCGGTGACGCCGGCGACGCTGTCCCAAAGCGCGCCGACGAGAATGTGCTCGCCGTCTATCGCCACTGCCGAGCCGAAACGCTGGTCCACAGCCCGCAGTTCGGGAAGCAGGCTTTGCTGCAGCACCCAGGACTGATTCTGGCGCCGGAACACAAAGGCTTCGCCGCTGTCAGCGCCCAGCGCCGAATCACGCAGCAGGGCACCCACAACAGCCACGCTGCCCTGAGCGGATACGCTCCAGCCGAAGATGTCCTGCTGTGCTCCTTGTCCGGGCCGGATCGCTGAGAGTTTGGATTGCGCGCTTGGCGCATCACTGCCCAGATAGCGCCGAACCGCGCCTCCGCGCAGTGCGCCGGCGCGCGCCAAAGGTTCGCCAATCAGCAGTCGATTTTGTGCGTCCAGCGCCATGGCAATGCCAAACTGACCGCTCGGGCTGGCTGGCACTGCGGCTTGCGGCGCGCTAAAGGTGGGCAGTGCCAGCTGAGTGCGATAGACCACGCCGGCATCGATTTGGCCTGCAACATCGGCCCCAGGCGCTGCTACCCAAAGCTGATTGCCGTCGCTAAGCATGGATTCGGCGAAGCGATCGCCATTTCCGCCTGTGGCGTCGCTGAGGCTTTGAAACACGCTCAAGGCGTTTCCTGCGCGGCGCAAGTCCACCAGCGCGCCGCGCTGTTCAGCACCCGGTGCGCCGGCCAGAATGCGCCCGCTGCCGGCGCCAAGCAGACTGCTTCCCATGGAGGCTGGGCCCGTGACCCAAGCCGGTGTTTGGCTCAGATTGGACGCCAGCAAGGCACCCACTTGTCCGCTGCCGGGCGCGCCAATCAGCAACAGATCTTCGTGCCGAAGGAGCGCGCTTCCGGCACGCGCAGTCGGGGCCAACCCCGCGCTGGTGATCTGGGCCTCCTCAGTCAGTCCATCGTCGGCTTGCACCCGGTACACCACAACCCGGCCACTGTCACGACCGGGCCAGCCAACATAGAGCCGATTCGACTCAAGCAAAAGCGCTTGCCCGAAATTGCCGAAATTCTGGTTTTCCGGTGGCGTGAGAATGCGTCGCAGGCTCCAGCCAGTTGGCGAACGCCGGTACAGCCAAACCGCGCCAGCAAATACGCCATCAAGCTCGCTTGAATTGCCCGGAGCGCCAATCGCCAGCAGCTCCGCAGACACCGCCATGGCGTCGCCAAAGCGCAGATTGTCTTGTGGCTCCAGGCTTTGCAGGCGCTGCCGTTCACTCGGCGGCTCTACGCTGGTGTCCATGACCCGCACGCTGCCGGATTCGGCGCCCAACGGGTCTGCATTGGTCCGCAAGCGATCGAGCGGACTGGCCAGAAGGACGCTGTTTCCGTCGCGCAGCAGGCGCAGGCCAAAATACTCGCCTGTTGCGCCGTCGCCGTCCACAGGCGGCGCAAGCACCTGGGCCAGCGCCAGTGGAACCCAAAGCGGAACGCAAAGCGGAACCCAAAGCGGACATAGCGCCGCAAGCCAGAAGCGATTTTGCATCGTGCGATGATACGGACTCATGGTTTGAACAGGATGACTCGGGTGCCACAAACTCACTTGTCTGGAGACGCTGTTGCCGAAATCGCTGCTTTTCGCGCGCAGTTTGCGGTGCCGCGGCACGCCAACGGGGCTGAGCAGAACTATTTTTGCGGCAATTCGCTAGGACTGATGCCTTGGGCGGCGCGGCGCGAGGTGGAGTTGGAACTCACGCGCTGGGCGGAACTGGGCGTGGAGGCGCATTTCGACGGTGAAACCGCATGGATGCCTTATCACCGCCTGCTCGCCGATGACCTAGCTTGGCTGGTGGGCGCCAAACCAAGCGAAGTGGTGGCGATGAATTCGCTCACGGTCAACCTGCAGCTGATGCTGACCAGCTTCTACCGTCCCACCGGGGCGCGCCGGCAGATCGTGATTGAGCGACGCGCTTTCCCGTCCGATCGCCATGCCGCTTTGACCCAGGTTTTGCTGCATGGCTTTGATCCGGAAATCACGCTGGTGGAAATTGACGCTACGGACGCCCGCGGGGTGATCGATGAGGCTGCTGTCGAGGCGTATCTCAGACAGCATGGCGAAGTGGTCGCACTGGTGCTTTGGCCGGGAGTGCAATATGCAACCGGACAGCGCTTCGACCTGGCGCGCCTTACGCGTGCCGCGCATGCCGCCGGTGCCGTGTTGATCGCCGATCTGGCGCACGCGGTTGGCAATGTGCAGGTTGATTTGCACGCCTGCGGCCTGGATGCCGCGGTTTGGTGCAGCTACAAGTATTTGAACTCAGGCCCGGGTGCCTTGGCCGGCGCGTTTGTGCACGAGCGCCATCACCATTTTGACGGCCCCAGGCTGGGCGGTTGGTGGGGACACGACCAGGCAACAAGGTTTCGCATGGCGCCCGAATTCAATCCCATGCCGGGCGCGGAGGGTTGGCAGCTGTCCAATCCGCCGATTCTAGCGGCGGCTCCGCTGCGCGCGTCCCTAAAGATCTTTCGGCGCGCCGGATGGCCTGCGCTGGAAACGCGCGCCGATTTGCTGCATGCAAGGCTGCGTACGAGGATCGAAGCGGAGCTGAGCGCTGAGCTTGAGCTGCTGACGCCAGCCGAAGCGGGACGCCACGGCTGCCAGCTGAGTATTCGGGTGCGCGCTGGCCGCAGCAAGGGGCGCGCTGTGTTCGAGTATCTACAGCGGCAAGCAGTGGTGTGTGATTGGCGCGAGCCCGACGTGATCCGCGCGGCACCCGTCCCGCTTTACAACCACGAAGCGGACGTCGATGCCCTGGTGGCCGGTCTGGCTGAGGGGCTACGTTATTAGCGTGAAACTCGTTCTGTTTTGTCGACGCTGGCGGCTGTGGATTCTGCGACTGCGCCTTGCGGCTGCGCGCAGAATGACGATTGGCGGCTGAGTCATTTCGACCGCAGGGAGAAATCTCAGGTCGGATGGTTGGAGATCTCTCCCTGCGTTGGAGAGGACAAACCATAGCGACCGCGGCGACTCGTTTCATGCTCGTAAGGTCCCTGGACGGTCCTTGAACGGTCCTTGGACGGTCATTCCGCGCGCAGTCGCGGAATCCATGGCTTGGTCGAAACCCCAAAGCTGTGGACTTAAGCGGCTAAGCGCAGGATGACGCCTAGCGGCTAAGCGCAGGATGACGCCTAGCGGCTAAGCGCAGGATGACGGTCGGCGCTCGGTCATTTCGATCAATGCGGTCAATTCGACCAGCGCTGACGCAGCCTGCCTCATGGCTGGGGCGGAGGGATTCGCGCTTAAAACACGCCCGACAGTTTGAGTACCAGCGCCACCAGTGCCAATGCCGCAACGCTAATGGCAACCCAAACCACCGGCGGCATGCCGCCTGAAGTGGCTGCCGGTGCCGTGGGTGCGGACGTTTTTGCCGCAGGCGAAGCAGCGGGACCTGTGGCCGCAGGCGCCTCGCGGCCCGGTGCAACCAGCTGAAAACGAATGGTGTCGAAGCGCAGTTCGTCGCCGGCCTTGAGCATTTCGCGGTTGATCCGGCGATCGTTGATCCAGGTGCCGTTCGCCGAACCCAAATCTTCCACCATCACGCCATCCGGCGTAGGCCGAAGTTCCGCATGCCGACGCGAGATCTCATCGGAATTGATATGTATGTCGCAGCCTTCCTGGCGCCCGATCACGGTGGTTCCGTGCAGCGGGAATACTTTGCCAAAGGTGATGCCGGAGACGCCGCGCAGCATGAACTTGGGCAGCGCCTGGCGAACTTTAGTGCGCCCGTCGTCTTCCTGCTCGCGTCTGGCGGCTGGCGCGGCGGATGGTGCCGTGATTGGTGCGGTGGCTGGTGCGCCCGCTGGCGCAAAACTAAACGCCGGCTTTTCTTCGCCCGCAACACGTACTTTGACTTCGCCAAGCAGCAGCTGGTCGCCGTTTTTGAATTCGATGCTGCTTGCAACCCGCAGGTTGTTCACGGTCACGATGTGGGTTGGGTGGGTCACCTTGATCCTTGCCACTCCTTGAGTGAGCTCGATATCACAGTGGTGCGCGCTGACGCTTGGCGACAGCAAGGTTAGGCCCAAACCGGGCCCACTGCCCACTTTGGTCAGGCCGTCCTTAAGATCGACCGCGGCGTGCTCGCCATTTGGAAACGTCAGACGCATTGTTGATCTCTTTTGAAGCGTGGTTGAATCTTAAAGATTGCCGCTGGGTAGGTCCATGGCTATCCGGAACCCGACCGTATTGTTCAGATCGTTGGTGCCAAAACGTTGACGCGGTTGTTGGTTTCGTTCGTCCGTACCGCTTACCCAGCTCGTGCCAAGCGCCAAATGGTCATTGCAGGAGCTATTCTGCCAAGGTCCGGACGCGCTGCCGCGCCCAAGTACGCTGCGACTGTAACAGTCCGCGACCCACTCCCGCACGTTGCCCGCGAAGTCGAGCAGCTGGTTGGGGCCCGCCGGAAAGCTTCCGGTCGGCGCGGTGCCGGCAAAACCATCCGAACAAGTTAAAGCGTCACGTCCTTTCAGTTCGCTGACAAAGGTCTGGTCGGCAAGATTGGCTTTTGAGCATTCGCCTGGACCCAGATTGCCGGCGGCAAGTCGCCACTCCGGCTCGCTGGGCAAGCGAAAGTTCTCGCCCGTCTGCTGGGCCAGCCATCGCGCATAGGCTTCGGCATCGCTATGGCTTACGCAAGTCACGGGATGCGCTGCGGTTTGCGCAAACCCTGGGGCCTTCCAAGTGCGCTCTCGGCTGGTGAACATGGCAAAGCCCTCACGGTCATTGCAGCCCTTGTTGGCGGACGCGCGGCGCGTCGCCAGCACAAAACGCTCGTACTCCTCACGCGTGGTCTCGCGTTCGCCGATAGCATACGATTGGGCGACCTGAATGCGCGCGCTGCCGTTGCGATCGTCGCGCAACACAGCGGTTCCAGGTCCAATGACGCGCATAAATGGACTTTGTCCGCCCGACTTCATCGCGGTACGAAAGCGAAATCCTGGCTTGCCAATGGACTCGATTCGCTTGAGGCCCGCCTTAGCGTCGGCTTGCTCAGGCAACAGCTGCTCAATCTCTTGATACAGCGCGCCGGCTCGTTTGACGTCCCAAATGAGTTCGGCCTGCTTGCCTGATTCGACGCGTTCTTTGATCCAGCCAAGCCGCATTGCCTCCCAAGTGGTTGGGCTGGGATCCTTGGGGTCGGCTGCCCGGGCGACAGCGATAGCGTTGTCAAGCAAGGCAGACACTTCGCTATAGGCCGTCGCGTCGTACTTTTGTTTGGCTTGTTCCGCCAGCAGCGCGGCGGCTTCAAGCACGCGTTTGGTGATCTCCGGGTTTGTGGGATCAATGCGGCGCACCACCGCCATAAGGTCGACAACGTTATTGTTTTTCGGCAGCGTCAAGCGGCCCTCGCGCTTCGCAAGCTCGGCGGCCGCGACGAAGCGCGCAACAAAGTCTCTGCGCCCGAGTGGACCGGTAAAGCTGCGCGGATTGCCCGCATCAAAGGGAATGATCGCAACCAATGGCGCCACAGGGAGGGCTTTCGGGTCGGCCGGATCTTCTGGATCGACGCTGACCGGATCCACGCCGGCCAAATCAACGCCGGCCAAATCAGCGCCGGCCGGATCGGTGCTTGGCATGGGGTCTTGGTTGGTGCCAAACCCGCTCAGGGTTGCATCCTTGGGTGTTGTAGCCGCGATGATCGCAGGCGTTGCAAACGACGCTTGCGCCGTTGTACTCAGCACCGGTGGTTGCATGGAATCTTGCGTGGCCGGCCAGAAGCCGAAGCCGCGGGTGAACCCTGCAAGCACCAGCAAAGCCAGCACGCCGGAGACACTTAGCCACCAAGCGAGGCGTTGCGGCTTCGCGATCGGTTTGAAGATGTTGGGCGCGGCTGATGCTGCTGCGGCGCTCGCTTTCGGCGCGCTCGAGGGAATTGCGAGTACTGATGCGCGCTGTGGTTTGGCTGGATTGCTAGGCACCAGCATGGCCTGAGTTTTCAGCTCGGGGTCGGTACGCGGAGCCTGCGCGGGTGCAGACAAGGTCGACGCGCCTTCGCGCCAAGGCACCATTCTGGACTCGCTGGGGCCGATGGCCAGCATCGCCGCGACAAACTCCTCGGCGTTCGCGAAGCGATCATCCGGCGCTTTAGACATTGCGCGATCGATCAACGGCTGCCAATGCTGCAACCCCTGCGCTAAGCGTGGGATGGGCTCGAACACGTGCGCGTACGCGACCGCGAATCCATCGACGCCCTGGTAGGGCGGCTTGCCGCTCAGCGACTCGAACAACAGTGCGCCTAGGCTGTAGAGATCAGAGCGCGCATCCACTTCGCCGCCACGCGCCTGCTCCGGACTCATATAGCTTGAGGTGCCGATGCTTACGCCGGTGTGGGTAATCTTGGTGGCGCCATGCTGCGCACGTGCGATCCCGAAGTCGGTGAGAATGGGGTGATCCGCTTGGTCAAACAGCACGTTGCCAGGTGTGACGTCGCGGTGCACGATGCCCCGGCTGTGGGCAAATCCGAGCGCCTTGGCAATGCCGCTGAGAATGCGCGCAAGCTCCGCTTCGCTGATGCCTTTCTTTAGGCGCCCGGAAAGATCACCGCCGGAGAGATACTGCATGGCGAAGAAATGCAGGTGCTGGATCGAGCCCACCTCGTAAACCGCAGCAATGTTCGGATGCGCCAAGGAGGCGATGGTGCGTGCTTCGCGCTGAAAGCGCTTGGCAAAGGTCGGGTCGGCAGCGAGGGCGGGCGACATGATTTTCAACGCCACTTGACGGTCCAACGAGGTCTGCGTGGCGAGAAAAACCTTCGCCATGCCCCCGGAACCGATTTCGCGATGAATGACGTACCCTGGAATTTGTACGGACACCGCCGCACGCCCCTGCACTAGAACAAGAGGCGAATCATAGCTGCTGCGGGCACGAGCGGAAAAGCACTGTTAACCAGCTGGCTTCAGCGGCGAAGTGCCGACCCATTTACTCAATTGGCTTTCGCAGTCGATGTATCTTGCCCGACACTGCGATCATCACTGATCATTCATTGATGGAGAGGGTGCGCCGTGAACCCGAGTGCGTGCAATATGGCATGCCGAGCGCTTACAGGAGCTCCCGGAGCGCGCCTGAACCCAATCCTATTTTTCACTAACCCAGGCCATCATGGCCTTTTAAAGGAGTTGTATCGATGCGTCGCTTGTTGTTGTCCAATGTCGTTGCCGCCTTGGTGTGGACTGGTACCGCGTGCGCGGCCGAGCCGCTCGATTATGTCCCGGCCGACACGCCCTATGTGCTTGCCAACGTGGATCGCATGCCGCTTGCCCTGAGCGAAAAAATGGTCGGCATGTATCCCGCCGGGATTTACGCGGAGATCCTTGACGGCGTCTTGCTGGCCGACGCAGAACAAGCCAAAGAGGCGAAGGCAGCGGCAAGCCAAGCAGAAGCAGCAGGCGAGAATAGTGACGCCGAAGCCGAAACCGAAGCCGAAGCCGAAACCGAAGCCGAAGCCGAAGCCGAAGCCGAAGCCGAAGCCGAAGCCGAAGCCGAAGCTGCCGAGAAGCCTGCCTCCAAGCCGATGTCCCCAGCCACACGCCGCGTGCTCGAGGCCTTGGCGGACGAGTTTCGCGGCAAGGCAAACATGCTTGATGTGATGCGCAGTTGGGGCACCCGCTCCGACGCAAAGTACGCACTCTACGGCGTTGGCGTGATTCCGGTATTCCGCCTTGAATTGGGCGATCGCGCCAAGTTCGAGGCCTTTGTCGGGCGTCTTGAGCAGGCTTACGGCGACAGCATCAAAAAAGAACAAGGCAAGCGCGGCACCACTTGGCGCTTTGGTGACGAAAAGGCCGAGCTGGTGGTTGGCACCTTAGACCAGCAGCTGTTTATGACGATGCTGCCGCTCAAGGCGGACGCGAAGTTCCGCGCCACCATGCTTGAGCCGGCCAAAACCCCCATGGGTGCGCGCGGCCTTGCCAGCTTCAACCGCAGCAAGGGTTTCACCGGTCACGGCGGTGGCTATATCGATATCGTCAAGCTGGCCGGCGTATTCACGGGCAAGCTTGGCCCCAACGAACGCGCGCTGTTCGCTGCGTTGGACGAAAAGCCGCCATCCGCAACGCCACAATGCCAGGCCGATTTCCTAACCATGGCTCAGAACTTTCCGCGCATCATCATGGGCACCACCCAGGTGACGAACAAGTCCTTCAACCTCAATGCCGTGGTTGAAATGAAGCCGGAATTGGCCAAGGAATTGACCGCCTTGAGCGCGGGATCGGCAAGCGCCGGAGCCTCGATGTTTACCTTCGGCATGGCGATCGATCCCATGAAGGCGGTGGATTTCTTGAAGGCGCAGTCGGACAAGGTGGCGGCCAAGCCGTACGTCTGTCCCGATCTGCTCGACATGAACGCAAGCTTTGCCAGCATGCGTGAATCCCTCAACACTGCGCCAACCGCAATGCTGGCGGGGTTCAAGGGTTTCTCGTTCGCGCTGCACGACATCAAGCTGGATGCGAAGACCAAGCGCCCGAGCAGCATGACGGGAACCTTGGCGTTGACCTCGGACGCGCCCATGATGCTGCTGGGCTTGGCGCAAGCCACGCTGCCGCAACTGGCCGGCTTGAGCATTCAGCCGGACGGCAAGTCGGTTGCGCTGGCAGCCGAAGCGATGCCGGAAATGATCGGGCCGACCTTTGTCAGCATGGGCGACAAGTTCCTCGCGCTGGCCAATGGCAAAGATGCACAGGTGCGTCTTGCCAAGGTTGCAGCGACACCCATCGCCAGCTCCGGTCCGTTCATGAGCGCGTCGATCACCGGCGGGTTTTACGGCCTGATGGCGGATCTCATGGTGATGGCATCGCCTGAGAAAGATTCGGAAAAGCGGCTCGTTGAAGCCTCAGCCGAGATCTATCGCACGATGCAGAACTCGCTCAGCAAAGCAGAGGTCAAGGTAAATTTCACGCCGAAGGGTGTCGAAATGATCCAGCTGATGGAAATGAAGTAAGACGCTTGGCGAAGCTGGAAGCTGTGGCTTTAAGCGGGTCCGCCTGGCGATTGCGCCCGGCGGCTCCGCGCACAATGACGGCTGGCGGACGATTGGCGCCTGGATGATTGCCCTGAACGGTCATTCCGCGCGCAGTCGCGGAATCCATGGTTTCGTCGAAACCGAAAAGCTGTCGCTTTAAGCGGCTCCGCCCGGCGACTGGGCCCGGCGACTGGGCCCGGCGGCTCCGCGCACAATGACGGCTGGCGGATGATTGGCGCCTGGATGATTTCGACCGATTTTGTCATTTCGAGCAAAGGGAGAAATCTCCTGCCGCGGCCGGCCGGGAGTGGCCTCATTGGCGTGCCGGTGAGTTTTGTGTTCCGCAGACCATGAGCGGCGACTAGCGAGCGCCGACAACACGTATCCCAAAGCGAAAGCGCGGCGACCAGTAGGGGTCGTCCAGAGCCTGCAGGCGCACATTGCTGCCTGCGCTGGGCGCGTGGATGAAGCGCGCCTCGCCGGCGTAGATGCCAACATGCGAGATGCTTTGGCTGTGCGTGCTGAAGAACACCAGATCACCGGGTGCCAGCTGCGCGCGCGACACGCGCCGTCCGGGCCATTCACTCTGCTCGCGTGCGCTGCGCGGCAGGTCGATGCCGAGACTTTGCGCGTAGACAAAGCGGCTCAGCCCGGAGCAGTCAAAGCCACCCAGCTGAGCGCCGCCAAAGCGATAGGGTGCGCCGATCATGGCGAGCGCAAACAGCACGGGCTCGCTTTGGCCACCAGGATTAGGCCTGGATTGCGGTGTTAGGCCAGCACACCCAAGCAAGCCCAGTGCTGCCAGCCAGAGCCAGAAATGCCGCATGTTCAGACCTCGTCAGACTTCGTGGAAGCGGACCAAGCTGGCAAATAGTCCCATGGCGCTAAGCAGCAAAACAAATGCCAGCACGCCATGCGCGAACACCAGCGCGACGACCGCCAGCGTGCCGGCCCCAGCTTGCACCGCCGGCTGCGCGCCGCGATACACCCGCCAGCCGCTGCAGACCAGTGCGGCGAGCGCGGCGCAAGCGGGCGCCAGGCCGCCCAGCAGATGCGGCGCCAGCCAAAGCAACAGGCATGCACTCAGCGCCAGAGTGGGCGCTGCGGCATCCCAAGCCACCCGCGCTGGCATCACTGCAAAGTCTCGCCTTGCAGACTCGGCAGCGGATCGCGGGTGGCATATTTGCCGACGGAATCCCGCGTCACCTGCGCCACCGCGCAGTCTGGGTCATGCGTGAAGAACAAGCGCACGCCGCGGGTCAGCTTGTCTTCCAGGAACGCGCGCTTCTCGTCGATCAGCAGCTCCGGATGCCGGTCATAGCCCATCGTCACCGGCAGATGCACCCAGGGCCGGCCCGGGATCAAGTCAGCGCAGAACACCACGCCGCCGACTTCGCTCAACATCAGGCCGGGCGTATGTCCTTGGCTATAGCTGAAACTTACCGCAGAGCCGAAGTACGGGTGCGCGGCGCCTTCCACCAGCTCCAGTCTGCCGCTGGCTTCAAGCAAGGGCAGCAATTCCGGGATAAACGAGGCGCGGTCGCGCGCATGCGGCGATTTGGCGCGAAGATAGTGTTCGCGCCCGACGAAGTAGCGCGCCCGATCAAACAACAAGCGTGCCGGTGTATCCGGCTGCCAAGCGGCAAGCAATCCGCCGGCATGGTCAAAATGCAGATGCGAGAGCACCACCGCGTCGATGTCATCGGGCGTCACGGCGATTGCCGCGAGCGATTCGAGCAACACGTGATTGGCTTCCATGACGCCATAGCGCTCGCGCATGGCGGGGTCGAAAAAGGCGCCAATGCCGGTTTCGAACAGCACCTTTCGGCCGTCATCCAGCGCTGCCAGCAGAGCCCGACATGCCAGAGGCACGCGGTGCTCGGCATCCGGGGCCAGCCAGCGCGACCACACCGCACGCGGCACATTGCCGAACATGCTGCCACCGTCCAGACGCTGGCTATTGCCTTGCAACGAATAGAGTTTCACCGGAAATTCCTTGCGAGTTGGCGAGCAATCATGGGCTTGGAGTGGTTTGGCTGTTGAAGCGGGGCAACACAGGCAAGAGGGGCAACCCAGGCAGGCGCTTCAACGTTACAGCAAGGGCGCCGCGTTTCATGCGTGTTGGCTAGCCGCAGGCCCTGATTGCGCATGGGAGCGCAGATAGCTGCGCACGAAGGGCAGGGTCAAGCGTCGCTTTTCGGCCATGGCGGCGCGTTCCATCGGTTCAATCATGTTCAGCAAGGTGCCTGGATCGCGCGAGTAGTGGCTTAGCATCCACGCGCAGACCGCGTCGTCCAGCTCGGCACCATGCGCGGCAGCGCGCGCCCGCAGCGCACGCACCAAGTCGTCCTCATGCAGCAGCGTAAGCCCAAAGCTGGAGCACTGCGTAAGCCGGGAACGCAAGTCCTGCAGTTGCCAGGGCAGGCTTAGCGCTGGGGCGTTGGCGCTAAGCACAAGCAGTTTTTGCTGATCATGAACGTGCCGGTTGATCAATTGGAACAGGCTTAGTTCGGCCTGCGCAGGGCCGGCCCAGGCGTGCACGCCGTCGATCAAGATGCTGTCCAGGCCGAGCGTCGATTCCAGCAAATCCGGCTCCAGTCCGAGTTTCGCGTCGATCAAGCGCACGCTTTGCGCGTGCTCCGCCAGCAGGCCGGCGTAGGCGCGCAGCAGATGCGTCTTGCCGCTGCCCTGGCTGCCGTGTACCCAAAGCGCGCGCGGTTGGTTGATGCCCGCGCGCAGCGCTGCCAGCACCGGCGCGTTTTGCTCACCAAGCAGGTCGTCGAGCGAGATCGGCGCAACGCCAAGCGGCAACGGCAGCTGGGTCAGCGCTGCCGGCGCGCAATGCGCATGTGCACGCAATGTGCGGTGCGCCAGAGCGGGTGCCTGCGGCTTGCTCATCACTCGCCGAAATCAGGCTTGCTGGAGGCGTGCGCGCTAGAGCCGAACGGGGCAGGTCCGGACGGGGCAGGTCCGGACGGGGCAGGTCCGGACGGGGCAGGTCCGGATGAGACCTCAGAGTTCGCGCCATCCGCGCGCTCTTGCGCAACCGAACGCGTGCTTTTTCCGGGTGCGCCGCCGGCCGGCAGCAGCTCCCCGGGTGCGCCATACAGTTTGCTTTGGCGATAGCTGTCATGCACATGGCGCAAGACCACCATAATCACGGCCGCGACCGGCAATGCCAGCAGCACGCCAAGGAAGCCGAACAGCTGACCGCCCGCCATGATCGCGAAAATCACCGCCACCGGATGCAGCCCAATGCGGTCGCCCACCAGATAAGGCGTGAGCAGGAAGCCTTCCAATAGTTGCCCGACCATGAAGACGCCAAGCACCATCACCGGATGCACCCAATCGCCGAACTGCACCAAGGCCGCAATCAATCCCGCCACCAAGCCGAAAATGGTGCCCAGATAGGGAATAAAAGAGACCAATCCGGCTCCCATGCCGATCAAGAGCGCCAGATCGAGCCCAATCGCCCAAAGGCCCAAGGTGTAAAGGGTGCCGAGTGCCAACATGACCGAGAGCTGGCCGCGCAGGAAGCCGCTCAGGACCTGATCGGATTCACGCGCAAGTTTGAGCACGATGGGTTCAACGTGGCGCGGCAGCAGGTCATCCAGGCGCGTGACCAAATGGTCCCAATCGCGCAGGAAATAGAAAGTCACCACCGGAATCAGGACCAGATTGGCCAACCAGCCGACGATCGCTAGGCCGCTTTTGCCGACCGAGCCAAGCACGGTGGCGGCAACGCCGCCGGCCGTTTGCCAATGCTGTTGCAAGGCACTAACAAGCCGGTCGGCAACGGCGCCCGTTTCCAGCAGCACGGGGTCCAGACCGAAGCGATTCATCACCCAGGGTAAGGCCTGATGCTGGATCCAGCTGAGATAAGTTGGCAGCTTGATAAAAAGCGTGCTGATCTGGCGCTCCAGCAGCGGCACCAGAATTACCAGCACCAGAATCAAGCTCAGCGACATCGCCAGAAAAACCATCAGCACCGCCGTGTTGCGGCTAAACCCGCGTAGCTGAAGGCGGTCAACCAAAGGATCCCCCAAGTACGCAAGCAGGGCCGCCACCGCAAAGGGCGTGAGGATTGGAGCCAGCAGATAGATCACGATGCCGAGGGCTCCAAACAGGCCCGCAATTTGCCAGCGTAACGCGGTGGTCATGGCGCTTTTCCTTTCAATGCGAGTTCCTTCAGGGCGTTCTTGCTCATCACATGCCAGCGCCAGCCGTAATTGAGCCAGCTTGCCACCAGCAATGCTGCGGTAAGCCAAAGCCAGAAATCCAGCAGCGGATGCAGCGGCCAGCGGTAGGCGTGCGTGCCGAGCTCCAGCAGCGTCATTACGATCAAACTAAGCGTCGTGACCTTGCCAAGCAGGCTTGGCTGGGGCGTGAAGCCGTGGTAGCGGGCATTGAACAAATAGGCGCCCAATACAATGCAAACATCGCGCGCTAGTGCCAGCAGCAGGAACCAAAGCGGAATGTCCTGACCCAGCGTAAGGGCGATCAGGGCCGAGAGCAGCAAAACCTTATCGGCGATCGGATCGATACCGGCGCCGAAGCGTGACTGCCACCCATAGCGTTTCGCCAGCCAACCGTCCAGGCCATCCGAGGCGCCGGCAATCAAAGTTAGCCAAAAGGCCTCGATCCAGAGATCCTGCAGGGTCAACAGCAAGATCGGAATGCCGCAAAGCCCGCGCGTTATGGAGAGCGCATTCGGTAGGTGGCGCAATAGCTTCATCAGCGCAGTTGCAAGACCGCCGGCTCGATCGACGGCATATCAAAGCTACCGGTATTGATCACGCCCTGCTGCAGGCGTTCGGCGCCGCCCAGGACAGTTAAGCGCAGACGCAGTCCCAGGCGATCAGCGCCCAATACTCGCACTTGCTTGACGCTTGAGAGCTTGCCCAATTCGCTGAGCGCGCGCGCATAGTCCCCGGCGCCGCCCAGGCCTTCCACGGTGGCGTCAAATTCTTCCGGCTGCTGATTGTTTGCGGCCAGCTGCTGGCGGATCAGCGCCTGGATCATGCGGTCGGCCAGCGCATGCAGTTCTGCATCCGAGCGCCCGGCGGGCACCCGCACAGCCTCATTGCGGCGACCGTCGTCCAGCTGCAGCGAGCCGCTTTGCCAGCGGCCAGCCAGCACCATGCCGCCGCCAAGCTGCTGCGAAAGCGCACGCAGATCGTTGCTGCTCAGCGCGGATTGCTCACTGTCTAGCAAGAGCTGCTGGTTTGGAAAGCGCACCGAGATGCCTCGATCGGCGGCGCGCTGCACGAGCGCGTAGAGCGCGACGTTATCAAGCCAAGCGCCATTTTCTTCGATCAACAGCAGCACGCGCGGACGCTCGCGACCCCAAACCGGCATGCCGGCGCGCATCAGGGCCTGGTCCACACTCTGCGGGAAGAAACGCACGCGCAGAAACGATTTGGCAACTGCTTTGCCGCTTGCGTCCCGACCAAGCTCCTGCCGGTAGTCATAAAGCTGCATCAGACTGGAGGCCTTGGACAAGGTGCCCTGCAAGGCGGGATTGTCCGCGGCAGCAGGGTTGGCTGAGACCTTGACCAGTACCTGGCGCAGCGCCTCGACAATCCCGTTGCTGCGACTGGCTTCATCAGGGCCCGACACCTGTGCTTCGCCCTGGTACAAGTCTTGCGCCCAAAGCGCCCGGGCAAAACCGAGCAGGATCAGGCTTAGCAGCAGGATTCGAGGCAAGTTGCAGGTCATGGCGGATTCCAGAAGGTTCAAACAGCGGGCGCGTTGTCGCCCCGCCCGAGCAAGGGTGAATTCTGCGGTGCTTGGTAGCTGCGAAGCCAGCAGCATGACGCCAGCTTGCCAATAGCCTGCCAAAAGCTTGCCAAAAGCTTGCCAGCAGCTTGCCAAAAGCCTGCCAGCAGCTTGCTTGACTGATTGTTAATCGTTCATGGCCGGCCGGCCGCAGAACCCTGGTCCCGCAGCAGCTTGCGCCGCCTCGGCTATGACGCTTGCGCACTTAGGGCTTGGCGCCCGGGCCTTGATCGTGCTTCGCCTAGCTGGCTTGATCAGGTTCTTCAAGCTGGTGCTTCGATCAGATGCGTCAATGCACTCGGATTTCCGATTGAAAGGCTCGCTCAGCGCGATTTTCAACGGCAACCATGGGTTCCGACAAGCGCGCCGTATTCAAGCCGCGGCCCGTTATCATCCGCGCCCCAAGATTTGCTGCCGGTGAAGCCATGACTGCCATAAAGCCGACCCAGGCGCCGATGACCTACCGAGGCGCCGGAGTTGATATTGAAGCCGGAGCGGCCCTGGTTGAGCGGATCAAGCCGGCGGTGGCGCGCACCCGCCGCCCGGAAGTTCTGGCCGGTTTGGGTGGCTTCGGCGCGCTTTTTGCGCTGCAGCCGGGTAAGTACCGTGAGCCGGTCTTGGTTTCAGGTACCGACGGCGTGGGCACCAAGCTGAAGCTTGCCCAGCAGTGGCAGCGGCACGACACCATCGGCCAGGATCTGGTCGCCATGTGCGTCAATGATGTCCTTGTACAAGGCGCCGAACCGCTGTTTTTTCTTGATTATTTTGCCTGCGGAAAACTCGACATCCAGACCGCTGCGACCGTGATCAAGGGCATCGCGGAGGGCTGCGTGCTGGCGGGTTGTGCGCTGGTGGGTGGTGAAACTGCGGAAATGCCGGATATGTATGCGCCTGGCGAATATGATCTGGCAGGTTTTTGCGTGGGCGCGGTTGAGCGCTCGCAGCTCAATGACGGCAGCGGGATTTGCGCCGGTCAGAGCCTGCTCGGGGTGGCGTCGAGTGGTCCGCATGCGAACGGCTACTCGTTGATTCGAAGGATTCTCGAACGCGCCAAGCCTGATCTGAACCAATCGGTCGGCGCGCGGACGCTTGCGGATGCGCTGATTGCTCCCACGCGGATCTATGTCAAGGCCGTGTTGGAGTTGATCGGCAAGCTGCCTATCGCGGGCATGGCGCACATCACGGGCGGCGGCCTGACCGAGAACATCATCCGCGTAGTGCCGGACGGCCTGGGCCTGGAACTGCGCGCCGGTTCCTGGCCGTTACCGCCGGTATTCCAATGGCTGCAAAAAGCTGGGCCAGTGGCAGATGAAGAAATGTGGCGAACCTTCAACTGCGGGATTGGCTTTGTGCTGATACTTGATGAGGTACAGCTGGCTCCGGCGCGTGCGCACTTTGCCGCGCTCGACTGGGACACGCACGTGATCGGCTCGGTCATCGCTGCGCCGGGCGACGTGCGCGTGCGCTGGTCTCGCTAGTGGCGCTTCGGCCTCCAGAGATTCGTTGGGCGCGGGTGTTAGCGCAGCAGCATGGCTGAAGCGCGCGTGGTGGTGCTGATCTCCGGCCGAGGCAGCAATCTCAAGGCGCTTATCGAGGATAGCCGCAGCGCGGATGCGGGCTACCGCGTGGTGGGCGTGGTCACGGACCGGAACGATGCCGTCGGCACCGCCGTTGCCGAGGCAGCCGGGGTTCCGGTCACGGTGGTGCCGCGCCAGATGTTTCCCAGTCGCGCCGCCTTTGAGGCCGTGCTCAACGATGCGGTGGACGGCTTTGGGCCGGATTGGATCGTGCTGGCCGGCTTCATGCGCGTGCTAAGCCCGGAAGCGGTGCATCGGTTCGAAATGCGCGCATTCAATATTCACCCGTCGCTGCTGCCCAAGTATCCCGGGCTGGATACCCACGCGCGTGCGCTCGCCGCGGGTGACCGCGTGCATGGCGCCAGCGTGCACCTGGTAATTCCGGCGCTGGATCAGGGCCCCGTGCTGGCGCAAGTGGAGATTCCCGTGTGCGAGGGCGACAGTGCAGGCGCGCTCGCCGAGCGGCTGTTGTCACGCGAACATGAATTGCTCTGCGCCTGCGTGCGACTTTTAGCCTCGGGACGGGTCGAGATTCAGCCGCTTCAGCTTAGCTTCGACGCAACGAATCGACACGGTCCCTTCTTACTCAATGCGAATAACCAGCTTGTTTAGCATGAAACTTGTTCAGCTGTGCCAAGACTGGAAGTTGTGGATTTTGCGACTGCGCCTGACGGCTGCGCGCAGAATGACGCCTAGCGGTGGCGTCAATTCGAATGGCTCAGTTAATTCGACAGACTCTGGCATTTCGACTGGCTCTGGCGTTTCGACTGGCTCTGGCATTTCGACTGGCTCTGGCGTTTCGACTGGCTCTTTCAATTCGACCGGCTCTTTCAATTCGACCGGCTCTGGCATTTCGACTGCAGGCAGAAATCTCAATCTTGCCGGCTTGAGATCTCTCCCTGCGGTCGAGATGACAGGCCCTAACGATCTAGGCCCTAACGATCTAGGCCCTAACGATCTAGGCCCTAACGATCTAGGCCCTAACGATCCCCGCGAGTCGTTTCATGCTCCTTGGTGGCTGCGTGCCATGACGGCTAATCCGGTCCTTTTGCAGGTGGCTTTGCTGACCTGTGGGCTCAGTGCTGCATTTGCCGCCTCTGCGGTAACGCCCTTTGAAGGCGAATATGCAGTGTTCGAGAACGACAAGCGGATCGGCACCGCCAAGCTCAGTTTGCAGATGACCGGCAAGAATCGCTTCACGTTCCTTACCGACACCGAAGGCGACCGCGGTTTGGCGGGCTTTCTCGGTGCCGAAATCCACGAGCGCTCGGATCTGGAGCGGGTCGACGGACGTCTGCGTAGCCGCCACTATTGGTACGAGCAGAACGTTGCGTTTCGCACGCGCAAGCGTGTCATCGGCTTTGACTACGACAAGCAAGTTGCTAGCGAAGACGACGGCAAAAACCCTAGCCGATACGCGATCGGCAAGCATGTTTTTGATCGCCACGCCGTCGTGTTGGGTTTGGCAGAAGAGCTCGCGCAAGCCAAGCCTGGGCAGCCGATCGTGAGCCTGAGTCCAAGCGTGGCGCACAAGGGCGAGGTTTCCGCCTGGCAGTTCCAAGTGCTCGCCAAAGAGACCGTGGTAACCGGCGAAGGCAGCGTAGAAACGCTCAAGGTGCAGCGCATGCGCGCCAATAAGGAGCGCGTCACCAGCAGCTGGCACGCCAAGCGATGGGGGTACCTGCCGGTGCGCATTGAGCAAGTAGAACCCGACGGCGAGCGCTTCCGAATGGAGTTGCTGCGCTGGAAACAGGTGCCAAGCGCCGCGGCCACCAAAGTTTCCGATTAACGCCAGAAGCTTTTAGTTCGCGGCGACGGGTAAAAGCAATGGATTGCCACGTCTTCACTGCTTGCTATCGTGAGGCTTTTCGCGCGGCGGCGGATTTCATGCTCCGAGGTGCCTTGGCATGACTACGGTTAGCTTGAAACTGGTGCGGCTTGGCGGTGTTGTGGATTCTGCGACTGCGCCTAGCGGCTCCGCGCAGAATGACGGTTGGAGGCGGTCATTTCGACCGACGCGGTCATTTCCAGCGGTTTTCTCATTTGGACCGACTTAGTCATTTGAACCGACTTAGTCTTTTGGACTGACTTAGTCTTTTGGACTGACTTAGTCTTTTGGACTGACTTTGTTATTT
>Ga0163144_10008874_pt1 | contig 21685 bp, 16 predicted proteins | sample OliLak19BULKMAT1_FD_123175 | JGI IMG/M metagenome (GOLD analysis project Ga0163144, IMG submission 123175) | Freshwater microbial mat bacterial communities from Lake Vanda, McMurdo Dry Valleys, Antarctica - Oligotrophic Lake LV.19.BULKMAT1 | ecosystem: Environmental > Aquatic > Freshwater >... | reverse complement strand
GGCCATCTCGATGGGCGACTCTGGATCGGTGATGTCGATGGGAGTTTCGAATATCTCGGCCACGCGCCGCAGCGATACCCGAGCCGATGCGATGCTCGAATAGATCCCCATCAGCCCCTGCACTGGCCCCAACAACCGCATCTGGTAGGCCGCGAAGGCGACCAGCGTCCCCATGCTGATGTCCCCCGAGATGACCCGCCATCCGCCGTAGAGAAACACCGTCGAGCTGCCTAACGCCAAGACGATTCCCGGCAGTCCGCCGGAGAGATAGGTGAGCCGGCGCATGGACATGACCGCCTCAACAAAGTCCGCGTTGCGCCTTCGGAACTCATCGACAGAACGCGACTGCGCGTTGTGGGCGACGACCAGCTTCATTCCCTGCAGCGCTTCGATGAGAAAAGTCCCCACCGCAGCACTCTGATCGCGGGTCGCGGTCACCGCGGACTCGAGGCGCCGGCGATAGCGCACCAGCGCCCAGAGCGCCGGCGGGAGGGCGATGAGTCCCACCAGAAAGAGGCGCACATCGAGCAGTATGAGCATGACGATGCTCCCAATGAGGAAGAGCACCTGTCCCACCCAAGCGAGGGCGACCTCGGCGGCCACCCGCTGAATCTCGCCCACGTCGCTGTTCACCCGCGATGCGATCTGCCCGATGGGGGTCTGCGCGTAGTAGCGGGGTGAGAGTTGTTGCAGGTGACGGAAGAGGGCCAAGCGCATGTCGAAAAGAATATCGACCGACACACGCGTGTACTGCAGCCCGCTCACCACGTTGACCACGAAGCCAGCCAGCGTCAGCCCGAGGAAGCCTGCCATTGCCAACACGAGCACGCGAACATCGCGCCCGATAAGGGCCCGGTCCACGAGGAGCTTGGAGAGGAGGGGCATGGCCAGTGACAGCCCGGTGCTCACGACCGAGAGCCCCACCATGGGGAGCAGTCGGCGCCAGTACGGGCGAACGTAGCCTAACGCGCGCCGCAGGTCGGGTGAGAGCATGGGCATGATGCAATCAACAGCCGTTGCGCCGGGCGCGCCAACCGGCGGAGTGCTACCTCCCCGGTGACGCCGGAACAATCACCAGGTCGGTCTGATCGGCCGAGAACTGCGCGGTCCGCACAAGTCGGAGCGTGGCCGCGTCGTAGATGTCGATCGTTGCACCGGCCGTGTGTACGTAGAGCAGCGATCCGTTGGTGCTGACGGTGAGCCCCATGCGCGGTCGCCCCTCGAACTCCACGCGCTGCGTGACCCGATGACCCACGAGGTCGAAGGTCCAGAACTGATAGTTGCCAACCTGCTGCCGCAGCCCGTACGCGAGCTGTCGCCCCGGCGCGAGGGAAAAGCCCACCCGCTCGTTGGGGCCGAGTGAGTAGTAGTCCACCGACTTACGCACCAGATCGACGCGCGCGACCCCCATCAGATCGCGGTGATTCACCGGGTCGGTAGTGCGAAAGAGCCCGGTGAAGAAGCCGGGCTCCTCGTACAGGCTTTCCGAAAATCCGAAATCCCACCGACCCATTCCCTCGTCCAGGGCGCGGCCGATATCCCAGCGGTCCACTTCTTTCAGCGTCTGCGTGTCGTAGATGAGCACATCGTCGCTGGTAAAGAAGTACATGAGCCGACCGTCGGGGGAGAAGAGAATCTGCGCCGCTTCGCGCTCCTCACCCTGGGGCCACTTGATGGTATCGGTGACCACCTTCCTGGCGAGGTCGTACTTGACCAGGGTGGGCTTCCCGATCACGAAATGATCCCTCTTCTTCGTGCTGGTCCTCACCAGTGCCACCGCGAAGCGGTCCAGCGGATCGACACTGAAGCCCGACATGCGCACATGCATCGTGTCATTGGACAGCGTAAAGCGATCGATCGACTTCCGCGTCGTTACATCGAATATCTCGATATGCTCGAAGGAGGGATCGGTGGCGTAGAGTCGACGGCGGTCCTGCGAGAGCCATACACCGATGGGAACGCCGATGGCGACTGGCATGGAGTCGCGCACCGCCATCGTCGCCTCGTCGATGACGAAGATCTTCTTGTCGTACGTGCCGTAGTAGATGGTCCCGTTGCCTCCTGATGGCGCACTCTGGGCCATAATGGGTGCCCCAAACGTGAGCAGCAGGCCGACGATAACCGCGCAATGCATCATGACGCGTCCTCGGCTACGGGAAGATGAGATCGATCTTCCGCCAATCCTGCTGCGCCGCTGCGCATTTCGACGTCCAGTCGGGGGCGTGGTTGTAGAGGTCGGGCACGTGTATGGGCCAGAAGCAGGTGACGTAGCAGTCGTAGAGATCGCGCTCCACCGGTTGGCAGAGCCCCGCCGTCGAGCCGGTGCTGTCCACTTCCCACCCCGGCGCAAACACAAACGAGCAGCCAAGGGGAATGTGCGGCCCCTCCGGATTGCGCGGCCCCTGCGTGCCCTGCAGCGCGACCACGTCCTGTTCCTCGTGAATGGCCTCGATGGCGCGCGCCTTTCTGTTCACCGCCTTCAGATGATTCATTTGCTCCTCGTCAGGCTTCGAACTGCCGGAGAAAGTCGGGGCGCCGCGCCGAGAGCGTGGCGTACACTTCAAGACAGGTCGCGCTCCACCGGCGAATCCAGTCGCAGTAGTGCAGGTTGGGCGCTTCGGTAGAACCATACCGGGTATTCGCTTCGTGATAACAGCCACCCGCACATAACGAGCGAGCCCAGCATGTGGCACAGTCGGTCTTGTTGGCGATATGGTGTTTGAGCAGATAGTCGTCCTGCCGCGCGTGGTCGATGCCCCCGACTACTGTGCCCAGTTTGTGCGTGTCGGAGCCGGCGAACCTGTGGCAGAGGGCAACGTCACCGTCTGTTGCCACACCGAGCAGTCCGATGCCGGCTCCGCAGGGATACGCCTTGGCCACTCCCTTGTGAATCTCGTCGAGGGTGTCGCGCACGTTGGAGAAGCCGTGGTGTCGGCCCTCGAGCGACGTGGCAAGGAACTCCTGGGCGAGGGCCTGGAACTCCTCCAGCATGTATTCGAAACCTTCGTTCTGAATCGCGTAGTCACGCTGCCACGACGTGGTCACGGGGGCGAAGCCAACTTCGTAGAAGCCGAGTTCTTCCTTGAGATGCCGATAGATCTCGCGCACCTTGAGGTTGTTCTTGGTCAGCGTAACCCGTGCCCCGATGGGTCGCGAGGTGTGTCGGCGCAGCAGTTCCTTGACTTTCGGCACTATGAGGTCGTAGCTCCCCATGCCATTGGAGAAGACGCGCAGTTCGTCCTGCTGCTCACGCGCTCCGTCCATGGACACGGTGACGCCGATGTCGTTCTCGATCATCCAGTCGATGATCTCTTCGCGCAGCAGGGTGGCGTTCGTCGTTAGGCTGGCGTCCACCTCTTTCCCCAGTACCTCGGCGCGTTCCTTGGCGTAGGTGAGCGCACTCTGCAGCACCTTGAAATTGAGCAGCGTCTCGCCGCCGAAAAAGGTGAGATGCACGCGCTTCTGGTCTCCCGACTCGGCGAACATGAAATCCACGCTGTCGCGCGCGGTCTGCTCGTTCATGAAGCGGGGCTTGCTGACCGGCTCCGAAATTCGGTCTTCGCCGTATTCGTAGCAGTATTTGCAGCTCAGGTTGCACTTGCTCGTCACGTTGAGGACGAGGGTGGTGAGGGGGATTCGTTTCTTCGGAAGCTCGGCACGCACCACCGGCAACGGCGCATCGACCGATCGAATGGCCCGCGACGAGAGGAGTTCGGTGATGGTATCACGTACGTCGGCGAGGGGAAAGCGATCGGCCAGTCGCCCTTCCAGGTCGTGGGGCGCCACGTCGTCATCGCCCAACGCGTCCAGAATTGCCGTCGACGCGTTGTCGAGGCGGAAGACGGCGGCCGAGGGCACCAGATAGACATGCGGCGATCCGTCGGCGATGAACCGATGGTACTCTCCGCGGCGTAACAACATCATGGTGATGTCCTCGTGGGTTCCCAACGCATGTAGAGCGGCACGGTGACAATGAGCAGCGCGCGCCCTTTGAGTGGTCGGGCGCTGCCGCCCGGTTGGTAGTTTGCCACGACCCAGACATCGCCGATGTTATTACGATTTTGTCTGCGCTGTGGATTGGGGCCGTCCAGATTGGGCGTGAAGACGCCCTGCTGGTCGATCGTCCCGATGTAGGGGACGTCGTCGTCCTTGAAGGTGACGCCATATTCCTCGATGCCCCACGACACGTCCACCGGCCCCAACTCGACATCGTCGGCCGTGTCCGGCTTCTTGTCGGCACCATCGATGTAGCCGATGGCCTCGAAGCGGGCGTACTGCTTGGGCACGCGCACCCCGCCCGTTCTCGCCATGCCCGCCTGCGGCGTCACGCGAATGCGATCGATTGCTCGGTAGGCGACCAGCGCGCCCTTGAGCGACGCGCCGGCCACGAAGAGATCACGCGCGCCGATGTCGGCCGCACTATCCACCTGCACCCGCACTTCCAGTGCCTCGCCGGTGGACCGCACAACGCTCGTCGCCCTGATGCCCGGCCCGAAGTCGATGGACGCCGCCGCCACGTTTTTCGGCAAGTTGGTGCCGTACAGCGTGACATTGACGTCGCGGGCCCCCAGTTGCACGGCGCGCGGGCTGACCCCGGCAATCGATACGCCGCGGGTGGTGCGCCGAAGGGTCACATCCATACCAAACTCGTCGTAGCCGCCACGAAACCAGCGTCCCGACATCTCCTGCCATCCCGGCTCGACCGAAAGGACTTCGCGCCAGGCGCTGTCGGCCGCGCCGCCACTTCCCGCTTGCGCCGACCGTCCCCGCCATTGGTGGCCCGTGTATACGAGCCCCTTCCCCTCACGCACGATTGGCCCGCCGCCACGTGCAAAGGAGTAGGTGGCACGGGTCGTGAACTCGTCGTTGGTTCCGGCCACCTTGGTGACGTTCACCCTTCCGAAAAACTGACCCCGTCCGGTTTCCGACCCCGACAGTTGCCAACTCCCTTCCAGCGGCGCCGGGCGCATGGTCGCCGACCACGCGCTCCATTCCGCCGAGCGCAATGGGAATGCCCGGGAGAGATGGGCAATCGCCTGATCCATCGGGTGTGGCTTCGGGGCGCTGTCGCGCGGCGAGGGGCCCATGCGCCGGAACGTCTGAAAATCAGACGTCGGGTAGTAACCCCGGTGCGTGGCGACCAACAGCTCCCACTCCTTCGGCGCGCGGCGCTGCGTGATGACCCGACCTAACGAGTGACAGGCCCGGCAGGTGCGCTCGGTCACGGAGTCGGCCGTGTAGCGATAGTCGTCGCTGCGCCGTTCGATTTCGAATCGCCCCGGGCGCACTTCGGCCGGTGCGAGTCCCTGATGATTGGAGAAGTACTTCACGACGGCCCGGGCATCGGCCGGATCGAGTCGCACGTTGCTGAGCGAGGCCATGCGCCGTACCGACGCTTCCCACCCTTCGGGAGTCTTCCGCAGGTAGGAGAGGCGACCCAGACCTCCGGTTGAGTCCTTGGCGTGACATCCCGCACAGCGCCGAACCACCAGAGGATCGGTGATCGGGTAGCCGCTGGTGGTATCGGGCGTGGGACGCTGCGCCTCGGCGTGCGCGGGACCCAGCGCGCCCGCGAACAGAATGCTTCCTACGGCGAGGGCAGTTGTCAGCATTCGGTTTCCAGCCATCGTCGCTCGGTCGCGAAAGGTGGCGAGTTCTATCACTGTAATCAGAAGGTGTCAAGTAAATTCCAGCCCTCCCTTTCCCACCAGAACGCTGAGTGCGCCGAGGAAGTCGGGAAGGGAGATGGGGCCGTTCCGTCGCACATAGTGGTCATACATTCCGCCGACGTCCGATTCGGTAGTAGCAATCGCCGCGACGGTCACCAGGTCGACCCCCCGCAGATAGCGGAGTCCGTGGGAGAACGGCGACATCGTTAGGTGCGGTTCAAGGGCCATCTGGTTTCCGCGAATGAGGAGCCGAGGCTCTTCGCGATAGTGCCCCGACCTGCGCAGGGCCACGCTTGGCCGTTCCTTCAACTGCTCGAATGCCTGCAGCACGTCGGCATCGCGGCGAAGGCGCTGCACCATATCGTCGTCATCTCCATCCTCGACCAGTGCGGCGCGCGATTCCCAGAAGGGAGAGTCACCCGCCCCCATGGCTTCCCGCGAAAGCGCTGCGAGGCGCTGCGAGGCGGCGCGTTCGAACTCGCGCTCGCGCTCGGCGTAGAAGGTCGTGGCCTGCACCGTCAGATGGGGAGACCGCCGCGCCGTGTTCACGGTAACGGCGGCCAACCACCCGGTAGCCAGCGCCTTCTTCACTCCAAATGACGACAGCGGGTCAATGCAGCTGGCTGCGTCGCCGACCAGAAGCGTGCGTTGAGCAACCACCGGTTGGTGGGCGTAGGGTGTGGCATCGCACGCCCAGGGCGGCGCGGTCAGGCGCCCGCGTGCCGCAACCTCACCCAGGGTCGGCAGTCGCGCCACCTCCTCGGAGTATTGTGCCGCCGCCCCTCCGCGATCGGCCACCCTGGCGTGCCCCGGGTCGAGCATCACCGTGAAGAATCGCGTGGTGGCTGACACCGGAATGGACCACCCCCAACCGCGTGGGGAACTCTCCACCAGCGTGTGCGTCTCGTCGGGCAGTTCCCATCCCCCGTCCCGCTCCCACACTCCGACGAGTGCCACCGTGCGCGCGGCGCGCTCGACGCGACGCGAAACGGTCCGGCTCATGAATCCCGCGCGCCCCGTGCAATCGAGCACCCAGGTTGCGCGCACCTCGTGCCGCGCGCCCTCGAGCTCGATCGTCACGAGATGGGCCTCGTCGCCAACGCTGCCAACGGTGCCAACGCCGAGCGCCGTCGCCCGCTGCAAGACCCTTGCCCCTCCCTTGGCCGCATGTTGCCTGAGCACGGCATCGAAGGTTGTCGACAACACCTGGTAGCCTCGTTTGCCCTCTGGAAAGGGCTCGATCCGCATCACCCCGTCGCCCCACCAGACGGTGTTCCCCGTGGCCGTGACGAAGCCCGCCTCGTCTACCGCCTGCCTAACGCCAATTGTCTCGAGCAGACGAGTGGCACTCGGCGGGAGCGACTCGGCCAGCGGGTTTCGGCCGGCGCCGCGGTCGACCAGAAGCACCGAATGCCCCCAGTCGGAGAGCAGGCGTGCGGCGGATGAACCGGCGGGACCGCCGCCGATAACGGCAACATCGACGTGCGACGGGAGAAGGAGGGGCATGGGTGAGACGGAGATATCCTCCGAACCACCGCTGCGTTAGGCCAGCGGGTCCGCGAAAGCAGGAGGAAGCTGTTCGCGCCGTTCCCGACGGGATGCGTCGGCCGGTAATACCGTCGCCGCCAGCCGTCCGATGTTCAGCGTGCGGGCGTTGGAGTCGACGATCTCGCGATACAACCCCCCGTCGGCGTAGAGCGACTCGTGCGTCCCCTCTCCCACGATCACGCCTTCGCGCATGACGTAGATGTGATCGGCGTCCATGATCTGGCTGATGCTATGCGAGATGATGAGCACCGTGCGGTCGCGTTTCACCGCGTCAATGCTTTCCTTGATTTGCTCGGTGGTGATGGCGTCGAGGCTGGCGGTTGGCTCATCGAGAAAGATGATGGGCGGGTTCTTGAGGAAGAGGCGGGCAATGGCGATGCGCTGCTGCTGCCCCCCGGACATTTCTCTCGCCTGTGTATCGTAGCCCTGCGGCAGTCCCAGAATCTGTTCGTGCAGACTCGCTTTCCGTGCCGCATCCACGATCTCCGCGTCGGTCGCCTTCAGGCGGCCATACCGAATGTTCTCGGCCACCGTTCCGGGGAAGATGTGGTTCTTCTGCATGACCAGGCCGATGTGTTCGCGCGCGAAGTCGGGATCGTAGTCGCGCAGGTTGCGCCCGTCGAGCAGTACCTCGCCGACGGTGGGGTCGTAAAAGCCGGCCAGCACATTCATGGCCGAGCTTTTTCCTGCCCCTGACAGTCCCACCAGGGCGGTCGTACGTCCGTGTCGCAGCTCGAGGTTCACTCGGCAGAGCGCTCGCTTTCCGTTCGGGTACGTGAAGTCCACGTTCCGGAAGGAGAAAGTCCCCTTGAGCGCGCGGGGTACGTATCCACCCGCTTTGGGAAGGTAGTCGTCGCTCTCGATCATGGTGAAGAAGCCCTCGCTGTACGCCAGCGCCTCGGTGTACTCGTCGTAGATGCGGTGCAGATGCCGAACGGGGGCCGAGACGTTGTTGAAGAGCATGATGTGCAGCAGGATGGCGCCGATCGTCATCTGGTGGTTGAGGACGAAATAGATGGTGACCGTGAACACCAGCATGATGCCGACCTGCTCGGTGATGCTCTTGAGGCCATCGAATAGGTAGTTGGTACGGTGATGCGTGATCTCGTTGTCCACCAGGCGGGCGTTAAGCGCCTGCTGCCGTGCGGTTTCATACCGCTCCCGCACGAATGACTTCACCACGAACACCGACTCCAGCAGGCCAAAGAGGGCGTGTGTCTTTTCTTCACGTATATGCTGGATGCTGACACGGATGCTCTTCTGCCGCAGCGATTGCGCACGGCTGATGTAGACATAGACGGGGAGCATGAGGGTAGACACCACACCCACCCAGACGTTCTTGCGATACATGAGGGCGAGGGCGAAGAACGCGGTCGCCAGCATGGGGAGAATGTCGACGAAGAGGTTCTTCACCGTCTTCGCTATGCTCTCGATGCCCTTGTCGATTCGCTTCTCCAGTTTCCCCGTCTGGTTGTGGGGGACGGCGAAGAAGGTGAGGTGATACGAGACGATACGCTGAATGGTGTAGTCATACAGGTCTCCCGCCATGCGGAAGCGAATGCGATCGCTCAGGTACTTCTGCCAGAGCTGAAGCCCCAGACTCAGCACTTCCTTGCCCAACAGAATGGCGACGAGCGTGCCGACGATGAGCAGGATGCGGGTGCGCGCGACCGGTTGGTCGAGCATTCCCTGCACGGCGTTCACCGAGTACTCCATCACCAGCGGTGTGACCTGCGCGAGCATCGCCCCGATCATCGTCAGGAGCAACGTGATGGCGAGGGTGCCGTTGTATTTCCTTACGAAGGGGTAGAGCTTGCGAACGAGGGTGAGGGTTCCCATGGCCGACTCAGGACGAAAGGACCGGTCGCGCAAACTCGCGAGTGGTCACCTGCGCGTCGTTCTCGTAGTCGTAGAAGAGCTCCATCATCGACGCGACAATGTGCGGGTCGTCGGTGAGAAAGGCGGTGAGCTTGGTTGCTCGGCCGCTGGTGCTCGACCCGCTGCCAAGAATCGCCACGCAGAGCCCCTTGTAGATGCCGGGTTTGTTCTCCGGTGGGGCAGAGATGAAGAGTTGCACGGGAAGCGTTTTTGCAATGCGCGTGACGCGAATCCCTAATTCCTGCATTTCGCGGATGGCCTGCCCCTGGCTCTCGTACAGGTGCTGCACCAGGTGCGCCTGCGCATTGTCCATCGTCCCTGTCGTATCGGGCACGAGGAAGCGCTTGTGGTGCGGAACGCCTTCGCTCTGCGGCAGTGCCGAGTTGCTTCCGGGCCGGTAACTCTCGACGAGCACGTGCTCGTTGAGCACCTTGCCAAGGTAGCGAAGGAAGGGATGAGCATTGCCCTGCGGCTGGTCGTCGAGGGTGACGAATTGCACGCGCGAATCGGCACCAATGCTTCGCATGTACAACGACACTTCCTTCAACCTGTTCTCGACGTCGCTACAATCGCGCTGCAGCGCTTCTGCTTTGCGCGCGTAGTCGAACTGCGTGGCGTTGCTGAGTTCGTGCGGCTTGAGGTCGGCATGCTTGGCCACGTATTCCATTCGGTACTGCGCAATGCCCTCGATGCGCGCCGAGTTGGAGAGCACGAGCAGATTGTTTCCCTGCGACTTGGCCGATTCGATCACCCGGGTGACTCCAGCGAGGACTTCGCGCGTCCCCTCCATTAGCTGCACCTTCTCGTTTACCTTGCCGCTGACGTCGATCATCAGCGTATTGAGCGAGTCCGTCGCCTGCACCAGCAGTACCGTCTGCGTCTTGATCCGGTCCATCTCCTGCTGGTTGGCCCGGTCCTTCTGGCGATTGATCTTCTCGGTGGAGACGGTGATGTAGAGTCCGATGAAGATGCCGACGATGCCGCCCAACAGACCGGCAATGTCGAGTTCGCGGATATAGCGGTCGATGCCCGGAGTGAAATACGCGTCCGCGTCGGTCCACGCTCCCGTTCCATCGATCACGAACGTCGTCAGATAGTGCGTGGTGTCGCTGAAGACGTAGTGCCACTTGAAGCCCAGCGAGACCAGCAGGGCAACGAGCGGAATGAGAAAGAGCGTGGTGAAGATGAACGGGTGCTTCTTGATGATGTCGTACAGGACGGACAGAAAGCCCTCTTCCGGCGGAGCATGGACAGCGGCGTTAGGCAGCATGGCGAAGTCGGGTGGGCGAAGGCGAAGGAGGGGGTGCCGGTGGCGCGGGTGCGAATGTCAGCAGAATTTCGTGAGGTGTACCGGCGGATCGACCGCAGGCACCGGATTGAAGCGTCCCGAGCGATCCACGTGGAAGCGCACCGACTCGGCGCCGACTGTACCCGACGCGTCGGTGGCCCGCACGTCGAGCCCGTGTGTTCCCTTGGCCAGCGTCTCGCCGCCAAGCGGCGCCCTCCAGTCACCCTGCCCAACCATTCGCAGCGGGAACCAGGCGCCATCATCAATTCGGCCTTCGACCGTGCTTACTCCTGCCGCCGACCAGACGCGTACCCTGCATTCGGTCGGTCCGGTCACGATGTGCGCCGAGTGGGTGGCGAGAATCGCCCGGCGCGGATGGGTGACCTGCACCAGGGGACCACGATCGTCCGCACTGCGGTAGGACACCGCGAGTTCATCGCCGTCGAGCGTGACTATCGCGTAGCCAGCCGGCCCCCCTTCGGGCTCACCGATTGAGCGAGTCGCCACGTACACCGTGTGCGCGTCGTTCGCCATCTGCGCGTAGTGCGTGTGGCCCGAGAAGACGGCGTGGATGGGGCGCGTCTGTATGATCTCGCGCCATGCGCCCATGCCGGGTGCAGACAGGAAGTCCTCCCAAATCTGAAACGGATAGTGGTGCTGGAAGACCACCACCCGCTCGCCCCGCTCGAGCGCAGCGTCCAGCTCGTAGCGGAACCAGAGCAACTGCTGTGAAGTCATCCCGAGCGGCTTGGACTGCATCGTGTTGAGACAGATGAAGCGAAAGCCGCGCACGGTGAACGCCTTGTAGGTGGCACCGAATCGGGACTGGTAGGCATGGGCGCCCGGGTCCTGGTGCGCGTCGTGGTCACCCACCAGCGCGTGCCAGGGCACCGTGAGACGCGCCGTGACCTCATCGAAGAGGGCGAATTCCTCGTCGCGCGCATGCTGCACGTTGTCGCCGGCAAACTGGACGAAGTCGGGCCGAATGAGCGCCGAGACCTCGTCGGCCATCCAGAGCGCGATCGAATGATTGTCGCGCCCACGGTGGTCGAGGTGGAGGTCGCCGGGCCAGACGAAGGTGACGGGCTGTGACATGGGGCGCGTGGGGGAGAAGGAACGGGGGGCTGTGCGTTCTCTTCATCACGCGCGACGGGAGGGGAAAGCGGCTCACGGGGATCGCCCGCTCACTTCCTTAAAAGTGATGCGTGGCGTACTCCCTTATTGGAACAGGGTGGAAAAGTTGAACGTCGTGCCGGGAGCGCTCAGACCGCAATTCTTCGCCCTCACGGTGACACGGTGAGTGTCCGGAAGTGCAAATCGGAGTGACGTGGAGAGCCCCTTCACAGTGAACGAGTTAGGGTTTCCAGGTAGCGCGGAGCGTTGACTCAGCAACGTCACAATCCACTCGTTGTTCGGCGCCGGGATGTCGCCGGAGGTGAGCGAATCCCAAGAAATTCTCACATTCACTGGCGACGTCGTTCCCGAGCGAAAGAATAGTGTCTGGCCGCTCAATGGCGCCTGGATGGTCGGCTGCCCGAGATTCGGTTGCGAGACGCATGCAACACCGGCAGGTGCATACGCGAACTGAAAGCCAGGCACCGCGCCAGAGGCAAGGTTGTAGCTCGGCGGATCGTTGGTCGAGTTACCCTGCAGCGCGATGCCAAATGCAGTCGTGCTACAGGTCGCGTTGTGCGTCAGGGTCACTGTCACTGCGTTTGCCGTACGTCCGGTATGGGTGATGGTGTGGCAGGTCACTCCCGCCGGATTGACCACCACGCCGCCGATGTCTGTGCCCTGAATCGTCGCCACCCATGGCGTACGAACCGGAACAGTCGCCGGGTCGGGCGATTTACCAACGGTGGAGATTTCTCCCCGATGCACCACGTTGAAGGTGAAGCGATCGCCGCTCCCGACTACTAAGGTGATGGAACTGCCGACGGTATGCCCTGCGAGCACCGTGATACTCATCGCGATGAAGCCCATTCCATTTCCATTCACCTGTCCATTCCTCAGCAAACTGATCGAGCCGCCCCCGGCGAGTCCAATGTCCTCGAAGCGTACGAGGTTGATGAAGTCCTTGGTGATCTGCACCTTCGTGGTCACGCCGCGCCTGAGCGCGACAGTCGAGGTGAGCGACGCCGAGCGCTGGCCGACCGCGAAGTCGTCGACAAAGATGGAGTTGTTATTCTGCGCGCCCGCTCGCGCGACGGGTGTGAAGGACGCGAATGCGATGGCGAGAACCGTGGCAAGCGTGGCGGCGGCGGAAGTACGAGAGGAGCGCATGAGGGCGTGGGCGTTAGGGTGGCGTGGATCGTGACCCGATGCGTTAGGAGAACGCGCGCACCCCGTCCCGATTCTCACCAGAAGAGCGACGCCACATCAAACGCTCAGTCTCGCGTCGCGCCCTCGACCACCAGCTTCGCCCCCGCGCGACGATACACAATCCTGCCATTGAACACGGTCAGCTGGCACTGCAGCTCCTTGAGTTGCTCGGTGGGCACCGAATACAAGTCGCGATCCCACACCGCCAGATCGGCGTACTTCCCGACTTCGATCGACCCGATCTTGGTGTCGAGGAACATCTGATGCGCTGCCCAGATCGTGAACGACTTGAGCGCCGTGCGCACATCCACCGCCTCCTTCGTGCCGTACACCGCCTTGCCCCACGTACCGAGCAACGGCTCGCGGGCGACAGAGGCCCAGATGCCATAGCGGGCGGGGAATGGAGTCACGCCGTAGTCCGAGGTACCCGCCCAGCGCACGCCCTTCGCCGTGAAGGTCGCAAAGGGATCGAGCCGCAGCGCACGTGTAGGTCCGAAGTTCCCCGCGTACGTATCACCGATCCACCACATGAACGTGGCCGAGGGTTCGGGGAACCCCGCATCGTAGCGTTTCTGGAAGTCGGCCATCATGTCGATGGCACGGTCGGTCGGGATGTTGGCGTGGATGATGCCGTGTCGTCGGCCCATCTGCGGATTCGCCTTCAGCGCCTCGGCGTAACTGTCCATGGTCCAGTCGATGGCGCGGTCGCCGATGGAATGCACGCTGATGTGAAATCCGGCATCATGATACGCCTTGACCATGGCCCGCATCGTATCGGGACTAAAGGCCGGATAGCCGCGGTTGGCGGAATCGACCTCCGTGAGGTTCTTGTTCCAGTCGTCATACATCCACGCCGTGCGCGCGCCGCCGCTCCCGTCGAGGAAGAGCTTGACGCCACCCGCGATCAGGTGGTCATCGCCGGTCGACTCGTACGGTTTGCTGCTGGCGGCCTTGTCGGCAATCAACTGCTGCGCCTCGGCCATGGTTCGCCCCCCCCTCCAGAGCGCGAACACGCGCACGGTGAGCTTGCCTGCTGCTGCTACGGCCTTGTAGGAATCCCACGTCTGCCGGCCGATTCCGGGGTCCTTGAGCCCCGTCATTCCCTCTTCGTTGAAGGCTGCGGCCAGCGATGCGATCCCCTCACGCTGCTGCTCCGTTGTGTACGGCGGTATGAGGCGCGCGACCAGCCCCTGCGCGGATTCCTTGAGCACACCTGTCGGCGTGCCATCCGGATAGCGGTCAATCGTGCCACTGGGCGGATCCGTCGATTCGTGCGTCACGCCGGCCAGCTTCAAGGCCAACGAGTTGGCAACGCCGTAGTGCCCCGTAGTGTGCGCCAGCCACACGGGATGACTTGGTGAAATCTCATCTAGGTCTTTCGCCACAATGAAGCGGCGTTCCTCGAGCTTCCCCTCGTCCCATCCATGACCGAGCACCCAGCCCTCGGTCTTCGTCCCTTCGACCTTCGCGGCGACCGTCGACTTCACCTCGTTGATGGTCTTGACGTTGGCATAACTGAGGTCGAGGTCGTAGAGCCGATCGGTGCCACCCTCGGCAAAGTGCGCGTGGGCGTCGAGCAGTCCTGGGGTCACCGTCAGGCCCTTGAGGTCGACGCGTTGCGTGCTCCCACCGGCCAGCGCCAGCGCCACGCTATCCGACCCCACGGCAACAATCTTCCCGTTCTTGATGGCGATGGCTTGGGCGATTGAATCGGTCGAGTCAACGGTGATCACCTTGCCATTGTACAAGACGAGGTCGGCGTTGCGTGAGCCTGTAGCGGGAGAGCAGGCAGTGAGTGTGAATACCAATGCGCATGTTGCGAAGCTGGATCGATTCATGTCGGACGCGATGCGAGGGAGATGGGTGTGCCGAAGGTGACCGAGTGTGGATGGGGGCTCGATCGTCACGACCGCCACAATGTGCGAATGAGAGACGGCGGGCGTCAGGGGGCGCTTTGTCTTGCCGGTCGCGTCGCAAAACCTTCTCCGTCATCGTGCGCAGCGCGCTACGTCATGCAACGGATGGGGACGATTCTCACGCGACGGTAGTGTGTGGCATACCGCTATCGCATCACAACGCCGCCGACCGCCCGAGGATTCCCATGTCTCTCATGACGACCCGCACGCGCGCACTCGCCCTGCTCCTCTTGTCGTTTGCCTGCGGCGCTCGACGTGCCGCCGCCCAACCTGGCGCCGACAGCCTCGTTGCGCGCCCCCGCATCACCATGCTTCCCGTTATCGGCTCGGCTCCCGAGACCGGATTCCAGTTCGGTATCACGGCGCTCCGCATGTACCGGCTCGGGCCCGATACGGGCACCCGTACGTCGCAACAGCAGGCGTACGCCGTCTACACCACCCAGTCGCAGGCGCGCGGCTTTCTGCAGGTGGACCGATGGAGCCGCGGCAATGAATGGCGGGTGCGTGGGCGCGCCGAGTACCAACGCTTTCCCCTCCCGTTTTACGGTATCTGCGACGGGGCGCCCGACGAGGCCGAGGAGTGGTACACTTCGTCGGGCCCCTCGCTGCAGTTGCTGGTGCAACGGCGGGTTAGCGGTCCGGTGTTCGTGGGCGGGGCGGCGCTCGTGACAGACGTGACGATTCGCGAGCTGGAACCGGGGCGGGCCCTCGCCTCGGGCGCGGTGTTCGGAGCGCGGGGTGGGACAGTGGTGCAGGCGCAGAGCTTCATTGCGCGAGACTCGCGCGACCACGTGTTGGCCGCGCGTGCGGGCCAACTCCTGCAACTGACGGCCACTCTGAGCGAGCGCACACTCGGTTCGGATTACAACTTCGGACGCTACGCGCTCGACGCCCGCCGTTACTGGTCGTTCGGAAGTGCCGGGCACGTGATCGCCGCGCAGATCCTGGCCGAGGCTACCAGCGGTCGCGCCCCGTTCGACCAGCTGGTGCAGGTGGGGGGCGACAATGCGTTTCGCGGTTACACGCGCGGCCGCTATCGCGACCGGCACGGCCTGTACGGGCAAGCGGAATATCGTTCTCCGTTTGTGAAGCGACTGGGGATGGTGGCCTTCGCTGGTGGAGGTGGCGTGGCACCGAGCCTGGACAAGCTGGTGGAAGCGCAGCTGCTCCCGACGTTTGGCATTGGCTTGCGGGCGCTCCTGGTGCCGGCGCAGCGGGCCACGATCCGTATCGACTACGCGCTCGGCAAGGGCAGCTCGGGGCTGTATGTCGGGCTCAGCGAAGCATTTTGATCTGGTCCTAGCCGGTCGGTTATGGCTCCTGCATCCTGTAGCACAACATCATTGCCCATCCCGCCGGACCGCCGCATACTCCTCACGTTCCGAACGAGCGCCTCAACCGTCACCGAGGGTGCACCATGAAAAGAAGGGAGTTCCTTGTCTCCTCAGCAATCGGCACCATCGGGGCAGCCACCAGCCGCATGGCGCTCGCCGGAGTCAATCCTGTCCTTGCGGGTCTGATGAGCGCACAATCCAGTCCGTTCGCGTCTCGAAAGATCCTGATTGCCGGCGGGGGCTACGGCACCGCGTTCATCCGCTACATGGCGGCGCTCTCCGGCAAGGCGAGGCCGAGGCTCTGCTACCTTCCCACCGCGTCCGCCGACCGCCCCGAAGGGAGCCTTGCCTGGTTTCGCAACTGCGCTCCACTCAACGTGGAGGCGTTCGTGCAGGAGAGCTTCATCGCTAGTACGCGCCAGAGCCAGAGTTGGGAGGAAGTGCTCCTCTCGATGGACGGCATAGTCGCCTCGGGTGGCAACACGCTCAACCAGCAGGCCATCTGGAAGGCGCAGGGCATCGACGTCGTGCTCAAGGCGGCCTGGGACCGCGGGATTGTATTGGGCGGCGCGAGCGCAGGCTCGCTGTGCTGGTTCGAGGAAGGAACGACGGATTCGCGGCCGAAGGAACTGTCGATCGTGAAGTGCCTCGGCTTTCTCAGGGGGAGCCATTCTCCGCACTACGACGCCGAACCGGGGCGTCGGCCACTGTATCAGAAGCTGATCGGCTCGGGCGAGATGAAGCCCGGTTACGCGTGCGACAACGACGCCGGAATCCATTTCGAAGACAACGAGGTAAAGCGTGTGGTGTCGACGCGACCGGCGGCGAAGGTGTACTACGTGAGCGTAGTTGGAGGAAAGGTGGTGGAGCGGGTGATGGAGCCGGAGCGGATCTCGTGAGATGGGGAGCGGACGACGACGGGAGAGGGGGAGCGGGCGACCACGGGAGCCCGTGTGACGCCTAACGCCTGGCATGGCCGTGTGTGCGTCGTGCTGTCCGTGCTCGTCGCCTGCGCGAGCCTGGGCTTCACTTCGCTGTTGCAGGCGCAATCCCCGACACCAGCCGTCCGCACGCGTGTGTCTACCACTCCCGGCACCTGCAACTACGATCTCACCGATGCATCCCTGACGTCCAAAGGTTGGAGCAAGCAACTCGACGAATCTTTTGACAGCCTCGCCCAGTGGCGGTCATGGACCAGCGGTGCCTTCAACGACGAATTGCAGTTCTATCAACCCGCCAACCTCGAACTCGCCAACGGCGTCCTGCTGATCCACGCGAGGAAAGAATCCAGCACTGGCCCAACGGACCCTTTCAACCCCGCACTGAAATCCTTCGCCTACACCTCGGGTCGCATCGAATCCACGCGTGCCTTCTCGGCCGGCGACTCCACGCCCCGCGTGCGCATTATGGCCCGCATCAAGCTCCCATCGGGCTATGGCCTATGGCCGGCATTCTGGAGTTATGGCGATCGCTGGCCTACCGAAGGAGAGATCGACATTCTCGAATCGCGGGGCGAAGAGCCGTTCATGTTCTCGACCAACTATTTCTTCGGCCGAGCGGTCAACGAGAATCTGGTGCGCAACTCGGTGACGACGGTCAGGTCAGCCACGAGTCTGCAGCAGTGTTGGCACGTCTATGAAGTCATCTGGGCGCGCAACTCGCTCACCTTTCGCTTCGATGGCCGGGTGGTGGACGTGAAACGGGGAGGCTACGTGCGCAGTCTCTTCGGAAAGCGGCAGCGCGTCGCGCTCAACCTGGCGGTGGGGGGCAATTACTTCACGGCACTCGACACCTCGCGCATTCAGACGGGCACGATGCAGGTGGACTGGGTCAAGGTATTCACGGCGCGGTAGCGGCGGCGAGGCTCGCGCACGCCATGCCGGGTTCGGATGGTGATCGAGGCGCATCACTTCCGCCAGCTCGACTCGCCCCCTTATCTTCCGTCTCACATGACCGGGGTGCCCCCGTCGCTTCTGACGGTCGGCTGAGAGAGTCCCGTAGAACCTGATCCGGATCATACCGGCGTAGGGAGTCCAACATGAGCAACGTTCCACCTGGGGTGCGCCGCGAGCGCGCCTGCGGCCGTGCCGCTATCACCGCCGCCTGCATCACATCATTTGTCCTGTCGAGCACGCTGACGGCTTCGTGGCTCGCGGCGCAAGCCACCGACACCACTCGGAGCGACACCACTCGCACCGCCGCCGAGTCGGGAAGCCGGGTCGAACGGGTCATCGTCACGGCCCTTCGCGCGTCGGGCCTGGCGCCGATCGCGCAGAAGACGATCGAGCGCGCCGCGATTCGCGCCCGGCACTTCGGGCAGGACGTTCCCCTGCTCCTCCAAGGCGCCTCCCCGTCCCTCATCGCCCACACCGAGACAGGAACGAACTGGGGCTACAGCTACCTCCGGCTGCGCGGCGTGGACCAGACGCGCATCAACATCACGCTGGACGGCGTTCCCCTCAACGACATGGAGGACCAGGTTCTTTACTTCGCCAACTTTGCCGACATGATGTCGAATGTGCAGTCGGTGCAGGTACAACGCGGCGTCGGCACCAGCAGCGCCGGCACGGCCTCGTTTGCCGGCTCGATCAACTTCGAAACGGCGCCCATCGCACTCGCGGGCGCCGACGGCGATGCCCAGATCCAGCTCGGATCGTTCGGCGCCCAGCGGGCGAGTATCGCGTTCGGTTCGGGACTTCTCCCCAGCCGCTTTGCCGTTTACGGTCGGGCGAGTGCGCTGCGCACAAATGGCTACCGCGACCATAGCGGAGTCGAAGGTCGCTCCGCCTTCCTCGGCGCGGGGTGGTTCGGCACGCGTGACATCGTGAAGTTCACCAGCTTGGTGGGGCTATTGGCCGACACCCTGTCGTACGTGGGCGCGACGCTTGACGAGTTGGCGACGAACCGGAAGTTCAATCCGCTGGCCCCGGATGAGTTGGACCGCTTCACCCAGCAGATGGTCGCGCTCTCCTACACACGGCTGGCGAGCGACGCGACGTCGATCAACACCACGGTCTACCGCAACTCCGCCAGCGGCCACTACGACTACTTCTTTCTCCCCGATCGTTACCGCTACGGGCTGGCCCACTCGTGGTACGGTGTCACGAGCGCCATCAACCAGCGGCGCGGCACGGTGCAGCTCAACGCCGGGGTGAATGCCAACACCTACGAGCGCGCCCACCGCGCCTTCCTGCGCCCGGACCTGGACACACCGCTCTATGACAACACGGGACACAAGGAGGACGCCAGCGTCTTTGCCAAGGTATCGTACGATGTAGGGCGCATTCGCTGGTTTGGCGACCTGCAGGCACGCTACGCGCGCTTTCGTTACGAGCCCGATCGCAAGGCCGGCATCTCCGAGCGCTCCATCGACTGGACCTTCCTCAACCCCAAGGCAGGCGTCACGCTTCGCCTCGGCCATGGCATGTCGGCCTTCGCGTCGTTTGGTGCCACGACTCGCGAACCCGGCCGCAACGACATGTTCGCCGGCGACGATGACATGAACGTCTCCAACGTCGATGCCATCGGCGACTTGTCACGGGTGAAGCCGGAGTCGGTGCGCGACACCGAGGTCGGCCTCACTATTACGCGCGCCACCTGGTTACTCTCGACCAACGTCTACAGCATGGACTTCCGGAACGACATCGCCCGCATCGGTGCGCCGACGGCGACCGGGCTGATACTGCGACGCAACGTGGGGGCGAGCTATCGCCGAGGCATCGAGGTGGACGGGAGCTGGCGCGGGGTGCCTCGCTTCGTGTTGTCCGGCAACGCCTCGTGGAGCGCGAACCGCATTCGGCAGTTTGTCGATTCATCGGGCGATGCGCCGGTCACGCGGCGCAATGTGCAACCCCTGCTGACACCTCGTTTCCAGACCATGCACCGGACCGAGTTCGCGGCCACTCCCCAGGTCGGGCTGTCGGTCGAGGGGCGCTTTCAATCGCGCGCCTTCCTTGACAACACGGGCAATGCTAATCGCAGCCTGCCGAGTTCGTACCTCATCGATGCCACGGCGCGCTGGCAGCTGGCGCGTTACGCGCTTATGGTCCGGGGGACGAACCTGGGGGATAGCCAGCAGTTCGGAAGCGGCTCGGTATCGGGATCCGGAACGGTGCGCTACTTCGTTCTCCCTCCACGCTCGGTGTTTGTCACGGCGGAGGTGGGGTTTTAGGGGATTGCTAGAAGACGGGAAGACGGGAAGACGGGAAGACGAGATGGCTGGCGCTACGCGGTCGCCGTGACGCCCTGCGCAATCACGAAGGCGTCTGGCACCTCGTAGCCTCCATGTACTCGGTATTGCTTGATTGACTCCAGATACTCGGCGTGCGCCGCTTCGCGCGCTTCGTCGTCGAAGCGCGCGTATGCCAGGGCGACCGGCCCGCCGGCGAACGCTGCGCCAATCGCATCATCGGCGCTGGAGTACTGGAGCACGGCTGGCAGGTGGCGTGATTGCACCTGCTGCAGCCCCTCTGCGGACATGCGATCGGCCAGAGTCCTCCCCGAGCCTAGTTGGAAGAAGAGGGGGCAGACGTCGCTGGCAACTCGTCGTTCGACGATGGGAAAAATCTCCGCCCAACCGCACTCCGCTCGTGCACCCCAGACAGAGACCACGACTCGCCCGCCGGGTCTCACCACACGACACATCTCGGCGATGGCGCGCACTGGGTCGGGCACGTACATCAGACCCAGCGCGCACAACACCACGTCGAAGCTGGCATGCGGAAAGTCGAGCTGCTCGGCGTTCATCTGCCGGTATGTTGGCGCCCGTTCGCGCTGCGACAACTCGGCGCGGGCGGCAGCCAGCATGGATTCGGAGAGGTCGGTACCGACCACCGACCCCGTTCCGCCAGTGAGCTCGCCTGCGCGCCGCGTGACAAGGCCGGTGCCGCATGCCACGTCGAGCACCTCTTCGCCCGGCTGCAGTGCCGCGCAGTCCAGCAGCGCATCCTGCACGGGTTGCAACTGCCGGGACCAGAAGTGCTCGTAGTGCGTCGCGGCCCGGTCCCAGCCATAGCGCTGCACGCGCAACTGCAACCGGGCATCCATCGCGCTATCCCTCGTTCCGTGCGACGAATCGCACCGTTCGTGCGACCGGAACAGGATTGCGGAAATCATCCAGCAACGAACTGTTCCGCTCGGCGGTGTCGAGCATGCGCAGGACATCCTCCTGAGGCGCATCGCTGTTTATGGTGACCGTATATCGCATGGCGAGATAGCCCGGGCGCACGTGTGGATCGATTCCCAACTCACCACTCACGTCGTAGTCGGCCTGGACTTCGACGGCGACCTCCCGAAGGGGAATGCCGAGTCGAGCGGCCCACAGCGCATACCCGATCGTTATAATAGGCAGGCACCAAGGGCCGCACGGGCATAGACTCCGGGATTGGGCGCCTCGTTGGCGCCGCCGTATGTGTCGCTCATCCCCACGCCGAAGCGCCAGGGGCCGTCGGTGACCTCGCAACTCAGGCCACCGTGCCAGGTGACATTCGTGGTCGCCCTGCCGCGCCCCACCGACGGTCGCAACTGTACGGCGCGATCGTTGCGCTCCAAGGCCACGCGAATGACGTCGGCGTTCTGCGCTGGGTCACTCATGCGTCTATCCGGCCGCGCAGTAGCTGCAGCCCGCCACTTGTGCACGATTTACGCCCCATACGCCGGATGGCAGCATGGCGATACCGGGGATGAGCGCAGCGGTCCAGTCCTGCAGGGCAACCGCCGGGGTCACCCCCG
>Ga0163144_10008873_pt1 | contig 21686 bp, 15 predicted proteins | sample OliLak19BULKMAT1_FD_123175 | JGI IMG/M metagenome (GOLD analysis project Ga0163144, IMG submission 123175) | Freshwater microbial mat bacterial communities from Lake Vanda, McMurdo Dry Valleys, Antarctica - Oligotrophic Lake LV.19.BULKMAT1 | ecosystem: Environmental > Aquatic > Freshwater >... | reverse complement strand
GTGCGTTTCTCCTACGGCACCGGCGACGAAATACGGGAGAGCGCAGCCGTGGTATTCGTTTTTCACGGACGGTATTGCGTCTATGTGCCGGAGATGGGCACGGTGCCGTTTCGCGTCCGGACGAGTGTGGAGAATCTCCGGATGATCCAGGACTTGTTGCGGCGCGGCCTGCCCGGGGTGACGGGCGTGCGGAAACTGTAAGTTCCTCGTGGCCGGTCAAAGTCGGTGTCACGAGCGCGCAAATAAAACGCCTAAGCACGCAGCCCGTGAGCCGATTGGGCCGATCGTGCATTCTTTCGGAGATAAACGTCGTGTTTGGCGTGGCGTGCTTCCAAGTTCAGGAACTCAGTCCGCTGTCGGTGGAAGCGCGATCGAAAGCATTCCGCTTTCCCCGCTTGCCCGTTCGGCCTGATTCCCAACATGCGAGATGAATACGTCAGGGCGGCACTTGGAGTGATCGAGGATCCGAATGTGTTGATCAACGTGATTTCGCGCCGGGTGAAGCAGCTCAGGCGCGGCAACCGCGCGCTGGTCGAGTCGCTGGAAAAGCTTTCGGCGGAGGATACCGCGCTGCGCGAAGTCATTGAGCGGAAGATCAGCTACGAGCTGGCCACGCCCGCGGAAATCGCCGCCTTCCGGGGCTGAAGCCCTGCATCCCGTCTTTCCGCACCTTTCCCCTCCTGCATCCGCAAAACCACCTTATGGCTAAATCACAAAACTCCCGCAAACAGACCAAAAAAGCGCCGCTCAAGAGCGCCAAAGACAAGAAAGCCGCCAAGCGCGCCAAGAAGTAGTTCGTCATCGGCGCGAGCGCATGGTGGCAGGCGGCCTTCGGGCCTCCGCGCCATCCGCTCGGTCAGCCGTGTTTCCTCAGCACGCCGGGGCGGGCGCAGACTCACTGCGGCGTTCCGGGGCTGATTGGTTGGTAGATTGCTCGGAGTTGGTTCGAACCATCTTCTTGAGCGAGGTGTTCGCTCGCGAAAGTCGGACGGTGTTGCTGGCGGAGAAGTCTGCCACGGCTGGTGCTCAGCGATGAAATGTCGTTCGCTTCCGGCGGCGAAGTCCATTCACTGCGGGGAGGTTTCGATCCCGCCCACTCTCATGCGCGCCGTCCAACTCTCCGCCGTCAATCAACTCGCCGTGGTCGAAGTGCCTGAGCCGCGGCCCGCGGCCGGCGAGGTCGTGGTCGCGCTGCGAGCGGCCGCGCTGAATCACCGCGATGTCTGGATCAAAGCGGGTCAATACGCGGGGTTGAAGTGGCCGTGCATCCCGGGTTCCGACGGTGCCGGCGAGGTCGTCGCGCTCGGCGCAGGCGTCGAGGCGGCGTGGCAGGGGCGCGAAGTGATCATCAATGCGGCATTCGGCTGGGGCGAAGGCGAGTGCGTGCAGGGGTCGCAATTTCAGATTCTCGGGCTGCCGCGCGACGGCACGTTGGCGGAAAAAATCGCGGTGCCCGCAGCCCAATTGGCCGCGAAGCCCGCGCACTTGAACTGGGAGGAAGCGGCAGCATTGCCGCTCGCCGGGTTGACGGCGTATCGTGCGGTGTTTTCCCGGGGGAAGCTGCAGGCGGGCGAGCGCGTGCTGATCAGCGGCATCGGTGGCGGGGTGGCGTTGTTCGCGCTCCAATTCGCGCAGGCGGCGGGCGCGGAAGTGTGGGTGACGTCGAGTTCCGCCGGGAAGATGGCGCAGGCGGTGAAGCTCGGCGCGAAGGGGGGCTTCGATTACCGCAGCGAGACGTGGGCGGCCGAGGCGGTGAAGCAGCCCGGGCAGTTCGACCTGGTCGTCGACAGCGCAGGCGGCGAGGGTTTTGGGAAATTGATCGATGTCACGGCGTCGGGCGGGCGCTTGGTGTTCTACGGCGCGACGCGCGGCGACGCGCCGTTGCCGGTGCGCAAGGTATTTTGGCGGCAGATATCTCTGCTCGGGACGACGATGGGATCGCCGCGCGATTGGACGGCGATGACGGCGTTTGTGAGCGAGCGAAAGATCCGGCCGGTGATCAGCGAGGTGTTTCCGATCGAGAAGGCGGCGGACGCTTTCGGGCTGATGGAGCGGGGCGAACAGTTTGGAAAGATCGTCGTGTCGCTGCAGGAGGGGAAGGGGTGAGTCTCGACCTGCCGGTCCCGATTTCGGCTTGCGCGGGCGTGCGGCGCGCGGAATGAACCTCACCCAATGAACGAGAACTCGCGGTTCTTCGCGTGCATCATGGCGGGTGGCAGTGGCGAGCGTTTCTGGCCGATGAGCCGGGCGCAGACGCCGAAGCACCTGCTCAAACTGCTTTCCGAGCGAACCCTGGTCGAGGAGACGGTGCGGCGGATCGGCGGTGCGGTGCCGAAGGAGAATATCTTTGTCCTTACCAATACCGTGCAGCTTTCCGGCACGCGCGCCGCGCTCGCGGGGATCGTGCCCGAGGCGCAAATCATCGCGGAGCCGGCCAAGCGCGACACGGCGCCGGCGGCTGCACTGGCGACGGCGCTGGTGCGGGCGCGGGGCGGAGAAAATGCGACGCTGGCGCTCCTGCCGGCGGATGCGTTCATCGCGGATGCGGCCGGCTTCGGCCGCCAGTTGGGGGCGGCGTTTGCCCGCGCGGATGCATCGGGCGCGATCCTGACCATCGGGATCAAGCCGGACCATGCCGCGACCGGCTTCGGGTATCTGGAAATGGGAGACGAGCGCGTGCGAGGTGAGAGCGGGGTCGTGCGGGCGGTGAAGCGCTTCGTGGAAAAACCGGATGCGGCCACGGCGCAGCGCTACGTAGACAGCGGGAATTTCGCGTGGAATGCGGGCATCTTCGTGTGGCGCGTCGACACGTTCCTGGGTGAGGCGGATCGCAATGCGCCGGAGCTGGCGGCGTTTGTGCGGGGGTTTCCGGCGGCGGACAGCCCCGGTGCGCGCGCCGCGGGCTACCTGGCGGAGAAGTTTCCGGTGCTGCCGAAGATCTCGGTCGACTATGCGATCATGGAGAAGGCGCGTTCCGTGGAGACCCTGCTGGCGCAGTTCGACTGGGACGATGTGGGTCTGTGGACCGCGCTGCCGAAGCACCTGAAAACCGACGCGGCGGGCAACGCCACGCGTGGCGCGGTGTTCGTGAGCGCCGCGTCGAACAACATCGCCGTGAGCAACGGCCGGACCATTGCGCTCTGCGGGGTGAAGGATCTCGTCGTGGTCGAGACGGCGGACGCGATCCTGGTCTGTCACCGCGAGGCGGTGCAGGATATCAAGAAAATCGTTACGCAGCTCCCGCAGGAGCTGCTGTAAGGGTTAAGGGTAGAGCGGATGATCCCTCATCCGCCGCCGCAGCGGATTCGAAAGTCCTGAGGAGGCGCGTTAGGGATAACGCGCCCTACCTCCGAATCCTTCGATTACTCGTTCTGCTGCTTCTGCGACTTCGCCGCCTTCTGGCGGGCGCCGTTGCTCAGGATGCGCTTCCGCAGGCGGAGGCTCTTGGGCGTGACCTCGACGAACTCGTCCGCGGCGATGTATTCGATCGCGCGCTCAAGCGAGAGCTTCGTCGCGGGCGTGAGGCCGACACCCACGCCTTCGCCTTGCGAGCGGAAGTTGGTGAGCTTTTTGGCGCGCACGGCGTTGCAGGCGATGTCTTCGTTGCGGGGATTCTCGCCGACGATCATGCCTTCGTAAACCTGCTCGCCAGGACTGACGAAGAGCTTGCCGCGTTCCTGCACCATCACGAGCGCATAGGAGGTGGTCTCGCCCGCCTCGGTCGCGATGAGCGTGCCGGTGATGCGCGTGAGCACTTCGCCCGCGTAGGGGCCGTATTCCTTGAACAGATGGCTCAGCACACCACGGCCGCTGGTGGCGTTGACGACATCGATTTCCATGCCGATCAGGCCGCGCGTCGTGATCGTCGCTTCGATCATGGTGGAGTGCGGGTGCTTCTCCATGTTCGTGAGGAGACCTTTGCGGTTCGCGAGATTCTGCATGATCGCGCCGACGCACTCGTCCGGCACTTCGATCCAGACGGTCTCGTAGGGCTCGAGTCGCTTGCCGTCCTCGGTTTTCTTTTCGATCACGGTCGGACGGGACACGAGCATTTCGAAACCTTCGCGGCGCATCGTCTCGACGAGCACCGCGACTTGCATCGCGCCGCGCGCCTTCACGTTGAAAATACCGGCTTTATCGGTGTCCTCGATTTGGATCGAGACGTTGACCTTCAGCTCGCGCATGAGGCGCTCGCGGAGCTGGCGCGACGTGACGAGCTTGCCTTCGGTGCCAACGAGCGGGCCGTCGTTGACGCAGAACTGCATCTCGAGCGTCGGCGGGTCGATTTGGGTAAAGGGCAGAGCGTGACCGGCCTCAGCCGCCGTCAACGTATCGCCGATATCGACGTCTTCGAAGCCAGAGATGCCGACGATGTTGCCGGCGACAGCGCTCTCGGTCTCACGGGTGCCGAGGCCGGTGAACTCGAAGACCTTCGAGATTTTCGCACGGACGCGCTTCGCGTCGGAATGGCGGACGACAAACACGGGGTCGCCGACCTTGGCGACGCCGCCGAGGATTTTGCCGACCGCGATACGGCCGACGTAGTCGCTCCAATCGATATTGGACACCAGCATGTGGAACGGCTCATTCGGCTTTGCGAATGGCGGCGGAATGTGATCGAGGATCGTCTGGAAGAGGGGGGACATGTCCTTCTTCTCCTCGCCGAGGTGATACATCATGTAGCCGTCGCGGCCGGAACCGTAGACGACGGGGGCGTCGAACTGTTCTTCGGTCGCATTGAGCTCCATCAGGAGTTCGAGGACCTTGTCATACATCTTCGCCGGCTCCGCGTTCTCGCGGTCGATCTTGTTGATGACGATGACAACCTTGAGCCCGTGGTGGAGGGCCTTGCGGAGCACGAAACGAGTCTGCGCCTGAGGGCCGTCGTAGGCGTCGATGACGAGGAGCACGCCGTCGACCATGCGGAGGGCGCGCTCGACCTCGCCGCCGAAGTCGGCGTGGCCCGGGGTGTCGACGATGTTGACGATCTTGTCCTTCCAGTGGACGGAGGTGTTCTTCGCCTTGATCGTGATGCCCTTCTCCTTCTCGAGGTCCATGGAGTCCATGGCGCGCTCTTCGACGCGTTCGTTGGCGCGGAAGACGCCGCCTTCCTTCAGGAGCTTGTCGACGAGGGTGGTTTTCCCGTGGTCGACGTGGGCGATGATGGCGATGTTACGGATGCTCTGGTTCATTGGCGGACGCGGTCGTTTGTTGGAAAAAGAGGCCCAACGTGCGCGGCGCGCCCAGCGAACGCAAGGCCGAAGGCGCTGCCGCCAAAGTGCGCCGTGCCGCGCGACGGAAAGCGTCGCCGCCAGCGCTTGGCGCGGGCCGGCACCGGACCGCGGGCGCAGGAAACAAGACGCCGAATCAAGCGGCGCTCTGCGGCACCGGGAGATAGCAGGTGAAACACGAGCCGACGTTTACGGTCGAGTCGACCGCGATGAAGCCGCCATGTTCGCGGACCAATCGATGCACGGTGGCCAGACCCAGGCCGGTGCCGATGTTCGCGGGTTTCGTCGTAAAGAAAGGCTCGAAGAGACGCGGGCGAACATGATCGGGAATGCCGTGACCGGTGTCGCTGACCGCCAGCGCGACAAAATCACCGGGACGGGCTTCGGACACAAGGGACGGAAGATTCGCGGGGGTGACCTCCGTGCGCAGCATCGTGAGGGCGAGTTTGCCGCCCGTCGGCATGGCGTCGCGCGCATTTACACAGAGATTGAGCACAATCTGGTGGATTTGATTCGCGTCGCCGTGAATGGCGGGCAGGCCCGGTGCCGATTCGAAGCTTACCGCGATCTGACGGCCGATGAGTTGCTTGGCGATGCCGAGTGCTTCCTGCACGGTAGCGGGGAGGTCGAGGGGGGCGCGATTGCCTTCGGCGCCGCGCGCGAAGGCCAGGATGCCTCGCAGGAGCGAGGCGCCTCGTTGCGCGCTTTGCTGGATGGTTTGGATGTGCGTGGGCGCCGCGTGCGGATCGCAGAAAGAGAGGACGGTGGCGTGGCCGGCGATCGCGGCGAAGATGTTGTTGGTGTCATGCACGATACCTCCCGCGAGCTGGCCTAGCAGTTCCGTCCGCTGGGAGCGCAGGAGTTGGTGTTCCAGCTGCTTTCGTTCCGTGATGTCGCGCAATACAACCTGGAAGGCGATTCCATTGGCGGGCGGGAGCCGGACGAGGGAGATCTCGACCTGGACGGGTTCGGGGGTGTGCTGAAGGATGGTTTCCTTCGGCCCGACCGCTTGGCCGATTTCGAGTGCGGTCGCATCGAGCCGGAGGCGGTGGGCGACTTCCTTCGGCAGAAAATCGAACACGGGCCGGCGGCATCGGACGATGCGGTCGAAGGCAGGGTTCGCGTGCATGATTTCGCCGTTATCGTCGATGAAGGCGATGCCGTCGGGCGAATGCGTGACGGCGGCTTCGAACCGCGCGCGTTCTTGCGACAGCTGCCGGAAACGATTGAGCCGCGTAATGGTGTGTAACCGGGTTCGCAGTTCGATTAGGTCGATGGGCTTGTTGAGAAAATCGTCCGCCCCGGCTATGAGGCCGGACAGACGCGATTCCCGCCCTTCGAGCGAGGTGAGCAAGAGAATATGCGTCTGGTGGAGTGCGGCATCCCCCCGTAGCTGCCGACAAACCTCATAGCCGTTGCGGCCTGGCATCACGACATCCAGCAGGACGACGTCCGGGAGGTGCGAGGCCGCCAGTGCCAATGCTATCTCACCGTTTTCCGCGAGGACGACTTCGTAGTTTTCCTGCTCAAGCAAGGTTTGGAGGAGTTGCCGGCTAAGCAAATCGTCGTCCACGACGAGAATGCGGCCCCGTGAGCCCGACCCAACGTCGCCACTGCCGACAAAAAATGGCGAAGCGGATCGGGAACTGGACATCGGGGAGGCTCTATCGCCCGTCAAAAGTGGCGGGGGAAAAATTTCGCACGAAACAGAGCTGGTCACGTCTCGATTAATCGACCTCTTTTTGCGAAGTTAAGATGAAATCTCCGCACACCGACAGGACTGTTACTTAACCAAACCCCGCTTCTTCATCCAACACAGCAGTTGCTCGGCCAACGGCGGCGCCGGCTTGGCGGGCGAACCAAGTCCCAAGCCATGTGCGCCTTTTTCGGAGATAAGAAGCGAAGACGGCACGCCCGCCCGGCGTAGGTCGGCGGCGAACAACACACTGTTCTCCACCGGCAACCCTCTGTCTTCCACGGTGTGCCACAGAAAACATGGCGGGGTGTCCTTGGTGACCTGAAGCTCACTCGAGAGGGCCTCCCGGAGTTCGGTGGGCGGGTTTTCTCCAAGCAGATTCTTGCGTGAGCCCGCATGGGAAACACGACCTCCCGGGACTATCGCATCCGCCAGTAATACACGGCGTAGAAGCCGACCCAAAACAGGATGTGCACTTGTATCCGACGGCCGGGCGAGACGAGGAATCGTGCCACCCAGGCGGCGAGCAAGGTCGTCGCCGCAAAGCGTGATAGTCGGGCGGCGGCCGACACTCCCATGAAGGACCAAAAGCCGAGGCCTTGGGCCGCGGCGTGGGCGACGAAGAGTTTGTAGGGCTGGCCGAAAATGGCTCCCAGCCAAAGCGCCGAGGCGCCGTCTGCCTGGACGGCCTGGCCGGTCGTGGTCACCAGGCTAAGCGGGATTCCGGGCAGCCGTTCGATCAAGCGCAGGACGGGCCCGATATCGCGCGCCGCGAGCCACCACAGCAGGCTGGCACCGAGCAGGGCGCCGCCGGTCGCCGCGACTGCGCCGAACAGACCGCGCCGCAGATCGCGCAGGGCGAACCGGGTGAGGAGCACATCCGGCACGATGAAGAAAAACGTCGCCTCCGCGAAGCCCCACGCGAAGGCGAGCGCAAGCGAGGCGAGGCTTGGGCCCGTGCGTGTTGGAAGGGTTGGGGACAACTCGCTCACGATTGCGGCGCGGCCGCGAGGGCCCGACGGGCCCGGTTGAGAATCGTGACGACGAGCAGGGCGTTCACGAGGACAAGCAGCGTCGTGAGCCAGCTCTCGCGTGCAATCCCAAGACCGGTGAGCAACGCCGCGAAGCCGAAGACGAACGCGCGGTCGCTCTTGCCCATCGGGCCATCATAGCGCCGCGCCGCACCGATCTGCACGGCGACGACGCCGGTCATCTCGCTGATGATCGCGAGCGCGGTCGCGGTGACCACGAGGGTCGGGTTGAAGCCGGGGACCCACGCCAGGGGAAGGTAGAGCGCGGTGTCGGCCACGACGTCGCCGACCTCGTTGAGCACGGCGCCGAGGCGGGATTTCATGCCGTGTTCGCGAGCGAGCATGCCGTCGATGGCGTTGAGCGCCATGCGCACGAAGAGAAACGCGGGCAGGAGAAGCAGCGGCCAATCTTCCAGCGGCCACAGGGCGATCGAGGCACCCACCGCGGCCGACAGCACGGCGGCGGCGATGGTCACCTGATTGGCGGTGACGCCCGCGCCCGCGAGTCCGCGCGTGATGGGGCGCAGCAGGTTTTGAAACGCGGGCTTGATGTCGTAGATCGAGGCCATCGCGTCAGGGAAGCGTGAAGCCGAAGCGGACAAGATGGAAGAAGACCGGAGCGGCGAAACAGATGGAGTCGATTCGATCCATGACACCGCCATGGCCTTCGATCATGGAGCCGTAGTCCTTGACGCCCCGATCGCGCTTGATGGCCGACATCACGAGCCCGCCGAAAAAACCCATGAGCGTGATGATAAACGCGAGCACGCCGGCTTGCCACGGCTGGAACGGGGTCGCCCACCACAGCGCCGCGCCGATCGCCGAGGCGCTGAGGACGCCGCCGATGAAGCCTTCCCAAGTCTTGTTGGGACTCAGGAGCGGGGCGATTTTGCGGCGGCCGAGCAGCTTGCCCCAGACGTATTGGAGGACATCGCTCAACTGCACGACGATGACGAAGAACAGGAGCAGGCGCGCGTTTGCGCCGGGGTAGCCGGGAATTTCCAGCATGAGCAAGGCGGGCACGTGGCTGACGCAATAGACACAGACCATGAGCGCCCACTGCACTTGGGCGGTGCGCTCGAGGAAATTTTTGCAGTCCGCCGCGAGGGCGGTGCGAATCGGAATGAAGAGGAACGCGTAGACCGGGATGAACACAGCGAACAGGCCATACCACTGGATCGCGACGATCGCATATTGGAGCGGCGTGATCACGAAGAACGCCCAGAAGAGCGCGCGGGGATCGCCCGGCCGCGTGGGGGTGAGTGTGATGAACTCCCGCAGCGCGAAAAACGACAACAGCCCGAAAAGGATCACCGAACCCAGTCCGCCGGTCAAAAGCGCGACGGTGAAAAGCCCGACCATGATCCACCAGGCCCGCACGCGCGCATCGAGATTCGCGATCACCGGGCTCGGCGGCCCCGATCCCTGGCGTCGCTTGAGCACGAACACAATCGTGCTCGCGAGGAGGAGCAGGCCCATGATGCCGCCGACGATAAGGAGGGTTTCGCGATCGAAGCGCATGGGTGATCAGGAGGAGCGTTGGAGGGCCTGCACGGCGAGGCGCGCGCGAGAGAGAAAATCGGCTTTGGTCTCGCGCGGTTCCAGCGTGAGCGCCGGTCCGAGCCGGATCGAGCCGAGGACCGGAACCGCGAGGATTTCACCCTTGGGCAGGATCCGGTTCAGGTTTTCCAGACAGGTGGGCACGAGGGGAATGGCGGGACGCGCGCGGGCAATGTGAAAGAGGCCGGGCTTGAAGGGTTGGATCTCACCGCTGCCCCGCGTGCCTTCCGGGAAGACGATGAGCGAAGCGCCTGCATCCAGGGCGGCGAGCATGGGCTCGAGCGGATTGGTGGCGGTGGTGACGCGCTGACGCTCGATCAGGACCGCGTTGAAAAAATCCCGCGCGATGAAGCGGCGCAGCGCCGATTTCTCCCAGTAGTCGCGCCCGGCCACTGGCCGCGTCGTCGCGCGGTGCGTGGCGGGCAGGGCGGCCCAAATGACCGCGAAGTCGAGGTGGCTCGAGTGATTCGCGAAGTAAACGCTCGCGCCCGCCGGCAGCGCCGCGGCAGGCAGGGGACGCACGCCGGAGATCAGCCGAATCAAACCTGCGATTCCGCGGTGAGCGAGCTTCATGCTGACGCGTCGGGGCGAAATTACGGGGTGGAAACGAATTTCCGTTCCTTGAACCAATAGAGGAGCTGGTCGGCCCACGGCGGCGCGGGGCGGGTGGGCGAACCGAGACCGAGACCGTGGGCGCCGTTTTCGTAGAGGTGGAGTGAGACCGGGGCGCCGGCCTTGCGCAGGGCGGCGGCGAACATCAGGGAGTTTTCCACGGGCACGCTTTTGTCTTCGGCGGTGTGCCAGAGAAAGGTGGGCGAGGTGTCCTTCGTGACCTGGAGCTGATTCGACAGCGCCGCGATGAGCTCGGCCGGCGGATTGTCGCCGAGGAGATTCCGGCGCGAACCGGCGTGCGCGAATTCACCGAGGGAGATCACCGGGTAGCAGAGGATCGCGAGATCGGGGCGGGAGCTCTCGGCGTCGATCGGATCGGCGGCGTTGAGCGTGGGGCCGTGCGGCCGGGCGGGATCGAAATGGGTGATCAGCGTCGAGGCGAGGTGGCCGCCGGCGGAGGAGCCGATGATGCCGACGCGCGCGGGATCGAGGCCGTCGCGCTTGGCGAAGGCGCGGACCATCCGCAGGGCGCGCGCGGCGTCGTTGAGCATCACCGGGTGGCGATAGCCGGCGGACCCGAGCCGGTATTTGAGAACGTAGGACGCGATGCCATGGGCGGCGAAGAACTCGGCGTAGCCCTTGCCCTCGTGTTCGGCGAGGCCGCCGTAGCCGCCGCCGGGAAGAATGACCATGCTGGCGCCGTTGCGCTTGGCCGGCTCGGGCAGATAAGGGGTGAGCGTGGGAATATCCTGCGGACGCTGACCGGTGGCGCCCGGCGCATCGGCTTCGTAAAGCCGAATCGGGCCGAGAATCTGCGCGTAAGGCGTGGCTTTCGCGGCGGCGGATGGCGTCTTGGCAGCAGGCACGGCTTTGTCGGCCGCCGGCAGTGACAGAGCGGACGCGAGCAGCATGGCGCCAAAGAGATAGGGGCGTGGTGTCATGGTGGGCGGAAGGTAGTGCGCCTCGTCGGGCCCTTGCCATGTTTTTTGTAGCGGAAGCGCTTCGCTTCCGTGTCCCAGACGGAACGAAAGCCGTTTCGCTACACCGCAACGCCGAATCTGGACAACAAAAAGGCCCCGGAAGTTTTGAGGCTTCCGAGGCCAATTTGTGGGGGTGGGCATTCGTCACGTGCTCTTTCCCGGCGGCACACGCTTGGACGCGCTCGCTTTCGCGGGCGGTGTGCTTCCCGACGCCACTCTCCGCGGCACGCGGATGTTTCGGTCTCATGGCGGGACCGTCCTGACCGTTACCGGTCGGGATTTATCGAGTGAGGCCTCTGCGCCCGGTTCGGACGCTCCCTGCCGGGAGCGGCGCGCCGGACGTGGTGCTGACACGCCTGCAATTTTCATTGTTCGCGTCGGCACCCTTACCACGGGGACGGCACCGGCTTTTGGCCGATCGTTGGCCCCGCGTTACGGGTCTGACCTCTTAACTCTCAGGTTGCTTTCGCTTTTGCAGCGGGGTGATCACGTTTTGCGTGACCGCCCCAGTGAGGAGGTTCGCGGACTTTGCCTAGGTCCGCTCGCTCCGCGCGGTCGTGATTCCTTTGCGCGCCCCGCTCGTGCTGCGAGTGAGGCCTTTTGGCGGGGTCGTCCCGCCGGAACCGCGACTGCGTTCTGGTCTGCGCAGTAGCAACCAAAACCCTCTGGGGTAACTGCGTCGGCGCACAGGTCGAAACATCCTGTGGGCCTGACTCGGCTTGGCGCGGTTTCTAATCACGCTTTGCCGCTCAGCTCCTAGTTCGTATTTGGACTGACCGGATACGACTCCGGCCAGAGGAACTGGTGATATATGCCTCGCGTCGGCTTGCGCCGCCTGGAGGGATGGGCGGAACCAGCTTCCGCCAACCATTCCCCGGTCACCCGGGATTATCCGAGCCGTGCTCTCAGCGACGTCTTTCAGGCCGCTGCGCTTCGACTGTTCTATCAAGGAACGAGAGAGACAGTGGAAATCCTGCGGCGGAAATGAAGCCTTTGTTCTCAACAACTTCTTCACCGGCCGAAACGGTGAATAACTTGGGGATAATGTGGCTCACCGGTTATTCACAGGCGCGCGGACCCGGAATGGAGTTGCGCAGGAAGCCAGGAAACCGGGAAGAAGACCTAAGGAAGGCGGAGAATTGCCGGCGGTCTGAATGAATTCCTGGTTTCCTGGCTTCCTGCTTCCTCCGCTTTTCTCTTTCGTCTCTCGTTCTCCCGCCAATGCCTGCACCACGCGAACTGCCGATCTATGAACTTGAGAGCGCCGTCGTGGCCTCGTTACGCGCGCAGGGGCGGCTCATCGTGCAGGCGCCGACGGGCTCCGGCAAGTCGACGCAGATTCCGCAGATGCTCTGGCGGCACGGCCTGCTCGACGGCGCGAACGGACGCGGCGAAGTCGTCGTATTGCAACCGCGGAGACTGGCTGCGCGCCTGCTCGCGAAGCGCGTCGCGGAGGAGGCGGGCACGCGCCTCGGCGAGGGCGTCGGTTACCAGATCCGGCTCGAGTCGCGCGTCAGCGAGCGCACCCGGATCCGCTTCGTGACCGAGGGGATTTTGCTGCGGCAGATGTCCTTCGATGCGACGCTGCGGGGGATCAGCGCGATCGTGTTCGACGAGTTTCACGAGCGGCATCTCTACGGCGACATCTCGCTCGCGCGGGCGGTGCAGATGCAACAGAGCACGCGGCCCGATCTGAAGATCGTCGTGATGTCGGCGACGCTGGATGCCGGGGCGTTGAAAGACTATCTGGCGCCCTGTGATGTGCTCGTGTCGCATGGGCGGAGCTTTCCGGTGCGAATCGAATACCTGCCGAAGGCGGTGAACTTCGAAAGCGACCCGGTGTGGGAGATCGCTGCGCGCGAGTGCGAGCGCGTTGCGTCGGAAACGAGCGGCGACTTTCTCGTGTTCATGCCCGGGGCCTACGAGATCAACCGCACCGTGCAGGCCATCCAGAATTCCCGGGCGCTGCGCGAGTTCATCGTATTCCCGTTGCACGGTGAGTTGCCGCCGGAGCAGCAGGACCGCGCGGTCGAGCGCTACGCCGCGCGGAAGATCATCGTGTCGACCAATGTGGCGGAGACTTCCCTCACGATCGACGGCGTGACGGCGGTGATCGACGGCGGGTTGGCGCGCGTCGCGCGTTTCGATCCGCATCGGGGGATCAATACCCTGCTGGTCGAAAAGATCTCCGCGGCGAGCGCCGACCAGCGCGCGGGCCGCGCGGGGCGCACGGCGCCGGGCGTGGCGGTGCGGCTGTGGACCGAGCGCGAGCATGGCCAGCGCGCGCGGCAGGAGCTGCCGGAAGTGAAGCGGCTCGATCTGTCGGAGGTCGTGCTGACGCTGAAGGCGAGTGGCATCGACGACGTATTCAGTTTTCCCTGGCTGGAGAAACCGGAGGCGAAAGCGCTGGAGCGCGCGGAGAGGTTGCTGGCGGATTTGGGGGCGATCTCCGGTAGCGGAACGGCTTCCCGTTCCGAGAACACGACAGCGAAAACGCTTCCGCTACGCATCACCGAGGTCGGCCGCACGATGCTCCGCTTCCCGGTGCATCCGCGTTACGCGCGGATGTTCCTCGCGGCGCAGGAGCGTGGGTGCGTGCGCGCGGTGGCGCTGATGGCCGCGCTCACCCAGGGCAGGAGTTTTCTCATTCGCGGCGTCGACAAGCGCACCGAGGAGGCGCGGGAGGAGATCCTGGGCGAGGAGCACGAGAGCGATTTTTTCCTGTTGATGCGGGCGTGGCGCTACGCCGACCAGGCGAACTACGCGCTCGAGGCGTGCCGGCGGCTGGGAATTCACGCGCAGGGTGCGCGGCAGGTGGGGCCGCTCTTCGAGCAGTTTTTGGAGATCGCGAAAAAGGAAGGACTCGATGTCAGCGAACAGAGCGTCGACAGCGCGGCGGTGCGCAAGTGCGTGCTCGCGGGCTTCTCCGACCAGCTCGCGAAGCGGCTCGATGCCGGCACGCTGCGCTGCGAGCTGGTGCACCGCCGCCGCGGAGTCCTGGCGCGCGAGAGCGCGATCCAGAAGGCGACGCTGTTCGTGGCGGCGGAGATCAGCGAAATCGGGCGCGGCGATGGCGAGGTGAACACGTTGCTCACGCTCGCGACCGCGATTGAGGAGCCGTGGCTGAAGGAGATTTTCCCGGACGATTACGACGAACAGCGCGGCGTGGCGTATGATGAGCAGGCGCGGCGCGTGATGTCGCGGCGGGAACGTCGGTTTCGCGATCTCGTGCTCGAGGCGAAATCAAGCAGCGAGGAGGCGCCGCTCGATGCGGCGGCGGCGCTGCTCACGCAGGAGGTGCTCGCCGGCCGGTTGAAGCTCGAGGCATGGGACGACACGATCGAGCAGTGGATCACGCGGGTGAACCGGCTGGCGGAGTGGTTTCCCGAGTTGGAGGTGAATCCGATCACCGAGGCCGACCGCGCGACCTTGGTGGAGCAGATTTGCTACGGGGAGCTCGGGTATCGCGGAATCAAGGACAAGCCCGTGATGCCGGTCCTGCGCGATTGGCTGACGGCGGAGCAACTCGCGGTCATGGACGACTATCTCCCGGAACGGCTGGTGATGGGCAACGGCCGCAAGTCACGTCTCACTTACCATAAGGAGGGTCCGCCGATCCTGAGCGCGCGCATCCAGGAGCTCTACGGCATCAACGGCACGTTTGCGGTCGGGCATGGCCGCGTGCCGGTGAAGTTCGAGATCCTGGCGCCGAACCAGCGGCCGATCCAGGTGACCGACGATCTCACCGCGTTCTGGCGCGATATGTATCCGAAAGTGAAGGCCGAATTGTCGCGGCGCTACCCACGGCACGAATGGCGGTGATTCTTCGCTTCGCTCGGCGGCGGGAATCGGCTAGCTCAGGGGGCGTGAGACTCTGGACAATGTTTTTGGCCGCGCTCGGCGCCGGGCCCTTCGGGCTCGGCGCGCCGCCCGCCGGCATCGCGGACGCGGAGGCGCTGGCGGTGCCGACTCCGGCGCGGCTGGCGGCATTGCAGGCCGCGGCGCAGCGCGATGGCTGGGCGCCGCAGGCGGCGATGCTGCGCCGCGCGGCGATCCGGGCGTATGAACGGGAGAAATACGGCTCGGCCGAGGCATGGCTCCACGTGCACCAGTGGGCGGCGCTGCTCGGCGAGACGGAGACCGATTTCGGGCCGCGCTGGATGGCGGCGGTGCAGGCGGCGAAGGTCGGGCATTCGAACATGGCGCCGCGCTACGAGCTGCGCGCCCGGCCGCTCGCGGCGAGTCTCGCGCCGGCGTTGCAGGCCTGGTTGGTGGGCAACGCGGCGTTTTCCGCCGAGTTCTTCGGGCTGCTTTCGCCGGTCGACTTCACGCCCCGGGTCTTCGAGATCCTGAACGCGCTGCACGGTCGCGATCCGGTGAAGTTCAAAACTTACGCGCGCCTCGCGCTGGCGATCGCCGTGGTCTACGACGTGCCGCCGCCGCCGATCTGGCCGCATGGGCAGGTCTCCGCGGCGGCGCTCCCGCGCACGTTTCCCGATCCGGCCGAAGCGTTCGCGTGGTGGAGCAAACAGGATCAGCAGGGGCGGACCTATCACCGGTTGACGAAGCTGGGGGCGGACGAGCTCAAGTTCGTGGTGGATGTGGCCGCGCCCTTCGCGGAGCTGGAGTGGGCGCAGAGCGTCGCGGACTATCCGCTGAGCCATCTCGATCGCGCTTACACGATGGTGCGCTATCGCAACGATCGCGTGGCGAACAACAGCCCGGTGTGGCTGGGCAAGACCTACAAGCTGCCGGAGATTCTCGCGGCGGGCGGCATCTGCTCGGATCAGGCGTATTTCGCGACGCAGGTGGGCAAGGCGCGCGGTGTCCCCACCTTGCTGATATACGGCGCGGGCAACGACGGCCGGCACGCGTGGTTCGGCTTCCTCGACACCAGCCAGAAGTGGCGGCTCGATGCAGGCCGCTACGCAGAGCAGCGGTTCGTCACCGGTTTCGCGCGTGATCCGCAGACGTGGCGGGAGTTTTCCGATCATGAGCTGCAGTTCCTCACGGAGCGCTTTCGCGAGCTGCCGTCGTTCCGGCAGTCGCGCGTGCATGAGCTGTTTGCGGCAGTCTATCTCGCGCAGGGCAACGCCCCGGCGGCCGGCGTCGCGGCGCGCAAGGCGGTGAACTTCGAGCGGCGCAACCAGCCCGGCTGGGAAACGCTGATTGCCGCCGCGCAAAAGGAGGGCCGGGACGCCCGGACGATCGAGGGGCTGCTGCGGGAGGCGGCGCTCGCCTTTCAGCGTTATCCGGATCTCGAGGCACACTACGTGAATCGTGCGGCGGACAGCCTGCGCGCGCGCGGCGAGACGAGCGCGGCGGAAAACGAGGTGAGGCGGATCGCGAGCAAGAACAAGAGCGGCCGGGGCGATCTCAGCATCCAGCAGGCGCGCGACATCGTGCGCCGCGCGATCGCGACGCAACCGCTGGCCGAGCAGATTCGCGCCTACAACTCGGTGGTGGACACCTACGGCCGGGGCGCAGGCATCGGTTTCTTCGACGAAGTCGTCACGGGCTTTGCGGAGCACCTCGTGCAGTTGAACCAAAGGCCCGAGGCGATCAAAGCGATCGAGCGCGCCCGGCGGACCCTGAAGGTCGAGCCGGGCAGCCAGCTCGATACGGAGAGCGCGGCGCTGCACAAACGGGTGAACGGCAAATGAGTCCCCAGGTGAAATTCCGGCTTTGCGATCTGGGGCTCGTGGTGTTGGCGCTGGCCGCCTACAGCAACAGCTTTTCGGCCGGGCTGATTTTCGACAATGCGGTCATCATCCTGAACGACGCGCGCGTGCGCGCCGTGAATTTCCCGCAGATGCATGGCATCTTTTACGGGACCTACTGGCCGCAGGTGCCGACGGATCTCTACCGCCCGCTGACGACGCTGAGCTACTGGTTCAACTTCACTGCACTCGGCAACGGCGGGAATCCGTTCGGCTATCATGTCGTCAATTTTCTTTTGCACGCCGCGAATCTCCTGCTGCTGCGCCGAATCGCCCTGCGGATCGCGGGAGTGAACCCGGTGGCCTGGATCGCGGCCGCGTTGTTTGCGGTGCATCCGGTGACGGTGGAGGCGGTGACCAACGTCGTGGGCCGCGCCGATGTGCTCGCCACGCTGGCGGTGCTGGCCACCGCGTTCGCGTGGCTGCGGTCACAGGAGACGACGAGCGCGGCACGATCGCGGCAGTGGCGGATGCTCGGCGGGGCGGCGGCCTTTCTCGGGATCTTCGCCAAGGAAACCGGCGTCATGGCGATCGCGGCGGTCGGGCTGCTGGCAGTGCACACGGGGGGCTGGCGGGCGGGCGCGGGAATTTTCTTCCGGCGGGCGGCGCTGATGCTCGCTCCGGCGCTGGCGGCGGCGATTGTCATCCGCGTGGTGGTGGCGGGGCACGCGCTGCCGGTGCGCACGGCGTTCACGAGCAATCCGCTCATCGACGCGAACGCAGGGGCCGGCTTCATGACGGCCATCGGTGTGATGGGGCGCAGTGTGTTGCTGCTCGTCTGGCCGGCCGCGCTGTCGTGCGACTATTCCTATCCGGAGATCGTGCCATTTGGATACAGCGCCACGCGCGATTGGCCGATGTGGCTTTCGCTCGCCGGCATCGCCGGCGGTGCCGCCGTGGTCGGGTGGCGGCGCAAGGCCTGGCCGGTGGCGGCGTTCGGGCTGGGCTGGGCGGCCGTGATGAACCTGCCGACGTCGAATCTCATCGTGCGAATCGGCGCCGCCCTGGCGGAGCGTTTCCTTTACCTGCCGCTCACGGGCGTCGCGCTGGCGGCCGCGTGGGTGCTGTGGCGGATCGCGACGGAGCTGGGCCGGCGCGGGTTCCCCGTCTGGGTGCTGCCGGCGCTGTGCGTCGTGGCGCTGGGGGCGCGCACGTGGGTGCGGAATGCGGACTGGCGCGATAGCCGGTCGTTGTGGGCGGCGGCCGTGCAGGCGTGTCCGCGCAGCTTTCTCGCTTACAAGGGCCTCGCCGAGGCGATCGACCAGGGCCCGAAGCCCAGCGAGGACACGCTCGATCGGGCGATGGCCATCGCGGATCAGGGCATGAAACTGCTCGAGACGCCGCCGCTGCCGATCGAGCGGCAATCGGAGCTGCTCTGGCTGGATCAGGCGCGCCGTTACGGCTTCAAGGCCGACTATCACGCCGGGCGCGGCGAGAAGGAGCTGGCGGAGCAGTGGTATCAGAAAGTCTTGGACGTGATGGCGCGGGCCGAGGCCAGGGATGCCTGGTCGAACGCCGAGATCCGCGCGGTCTTCCAGCGGCGCGGCAACGAGCGGGCGGCCCGGCGCCACTATGGCGACCTCCGCATCTACTCGCTCAAGGCGCTGGCGTGGCGCCGGCTCGGGAATCCCGGCGCGGCGGTCGCCGCGCTCCGGCAGGCGCGGCTGATCGATCCGCTGGATCTGGCGACCCTGGGCACGCTGGGCGACATCGACAACGAGCTGGGCAATTACGCGGCCGTGGCGGCGCGCATGCTGCAAATCGTGGTGCTCGACGACAAGAACGCGATCGGCTGGGACAATCTGATCGCGATGTATGAGAAACGCGGCATCACGCCGGCGCCCATGACCCGCGAAGGCCCGGGCGGGCACCTCGATTTGCGGCATCCGCAACTCCGGATCGAAATGAACACGGCAATGCTCGACCTGGTGACGTCGCTGCGGACGGCCGGTCAGCTCGACGCGGCGGACTTCGCCCGCGAGCGGGCGATCCACGCGCTGGGCTGCCCGCCGGCGATATTTGCGCCGTAGGGGCCGAACGGCGGCGCGGCGGAATCACGGCGCGCCCGGCCCTTCGAACCGCCCGGAGGGGCGTCGGGTATCCCGTTGTCAGTGACGCATCACTTGGCGGGACGCAGCACTTCGAGGGCGGCGAGCATGGCGGCGTTGCGCGTCTCGAGGCCGAGTTTCTGGAAGATGTGCTCCACATGCTTGTGCACGGTGCGGACGTTGGCGCCGAGGATCGTGGCGATGTCCGGATTGCTCTTGCCCTGCGCGATCCAATACAGGACCTCGGCCTCGCGCGCGGTGAGGCCGAGCGCGAGCAGCGACGCCGGGCCGGGCGGGGCGCCCCGCTCCTCGAGCACGAGCATCTGCAGGTCGTTGCGATCGCGCTCCGCGAAGCGCCGGACGACGAGCGCGCCGCCGTCCGCTCCGAGCGCGGCCGGCAGCACGCCGTCGACTTGAGGGCCGCAGTGCTTGTGCAGCAGATCCATCGCGAGCCGCGTGCTGAAAACGATCCGGCCGCTGGCGTCGGCGAGCAGCACCGCACGGTCGAGCGACTGGCTGAGCTGGTTCTCGGCCTCAACGCGCAGCGCGAGCTCGTCGGCGAGCGACGCCTGCAGCACGCGGATCTTCAGGTGGGCGGCGACGCGCGCGAGCACTTCGGGCGGGTAAACCGGTTTCGTGATGTAGTCCAACGCGCCCGCCTCGAACGCGCGGAGCTTCTGCGCGGGCTCCTCGACCGCGGTCATGAAAATCACCGGCACATCGCGACACGCAGGCCGCTCCTTCATGCAACGACAGGTGGCGACACCATCCATGCCCGGCATCACGAGATCCATCAGCACGAGATCCGGCGTCGTGTGATCGAGCAGTGAGAGCGCACTGCGGCCGTTTTCCGCGACGAGGAGTTCGTAGCCGACCTCGGAGAGCGCGTCGAGGAGCAGGGAAAGGTTGGCGGGCGTGTCGTCCACGACGAGCACGCGGGCGGCAGGACCGGTGCGCTCCGGCAGGGCGGCCGGGGAACTCATGAGGTCGGGCGCCGTTGCGCAAGCTGGGAGGCGAGGAGTTCGCGGATACGTTCCATGCGATATGATTTCGCGAAGCACTCCAGCGCGTCAACGAGCGGATCGCCCTTTAATTCATCGAGCCGGCGACGCAGTTGGGCAATCTCGCCGCGCTGGGCCGTGGCGAGCAGTTCCTCCAGCGTGCCGGTCGGGAGGCGGCAGGACTTCGCGGCGTCCGGTTTGGACGAGTCCTCGTTCGCGGGAGCGAAGGGCTCGGTTTCGTCGACCCATTCGCGCCGGATTTCCCGTCGCGGGCTGGCCCGGCACGAGCCGCATGAGCCCCTGGGTGGTGCCGGCATAAAGCACGCCGCCGTGCCGCACGAGCGACATGGAGGAGCCAATGGGAAAGGCGTTGCGCTCGTCGAACAACGTGAGGCCCGGCGCGAGGTCGAGCCGCAAGAGGCCGTTGGCCGTGGCCAGCCAGAGGCACTGATCGGCGTCGAGCGCGGCGCCTGGAATCGCGGTGTTGGCCAGGCCGGTCTTGGCGTCGAGCACCTGGGCGCGCTGCAACGCGGGATCGGTGATGACGACACCGCGGTTGTTGCCGCGGATGAAAACCACTCTCCCGTCCTGCAGCCGCAACCCGCGCCCGATCGGCTCGGCCAGGAGCGCATCGAGCGGGGTGGTGATTTTTTCCAACCGGCCGGTGGCGAACGCGAGGCGGAAAGCGCCCTCGCCCTCGACCACGCAGAGTGCGGGCGCTGCCTCGCGTTCCACGAGCTGAATCCGGCGGCCGGCCAGCACGCGGCCGGTGTCGACCGCGCGGAAACCGCCGTCGGCAAAAACCAGCAGGCCGCGGTGCGAGTCCTGCAGGTAGACGCGGCCGCCGATCGCGAAAAGCTGCACGTTGCTTTCCGGCGGCAGGGGCAGCAATTCGGCCCGGCCGGTCGTCGCATCCAGAGGTGGCAGAACAGAATTTGGGATATCCGTAGGCACGCTGCGGAGTGGAAAACCGGCGGCAAAGTGCAGCAGGCCCTTGCTCGTGGCAGCAAACAGGCCCGCGCGGCTGGCGGCCATCGCGCGCATCCGGCCAAAAGCGCGTGCCGCCGCCGGCAGCAAATTCGTGCGCGAAACATAGTGGAGCTGGCCGTCGGCGGCATTGGCTTCGATGACACCGATCTCGTTGTCTCCCCCTGCCCACATGACGCCATCGTGGTCCCGGCAAAGCACCGTCACGTAGGTGGCCGGGACCGGGATTTTTTCGTGGATCACGCCGTCGTAGAGGATCGCGGCATGGTAAGTGCCGAACAGCGTGAGGCCCTCGATCGTGTGGGCCACGGCCATGACGCTGCTGAAGCCGTCGTAGTCGTCGGAGGAAAAATGCCGCTGCAACGGCACGCCGAGTTCATCCGCGGATGCTGCAGCCGGTGCGAGGGAGCGCGAGGAGGAGGCGGGTTCGACGGCGGCGGCGGCCGATCGCGTTGCCGCCGCGGATCGTCGGCCGTCCTCAAGAGGGGGGAGTTCCTGCGCCGCCGTCCTGGGCGGGACGAGGACAAGCCACGCGATGAGCAGAAGGGGGGCGCTCCTGGCTGGACGTGGCGCGGCGAATATCATCGGCTCCGAGCGAAGGCAGGCCAAGAGCAGGGTCAATCCCCGCGCAGAATCCGGTGCAGGCACCAGCATGTAATCCAGAGAGAAACCCGCCAGGGTGCATCTGCCTTGTTGGCGGTTCGAGCCCCGGCGCGGAGCGGAGTCCGCGCCCTCCCTTTTCAAAGGTCGCGATGGGATCGGTAGGGCGGCGAGTCCCTTCGCCGCCGCGGTGCCGACCGCCGCCAACCGGCAGATGCAC
>Ga0163144_10008872_pt1 | contig 21687 bp, 22 predicted proteins | sample OliLak19BULKMAT1_FD_123175 | JGI IMG/M metagenome (GOLD analysis project Ga0163144, IMG submission 123175) | Freshwater microbial mat bacterial communities from Lake Vanda, McMurdo Dry Valleys, Antarctica - Oligotrophic Lake LV.19.BULKMAT1 | ecosystem: Environmental > Aquatic > Freshwater >... | reverse complement strand
GTCTTGAGGATAGAGTTGCGCTTCATTGGGGGGTCATCTCCAGGGGAAAGGGTCGTTAGACAACTCCTTCCTACCAGGCGGGTGCCCCCCCTTCAAAACTCACAAGACCACGGACATCCTCCGGCGCATCGGCTCCCGTGTGGTTTTTCGGCACGACGCCGGAAACGCACGGCGTCCAGTTGATGCTGACCGTCGCGGCCGCATTTCCAATCGTTTGGAGCGTGCGCACTTCGCGCACTCTTCTGCGTTGGGCCTGTGCGATCGCTGCGGGGGTGCTGTTGCTCGCTGCGCACCCGCTGCACGCCGTGCTTTTGCCGTTTGTGGTCCTCTACATCCTGTGGGGTTGGAGCGCCCCCGGCGAGCTTCGCCTGGACCGCGCCACGCTGGGTCGCGGACTGGCGCTCGGCGTGTGTTTTGTCGCGCTTGCCGCCGTGCGAGTGGTTGATACCGGGAGCAATGTCCCGTGGTCCGCGGGCACACTCATGGGCTGGGCCGCCGACAGCTCCGCGTACCAGCGGCTCACGGGGCTTTGGCGCTACCTCGCGCTGCCATACGCGCTCTTCGCGCTCGTCGCTATGCCGTTTCTCGCATGTGCCGTTCGGGGAGGCCACCTGCGCTGGAGCGCGCGTGGCTGGGGGATGCGCGCGTTGCTACTGATCGCGCTGTGGGTCCCGCTCGTCGCCACCGTCGCGTACCTCGGGATCTTCGAGCTTGGAGGATATTTTGTCGGTCTCCCGGTCCTGCTCCTCACCTGTTTGGGCGCGCCAGCCTTGCGCGTGTGCGCGCGCATCGAAGCACGCGTGGCTCGGCGGTGCCCACAGTTGGGTGGAGCGCTACCAAGCGCGCGGGGATCCGGCGGCACAGGGAGCGCTCGATTACCTCGCGGATCGACTCGAATGGTCGGACCTGGCCATTGCGCTGGACCCTGAACTGCATGAGGTGTTGCGCGCGCGGGGCCGCTTGCACGTTTTCCACGTTGCAGCGCGTTTCTCCGACGTGATGGCGGAAAACGGCCCGGAGAGGGACGAGCTCCTTTTCCAGGGCTTTTGCAAGCGTGTGCTCGATGCGGTCGAAGAAGGGCGCGCCGTATGGCTGGTGCGCCGGATCGAACCCGAGCCCGACCTCGGCGCGCGTGTGGGTGCCCTTCAGCAACGGCTCTGGGATCTGGTAGACGCCCGTTTCCAGCTCCCCACGCACGACGTGCCTGGCATCGAAATGCGCGGCCCGCTCAAGTGGGCCGCTCCCCGCTAACCCGGGCTAACGCGTGAGCTGCTCCGCGACCCGCGGCCGCGGCCCGCCAAAAAAATGGAGGGCCCTTGAAGCGCGGGGACGGTGGTGCCACGATCCACGCCATGCGACTCGCCAGCGTGTTTCCGGTGGGGCTCTCCCATCGCCATTGCAACCATCCCCACGCAAGTGGGCATCCCCATGGGCATTGGCCCATGACGGGCGGTGTTGTGATGGACACGCCGTGCGACCGACGAGCTTTGGGCTAAGACCCACCGTCAAACTTCGCGCGCAAGACCACGACGCCGGCCCTGGAGCCGGCGTCGTGCGTTGTGAGCAATGTGCTCCCACCGGCGGCCGGTCAAAACCGGTCCCGCCACGAGGAGCCCGATGTTCACCTCTCCCGCTCGACTCCCCTCCGCTCAAGGCCGCGACGCGGACCCGCCCACCCAACCCGGCACACGGGAGGGCGGCGCGGATCCGCTTGTCGGCCCTCCCCTGCGCCTGGCACTTCCCCGCGGCCGCATGGCCGCTGGCCTCGCGCTGCTGCTGGAGGAGGCCGGCACGCCCCTCCAGAGCCGCAACCGGGCCCTTCGCCCCCAACTGGGGCTGGCCGGCTTCGAGGTCAAGGAGCTCAAACCCGCGGACGTGGTGGAGCTGCTTCGGCAGGGCACTCGGGACTTGGGCTTCGCCGGCGCGGACCGCGTCGCTGAAGCGGGGCTCGACCTGCCCTGCCTTTTGGACACGGGCCTCGATCCGGTCCGGCTGGTGGCCGCTGCCCCCGCGGCCCTGTGCGCGAGCGGAACCCTCGCGGGCCGAAGGCTGCGTGTCGCCACGGAGTACCCCAATCTGGCGCGGGCCTGGGCCCAAAGCCAAGGCATCGAGGCCGCCATCGTTTGCACCCGTGGCGCCACGGAGGTGTTTCCGCCCGAGGACGCGGACCTGATCGTGGATGTAGTGGCGAGCGGGGCAACCCTGGCAGCCAACGGGCTGGTCGAACTCGACACCCTGACCGCGAGCACCACCCGGCTCTATACCCGCGCGGAGTTGGATGGGCCGAGGCTCGAGGCGGCCCAGCGGTTTGCTTTGCTGCTGGGTTCCGTGCTGGCTGCCCGCGGCCGGGTGCTGGTGGAGCTCAACGTCGGCGCCGAACGCTTGGTCGAAGTCGTGGACTCGCTGCCCTCCATGCGGGGACCCACGGTGGCGAACCTTGCGGGAGGCCGTGGCTTTGCGGTGAAGGCGGCCGTGGCTCGGGCGGATCTCGTGGAACTGCTGCCGCTGTTGGTGGCCCGCGGCGCAACGGACATCTTGGTCAGCAAACTCGAGCGGGTGCTGGCGTGAACATGGCCGCCACGACGGACGCACCGGCGGACACCCTTTGGCTCGACAAAAACGAGGGTCCGCCGCTTCGGCCAGAACTCCTGCGCAGCTTGCGGCGGCTCGACGGCGAATGCCTGCGCCGTTATCCATCGCGGGCGCGTCTGCAAGTTGCCCTGGCGCGCCACTTTCGAGTGGATCCGGCGTGTGTGCTGGTCACCGCCGGCGCCGACGACGGTTTCCTGCGCTGGAGTCGCGCGGTCCTGGCGCCGGGCCAAGGTGTGCTCTTGCACGAGCCCACTTTCGGCCTGATCCGCACCACTGCCCAGGCCGCGGGGGCGCGGGTCGAGGGACTGCCCTGGCTCGCGGGCACTTTTCCCGCCGCGGCCTTCGCCGAGCGCATGGCAAAAACACACCGCGGGCCCGCGCCCTTTGTGCTCCTTGTGCGCCCCAACAATCCGACGGGACGCTGCGTGGAGCTGCGCACCATGCGCGACCTCGTGGAGCGCGCCGGTGGTCAGCTCGTGGGTGTGGACCTCGCCTACGGCGAATACGCCGAGCCCGACGCCCAAGAACTTGGCTCGGAGCTCGCCGCCCGTGACAACACGCTGCTGTTTGGCACCTTCTCCAAGGCCCACGGCTTGGCCGGTCTCCGAGTGGGTTATGCCGTGGGACCGCCGGAAGTCGTGCGCGCCATGGAGGCCGCGGCCGGGCCCTATCCGGTGGCTGGGCTGGCGTTGGAACTGGCCCAGGTCGCGTTGGAACTCGGGCCCGATAAGGCCCACATCGAGCAGGTGGCGAAGGAGCGCGAAAGCCTCGCCGCGCTGCTGTCGGGCTTGGGCGCACAAACGCTGCCGAGCTTTGCCAACTTCGTGCTGACGCGTCCGCCTGTGGATGCGATCGAGCTTCAGCGCGCCCTCGCGGCACGCGGTGTGGTGGTGCGCGGCTTTGCGGGCGATGCGCTGCTTGCCCCCTGGCTGCGCATCACTTGCCCCGGCAACGCCGAACACCTGGTGCGTTTCGAACGCTGCCTCGCCCTCAGCCTCGCGGAGGTGGCCCAATGAACGCCCAACGACTAGAGCCGCGCAGCAGCGAACTGCTGCGCGAAACCAAGGAAACCCGCATCCGCGCGCGCCTGTGCCTGGACGGAAGTGGGCGCGCCGAGGTGTCGACGGGCCTTGCCTTTCTTGACCACATGCTGGTCACCTGGGTGCGTTTTGCGTGTTTTGATCTGGAACTCGATGTGCGCGGCGATCTTGTCGTGGACGACCACCACACGGTCGAAGACACGGCTTTGGTGGTGGGTGCGTGCATCGCGAAGGCGCTTGCGGAACGGCGCGGCGTCGCGCGTTTTGGCCACGCCTATGCGCCCCTCGACGAAGCCTTGGTGCGAGCGGTGGTCGACCTTTCCGGGCGTCCCTTTGCACGCGTGAAGCTCAACTTCGTGCGCCCTAACTTGGGCGACGTGGCGACGGAGAACCTGGTGCACTTCTTCCAATCCCTCGCCATGGCGGCGGCGCTCACCTTGCACCTGGACGAACTGGACGGGGCCAACGACCACCACCGCGCGGAGGCAGCTTTCAAGGCCCTGGGCCTGGCCTTGCGCGCCGCGGTCCGGCGCGATGCGGGAACAAACGTGGACGCGGTGCCCAGCACCAAGGGGGTGATCGGATGAGGCGCGCGGTCTACGTTTTGGACACGGGCGCGGCCAACCTCGCCTCCATGGAATGTGCGCTTCGCCGCGCCGGTGCCCGCACGGCGGTTGGTCTCGATCCGACGCGGGCAAAGGATGCTTTTGCGCTCGTGCTGCCGGGTGTTGGAGCTTTCGGACCCGCGGCGCAGCAACTGCAATCCGCGGGGCTCGACGTCGTGCTGCAGCGGCGCATCGACGAGGGTGCTCCGACGCTTGCGGTCTGCTTGGGAATGCAGTTGCTGAGTCGCGCCAGTGCGGAGAGCAAGGGTGCATCGGGCATCCGTGTTTTCGACATCCGTGCGGAGCGCTTTTCCGCCGGCGTGCGCACACCGCACCTGGGCTGGAGTCCGATCGAAGCGGATTCGACCTGCACGCTCCTGCGGTCCGGTTGGGCGGCGTTTGCGCACTCGTACCGCCTCGCCGAGGCGCCCGTGGGTTGGCAAGTGGCTTGGTGCGAGCGCGGCGAGCGTTTTGTCGCCGCGTTGGAGCGCGGTTCCGTGCTCGCGTGCCAGTTCCACCCGGAGCTTTCGGGCGCGTTTGGCGCGCGGCTGCTCGGCGATTGGCTCGCGCGGGCATCCGGCGGCAATCCGCGCGCGGGACCGGGCATACGCCTGCGGCAATCCGTGCGAGGTGTGCGCTGAAGGCTCCGTTGCGCCGCCTGCGCCCGACGGTACGCATCCTGCCCTGTTTGGACGTGCGCGATGGGCGCGTGGTCAAGGGTGTGCGGTTTGCTGAGCTGGTGGACGCCGGGGACCCCGTCGACTTGGCCGCGCGTTACGCCGCGGAGGGCGCGGACGAGGTGTGTGTGCTCGACATCTCGGCGACAGGGCGCGGGCGGGATCCCGACGTGCAGTTGGTGAGCCGTGTGCGCGCGGCGCTCAACGTGCCGCTGCTTGTGGGCGGAGGTGTGCGCACTTTGGAACAGGCCCGTGCGCTCTTTGACGCCGGTGCGGACAAAGTGGCGCTCAACTCCGCCGCTGTAAAGAACCCGGGTCTGATCGATGCATTGGCGGCCCGCTACGGCTGCCAAAGTGTGGTGCTGGCCCTGGACGCGCGCAGGAGCGCCCGGGTGCCCAGCGGGTTCGAGCACGTGGCGCGCTCCGGCTCGGCAGACACGGGGCTCGACGCCGTGGCCTTCGCGCAGAACGCCGAGTGCCGTGGCGTCGGCGAAGTGATTGCCACCAGCGTGGATCGCGACGGCACGGGCACGGGTTATGAACTCGAACTGCTGCGCGCTCTGCGCAAGGCCGTGCACGTACCGCTGATTGCGTCCGGCGGTGGCCGCCGAACGGCGGACTTCGTGGCTGCGGCGAAAGCCGGAGCCGACGCCCTGCTCGCCGCCAGCCTCTTCCACTTCGGCCGACAAACGGTGGCGGGGCTCAAGCGCGCGCTCGCGCGCCGCGGCATTGCGTTGCGCCCCCTCGAGACCCAAGGAGACCTTCCGTGATCATTCCCTCCATCGACCTTCTGGGCGGGCGCACCGTGCAACTCGTGGGCGGCGAAACCTTGGCCCTCGACGCGGGCGATCCGCGACCTCTGGCGACGCGTTTTGGCCGCGTGGGCGAGGTGGCCGCCATCGACCTCGACGCGGCCCGCGGAACAGGTTCAAACCGTGCTCTTGTGGAGAGCCTGCTACCCCTCGCGCCCCTGCGCGTCGGCGGCGGCATCCGCAATGGAGCGCAGGCGCGCTCGTGGCTCGACGCGGGCGCGGCGAAGGTGATTCTCGGCACGGCTGCAACGGTGCACGTGCTCGCACAACTGCCGCCCGAACGTGTGATCGCCGCGGTGGATGCGCGCGACGGCGAGGTGGTGGTCGAAGGTTGGCGCCAACGCACCGGTCGCGCGCTGGAAGCGGTGCTCGCCGAACTCGCGCCCCACGTGGGTGGTTTTTTGGTCACTCTGGTGGAGCGCGAGGGGCAGCTTCTCGGTGTGGACCTGGAGCGCGCCCGCGCCATCTCCGAAGCTGCGTGCGGCGTGCCCGTGACCCTGGCCGGCGGCGTGGCGAGCGCGCGCGAAGTGGGCGACCTCGACCGACTGGGCCTGGACGCCCAAGTCGGCATGGCGCTCTACACGGGGCGCCTTTCCCTGGCGCAAGCCCTGTGGGCCTGTTTGAAGAGCGACCGCACGGACGGACTCGTTCCCACCATCGTCGCGGATGAAGGCGGGCGGGCCCTTGGGTTTGTGCATTCCAGCCTCGATTCCTTGGGTGCCATGCTGGAGGAAGGTGTCGGTGTGTTTGCCTCGCGTCGCCGGGGCCTGTGGCGCAAGGGCGAAACCTCGGGCGCCACCCAAGAACTCCTCGACGTGCGCGCGGATTGCGACCGCGATGCGCTGTTGGTGCGTGTGCGCCAGCGCGAACCTGGGTTCTGCCACCTTGAGCAGCCCACCTGCTTTGGTGCGGACCGCGGCATGGCGCGGCTCGAGCGCACGTTGCGCGGGCGCAGGCTGTCGGCGCCCCTTGGGAGTTACGCCGCGCGGCTCTTCGCCGATCCCACGCTGTTGGCCGCGAAACTGTGCGAAGAGGCAAAGGAGCTGGCCCAGGCCGAAGGCCGCGATGCGGTGCTTGCGGAAACCGCGGACCTTGTGTTTTTTGCGCTCGCACGGCTGGTGGCTGAAGGCGGCTCGTTGGCCGAACTCGAAGCGCTGCTCGACCGCCGGTCGCTGACGGCCACGCGGCGCCCGGGCGATGCCAAATCCGCGGGAGGTGTGCGATGAGCGTGCCCGCGATCCTGCGCCGCGCCCAGGGCGCGCTCGTTCGCCCCGGTGAACGCCGCGCGGTAGAACCCGAGGCCCGGATCGTGGCCGCGCGCATCCTCGACGAGCTGCGCCGGGGCGGCGAAGGGGCGCTCCTGCGCTGGTCCGTGGAGTTGGGCGATCTCCCCGACGCGCGGGCCAAGTGGCAGTTTGGACCGCGGGACTTTGCCGCGGCCTTTGCAGGGCTCGACGACGTAGCGCGTGGTTTGCTCGAGCGTACTGCCGCGCGCATTCAGCGTTTTGCCCTGGCTCAGGCGCGTTGCCTGTCCGAACTGGAACTACCCGTGCCGGGCGGCCGCGCCGGTCACAGGGTGGTGCCGCTTGCGAGTGCCGGTTGTTACGCGCCCGGCGGGCGGTTTGCGCTGCTCTCTTCGGCGCTGATGACTGCGGTCACTGCGCGCGCTGCGGGTGTGCGGGAAGTTTGGCTCGCGTCGCCGCGTCCGGGTCCGCTGATGCTGGCCGCGGCCCACGTGGCGGGTGCGCAGGGACTCTTGGCCGTGGGCGGCGCCCAGGCCCTTGGGGCCCTGGCGTTTGGCTTGGGAGGCGCTCCGGCCTGCGACATCCTGTGCGGTCCGGGCAACCGCTTCGTGACCGCGGCTAAGGCCCTGCTCGCCGAGGAGGTGGCTGTCGACCTGGTGGCGGGTCCGAGCGAACTGCTCGTGATCGCGGACGCGGACGCAGCCGATGCGCGCGCGGTGGCACTCGACCTGTTGGCCCAGGCCGAGCACGACCCGGACGCGTGGCCGGCCTTGGTGGTGTTGGGCGAGGAACACGAAGCCGTGGCCTTCGCGGCAGATCTGAACATCGCTCTCGATGTCCAGTTGGCAACCCTGCCTACGGCGGCCCTCGCGCGTGCCGCCCTTGCCAACGGGGCGTGGATCGTCGCGGACACGGCCCTGGCCCTCGTTGCGGCAGAGAGCTTTGCGCCCGAGCACCTGGAACTGATCGGTCCGCGGGCCGAGGCCCTGGCTCCGCAACTCGCGCGCTACGGCACCCTGTTCATCGGGCCCGGCTCGGCGGAGGTGTTCGGGGATTACGGAATCGGCCCCAACCACGTGTTGCCGACGGGCGGCAGCGCGCGCCACTCGGCGGGGCTCTCGGCGTTGAGCTTCCTGCGGTTGCGGCCCTTTGTGCAAGTGGAGCCGGGCGCCGCGCTTGACCCCGTGGCGCGGGACGCGGCGGACCTGGCGCGGCTGGAGGGCCTGGAGGCCCACGCCCGCGCGGCGGAGCGACGCCTCCGTCCGGGAGCGGCTGCAGTGGGGGACGCATGAGCGCGCGCGCGGCCATAGTCGAAAACGCGAACGACGCGCCCCGCGTGCATCCGGCCACCGAAGTCCATCCCGGGCGCTAACGCGCAAGCCAGCAGATCGCGCCGTTGAGCGTCGTCGCGTAGGCGACCCAGGCCAGGTAGGGGATCAGCAGCCAACCGGCTGCGGGCACCAGGCGGTGGAACGCACGCGCCGTCCAGGCGATTGCGATCACCAGCACGACGATGTCCACGAGCGCCCAACCCGGGCGCTGCAGGCCAAAAAAGAGCCAGGACCAAAGGCCGTTGAGGGCGAGCTGCACGGCCCACAAGCCCAGCGCGAAGCGGGTGCGCGCGCGACGCTCGCCCGTCCCTCGGCGGCGCCAGACGAGCCAAGCCGCGACAGCGATCGTCACATAGAGGACCGTCCAGACCGGCCCAAACACCCAATTAGGCGGGTTCCACGGCGGTTTTTCGAGCACGGCGTACCACTCACCCGGCTGGAACTGCGCGCCGAACGCGGCGACCGCGAAAGCGACGGCGAGGAACACGATCAATGCGAGAAAGTGCTTCATGTCAGCGTCTTGATCGCCACCACTCGTGGCCGCCACGCGAGCCAGTCGGCGGCGGACGGAGCAGGCGGATGCGAAGGCTTGGGTGTCACGGTTCGAGGATCACAGCGGGGTCGAGATGCAGGTGGCTAGCCCGGGTTATTCACCAGCTTTGCGATCGGACGGCCCAACCGGCGGCCTTCGGCCGTCTTTCGCCCTCGGGCGGCGCTTTGCGACCACGGGCGTCCGCGTTGACCTGTTCAAGGTCGACTGCGGGCCCCGCGGCCGCAAAGCACCACCGGACGACGACTTGGGCTCGTCAGCTCGAAAACCTGATGAATAGCCCGGGCTAGGATAGCCGGATCCACCACGCGGAAGGACCCCGACAGCTCGCGTCAGCATTATCGCGTTCAAAAAAAGCTCAGCAAACCCTGCACCGCGGCAGGGGAACCTCAGCGCGGGCTGAAACATTCGGTGAGCGTCGCCCGTTGCTGTCCGGCGGCATCGAAGTTCTCAGGCGCCAGCCAGCGTTCGTAACCGGCGCGCAGGTGGTGCCAGTCGCCGTCGGTCAGCGCGAACCATGCGGTGTCGCGGTTTTCGCCCTTATGCACCATGTGCTGGCGAAAGATGCCTTCGAACACGAAGCCAAAGCGCAACGCCGCGCGACGCGATGGCTCATTGCGGCTATTGCACTTCCATTCGAAGCGCCGGTATCCCAGATCGTCGAACACGTGGCGCGCAGCGAGGTAGAGCGCTTGGGTTGCGATCCGCGTGCGCGCCATGCGCGGTCCCCATAGGACGTGGCCGATCTCGATCACGCCGTGCTCGGGTGTGATGCGCATGAAGGCCTGACGCCCTTCGCAGCGACCGGTTGCGGCGTCGACGACCGCGAAGAAGAGCGGATCGTCGCTGGCACACACGTGCCGCAGCCACCCGTCGAAATCCGCGCGCGGCCGTGGCGGCTCGAAGAGCCAGCGGAAGCGCTCCTCTGCGCCCGGCGCCATGGACGCGTCGAAGAGCGCGTCGCCGTGGCGATCGGGATCCAAAGGCTCGAGGCGACACCATCGGCCTGCGAGCACGGCTCGCGCCGGTCGCGACGGCGGCACCCAGGGATTCACACTGCGCATGGATTGCTAAGGGACGTCGAGCCTCTCCCGCGCGCTCAATGCCTGTGTCGGGCCGGCGTCGCTCCGCGCGGCACGCGGATCGACGTGACGATCTCCTGCACGTGCGCGGGCGGCGGTGGCGTCAGGTACGCAACCGTCAGCGCGACGACAAAGTGCAGCAGCATGCCGACAACGCCGATCCCCTCGGGTGAGATGCCAAACCACCAGTGGGCCGCGTTGTTTGCGGCGGGGTCGAGCAGCTTGAAGTGCACGATGTAGCCCGCCGTGAACAGGAAACCCGTTGCCATGCCCGCGATGGCGCCCTGGCGGTTCATGCGGCGGGTGAAGATCCCCAGGAAGAGCACGGGGAAGAAGGACGATGCCGCCAACCCGAACGCGAAGGCCACCACTTCCGCCACGAAGCCCGGGGGCCGGATGCCGAGGTATCCCGCGAGACACACGGCCCCCGCCGCGGCAAGACGCGCGGCCAGCAGCTCTTGCCGATCGCTGATGCGCGGCAAGAACGTGCGCTTCAAAAGGTCGTGGCTGATGGCGGTGGAGATGACGAGCAGCAAACCCGCCGCGGTGGACAACGCGGCCGCGAGCCCGCCGGCGGCGACGAGCGCGATGACCCAATCGGGCAATCCCGCGATCTCGGGAGTTGCGAGCACCATGATGTCGAAGTCGACGTAAAGCTCGTTCGGGCCCTCGAGGATCGGGTTGGCGACGATGCGCTCCCCATGGGCGCCCCGACCGGCCCCATCGGTCGGTGGCGCCACAAACGAGGGTGTTCCGCCGCCAAACGCGCGGCCCGGGCGGTAATCGATGACGCCGTCGGCGTTTTTGTCGACCCACGCGATCAACCCGATGTCCTCCCACGCCCGAAACCACTCGGGGACGGCTTTGACCGAGTCCTCGGACGCCGCGGGGGCCGCGTAACGCGCTCCTGCAACGGAATCGAGCAAGTGCACGCGCGAAAACGCTCCGATCGCGGGCGCAGCGGTGTAGAGCACCGCGATGAACAGCAGCGCCAATCCCGCGGACAGCCGCGCGTCGCGCACGCGGCGCACCGTGTAAAAGCGCACGATCACGTGGGGCAGGCCGGCCGTTCCCACCATCAGGGCCAACGTGATCGCAAACACGTCGATCGTCGCTTTCGAGCCCGACGTGTAAGGCGCAAATCCCAGGTCGGCGTGCAACTGGTTCAGCTTCGCGAGCAAGGAAATTGCCTCGCCACCGGCGATGCGTGTGCCGATCTCGCCCTGCAGCATCCCGCCAAACCCCAACTGGGGCACGGGGTTGCCCGTCATCAGGATCGACAGGAAAATCGCTGGCACGAGGAAGGCGAAAATCAGGATGCAGTACTGCGCGACCTGCGTGTACGTGATGCCCTTCATGCCACCCAGCACGGCGTACAGCAGCACGATCGCCATGCCGAGCACCACGCCGGTTTCGACGGGCACCTCCAGGAATCGGCTGAACACCACTCCCACGCCCCGCATCTGTCCGCTGACGTAGGTCAGCGAAATGAACAGCGCGCAGACCACCGCGACCAGACGCGCGGACTTCGAGTCGTAGCGCTCGCCCACGAAGTCCGGCACGGTAAAACGGCCGAACTTGCGCAGGTACGGTGCGAGGAGCAGCGCCAACAGCACGAAGCCGCCGGTGGCGCCCATCAGGTAGACCGAACCGTCGTAGCCCAGGAACGACAGCATCCCCGCCATGGACAGGAACGAAGCCGCGGACATCCAGTCGGACGCCGTGGCCATCCCGTTGGCGAGGGGGGAAACACCTCCGCCCGCCACATAGAAGTCCTTGGTGCTGCGCGCCCGCGACCAGATGGCGATGGCGATGTACAGGCCGAAGCTCAGGCCGGCGAACACGAATGTCCAGGCTTTGACGTCCACGGCGGCTTGTTCACTCCTCCGAAACGCCGAAGTGTCGGTCGAGGCGGTTCATGATCCCGGCGTAGGCAAACACCAGCACCACGAAGGCGAGGACCGAGCCAATTTGTGCAAACCAAAAGCCCATCGGAAAGTCCGTCCCGGGCATCTGCAGCCGATTGAGGGGCTTCACGAAGAGGATGCCGCAACCGAAAGACACCGCAAACCAAACGACCAAAAGGCCCAACATGACGAGCCGATTGGCGCGCCAATAGGCGCGCGCAAGGGGCGCTTCGCCGCTGTCGCTTGCGACGTCTTGGATTGTGGATTCGCGGGTTTCCATGCCGACCTCGCGCCGGAGCCTACCCGCGGATGACTTGGGTGGGTAGGTCGGGGTTGCGCCCGTGCCCAGAGCACAGGAAGACAGTCTCGAACGCTCCCGTTTCCGGCACCGGCTTCTCGACGTTCGTGCTGTGCCTGCGCTTCAAGAACAAGGAGACGAAGTCGGTGAAGGTCAGGGCCATCCCGCGCTCATTCCCCGTTTCATCGCATGTCGCGTTGGTGCTGGCGGGCGTGAATAGAGAAGGAAGCCTTGATCTTGTCGCGGGCGACGCAGAGTACGGGTCGAACGGCCACGTGGACCTTGATCCCGTTCCAGACATGGATGACGTGCACACCCACGGCGTCGTTCCGTGGGGTGTTGGCCATCGGCACAGGAACACCGCTCAGGTGTTCTGGCGCGCCATCGTTTCCACGCCCTGCTCGACCTGCCCTGTGAGGTCGGAATCGAGGCTCAGGCGCGCGGCCAATAGGTCGAGATAGGCGCGTTCTGCGCGGCTCGTCGGTGCAACGACGAAGACGGAGGCAGCGTAGATTTCGAGCGCGAGTTCGCGTGATTCCACGCCGCGCACGACACCTTCCATGTCCATCGGCTGCGTCAAGAGCCGCATCACTTCGTCCTGGTCGTGCTGGGGCAGGCTCGCCACGCGCAGCTTGTCGAAGACCCGGTCGCGCTCGGTTGCATCGACGACACCGTCGGCCTTCGATGCGGCGACCATCGCCTGGACGACACGCAGCGCATTCGACGTGTTGCCACTGGCTTCGAGGTCGAACGCTGCCGGTAGCGCGTGCGGAGCGGACGGCCGCGACCAGCTCTCGCCGTGGCCTGCGAGGCCGGCTGCGCTCGGCGCCGCCGCGCTAGCGCTGGGGAGGACCGAGCCAGCCCCCTTCTGCGCCTGCCTCTTCTGCCACGCCTGGTACGCGACGTAGCCGATCGCGGCGAGCCCGCCGTACTTCAGCATCTTCTTGCCGCCGCCGCGGCCGGTCAGCACGTTGCCGAGCACGCTGCCCGCGAGGCCGCCCATTGCGGCGCCGCCGGCGGGCGTGCGCGTGAGCATTTCGATGAGCTTCTTGGGATCCATGCTGCGATGGTATCCGACGAGCACGGCGGGGTTCAGTCCACGGGGCGCTGATGGAGGGTTGCGCAGCAACGCGTTCCGCTGTCCTCCGCCCGGGCGCGAAAAAACGCTCCACCGAACGACTTAGGTACGCCGACCACCGCGGGAGCGAAAGCCGCGCCAACGGCAGGGAACGCCCCGCCAGGTGCACGGCGAGGAGGCCCGGATTGAATGGGTCGGACTGGCGTTCGGTCTAGTTTTCGGGGCGTTTGTCTATGAACTTGGGCGTTTGCGAGGCATCAGCGTGCCGCCGCGCCGGGTGCGTCATCGGCCAAGGCGCAAGTCGGCCGCGCCGTCCGGGCCGACGGGCAGGCGCTCGACGACCGTGCCGTCGCGCTCGAGCAGCACCTCGGTCGCGAGGGGGTAGAACGGGCCGAAGGCAAACGTCCCGGTCGCGCCCACGTCCGTACCTGCGAGCTTGGCTCCGCTCGACGCATCCACGAGTCGCACGCGCCACGCGCCCGAGCCGCGGGTGCGCGCCGTTCCTGCGACCGTGATGCCGGGTGCGGCGACGAGTTCCAGATGCGTCGTCCGTCCGGCGGGCAGGTCAAGCCGCGGCTCGGGCGGCCGCAGGCACAGCCGGCCGTCGCCCGCGTCGGCGAGGGCCAGCCGGAGCGTCGACGCGAGCACGGGATCGGCGGCGAACGCGCTGTCCGTGTCCGTGGTGAGTTCGAGCTGCCGCAGCGGATAGCCGAGCGCGGTTGTGTGGTGCTCGAAGTAGGCGACGAGATGCACGTTGGCGAGCGGACGGCCGGAGGAATCCAAGAGGCGGCCCGTGAGCGCGGCGGGCGGTCCGAGCACCAGGTCGACGTGCCGCCGTTCGCCGGCGGCGAGATCCACCGTGAGGCTGGCGAAGCCATGCTCAGGTGACTCGCTCTTTGAGTCGTACGCCGCCAGTGCGAGCGGTCCGGCTGCGAGGTTGGAGAAACGCAGCCCGCCGTCGGTGTCGGCGACCGCGTAGAGCATGTTGCGGTGCGCGTCGCTGCCGAAGGCCCAGAAGCCCACAGCCGGCGAGCCGTCCGCGGCCCGCGTCAGGCGCACGGTCAGGGCGAGGTTGGCGGGCACCAGACCGATTTCGAGCGGCGGTTGGTCGCTGCCGACGGCTATCGAGAACGGGATGAACGTCGACGCGGCGTACCCGTCCACGCTTGCGCCGATCAGGAAAAGCTCGCGCGAAGGGTCGACCGACGTCGTCCCACGTGGCTCGACGCCGCGCAACACGAACGTCCCGTCGGCTACCGCCGTCGCGAGCGGCGCCGCGCTGTGCCCCGAGGGTGAGTGGACCTCGGCCCAGACCTTCGCGCCGGGGAGCGGCGCCTTCGACTGGGCGTCGACGACCCTGCCCGCCAGCGTGCGACCGGCGAGGAGCGGCACGTCGAGCGCGCTTCGGTCCTCGGCGGCGATCGTGCGCTCGAGCGCGATGTCCGTGGTCGCAAACCCGTGGGCGCGCGCGAGCACCGCCATCCACGTGCCCGCCGGCGCGCCGGAGGAGCGCCACACGCCCGCGCCGTCGTGCTCGAACTCGACGTCCACCTTGCGCGCACCGCCGTGGGGCACAACGGTGGCCCGCACCCAGCCCGGCTCGACAACGAGCACGCCCGCCGCATCAAACAGGCGCACCTCGAGCACCGGCCGCGCCGCGAGCACCAGCTCGACCGGCGCACCGTCGACGACCGTCGCCTGCGAGGCGAAATGCTCCGCGTGCTCGGCCCGCAGCACCGTACCCGCGGCGCCCGCAGTTAACGGCAACTCGAACGTGCCGTCGGTTTGCGTGGTCGCGTGCTCGAGCGCCCCTTCCACGAGCGCGACGGCGGCGCCCGCGATCGGGCGGCCCGCGCGGTCGATGACACGACCGTGCACCGCGCGAGCCTGCGCGGGAACCGCGATCCGGCGTTCGGCCGCGCGTGGGTCGGCAGCGGCGGCAGCGAAGGCGACGTCCGGAACGGTCGACACGTCGGCGAAGTCGGAGCGCGACGGCGCGTCGACCTCCTCAAGCCCCTCGGCCTCCGCAATCTGTCCAATCTGTGCAACGTTCGGCGCCTGCCCGACGGCATCCGATCGCACGAGCCACATCGCGCCGGCGACCGAAGCCGCGACCAGCGCCGTCACCACCAAGCTCTTCGACGCCATGCCGATACCTCCCGCGGCAAGCGCCGCCGTTTCTGCCGATCCGAACCCGAGATTCTTCGCGGGCCCAAGGGCCGCAGAAAACGCCGCGCACCACGCGCCGCGCTCGCCCCCGAAGCGCCGGTCGAGCCGCCCACGCAGTTGTGTCAGGCCGCGCGCGACGTGTTGGCGCGCCGCTGCCGGCGTGCATCCCGTACGCCGCCCGATCTCCGCTGCGTCGAGGCCCTCCTGGTGGCGCAGGAGCGCCGCCGTTCGGTACGGCTCGTCGAGCGCGAGCACGGCATCGGCGACGAGCCGCTGCACCTCGAGCCGTGCGACACTGTCCTGCCCGCCTTCGACCGCCTCCTCGCGCGCCGCGCGCCGCTCGACACCGCGTCGCAGCCGCTCGCGACCGCGCCGCCGCGCGAGCCGACGCATCCAAGCGCCTTGAGCAAGCACCGCCGCCGCGTCGAACTGCGCCTCACCCGCCTCGTGCACCCCGCGCCTCCTGTCCAAACCCTATGAGTCCTCCGCCCGGACCGGGCCGCGTGACACACAAATCCGTCGGCGCTGGACGGCATCGGACGGCATCGGACGGCATCGGACGGCATCGGACGGCATCGGACGGGCGAGGCCCGCGTGGCCGCCGCGGGGGATCCCCGACGCCGATCGGCCACGCGGGCATCCGGGCGTGTAATCAGTGCCTGCGCGAGTGGAACTCAACGCTCGCGCGCGCGGCCTCCAAATGCGGCAACGACCGCACCAGGGAAAGCTCGATTCCGAGCTCGTACGTAGTCGGGAACAGCGCGTCGAAAATCCATTCGCGTCGGATCAGCAGCTTTGCGGGCAAAGCTCCCGAGTCCGTGAGCGCTGCGCGAAGGTGCGTCGCGCAGGTGCTAAAGTGGTTCTCGGGACGTTCGAAGGCGGGCGGCGACACCCTTCCGCTGACCGCATCGGCCAACATGAAGACGGCGGGTGCAAACTCCCATCCCTCGTCATCGGCGATGCGGATGGTCATCGGGACGCCGTCGAACTCCGCGACCGTCGCAACCTTCTTGAGTGTCCGCTTCAGTCGAACGACGGCCACGCGGTCCACCGGTGGAAACGTGGGGCGCCGTGGGGAGCCCGGCTTGCGCATGTCCAGGACGAGGGAGTCGCCTTCCCATTCAAACACGGGCTTCAGTCGGCTGGGTGCGGGGTCGCCGAGATGGCGTCGATCGCGCAGGTGTTCCACCGCGGGTAGCGCAGTGCGCAGCAACCGGGTGACTCGTTCTGCTTTTTGATCGCTCAACATGCGCGGCAACCTGCCCGCGCGCATCTCCTGGATCAGGGGCCAGGGCGTGTTCTTGCCCGGATGGCAGCCAGCAGCTCGGGCCCGCGCCAACTCCGCGTCGTCGAGGTCGCCCTTCGCAACGAACGACACGAGGAACCCGTCGCCCCCGTAGACCGCTTCATCCGTATCGATTTGAGCGAGCAGCATGTTGAGCAAGGCAAACGATTCAGCCCCGCGGTAAAACGCGATCGCTTCGAACTCGCCTCCGGCGCCCATCACGCTGCACCAGTACGTGGCGGAATCGCCCGAAATCCGCACGCCGAAGACGGACCTGTCGAACAGCCAGTTCCAGGGTGCTATTTTCCCAAAGGCCACGGCGTCCGCGTACGGGGCATGCCAGGGGTTCGGCGGTCGCACAGGCTCCGCCGTCTGCTCTGACCGCTCCAGGATTGCCGTCCGTGCGCCCGAACGGCCCGCTCCCGTGGGACGCGGTCGATCCGTGCGAGCGTCCCCCTCCGCGGCAGCCAAGAGCAGCGAATTCACGCACGCGTCGATCTGGCGGCCAACCACTTCCGCGACATGCGCGGCATCGAGGTCGCGGAACTTGGCGTGTAGAACACGCAGGAAGCCCGCCGAGGGAGGGTCGGCTCGCCACTCCACGGTTGCTGCGATGCGGTCGTCGGACGGGGCGATCCGGCGCTGCTCGTCGATCCAGTGGAGGAATGTCGCTTTGATGCCGCGTCCAATCCGCGGATCGCCAAGGGCCGCACGCAACCGCTCCAGCGGACCGGGATCCGGCGCCTGAACCGCCAGCACTCCGGCATTCCAAAGCATCATGCCGAGGTTCAGCGCCCCCTTCCCGCCCACTCTCCTGAGCTCCACCCCCAATGCCTCCATGAGAGGCTCGCCCAACTCCAAGAACAGATCGGAAAGTGCCCGCTGCGGTGCGCCCGCCATGCGCACATGCTTTCAAATTATCGCGACCAGCTCCAGTCACCATCCGGGACTATTTCAGCCACATGGATCGGTTCCGGCCACCCGGTGGGCCACGGCAGGGGCCGCGGCGGACGGGATCGGGATTCTCCGGCGGGCGGAAGGCCGCAGGCGGACGGCAGGCACGCTGCCAGCGAAATCGGGCCGCTTTTTAGAAATCGAAGAGGTCCAGGTCGCTGTCGGTGCGTCCGGCGATTGCTGCCGTCACGATCTCGCTTGCGATTCGCGAGTAGGTGATTCCGTTGCCGCCATAACCGAGCACGGCGTGGATGCGCGGTTTGCGCGGCACTTTGCCGATGATCGGAAGTCCGGTTGAGGTGGATCCAAACGCACCCGCCCAGGCGAACTCCGGCGTCGCATCAAGCTGCGGCATCAGCTGCTTGAGCTTGGCGACAATCGCCGCGGTTTTTGCGGGGATCGCCGCATCGCGCCGCGCTTCGTCCTGAAACTCCTCGTCCTCGCCACCACACACCACACGCCCATCCTTGGTCGCGCGCAGATATAGGTAGGGGGTGGACGCCTCCCAAATGAATGCCTGCTGTGGCCAAAGGTTGCGCTTCTGCGGCCGGGTAGCGATCGCCCACGTCGAAATCACTTGATGATTGTCCGCGGGCAAAAACGGGAGCAGTTCGTAGCCGGTGCACAGCACCACATGCTGCGCCGCGATCGTCGGGCCGTGCTTCGTGGCGACCTCGACGCCATCCTTCGCATGCACGAACTCGGTCGCCTCCACTTTTTTGTAGAAGCGCGCACCGCGATCGCGCGCGTGGTTCAAAAGCCCGGCGGTCAGCTTGCGCGGATCGAGGGCCAGGTTGTCACGACTCAAAATCGCGCCATCGCGCTCGATGCCAAACTCGTCCTTCAACGGTTTTGCGGTCAAATAGCGCGACAGCAATCCCGCGTCGCGGCGTGCATGCGCTTCCGCTTCGAGTGCACGACCGGATAGCTCATTGCCCGCCAGATAGAGCGTGGGCCGTATGGCGAGGTCGCAGGCGATCCCGAGCTCTTCAATGTGAGCTTTGAGGTTCATCACGGCAAGTCGGGAGCGGCGCCACGCACGCTCGGCTTGCGCACGACCGATGGTCAGCGCGAGCTTGGACAGCGGTGTATCAATCTCATACTGCACGAGCGCGGTGGTCGCCGCGGTTGAACCCTTGAGCGGCCCACGCCTGTCGATCATCACGACGTTGTGGCCCTCACCCGTCAGCGTTTCGGCGACCATCGCGCCGGAAATGCCCATGCCAACGACGAGCACGTCGCAACGGATGTCGCGCGTCAGCGTGTGAGCGGGCACCGCAGGCACGCGATACGCCGTCCAGACGGGCCTGCCGGTGCGAAGGTCAAGTTTACGCATGGGTGGGAGCGCTCCAGTTCCGCGGTCTCGGGCACCGGGTCGACGATCAAGATCGCCTGCGGGGGCCGGGCGGATGCCGGCTGAAAAGCCGATGGGCTGTTCCGCCGATGATGACGAGCCTTGGGAAGTAGGGGGTGAGGGCGGCAAGCGAGCGCTCGCGCGTCATTCCAGTTCACCTAGTTCCAGGTGGTGGGCGATCTCCCCCGCGAGTTCGGCACCGCGCGCGGATGGCCGTAGAGGTCGAGCCCACACTGCAGGAGATCAGCGACCAGCACGCCGTCGATCAGCCTTGCGCCGCGGAAGTCGGCTTCGGAAAGGTGGGGGATGCGCGGGCTCAGATCCGCAGATGCGCGGTCAGCTACGATGAGACCAAGTCGGCGCAGGGCGTCGTCCGAATGCCGTACCGCGTAGAGGTGCAGGCGCGCGCCTCGCACGAACGGCGCCTCGTGTTTGGCCGCGGCGGTGAAGAGGCCGAGGCACGGCCGGGATCCTTTTGGCGCGCCCACGTGATTCCGCAGCATTCTCCCAACAGAACATTCTGTTGACGCAGAACACCTTGTCGAGCAGAGCGATCCTCCCGAACGGTCCAGAAATCCGTCAGCTGCCCACTCTCTCCCTAACAGGGACTTGACCGTTTGTGAGCCCTGGGCATCGTTTAAGTCTCCTTAACTCGCTCCCCGGGTCGCTCAGGCCCCCCCGAAAGGCGGGGCGCCCCCAGCCGATGCTCCGCGAGACAGAGCGGACGACGCCGAACGCGCTCCCCGGCACGATCGAACGGCTCGTGGCCCATCCGGGCTGCCGTTAGGGCCGCTTGGACCATCTCACGTGATGCTCCGGGCCAGTTTGCGGGTTTTGGGTGGACAGCGCAGCGGCTTGGCGTAGGTTTTACATGACGTGGTGGGCCCAGCCCGGCCCCTCGCTCTCCGACCTCGTGCCCCAGGCACCCCCATGCGCCACCTCGCCGCGTTCGCACTCGTGCTCGTCGCCGCTGCCGTGCCCGGCGCCGAGGCGTCCGCCCAGGATCCGGCTGTCGTTGGCGCGTGGAGTGACTGGAACTGGAGGGCCGCGATGGACCCGGACTACGTGCATTGCCCCCCACCGCCCGAAACCACACCATCGTCCCTCCGGCCACATTCCAGGATGATGCGCGTTTCGATTCGTACCCGCGCGCGCTGCAGCTTTCGTCGGGGGACGTGTTCGTAGCGGGCGACTGCTGGTGCTTGGGGGAGCCGTGGCCCCACCGCCTCCGGACGCGCTGGCGCCATCCGCTTCAAAGCAGGAGCTCGTTGCTACCGGCCTCTCGCAGAATCCCTATGGCTGGTCCGATCGCGCTCCGCTCCAACATCCCCGCGTTTGGCTCAACGGGGTCGTGTTGCCGACGGGCGACGTCCTGGTCACGGGCGGTGCCAGTGCGCCAAACCAGCCGGTCTATGCTCCAGAGTTGTACCGAATCGGCTTCGATCCGGATGCGGATCCGGACGCGACCAACTTCTCCACGCTGATGGCCACCCCGCCGACGGTCGCTGGCTCGGGCCCGACCGAGTCGTGCGTCGTTCCAGGCCCTGCTCCGCGGCTCTACCACCACGTAGCCGGCCTGCTCCCAGACGGTCGCGTCTTCGTGGGTGGCGGCGAAAGCCGCTCGCCGCTGCCGAGTTCGCACTTCACGGCCGAGCTGTTCTCTCCACCCTACCTGTTCCAGGGCGACCGGCCTGTGATCGAAGATGCCCCCGCCCAAGTGCCCCTGTCGGCGGAAAACGATGCGCGCACCTTCGCCGTGGGGGCGACCCTGCCCATCGGAGACAGCTTGGACCGCGTTGTGTTGCTGCGACCCGCGTCGGTGACCCATCACTTCGACGTGGACCAGCGCTACATCGAACTGGACTTCACCGTGGACTCCTACAGCGTGCCCTTCCCCCAAGCCAATCCGCCGATCGCCGGGTACTCGTTGACGGTGGAGGCGCCGGATGAGATGCTTGCCCCACCGGGCTGGTACATGCTGTTTGTCGTCTCCACCAAGGGCGGCACGGGGCACCGGGTGCCCAGTGTCGGTGAGTTTGTGAGGTTCCAATGAGCGCACTGCTGATCGGCCTCGTATTGGCCGCAGTCCAAGGCAGCGGTGCTGAGGCCGCGAACCAGGGCCTCAGTTTTGTAGAAAACCGCGGCCAGTGGGCGGAGCACGTGGAGTTTGCGGCTCTTTGGGCTGCGGATGGTCGGCGCGGGGCCTTGCGCGCGGAACGGGGAAGGCTTGTGTTGCAGGTCGACGATCTGGAGCGATCCGTGCGCGAGGTGGTTGCCTACGAACTCGAGGGCGGCGAAACTTGGCGGCCCGAAGGACGCGGGGAGGTGGCGCGCCACCATGCCTTCCTGGGCAGCGACCCGAGCAAGTGGGTGCGCAACGCCTTGGCGTTTGAGCGGATCGTCTACTTGGATGGCCGAGGCGAGGAGCGCTTGGACGTCAGTTGGTCCGGCGGGAGGGTCGAAATGCGAACCCTCGGTGGGTCCGTGCAAGTGCTTGGCGGTGCGGCCGCAAGCCCGCTGGGCTCTGGCACCATCGAGGTAACTGGCACGGCGTCCCTCGAAGTCGAGAAAGGCGTGATCTGGGCTACGTACTTCGGCGGTGCGATGGGGTGGATCGACGGTTTCTCGAACGGCAAGCGAGACGCTGACGGCAGCCGATTCGTTGCTGCCGGGACGACAAATGCTCCAGATTTCCCAATAACGCCGGGG
>Ga0163144_10008871_pt1 | contig 21688 bp, 18 predicted proteins | sample OliLak19BULKMAT1_FD_123175 | JGI IMG/M metagenome (GOLD analysis project Ga0163144, IMG submission 123175) | Freshwater microbial mat bacterial communities from Lake Vanda, McMurdo Dry Valleys, Antarctica - Oligotrophic Lake LV.19.BULKMAT1 | ecosystem: Environmental > Aquatic > Freshwater >... | reverse complement strand
GATCGAGACCGTCATCGTCGAGGGCGACGCGCGGTTCGCGCCCGTGATCACCCAGCGCACCGACGTCGCGCGCGACCTGCTCGCGCCCGAGCTCCACCGCGTCCGGCTGACCAGCGCGACCGGCAAGCTCGCCGCGCTGGCGTGCCAGATGTCCGGACCGGCCGGCGAGCAGGCGATCGAGATCCTCGCGATCGAACGCCACTACGACGTCAGCCGCCTCGTCTCGTTCACGATCCCGCGGTTCGGCGCGACCACCGTCGACGCGACCGTGGTCCGCGACCTCACCGAGCTCGCCGACGGCCGCAACTTCGAGGGCCTCGCGCGCCTGCCCGACGGCCGGATCGCGCTGGCCGTCGACAACCAGCGCGGGACGATCACCGGCGCGAGCGAGCTCGTCCTCCTGCGATAGCCCACGCCTCCCGCAGCGCCACGGCGCCCGGGTCGCGCGTGGCCTCGAGCTAGGGTTAGGCTGAGGCCTTCTTGGCGCGCAGCTCCGCGAGGATGTTGCAGAACAGCGCGCCCTGCTCGATCGCGTCGTCGAGCGCGACGTGGGTGTGCGGCAACGGATCGAACCACCGGCGCGGGAACGCGCGCTTCGAGGTCTCGTGGAACCGCGTACCGAGCGCCGCCATCGCGAGCGTCTTGACGTCGAGCGCGGCGTGGCTGAACGGGCACCGGCCCGCGAACCGGTACAGGTACCAGTAGACGAACGTGAAGTCGAAGCCCGCCGGGTACGCCACGAACACGGGCTTGCCGGGCAGCGCCTCGACCCACGTCGCGTACGCCGGCATCACCTCGGCGGGGTCACGCGGCTCGACGCGACACGCAGCCCAGGCCTCGGGCTGGCTCGCCCACCACTGCATCGTCGACGGATCGCCGGCGGCGTCGGGGAGCGTCGCGAGGTTCGCGCTGAACGTCGCGATCAGCTCCTTGTCCGCCGTGTACACCGCCGAGCCGAAGCTCAGCATCGAGTGCGGCCCGGGGATCGGGCCGTCGGCCTCGACGTCGGTGGACACGTACAGCTCGCGACGCGGCATCGCGAGACTGTACGCGCGCGCGGGTTACTTGCCGAACCGGTACGAGGTGAACTGCGCGTCCATCCGCCCGTCCTGGCCGGTCGAGAACTGATCCATGCAGTCGTCGTCGGTGTAGTCCATGAAGTTCTGGATCGGATCGTTGCCCGGCTTGTTCGCGCAGCTGTTGCGGCCGACCGGACAGCCGTACGCGGGCGACTTCTCCTGCGCCGTGTCGCTGACGAAGTCGCCGTTGCCGTTACAGCCGCCCTGGAACGTGTGATAGAGGCCCATCCAGTGGCCGACCTCGTGGGTGCCGGTGTCGCCCTCGTCGTACGGCTGGGCGCTTCCGCCGGGCAGCGACGTGTAGAGCAGGACCACGCCGTCACCCTTGGGGTTGCTGTTGTAGCTCGACGGGAACGTCGCCCAGCCGAGCAGGCCGCCGCCCGGGTTCGCGGTGTAGATGTTGAGGTCGTCGGCGGTGCCGCGGCGCAGCGCGTTCTTCGCGGCGGTCTCGCCCGACGAGCCCATCGCGAACCAGGTCGCGTTGGTCGTCCGGTCGACGGACACCAGGTTGAACTGCCAGCCGGTGTCGGCGTAGGCGGCGTTGAGGATGCTGATCTGCTCGGTGATCTGGCTATCGGGCACGTCCCCGTTGGCGAGGCCGGCGCCCCGGTTGATCACGTGGAAGTAGACGCTGATCGTGCCGCCGGTCGCGGACGACACCTGCTGGTCCCGCATCATCGCGAGGTAGCCCTCGACCTCGTCCTCGATCGCCAGCTTCTCCGCGTCGGTGGGCTCGACCACGCCGCAGCCGCGCTTGAACTCGGGGTCGTCGTTGGGGACGCCGACGTCGCCATCGTCGCCGACGTCGTCGACGTCATCGACGACTTCGTCGGCACAGCCGGTGAGAGCGAGGGCGAGGCCGACGGCCAGAGCGCGGGTAGACATGGTCATGTGCGCTCATGAAGCAGGTTGCGTTCCATCTCCCATCCGGGATCTGCCGAGCGTTGGTTCGCGGAGTTACGATCTGCGACACTGCGACAGTCTGGCGCTCGCGAGGAAAACCGCCACGATTCCAAGGGGTTCATTGCCTCACTTCGGAGCACGTCCGCGCCATTGTAGGGGGGCGGTCGTCGCTCTGCTACAACGGCGCGAGATGCGCACCTCCGGTCTCGCCCTCGTCCTGGTACTCGCGACCTCGGGCCCGGCGAGCGCGGACCCCACGAAGCTGTCGCTCGACGAGCTCACCGCGCGGTCTCTCGACGGCACCCGCGCGCGCATGGCGCACCGCGACACGGAGGCCGCGGAGGCGCGCTCGGACGAGGCCGGCGCGACCCGCCTGCCCAAGCTGACCGCGACCGCGTTCGTGGCGCCGAGCCCCGAGATCACGTGCGCCGACGCGGCGTGCAGCACGACCGATCCGGAGGGCTTCGCGATCCGGCTATCGGGCGCGTTCGGCGGCGGCAGCCTCAGCGTCGTGCAGCCGCTCTACACGTTCGGCAAGATCGGCGCGGCGCGTGACGCCGCCGCCGCCGGGGTCACCGCGCAGCGCGCGCTCGAGGACGCGGCCGCCGGGGATCTCGCCCTCGAGGCCGCGCGCGCGTACTGGGGTCTGAAGCTGGCGCGCGAGCTGGTCGCGATGCTCGACGACGGCGTCGCCGAGATCCAGGACGCGGGCGCGCGGCTCGACGAGCGCCTCGCCGACGGCGACGGCGAGGCGACGATCCAGGATCGCCAGCGGCTGCAGACGCTGCTCGCCGAGGCGAAGATCCAGCTCACCGAGGCGCGCGCCGCCGAGGGCGCGGCGCTCGCCGGCGTGCGCGCGATCGCCGCGGCGCCGTCGGGCGACGACGTCGACGTCGACGACGCGCCGCTCGAGGCCGTGGCGCTCGCGCTCGACGACGCCGAGGCATACGTCGATCGCGCCCAGGACGGGCGCCCCGAGATCCGCGCCGCCAAGGCCGGCGCGCGCGCGTTCGCGGGCCTCGCCGATCTCGAGGACAGCTACTACTGGCCCGACGTCGCGCTGGTCGGGACGCTGGGGATCACGCGCGCGCAGGGCGTCGAGGACGTGCCGAACGCGATCTTCGCCGAGCCGTACAACTCGACCACCGGCGGGCTCGCGCTGGTGCTGCGCTGGAACGTCGAGCCGTGGACCACGAACGCGCGCGTCGATCGCGCCCAGGCGCTGGTCCGCAAGGCGGACGAGCTGGTCGAGCTCGCCGGGACCGGCGCGACGCTCGAGGCGCGATCGGCGCACGCCGAGGCGTCCGAGGCGCGCGATCGTGTGACCGCCGCCACCGAGGGCGAGACCGCGGCGCGGGCGTGGCTGGCCTCGGTCCTCCAGGCCGACGCCATCGGCACGGCCGAGACCCGCGACCTGGCCGACGCCTACATCGCCTGGTTCACGATGCGCGCTAGGCTGGCGACATCGATCTTCCAGTGGAACGTCGCCACGGTACGACTTGGTCGGGCCACCGGTGAATTCACCGCCACCGCCGGCCGTCGGTAGGAGCACGCATGCGCCGCATCATCCTCGTCACCTTGCTCCTGATCTCGCTGGGTCACGTCGCGTGGGCCGGCAAAAAGGCGAAGGGCGGCCCCGGCACCAAGGTCGTGAAGGCCGCCAACGCCACGATCTCCGCGTTGCTCGCCAAGGAGGTCGAGGCCGGCAGCGACGCCGAGAAGAAGCTCGCCGCCGACGTCACCGCGAGCGTCCGCGGCTTCCTCGACATCGACGCGCTCGGCGAGCGCGCGCTCAGCGATCACTGGAGCGGCCTGAAGGCGACGCAGCAGCAGGACTACCTCGACGTCCTGCGCGGCCTGCTCGAGGACAACTACATCAAGGGCCTGCGCGCCAACCTCGAGTACAAGGTCGAGTACAAGGGCGAGACCAAGAACGCCGACGGCACGCGCGTGGTCAAGACCGAGATCAAGACCAAGCGGCGCAACCGCGACTACACGATCAAGGTCGACTACACGCTCGTCGAGGACGGCGGCAAGTGGCGGTGCTTCGACGTCGCCACCGACGGCGTCGGCCTGGTCGAGAACTACCGCGCGCAGTTCAACAAGATCATCGCGAAGGACGGGTTCGACGGCTTGCTCAAGAAGATGAAGAAGAAGCGCGCGGGCTAGCCTTCACCGCCCTCTCACCTCTTGAACTCACGCGGAAAGGGCCCGGGGATCCCGCGGCGGCCGATGCGAGGAGCACCAGCCAGAACGGCGCGAGCAACAGCAGGAGCACCGACGCGAGGACGACGATCAGCGGGGACGTCGCGCGCGTCCCACCAGATCGATCGCAGCAGACCCTGACGACGGACCTTCGAGGTGCCGGCGATCGCCGATCCTCGGAGGTGCACGAGAGCTCGTAAACGACGGACTTCGACCCCCGTTCCAGCTCCGGCGGTCAGCGTACGTCGCCACTCGCTACGGGTCAGGGGGAGCTCACCGAAGCGGCCAGGCCGGGGCGCAGACTGGCGAAGAGGTCCGGATCGGGCGAGATCTCGGCCTCGAAGATCACCATGCCGGAGGCCGGGTCCAGCGCCGGCGAGACCTGCCGGATCGTCGCCGGCACCACGGTCGCGACGGTCTCGATCGACGCGGTCACGATGACGCCGGCGACCAACCCCGCCGCGCGCTCCGGTGGGACCGCGAACCGGAGACGCAAGGCGCCCATCGCGACCAGCCTCACGATCGGCGTACCGGCCGGGACCGTGGAACCGGCGTCGTGGTAGCGCATCGCGACCGTGCCGGCGAACGGCGCGCGCAGCGCCGTGTCCGACAGCCGGCTGCGCGCGGTCGAGACTCGCGATCGCTCGGCCGCGGCCGTGCTGGCGGCCCGTTGCGCGGCGGCCTCCGCTCGCTTGAGCGCGAGCTCGGCTTGCTCGAGTGTTTGCTTCGGACTCGTCCCGACGGCGACGGCGACGCGCTCGATCTCGACCTGCGCGCGTGCCCCGTCGACATCGACGGCGGCCTGACGCGTCGCTGCGTCGGCGGTGGCCAGCGCCGCCTGCGCGGTGCGCAGCTCGTCCCGGAGCGGGGCCGGATCCATCTCGGCAACGAGCTCGTCGGCGCGCAGCTGATCGCCGGCCCGCACGTGGACGCGCGCGATCACGCCCTCGAACCGCGGCGCCACGTCCGCGGCCTCGGCCGCGGCGATCACCCCGACAAAGCCGCGGTGCGCGGCGTCAGGCGCCGCGTCGTGTGCGGTCGCGATCGTGGCGTCGCGCGGCACCGGCGCGCGCTCGCCTGAGCCCCCGCACGCGACGAACACGACCAGGAGCCACGTGCGTTTCATCGCGCGCTCCGATCGAACGTCTGATCGGCGACCAGCGCGGCGTAGGCGCCGCCGCGGGCGATCAGCTCGTCGTGACGTCCGGCCTCGACGATGCGTCCGTCCTCGAGGACCAGGATCTGATCCGCGGCGGCGATCGTCGACAACCGGTGCGCGATCACGATGCGCGTCGCGCGCAGCCCGACCAGGTGATCCATCACCAGACGCTCCGTGGTCGCGTCGAGCGAGCTGGTGGCCTCGTCGAGGACCAAGACGGCGGGATCGTGAAGCAGCGCCCGAGCCAGCGCGAGACGCTGACGCTGCCCTCCCGACAGGGTCGCGCCGCCATCGGCCACGATCGTGTCGTAGCCCATCGGCATCGCGACGATGTCGGTGTCGATGCAGGCCTTGCGGGCGGCGGCGACCACCCGATCGAACCCGACGGAGGGATCCGCGAGCGCGATGTTGTGCCGGATCGAGCCCGCGAAGATAAACGGCGACTGCGGGACCATGCCGAGCTGCTGGCGGACTCGCCGATGATCGAGCTCGGCCAGGTCGTGCCCGTCGTAGAGGATCCGCCCTTCGGTAGGTCGGTGCAGGCCGAGCAGCAACGCGGCGAGCGTGGACTTGCCCGCGCCCGATCGCCCGACGATCGCGACGCTCGAGCCCGGCTCGATCTCGAGGTCGACGTCGCGGACCACCCGCGGCTCGCTCGCGCCGTATCGGAAGGACACCGTGCGCAGCTCGATCGCGCCGGTCAGCCGCGGCGGGGCGACGAGCCCGACGCGACGCTGCTCGGGCTCGGCGGCGAGGACGTCGTCGATGCGCTCGATGTAGCTGCCGAGCGTCTGCAGCTGCAGCGCGCTGTGCAGCAGGCTCGACAGCGGTGCCAGGAAGCCGGTGGCGAGCGCGGTGGTGGCGAGCATCGTGCCAAGGCTGAGCTCGCCGTCGAGCACGAGGTTGGCGCCGACTCCGAGCAGGATCAGCGGCGCGGCCGTCTGCAGGAGGCCGTTGATCGCGTCCATCACCGCCATCATCCGACTGCGCTGGAGTGACACGTTGAGCTCGTCGACATACAGATTCGACCAGTGCTCGAGCGCGCGGCTCTCGGCGCCGGCGACCTTGAGGGTCTCGATCCCGACCAGCATCTGGACCAGGTACGACTGGGCGCGCGCCTGGCTCTCCAGATCCTGTGAGGTCAGCCGCGCGTAGCGGCGGCGCGACAAGAGCAACACGACCACCTGGAGCGCGCCCGCTGCGAGCGTGACCGCGGCGAGGATCGGGCTGAGCAGGAACAACAGCGCCAGATAGGCGACCGCGAGCCCACCGTCGAGGAGCGCCGACAGCATGCTCGAGGTCAGCAGATCGCGGATCTGGACGTTCGATCCGACCCGCAACAGCAGATCACCCGCGGACCGCCGGTTGAAGAACGCGTACGGCAGGGAGAGCAAGTGCTGGACGAACCCGAGCGTCATCCTGACGTCGAGCCGGGTCCGCAGCTCGATCAGCAAGTGGGCGCGGATCAAGCTCGACACCAGCTGAAACGTCAGCACCGCCGCGATCCCGGCGCCGACCACCACCAGCAGGCCATCGTCGCCGCGCGGTACGACACGATCGACGACGAGCGCGGTCAGCATCGGCAAGGTGAGGGCGAGCAGGCGCAGGACGAGCGACGTCACGACGACACGACCGAGGAGCCCGGGCTGGCCGAGCAGCGCCCCCAGGTAGCGCCACACCTTGCTCCGGCCCGGCGGCGTGACCACGAAGTCCTCGCCGGGCTCGAACACGAGCGCGACACCTGTGAAGTGGCGGCGGACGCGGTCGCGCGGGATCTGGCGGCGACCGAACGCAGGATCGACGATCTCGACCCGCCCGCGCCGGACGCGAACGAGGACCACGAAGTGGTTGAAGTCCCAGTGAAGGATTGAGCCTGGCGCGAGATGCTCCAGATCCCCGACGTCGACCTGAACGCCGCGGCCGCGCAGTCCGAGTTGCTCGGCGCCGCGGACGATCCCGAGCGCGTCCGTGCCGCGGCTCGTGCCCGCCGCGAGGCGAGCCTCGTCGAGCGTGACTGCGTGGCCGTGGTAGGCGAGTACCATCGCGAGGCACGCGGCACCGCAGTCGGCGGCCTCGAGCTGCTGGATGTACGGCACCCGGCGGCGGCCGCGCTGTCCCAGACGGCGCAGCGCCGGGAACTGGTCGGGGCTGACCGCGTCCGCCATCAGAACCGCCTCATGCCCGGGATCAGCACGTTGATGATGCGATCGCTGCGGACCCGGACCTCGGCCGTGCCGAGCATGCCATCGTGGTAGCGGAACGCTCGCCCGTCGACCTCGAAGTCGCCTCGTGGCAAGCGGCCTCGCACCAGCACGACCGGGCCCGACAGCGCGAGACCGTCGGCGACCTCCGCGCCGAGCACGCGCCGTGCCTCGCTCGGCCCGATCACCTCCGCGGACACCGCATCGATCGCGAGCGTCTGGTAGACGTACCGATAGCCAGTGAGCTCGAGCCGCATCGCCATGCCGGACGCGAGCTGCGGCCGATCGCTTCCGGGCAGGAGGGCGATCACCTCGAGCGCGCCCGAGCCATCGGCGACCGATGCGATGACGTCTCCTGGCTCGACGTGCTGGCCACTGCGCACGCGCACGTCGGCGATGACCCCGGACACCGGCGCCCGGAGCAGCCGGTCGTCGAGCGCCGCGCGCGCGGTCTGGAGCTCGAGGCGGAGCGCGCGCAACGCGCCGTCGGCGACGGCATCGCCTGGGTCCAGCATGTGGTTGCGGAGCTGGGCCTCGAACTCTCGGTCGAGCCTATCGACCGCGGCGCGCTGGAGGCTGTCGTCGAGATGGGCGATCACGGCGCCCACCTGGACCCGGTCGCCCGGCGCGATCTTCACGTGGCTGACGTTGCCCGCGGTGGTGGCGGCAACGTCGTTGCGCGTCGTGGATCGGACGATCGCGGGACCGGACGAATACGTCGCGATCCGGCCGAGCGCGACGTAGAGGAGGCCGGCGACGAGCAGCGCCACCAGGACCCAGTACGCCGCGCCGATCCAGCCAGGCGAGATCCGGAGCACGTCACCACGAACCGGGAGCGCATGGGCGTCGAGGGCTTCCCTCCGGAACAGCCCGCCCGCGGCTCCGTCGTCGAGGACCGCCTGGGCGTGGATCTGCTCGGACAGGTGGTCGAGGAACGGCGCCGCGAGCCGGGCGAAGCTCGCCAGCATGGCCGCCTCGAGCGCTCCAAACGTGGCGCGTCGCGCAGCACGCACCACGACGATGACCGCGTGCACTGCGCCGTCGGCCCCGCGGATCGGTTGCGCGATCACCCGCGCATCGGCCGCGGCACCGTCGATCGCCTCCGACCATCGCGGATCGCTCGCTGCGCGGTCGGCCTGCGCGGGCAGCCCCGTGCGCGCGGCAAACCCGGCGAGTCCAGCGATCGCGCGGCGGTCATCGCCCGCCTTGCCCAGCCGCGCTTCGGACCACAGCGCTCCGTCTCCGGCGTCGTAGAACAGCAAGAACGCCTGGTCCGCGTGGCACAGCTCGATCACCGCGTCGGTCGCCACCTCCTCTGTGCCCGCCAGGTCGCTCGCGCCGGCGAGGCGGCGCGACGCCACGAGCGCGCGCTGGAGCTGCCGTGCCTCGATCTGGCTCGCGGGCCGCGGGTGCGGGGGCGCCTCGACCGGCGTGGGGCCTCCGGCCGCGACCGCGCGGGCAAGCACGCCCAGCGCATCGTCGTCGAGCGCGGGGTGCACGACGTGGCCGACGCGTGGCGACGCCGGCGGCGCAGAAGGATCGCCGAACACCAGTAGGGGCACCTCCCCTTCGGGCAGCGCATCGAGCGAGGTCGCGACCACGACCTCGACACCGTCGCCGTCGCCGACGACGCGCCGGACGCGTTCGGCGTCCCCGATCACGATGATGCGTGCGCGCGTCACGCCCGACGGTATCGCATCCCGGCGCCGCGCACGATTCGCCCCGACACGGCTATAACCGTCCCGATGAGCATCCATGCCGACCTCGCCGCGCGCGCCCGCGCGTGGCACGACGAGGACCCCGACGCCGATACCCGCGCCGAACTCGCCGCGCTCCTCGATCGCGCGGAGGAGCGCGAGCACGCGGCCGCCGCGGACGCGCTCGCCGACCGGTTCGGCGGCCAACTCGAGTTCGGCACTGCCGGGATCCGCGGTGTCCTCGGCGCCGGGCCGATGCGGATGAACCGCGTGCTGGTCCGCAAGGTGTCGGCCGGCCTCGCCGCGTACCTGCTCGAGCACGCGCCCCGCGCGGTCGAGCGCGGCGTGGTGATCGGCTACGACGCGCGCACGCTGTCGCGCGAGTTCGCCGAGGACACCGCGCGCGTGCTCGCCGGCGCCGGCCTTCGCGTCGCGCTCGCCACCCGGCCTTGGCCGACGCCGACCACCGCGTGGGCCGTCCTCGATCGCTATGCCGCCGCCGGCGTGATGGTCACCGCGTCGCACAACCCGCCCGAGTACAACGGCTACAAGGTCTACTGGGGCAACGGCGCGCAGATCATTCCGCCACACGACGTCGGGATCGCCGCCGCGATCGCCAACGTCGGCCGCACCGACGAGCTGCCGATGCCCGCGCTCGACGAGCTGCGCGCGCGGGGTCTACTCACCGAACTCGGCGACGACGTGCGCCAGGCGTACCTGGCCGCCGCCGCGAAGCTGGTCGTTGCGCCCGGCGTGTCGCGCGCCGGCCTGAAGATCGCGTACACGCCGCTCCACGGCGTCGGCGCCGAGTGCGTCGAGGAGCTGCTCGCCGCCGCCGGCTTCGAGGTCCACACCGAGTCGTCGCAGCGCGCGCCCGACGCCGCGTTCCCGACCGTGGCGTTCCCCAACCCCGAGGAGAAAGGCGCGATGGATCGCGTCGATGCGCTCGCGCGCGCGATCAACGCGGATCTCGTGCTCGCCAACGATCCCGACGCCGATCGCCTCGCGGTCTCGCTCCCCGACGGCATCGGCGGCTACCGCATGCTCACCGGCGACCAGGTCGGCGCGCTGCTCGCCGACTACCTGCTCACCCACGCCGCGGCCGGCAAGAAGTTGGTCGCGTGCTCGCTGGTGTCGTCGCAGCTGCTCCGCTACCTCGCCGACGCGCACGGCGCCGAGTCGCGCGAGACGCTCACCGGGTTCAAGTGGATCGCGAACGTCGCGCTCGCATGGCAGGCGGAGACCGGCGGCCGGTTCGTGATGGGCTACGAGGAGGCCCTGGGCTACACCGTCGGCGCGTTGGTTCGCGACAAGGACGGCGTGTCCGCCGCGCTACTGTTCGCCGAGCTCGCCGCGTGGAACCGCGCGCGCGGCAAGACCGTCGCCGAGCACCTCGACGACGTTTACCGCAGGGTCGGCCTGTTCGTCACCGAGCAGGTGTCGCTCACCGCGCCCGGCGCCGACGGCCTCGAGGTGATCCGCGGCGCGATGCGGAGGTTCCGCGAGGCGTCGCCGGCGTCGATCGCCGGCCACGCGGTCACCGAGGCGCAGGATCTCGCGCGCACCGAAGGCGGCCTGCCACCGGCCGACGTGCTGATCTGGAAGCTCGACGGCGGCCGCCGCGTGATCATGCGGCCGTCGGGCACCGAGCCCAAGCTCAAGAGCTACTACGAGGTCCGCGTCCCCGTCGCCGAGGGCGAGCCGATGGCCGCGGCCCGCGCCCGCGGCCTTGCCGAGCTCGCGTTGCTGCGTGACGCGCACCAGGCGATACTGCTCGGGTAGATCCCGTAGGCATTCCGACAGTTCTTACGACTTGCCGTGTGTCGCCGGCACACCCAGGATGACGCGCATGAAGAAGCACATTCGCGCTCCCCAGCCCAAGTCAATCCAGCTGACCTCTACCGATCTCGCTGCCGTTGTCGGCGGGTTCGAGTTCGAGCCCGAGCGGGTCAAGTGGTCCAAGGGCGGCGAGGTGATCACGCAGCCCACGACGACCAAGTAGGCGGCTCGTCCGGCCACGGTGTGCCAGACGTCGATCGTCTTGGCGCTGTTCTCGTCGCCGTGAGCGCGGTCGCTGCTCACCCGGTCGGACGCCATCGGGGCCTCAGGCCGGCAGGCGCCGCTTCCACTTCACGCGCGCGAGATCGTCGCCGAGCACGAGCTCGACGTCCTCGTCGAGCCGCAGGATCCGGACCTCGCGATCGCTGCCGAGGCGGAACGTGCCGTTGGTGCTGCCGGTGTCGATCGCGTACGCGTGCGGGCCGATCGTGAGGATCATCAGGTGCACCCGCGACACGCCGTGATGCGCGACGGCGCTGGCACCGTGCGTATCGCAGCGCTCGTAGCGACCGAGCAGGATCCCGCCCGCCGCCGCGCGCTCGCCGACCGCGATCTTCTGCGCGCGCCCCTTCGACGACAGGGTCAGCTGCCCGAGCTCGCGCTCGTCCTCACCGAGCAGCGACACCTGCGCGCGCGACGGGCCCGGCTGCGTGCGCACCAGCGTGATCCGCGCGGGATCGCCGCCCGACGGGATCGACGGCTCGGCGACGCCCAGCGCGGGATCGTGGACGCCGGTGCCCTCGGCGAGGTTGCCGGCGCCGTCCGTCGGCTCGTCGATGTGGTCCTGCGCGTGGCGGCGGCGGCGACGCCAGCGATCCGGCTCGGCCTCGAGCTCGTCGAGGTAGACGCGCTCGGGGATGCACTTCCACGCCTCGGACGCGCTCTCCGGCCACACCGGATCCTCGCCCGACACGACGAGGAACAGCGCGTGGCTGCCGACCGCGAGGAACGTCGGGCCCTCCGCGGTCACCGACTCGAGCCGGCGGCCGTGCTCGTCGAGGAACGCCGACCGCGTGCGCAGATCGATGACGCGGAACCCGACCTGCGGGCGCGACGTGCCCGCGGCGAGCGGCGCGACGACCAGCGCGAGGTGGCGCAACGACAGCGCCGGATCACCCTCGAGGTAGAGGTCGCAGTGGCCGTGGCGGCCGATCACCGCGGCGTTGCCCTGATCGACCTTCGCGGCGAGGCAGAGCGTGCCCGCGACCTTCTTGTTGACCGTGTCGACCGCCACGACGACGACGCCGGGGATGGTGAAGCTGCACAGCAAGCGGCGCAGCTCCTCCCACGCGATCGGGAACAGCCGCGCGAACGGCGGCGCCGGCAGCACGTCGGCGACCATGATCCCGGTGCGCCGGTTGTCGGCCTCGTTGCGCTCGACGCCTCGGCGCAGCTCGACGATCCGGGTGCGGTTCGCGGCCACGCGATGATCCTAGCGGATCTCAGCCGGCGACAGGGGCGAGTTCCGGTGGGCTGGGCTCGCCGGCCGGCCGGCCCCCCGCGGCGGCCGCCTCCTCCTCGACCCAGGCGAAGAACGTGTCCATCCGGGCGCGCTGCTTGGGCGGCATGTACTCGAAGTTGCGGCCCCGATCGATGATCTCCCAGAAATCCTTGGACTCCACGCGCTCGAGCTGCTCGCGGATCTGGCGGAGCCGATCCCCGGTCTCCATGCACATGTCGTGGGCGATCCGGCGGGCCCGCGCGCTCTCGCCGGCCTCGAGGTAGTAGCAGGCCAGCTTGACCTGCGCCTTGCGGATGCCCTGGAGGCCGAGCTCCTGCTTGCGCGCGCGCAGCGGCTGGTCGAGCTCGAGGAACAGGCCGAGCATCTGCTCGTCGTGACCGCCGATCTGGTGCGCGAGCTCGCACAGCGCGCTGATGTCGTACGCGACGGTCTCGGTCACGAACCCGAGCTGCATGTCGTAGCTGGTCCGGCCGTAGTAGTTCATGTGGCCGACCGCGTCGCTCGCGATCTCGTGCAGCCCCGCCCGCACCATCGCCTCGACGAGCTTCCGGTACTGGTTGAGCACGTTGTACGCGGTGCGCACCGCGCGCGCGTTGAGGGTCGCGCGCAGGTAGCTGTTCATGAACCGGAACACCAGCGAGATCAGCTCGCGGTCGCCGCGCGCGGCCGCGGCCTCGCCGATGTACCGGGTGTCGATCGCGATCAAGTAGTTGATGTCGGGCATCGAGCCCTGGGCCTCGTTGTAGATGCCGAGGTACTGGCGCAGCGCCTTCCACTCCACCCAGGTCCGGCGGCGCTCGAGATCGCGCAGCGACTCCGGATCCATCGCGACGAAGTCGGGGTTGTCGCGGATGGTCTCGCCGATCTGGAACCACGACTCGTGCGCGCGATCCTTGACCGCGAGGTACTCGATCACGAAGTCCTTGATCGCGTCGACCGAGCGGCTCGCGATGATCTTGTCCTTGCCCGAGATCGAGTTCGAGGTGATATCCGTGAGCTCCTCCATCGCCGCGAGCGCCGGCGCCTGCGACTCCGCGACCTTGTCGGCGTCCTGCGCGCCGACGACGGTCCGGACCGCGTCGCGGCGGATCCGCGCGACGATGCTGCCCGGCTCGAGGAACCGGAACACGTACGCGAAGTACGGCAGCATCAGCACGAGCCCGAGCGTGGTCGCGCCGAGCATCGCCAGCACCGCGGCGCGCGGCACGAAGTCCTGGTGGACGCTCATGCTCAGCCACACGCCCGACACGCACGCGATCACGAAGTACGCCATCACGGCGAGGTTCAGCTTGTCGCGCAAGAACATCTGCGCGACGCCGGTGTACCGCTCGCTCGACAGCTGGACGATGATGCTGACGACCGTGATCACGATGCCGAGCACCGCCGCGGTCATGCCGGCGAGCGCCGGGATCGAGTCGGTGATCGACGCCGGGTCGAACAGCACGTAGCGGCCGATCGGACCGCTCGCGTCGCTGTGGCCGCCGCCGGTGACGAAGTAGTCGAGCAGCCAGAACGCGACGAACCCGGCCAGGGCGACCGAGGCGAGCACCGCGATGGGCACCAGCCACAGCTGGCGGGTCGTCAGCGGCTTCTTCAAGAAGACGACTGTATCAAAGCGCGAGCGGCGTGGTCCCCGGCGTGGGCGCGGTGAACGTCGCGTCCCAGGTCACGGTCGTGACCTCGCTGGTCTCGTCGTCGCCGCCGACGCCGTTGCCGGCGCCGCCCTGGGTCTCGTGGCCGACCTCGGGCAGGAGCCGCTTCGTCGACACGCCCGAGCCGGGCGCGGACGCCTGCGCCGGCAGCGTGCCGGCGTCGGGCTTGTAGGTCGACAGCGCCGCCCCGGTGTCGGGGCCATCCAGCGCGACCGACGACTTCATCGTCAGGCCGTTGGCGGGCGTCGGCGCTCCCGCGAGCACCAGGTCGACGTCGGTGACGAGGTCGGTCGCGCCGTCCCAGCGGAACAGCGCGATCAGCTCGCCGCCGTTGGTCAGCGTCGGCGTGCCGCTCGAGGCGACCACCGTCATCGTGCCGCCGGAGATCGCGTAGGTCGGCGCGACGCCGGCCGCGGTGGTGAACGCGGCGCTGGTCCCGAGGGCGATCACCGCGACGGCGCCGGGCGCGAGCGTCGCGCCGGCGGGGAACCGCGCGATGAAGTCGGACGCGTCGATGGTCGGCGTGCCGCCGGGCAGGCGGAAGTAGCTCGGCACGTCGGCGAGGTAGTAGTCGGAGAGCGTGACCACGGCGGCGGTGGGATTCGCGATCTCGATCATCTCGAGCTCGGTGGGCGCGAGGACGATCTCGGTCAAGAGCAGCGATGTCCCCGTCGCGGCGGCGGGCGCCCCGTCGGGCGGCGCGGCGTCCGGATCGTCGGGGTCGACGCCGCCGTCCGGCGCAGACGTGACCATGGCATCGGGCGGGAGCTCGTCATCACCGGGGACGTACGGCGCGGTGCCGGTGGCGCAAGCGGGGACGAGCACGAGGAGGGCAGCGAGCGGGGTCTTCATCGGGGGGCTCCAGGCTGGGCCCGGCATGTAACAGCCTCGGCGCAGGCCGGCAACGGTGAAAACGTGTTACCAAGATCGCCTCGCAAGGAGATCGTCGTGAGTGATGCATCTGGACTCGATGAACGTGGCCGCGCGCTCGAGGACGAGTTCTTCCACAAGGAGAACGAGAAGAAGCTCGCCGCGCTGAAGGAGCAGCTGTCCGCCGGCGAGACCAAGGAGGAGCTGTCGAAGGCCTCCGGCATGACGGACGACGCCGTCCTCGACAAGCTCGTGACCCTCGGCCTGCGCGGCCCCACGGTCGCCGCGCTGTCGCTGGTTCCGCTGATCGCGGTCGCCTGGGCCGATGACGAGCTGCAGGACAACGAGCGCGAGTCGATCCTGCACGCCGCCAACGCCAAGGGCATGGGCGCGGGCACGCCCGGCCACGAGATCCTGTCGAGCTGGCTGAGCCGCCGCCCCGACGACTCGCTCGTCGAGGCGTGGGAGGGCTACATCAAGTCGCTGATGGCCCAGCTCAACGACGAGCAGGTCCGCATGCTCAAGAACCAGATCGTCGGGTTCGCGAAGGTGATCGCGGAGTCCGCCGGCGGGTTCCTCGGGTTCGCGAAGGTCTCGGGCAAGGAAGAGACGATCCTCGCCCGCATCGGCAAGGCGTTCGACCGGTGATGCGCTGATCGGGACATGAAGCACGCGTTCCTCGGCGGGACCGGTGTGAAAGTGTCCCGGCTCGCGCTCGGGTGCATGTCGTTCGGCGGTGACGCCGACGACGCCACCTCGGCCGCGCTGTTCGCGCGCGCCCGCGCCGCCGGCGTGAACCTGTTCGACACCGCGGACGTCTACGCGCACGGCAGGTCCGAGGAGCTCCTCGGCCGCATGGTCGCGGACGCCCGGTGCCGCGACGAGATCGTGATCGCGACCAAGGCGTTCTTCCCGATGGGCCAGGACGTCAACGCGCGCGGCAGCTCGCGCTACCACCTGGTGCGCGCCGTCGAGGCCAGCCTCCGCCGGCTCGGCGTCGACTACGTCGACGTGTTCTACCTGCACCGGTTCGACGACGTGACGCGGATCGACGAGTCGCTGCGCGCGCTCGACGATCTCGTGCGCGCGGGCAAGATCCTCTACCCCGCGTGCTCCAACTTCGCGGCGTGGCAGGTCGCGCACGCGCTCGGCGTCGCCGCGGCGCGCGGCTGGGCGCCGCTGGTCGCGATCCAGCCGATGTACAACCTCGTCAAGCGCCAGGTCGAGAGCGAGATCCTGCCGATGGCGCAGGCGCTCGGCGTCGGCGTGATCCCGTACAGCCCGCTCGGCGGCGGGCTGCTCACCGGCAAGTACGGCCGCGATCGCCGCCCCGACGCCGGCCGCCTGGTCTCGAACGCGATGTACCAGACCCGCTACGGCGCCGACGCGAACTACGACGCCGCCGAGGCGTTCGTCGCCCTCGCCGCCGAGCTCGGCCACGCGCCGACCACCCTCGCGATCGCGTGGGTCGCCTCGCACCCCGCCGTCACCTCGGTCCTGCTCGGCGCCCGCGACGTCGCGCAGCTCGACGCCGCCCTCGCCGCCGCCGACCTCGACCTCGACGCCGACACCCGCGCGCGGATCTCCGCGCTCACGCCGGAGCCTGCGCCCGCCACCGACCGCAACGAGGAGCGGAGCGCGAACAACTACGGCAGCCGATGAGCGCGGTCGGGATGTCGATCGCGATGGGAGTCGCGGGAGCCGCGCTGCTCATCAGGGCCTGGCGTCGCCGAGGGCTCGCACCGCTCGTTCGGGCGCTCCGTGGACACGCAAGTCGCGGGGATCTGTACGTGATCCGTGAGGGCGTGGTCGTGCACGTCCGCGCGGTCACCGAAATTGCTCCGCGCCAGTCCTTCGGTCAGCATCACGTGACGTGCGCGGAGGTCTCCGCGCTCGCGCTGGTACCTTCGTCCGATCAGCTGAGCGCGAGGCTCCGGTGGGGAAGGCGACTGCGGCCGCGACTCGGCGACGTGTGGGAGCTGCCGGTGGTCCGCAAGGACGATCAGGTCATCCTGCGATCCAACACGGAACGCGTCCTGAGCATCACTGGTCTCGACGACGCGCTGTCGCGGATGCTTCAAGCCGTCGACTGCTACGCCCTCGGCAGTGATGGGGCCAAGGTGCTCTGTCGCGTCGGCGGAACCGTCACGCGCGACGGTCTCGAGGCCGCCGTGGACACCGTGGCATCGATCGCCCGATTCGACGACGGTCTCGCCGCGACGTTGTACGGGCTCCCGGACGCGCAGCCGTTACGCGATCACGAGCTCCACCCCGGAGTTGGGTTCGCCGAGGACGGGCTGGTCCTCGGCGTCCACGATCGCGCGCGCATGGTTGCGCAGCTGGACAACTTCCCTGCAAGCCCGACCAAGGCCGCGGTCCGCGATGGCGTGGTCACCGCCGACGACCTGGACGTGACGACCGCCGAGCTCCTGCTCGCCGCCGGCGACGGCGACCTGCACGTGACCTCGAAGGCCGCGCGGTACACGTGGACGCACGTCCAGCGCGACCGCGAGCGCCTGCTCGCGGGCGTGAAGGCGCTGCGCAGCCTGCGCCCGGTCGACGGTCCGTACCGCTAGTTCGTGATCGTGCCGCTGGCCTGGCGGCCGATGCGGGCGGAGGTCACGGTGACGGGGGCGCCGTCGAGCGTGAAGGTGCCGCTGGTGGTCGCGTCACGGTACGCGGTGTACGAGAACTCGATGACCGTGTCGTCGTGGAACCAGTTGCGCTCGCGGTGGATCGCGCCGTAGCCCCACCAGCGCAGGTCGAGCTCGACGGTGACTGCCTCTCCGCCGGAGTACGACGGAACGACGATGTCGCCGGTGAAGCGCGCGTAGCTGAGCCCGATGACCTGGAACACGCCGTCGGCGTAGCCGGCGAAGCCGTTGCCGGTGCCGGCGCAGGTGTCCTCCGTCGAGCCGACGACGTAGAGGCCGTCGGCGAGCTCGCCGTTGCCGTGGCGGGTCTTCACGACCGCGATCTCGCCGAGCGTGGTGACGCAGCCGTCGTCGGAGACCTGCTCGAACGACGCGAGCGCGGCGCCGCCGGTCACGATCGACACGTTGGGGCTGGCCGCGACGGTGGACGGTACGAACGCGAGGGCGAGGACGAGCATCGGGGTGCGCATGCGCGCGAGAGTAGCTACAGCTGCGGCCGCTCGGCAACGAAGATATCGGCGTCACCGCCGCGAGCCGAGCTCAGGTAGAGGCGGCAGCCGCCAGCCGACAGCCACAGCGGGCTGCCGTCCCCGAGCTCGGTCACCTCGGCGATGCCGCTGAACGCGCCGGACCCACCCGCGCGGCTGCCGCGGAACACCGCGCCGCCCCGGGCGAAGAAGATCTCGCGATCGTCGTCGGAGAGCACCGGATCTGTCTCCGCCCCGGCGGTGTTGAGCTCGGCGACCAGCGCCGCGTTGCCGAACGAGCTGCCGCTGACCGTCGCGCGGTAGAGATCGGCGTTGCCGTCGCGGGTGGAGGAGAACCACAGGTCGGAGCCGTCCCGCGACACGAACGGCGTGGTGTCGTCGAACCCGGAGTTGATCGACGCGATCTGGCTGACCACCATGAACTCGTCGGCGGTCGCGTCGCGGTCGGCGGCGAACAGGTCGAACGTGCCGCCGCGGTCCGAGCTGAACACCATGTCGAGCCCGTCCGCGGTCACGCTCGGCGAGTTCTCGTCGGCGCTGCCGAGGTTGAGGGCCGTGAGCACGGTCGCGGTTCCGAACGCGGCGCTGGCGTCGGCGCGCGTCGCGCTGAACAGGTCGTGATCCTCTGCGCCGGTGAACCGGTGGAAGTAGACGGTGCGCTCGTCGGGGCTGAACCGGGCGCCGAGCTCCTCGGCGGCGGTGTCGAGGCCGCCCACCGCGACCGGCGCGCTGAACGCGGCGGTCGTGTCGCACCCGACGGTGCCGGGCTCGGCGTCGGGCACCATCACGTCGTCGTCGCCCGTGGTGGTCGTGGAGGTGCAGCCGGCGAGCAGCAAGGACAGGAGGATCACGCGCATCGGTCGAAGCTACACCGGGGAGCCCCTCACGAACGGCTCCAGAGCGTCCGCGATCCGGAGTGCGATGCCAGGATCTGCCGGGTTGAACCACCGGAACGGATCGAGCAGCGAGCCGGGATCGCGCAGCGACGATCCGCCGCGCGTGCACTCGACGAGGACGGCGAGCGCGCCCAGCTCGTCGTGGAGCCAGTCGAGCTCGGTGCCGTACGCGAACGCGCCCGGGACCCACCGCGAGATCTGCGAGACGCTGTAGCGGTCCGGCATCCGCGCGGCGATCGCGGAGGCGGCGGCGTGGAGCTCGGCGTGGCGCGCGGGCCTCGCCCACCTGCCGCCGTACGGGATCAGCACCTTGTTGCCGATCGAGTGGAGCGAGACCGCGCGATCGACCTTCGCCGGACGCAGCGTGGCCGCGATCGTCGCGCACTCGGGCTCGCTGAGCGGCGCGGGCCCGCCCCAGCTCCAGCCCGACACCACGCGCGCGCGCGCGCGGTGATGGACCGGGAAGTTGCGGTTGAGATCGACGCCGTGGCCGTTGCGGCGGTGCCAGCGGCGGCGGCCGGCGAGGCGATCGGCCTCGACCGCGCGGTAGCCGTCGACGTTGACGAACGGCAGCGCGATCACGCGGCGGCCCGACGGCGGCGCCGCCGCGAGCCGCTCGCACAGCGCGAGCGCGACCTCGACGCCGATCCACTCGATGGGGTGGATGCCACCCAGGATCGCGGTCGCCGGTCCGGCGTCGCCGATCGTGATCGCGTAGACCGGCGCACCGCCGCGGGTGCGCCCCGCGACGCGGCCGCCGATCGCCTCGATCCGCGCGAGCTGATCCTCGCTGGACCGGTAGCTCATCGTCGATTCGCCGGGCTCAATGCGCGTCCATCAGGAACAGATTCGCGTCCGGCTTGCGCGCGCGAGGCCCGCGCCACTGGCCCGGCTTGACCCGATCGCGTCGCGACGACGCCTGGAGCTCGGCGACCGCGGCGTCGCCCTGGGCGGCGAGGCGATCGAGCTCGGTCCACATCGTCGAGGCCGCCTCGTCGTCACGCGCGGTCAGCGCGGCGCGCGCGCCCCACAGCAGGAGCTGGCCGCGGCGGTACGGCAAGGTCTCGCGGACCAGCCCGGCGCGCGCGTGCGCGAGCGCGCGGCCGGCGTCCCCGCGGCGCAGGTGCGTCCACGTCGCGCCCAGGCGCAGCGACGGATCGTCGGGGGCGCAGGCGATCGCGCGCTCGAGCGCGACCGCGATCGCGTGCGGATCGTGCGAGGTCTGCTCCTCGCGCACGACCGCGGCGGTGTGGCGCGCCGCCTCCGTGGGCGCGAGGCCGGGGATCTCGATCGGCGTGACGCGGACGCGCGCGTGCTCGGTGAGCTGCGCCGCGTCCCACGCGCCGACCGGCCCGTCCCAGTCCCACGCCACCCGCACGAACGGGCCGTCGCACGCCGGGGTGGCGCCGATCCCGAGCAACAAGCTGCGCGACGCCGGCTCGACGACCACGCTGTGGACCGTGCACCCGGAGCCGACGATCCCGCCGAGGTGGCGGGTGACGCCCGGCGCGTCGCGGTCCTCGCGATCGGCGAGCATCTTCATGAAGTCGTCGCTGGTCTGCTGGCCCGCGCGCTCGCACAGCGCCCGCAGCCGGCGCTCGCGCTGGTCCGAGTGCAGCGCCCACGCCGCGCTGGGCGCGACCTCGCCGTCGTGCATGTCGGGGTGGCGGTAGCGGTTGGTGACGAGCAAGAAGCTCGCCCCCGGCTCGACGACGCGGCACGCGCGGCCGTGCAGCTCGATCGAGATCGCGCGCCGCTCCTTCGCCGACGAGACCGCGAGGCCCCACGTCGACGCCGACCGCCGCTCCCCCGCGATCTTCACCGCGTCCGCGAGCGTCTCGGCGCGGCGCGCGATCTCGTGGACGATGTCGACGGCGGTCGCGCCGCCCAGATCCACCTGGTGGTGGAACCGGGTGTGCGACGTGATCACCAGCCCGGCCTCGTTGAACACGGTGACCACGGCGACGTCGGCGCCGCGGGTGGTGATGAACCCGTAGCGCTGGCCGCGGTCGGGCGCGCACAGCACGATCGCCGGCGCGAGATCCCACACGCCGATGCCGGGGAAGTCGAAGTTGCGCGCGTGGCGGACCTCGCCGTCCGCGGTGGCGTCGCCCCACGCCATGATCGTCGAGCACGCCGGCACCGCCGCCGCGAGGACGAGACCTTGCGCGGGCTTGCGGAACGGCCCGGCGCCGTAGCGCGACGCGAGGCCGACCACGTTCTGGAACAGGTCGAACACGCCCAGGTACCGCGACTCGCCGGGCGAGCGGCCGGCGGCCTCGAGGAACGCCCGGCTGCGCGCGCGCAGCTCGGCGGGACGCGCGCGCTCGAGCCGCGCCAGGCAGAGCTCCTTGAACGCGGTGATCGCGCCGCGGCCGAGCCGCTTCGCGGGCGCGCCGCCATCGCCGACCAGGATCCGCTCGGGCAGCCGCGGGTAGAACCCGAACAGGCGCTCGACGATCTCCGGGGTCGCGGCGAGCGCGCCGTGCTGGCGGCCCATGGTCTCCTGGTCGCCGGCGAGGCGGGCGATCCACAGCGGCTGCGCATTCATGATCGTAGGCTCCGGGTGCGAGGGGACCGCGG
>Ga0163144_10008870_pt1 | contig 21688 bp, 18 predicted proteins | sample OliLak19BULKMAT1_FD_123175 | JGI IMG/M metagenome (GOLD analysis project Ga0163144, IMG submission 123175) | Freshwater microbial mat bacterial communities from Lake Vanda, McMurdo Dry Valleys, Antarctica - Oligotrophic Lake LV.19.BULKMAT1 | ecosystem: Environmental > Aquatic > Freshwater >... | reverse complement strand
CCCATCGTCGTGAGGGCGAGGGCGTAGAAGCCGTAGTCGGCCGGCGAAAGCAGGCGCGTGAGGGCGTAAACCGCGCCGAGGCTGGCGAGACCGCCGGCGAGACTTGCCGGAAAATAGCCAAGAAGGCGTCGCCAGATCATGTTCTCCCGTGCGGTCCTGCCTGGGGACCGTTTGTTCATCCCACTAAACCAGAATGCCGTTCATGAAGCGTTTCCGCTCAGTCGGGATTGGAGGAAACGGCGGGGAATGGACCCGCCGAAGCGCCATTCTGGGTGCCGGCGCACTGGCTTCGTGCAACAATTCGGCCGCTGTGGCGCAGCGCGGGGCCTCTCATCCGCTCTGGCCGGTGTCGGGCCCGCCCGTACTGCGCGGCGCGGTGATTGCGCAGCGGCGGCGGCGTGTCGACGTGGACGGCCCGACATTTGGCGGCGGCGGGCCGGTGCTGCCGGCCTATCGGCGCTCGGACTTCGACGCGCTCGCAATTGCGGGTGCCAATCTGGTCGTGATGTCGTTTCCGGAGTTGTGGACGGTCGGTCCGCCATGGCAGCGCGATACGCAAATGGCGGACGTGCTGGGCCAACAACTCGACGATGCCAAAGCTGCAGGCCTCCATGTCGTGCTCGCGATGCGCTCAGGTCCGGGGCGTTCGGATTTCGTCTTTCACCGCGAGGCTCAGGACACGTGGTTTGCAGCGCGGCTCATCGATGACTCGATCTGGCGCGAGGCCGACGTGCAGGCGGCGTGGGCCGCCATGTGCGAGGATGCGGCGAAGCTGGTGCGGTCGCGCAGTGAGATTGCGGGCCTCAACATCATGGTCGAGCCGGAGCCGAATGTCGGCGGCCTCAATCGCGACGGCGGGCGCCTGGGTGCCTGGCAGGCAGACGACTACGCCGCGCAGGTGAGCGAGGTGTCCGACTGGAAGCGGATCGCGGGTGACGTGGCGAAGAAAGTGCGGGCGGTGGCGCCCGACCTGCCGATCCTGATTTCGCCGCCTTCATTCGGCCGGACCGAATTCCTGTCGGTCATGGGCGCCCCACCCGTGACGGGCGTCGTCTGGTGTGTGCACGACTACGAGCCGCGTGCATTCACGCACCATCCGGAGGCGGCTGCCGGCCATGCCGGGTTCAGCGAGGGCGGGGCGCACACGTTCGCATCGCGGATCGACCAGGTGGAGACGGGCGATGTTCCGGTCTTCCTTGGTGAGTTCGGCGCATCGCGCTGGGCGCAGGGCGTGAACGACTACTACGCGGCGCGGATTGCGGCGTGCGAGGCGCGCGGCATCGGCTGGGCGGCTTTCCGATGGCCGACGCAGGATGCAGCCTACGAACAGTCGGACGACATGTTCAACGTGACGATCGGCGGACATGACGCCCGCCCGGCGCTGGATACGCTCCAGTCTGCCTGGGCCGGGAACGCGCAGCGCCCCGGCGGGATCCGCCTGCGCGGGCGGACCTAGCTGAACTGGAGCAGGCACAGGCCTGCGGCGAGGATGACCGCTGCCAGGATGCGCCGTGCGCCAAAGCCTTCGCGCAGGAACCACCAGCCCATGATCGCTGCAAAGACCACTGCGGTCTCGCGCATGGCGGACATGTAGGCGACCGGCGCGATCGAAAAGCCGTAGAGCGCCATCGAGAAGGAAAGTGTCGAGCAGACGCCCGCGCAGATGCCGAAGCCGAGCGCGCCGCGTGCAGAGAGCGCGAACTCGCGCGGGCCGCGCGTGAGCATCATGATCACCGTGATGCCGATCCAGTCGAGCGCGAACAACCACAGAATGAAGCTCCACTGCGTGCCGCTTGTGGCGAGCGCCGAGCGGACGCCCTGGGCGTCAATCACATTGTAGATTGCGATGCCCGCTCCGGTCGCAAGCGCCCAGAGGACGGCGGAATTGCGTACACTTCGGGACCCGCCGAAATTCTTCTCGGGAAGCGCGAACACCACTGTGGCGAGACTGGCGATTGCAAGGCCGAGCATGGCCACGGACGAGAGCTGTTCGCCAAGCACGAAGGCGGCGGCCAGTGCGGTGAGCAACGGTGCCGATCCCCGCATGATCGGAAAGACAAGCGAGAGGTCGCCGCGCGACATCGCGCGCACAAGCGCTGTCTGGTAAAGCCAGTGCGCCGGAAGGGAGAGTGCGAGAAAGCCCCATGTGGCCGGCGCGGGCAACGGGACGACCAGCAGGAAGGGCAGCACCAGGACGGAGCCGGTGGCCGTCATCACAGTGCGCGCGCCCAGAATGTCTCTTGCCGCTTTGACGAAGGTGTTGGCGCCGGCGAGCGTGACCGCCGAGCCCATGCCGAGCGCGAAGGCGAAGAAGGTGGGGTCCACCTAGCCCTCGAGCCCCACCAGCGCGCGCGCGAAGGCGTCGGCGCTGAAGGGGTGGAGGTCTTCGGCTTTCTCGCCGACACCGACGAAGTGGATCGGGATGGCGTGCTGTTCGGCAATCGCGACCAGCACGCCGCCCTTGGCGGTGCCGTCGAGCTTGGTCATGACGAGGCCGGTGACGCCCGCCGTATTGCGGAAAGCCTCGACCTGGCCGAGGGCGTTCTGGCCGACGGTCGCGTCGAGCACGAGCAGCACGTCGTGTGGGGCGGTCGGGTCGATCTTGCGGATGGCGCGGACGACTTTCGCGAGTTCGTCCATCAGCTGCGTCTTGTTCTGCAGGCGTCCGGCGGTGTCGATGAAGACGAGGTCGAGGTTTTCCTTCTGGGCCATCTCGACCGCCTCGTAGGCAAGCCCGGCGGCGTCTGCGTTCTGCGGCCTGGACAGGAACCGCGCGCCCGCGCGGTCAGCCCAGACGCGCAGCTGTTCGACAGCGGCGGCGCGGAACGTGTCGCCCGCTGCGAGCAACACGGTTGCGCCCTGCGCGGAAAGCTTCGCAGCGACCTTGCCGATCGTGGTCGTCTTGCCCGAACCATTGACGCCGACGAACAGGACGATGCGCGGGCGCGGCCCGTCGCTGAAGTCGACGACCTTTTCGCGGGGCTTGAGGATGGCTGCGATCTCGGTTGCCAGCGCGGCCTTGATCTCCTCGCCGGAGACTTCGCGGTCGAAGCGGTCCCTGGAGAACGCCTTGGCGATCCTTGCGGCGACCTTTGCGCCCATGTCGGAAGTGATGAGCAGTTCTTCCAGCTCTTCGAGCGCTTCGCGGTCGATCTTGCGCTTCGACAGCCCGGCGAGGCCTTCGGCCAGACGCGAGGAGGAGCGCTTGAGACCCTCGCTGAGTTGTCGGAGGACGGAGGCGTCGCGGGCGGCGGCTTGCGCAGCGCGTTCTGCGGCGATCCGCTCGGCCGCCTTGCGGATGCCGAGCGGATCGTCGCCAAGGTCGGGCTCGGCGGCGATGGGCGCATTGCCGAACAGCTGCTGATCCAGACTGACGACCGGCTTGTCCAGCGGTGACGCGGGTTTCTCGCCCGGTTTGAGGGGCTCGACTGGCGTCTCGCCGGTTTTCGGATCCGGCTGTTTCTTCTTGCCCCACCAGAGGATCATGCCGGGACGCCTACGAGTTCAGTCGCGGTGCGTGAGACGAGATGGAAACGGGCGGGACGGCCTGGCTCAGCCGAGGCACCTTCGATCCTGAGGGGCGCGAAGTTCGAGAGGCGGGCACGACCGCCGGCCTCGACCAGCGCCATCACGGTCTGTCCGACATGCAGGTCGAGGCGGATGGCCAGCCGCTCGGCGCCTTTCTGGCGCAGGATCGCGGCGCGGGCCTTGACCACGCCGCGCGCAACTTGCGGCATCTTCGCGGCGGGCGTCTGCGGGCGCGGCGAGTAGGGGAAGACGTGGAGATAGTCGATGCCGCATTCGTCCACGCTGGCGAGCGTGTTGGCGAACATGGCGTCGGTCTCGGTCGGGAAGCCGGCGATAAGGTCGGCGCCGAATGCGATCTCCGGGCGGGCCGCGCGCAGGCGATGACACAGGTTGATCGCGTCGGCGCGCGCATGACGGCGCTTCATGCGCTTGAGAATCATGTCGTCGCCGGACTGGAAGGACAGGTGCAGGTGAGGCGCGATGCGGGGTTCGCTGGCGAGCAGGTCGAACAGCGCCTCATCGATCTCGATGGCGTCGATCGAGGAGAGCCGCAGCTGCTTCAGGTCCGGAACGAGCTTCAGGATCCGGGCGATCAGGTTGCCCAGCTTCGGCGCATTCGGCAGGTCTGCGCCCCAGGAGGTGAGATCAACGCCGGTGACGACGATTTCGTAATGGCCAGTGGCGACCAGGCGCTTGACCTGATCGACAACTTCGCCAGCCGGGACGGAGCGGGAATTTCCGCGACCATAGGGGATGATGCAGAAGGTGCAGCGGTGATCGCAACCGGTCTGAACCTGCACGAAGGCACGGGCGCGGCCATCAAGGCCGTCGACCAGGTGCGCCGCCGTCTCGCGCACCGACATGATGTCGTTGACCTGCACGCGCGGGGTGTCCGCAAGGAGCCCCAGGCCGGCGAAAGTCTCCGCTTTCATTTTCTCGGCATTGCCGATGACCCGGGAGACCTCAGGCATTTCGGCGAATGCGGCAGGGTCGATCTGCGCTGCACAGCCCGTTACAATAATGGTTGCGCTTGGGCGCTCGCGCCGCGCGCGACGGATCGTCTGACGCGCCTGGCGCACAGCCTCCGCGGTGACGGCGCAGGTGTTGACGATGATGGCGTCCGACAGGCCTGCGGCCTCTGCGTGGCCGCGCATGACCTCCGATTCATAGCTGTTCAGCCGGCATCCCAGCGTGAGGATGTCGACAGAGGATTTGGCGAAGGTTGGGGCGCCGTCGGCCATGGCGGGGACATAGGCTGACAGGTTGCCGTTGTCACGCGTTCAGGGTCACGCGTTCAGGGTCACCCGCTCAGGGTCACGCGGTCAGGCTTTGGGCGGAACCGGATAGTCGATGCCGCCGAGCCTGTTCAGGAGCTGGGCCAGCTGCAGCGCTTCGGGGTCGCTGATACGCTTCATCGCGTCGTCCATGGCGGGGGCGTAGACGTTCCACATCTGCTTGCGCATCTCGTAGCCCTCCGGCGTGGGCTCGAGCAGGTGGCCGCGCTTGTCTTCCGGGCAGGCGATACGCTTCACCAGTCCCTCGTCCTCCATGCGGTCCACCAGACGGGAGAGCTGGTAGGGGAGGATGAACAGCGGAATGGCGAGGTCTTTCGGCCGCGTCGGCTTTCCGGCGCGCTCGAGCTCCCAGAGCACGGTATACCAGGTGATGTCAGGGAGCTTTGCGGTTTTCAGAGCCAGCGCCACGTCTTCGCGAATGGCCTGCGACACCCGCCCAAGCGCGATCCAGGCCCGCTGGATGGGATCAGAGGGAATCCTCGAAGGTCCCTTCAGCTGAGATTGTTGCGTTCGCAACAAAACCTCCTATGTTGCGGCTGCAACAAATGAGTGGGGCTCGGCGTTTGCCAATAGCCGAACCGGAAAATCCCCTAGCCCCTCAGCTTCAAAAGGTACTCTGCCATGACCCGTACAATCGCGACAATCGTTGGCTCGCTCCGGGCGAACTCGAATTCCGAACGCATCGCCCGGGCGATTGCGGCGGAGGCGCCGAAGGAGCTGAGCTTCGACATCGTTACCATTGGGGATTTGCCCCTCTACAACCCGGATATCGACGGCCCCACGCCGCCGGCCGCCTGGACGGCCTTCCGCTCACGGATCAGATCTGCTGATGCGGTGCTGTTTGTTACTCCGGAGTACAATCGCTCCGTGCCCGGAGCGCTCAAGAATGCGATCGATGTCGGGTCACGTCCGTACGGGCAGAGCGCGTTTGCGGGCAAGCCTGCAGCCGTGGTCTCATCCTCGATGGGGCCGATTTCGGGTTTTGGCGCGAACCACCACCTGCGCCAGTCGCTGGCCTTCCTCGACATGCCGACGCTGCAGCAGCCGGAGGTCTATCTCGGTGGCGTCAATGACGGCTGGTTCGGCGCTGATGGGCGCCTGACCAAGGACGATACGCGCGCCTTCATCGGCAAGTTCGCCCAGTCGTTCGCGGCGTGGATCGAGCGGACCGCGCCGCGCAAATAATGTTCAGGAGCCGCCGGGAGGCGGAGGTCAGACTGCGGGGCAGGCGCGAGCCGACCCGCTTTTCCATGCCCATCACGGCCTCGCTGCCGGGGCGCGACGCAGGATGTACGCGTCCTTCAGAAGCCCGTTGTCCGTCATGAAGGCGGCCATGGATTCGTATGTCGCCGTGACGATCGCGCCGCCCTGATCGTCGGTCTTGATGCGATCTTCAGCCAGTGGCGCGAGGAAGCGTTCGATCAGCGAGGTATTCACTCTGGTCGGCCTGAAATGCTGTTTCAGGTTTGCCTTGATCTGCACCATGTCGGTCGTCTCCCACGCCGCAGCCGCGATGATGTCGAGCATGAACTCGGTGCAGTTCTGGTGTTTGATGTCGTGCGGGTTGGAGACGAGCGAGTAGGACTCGATGTGCAGTGCGCGATAGGACGGGCTGTCCATGATGGCGAGAATTCGGCGTTGCATTTCCGGCGTGGGGACGATGACCGCGACATCGTCGACCGCACTTGGCGCGACGAAGTCGATGGGGAAATCCTGGTGCAGGTAGGACTTGTCCATCGCGAGCGTCTTCCCGTCGCCGTGATAGAGATTATAGACGGCGTAACCGTTGATCACGCGGCCATCCTCGAGGCTGATCGGGACGAAGGTCCAGAATGCGCCGTGCGTGTAGGAGATGCCGTCCGGCAGCATGTCCCGCGTCTCGCCGGTGCGGAACACGATGGCGAGACGCGCGCCCTTGTCGGCGAGATCGCGCTCGACCTGCTTCGAGAAGGCGGCCGCCTGTTCCGCCGTGAGATGGATGGCTGGCGCGCCGCGCGCGCTGAAGACGCCGCCGACCGGTGTGGAAGCGCCGCCCTTGCTTGCGCAGGCGGCCAGGCCAAGCGCTGCGATAGCGGCGATGAGGCCTTTGCGCAGGGGGGCTCGCACTACTGGGCCGGCGTGTACGGGACGATGGGCGCGGCCTGCGCCATGGTCGGTTTTGGCCGGCCGACGACAACATCCTGCGTGATGGTCAGTGGCAAGTCAGAGAAGTCGACGACTGCCCTGGCGGCTTCGGTTGCGTCGGCCGCGCCCGCGGCGAAGCCATCGGCAAGTTGATCGCGTCCCGAGGCGCGTGCGGCGCTGCCGACTGCGCCGGACGCAAGCGCAATGCCGCCGAGCGGAATGGCGGCGACGCCGGAACTGGCCTTGAGACCACTCTCGCCGATGGCGCCCGCCGCGATGCTCGTCTGCTTCGAGGTGGCCGAAGCTTTCTGCGAGAACTGGGCGTCGGCGGCAGGTGAGATGGCCATCAGAATGGCCGCAGTCAGAACCAGGCGCATTGAAGTCCCCTTCGCTGATTGACAGTGTCTAGTTAGCGGGGAAATCAGGCACCAATGGGGCGACTTACGCTCCCGTAATGTACGTTCCCGGCGCGGTGAGTTGAGATCGTTGGGTCAACCGGTCGAAATCTTTCCGATGACCGTCATCATCGCCATCATCCTCGTCTTCGACAACGTTTTCGCGTCGTGCTTCCTCGAGATCGCGTGTGCCCGGATCACTGAAACCGAAACCGGTCAGCACGTCGCCGGCGCCGCTCTTCGATTTCACCTTCCGCCAGTAGATCCAGCCCCGCCCTTCGATCCAGAGCAGGACACGGTCGAGCGCGAACAGGGCGATGACGCCGGCAATTACCCAGAGCGCGATGTCGAGCATTGGCCGCCTCCCATCTGGTCGAGATGGGAGGCTCCAGGACGTTTCGCTAGGCTTTCGTGCCGAGCGGCAGTTTCGCGTAGGTCTTGCCGGTGGCGGCCAGAAGCGCGTTGGCGACGGCGGGGCCGATCGGCGGCACGCCGGGCTCGCCCACGCCGGACGGCGGCTCGGTCGACGGCACGATGAACACGTCCACCTCCGGCATCTGCGCCATGCGCATCACGCCATAGTCGAAGAAGTTCGTCTGCACCGGCGCGCCATCCTTCAGCGTGACAGCCTCTCCGAGGATGGACGACAGGCCATAGCCGATGCCGCCTTCCATCTGCGCGCGCACGATGTCGGGGTTTATGACGATGCCGCAATCGACGGCGCACACGACGCGATCGACGTGGAACGTACCGTCCGCCGCGACCGACACCTCGGCAACTTGCGCCACGTAGGACAAGAAGGAGTGGTGAACGGCGACGCCGCGGAATTTTCCGGCGGGCAGGGGCGTGTCCCAGCCGGCTTTCTCGGCTGCAAGATTGAGGACGCCGAGCAGACGCGGATGCGCAGCCAGGAGTTCACGGCGATAAGCGACCGGATCCTTGCCGAGTTTTTGCGCCGCCACGTCGAAGAAGTGCTCCTTGGCGTAAGCGGTGTGGGTGTGACCCACCGAGCGCCACCAGAGCACGCTCACCGGCGAGGTCGGCCAATGAACGTCGGCGGTGATGTTGGAGATGGCGTAAGGGACGTCGAAACCGCCCTCGATCGAGGAAAGGTCGGCCGCGCCTGCTGGCAGGAAGGGCGTGCCGGCCATGATCGACTGGATCGCCGTGCGATCGCCCCAGGCTTCGATGGCGCCCTTGTTCAGACGCGCCGTCATGCGGTGGACAGCCATCGGACGATACTTGCCCGAACGGATGTCGTCTTCGCGCGTCCACATCAGTTTCAACGGCGCCTTGCCGTTGATCGCCTTGGCGATCTGGGTTGCTTCGCTGACGAGGTCTGCATCAATCGTCGCGCGCCGTCCGAACGAGCCGCCGGCAAGCATGGTGACGATGTTGACCTGCTCGGGCGCGAGGCCGAGTACGGCGACAGCGGCTGCACGATCGCCTGTCGGCATCTGCGAGCCGGAATGGATCACGGCGGATTCACCGGGCTTGTACTCGACGACGCAGTTGAGCGGCTCCATCGGCGCGTGGGCGAGGTAGGGGAATTCGAAGTCTGCGCTGATGACTTCGCCCGCGCCGCGCAGGGCGGCTGCGCCTTTGCCTTCCTTGCGTGCATCGTGGCCTGCCCTGGACAGGAGCTTCCTGTAGTCGGCGAACATCTGCTCGCTTGAGCGCGTCTCGGCGGCCGAATCATCCCAGGTGATCTTCAGCGCCTCGCGGCCTTTCTTCGCGGCCCAGAAATCGCTGGCGACGACGGCGACGCCGTTCGAGATCTGAACGACATCCGTGACGCCCTTGATGGCTTTGGCCGCCATGTCGTCGACGCTGGCAACCTTGCCGCCGAATTTCGGGCTGCGGGCGAGGAGAGCCGTCAGCGTACCTTCGGGATGATAGTCGAGCGCGTATTGCGCGCGTGCATTGACCTTGTCGGCGCTATCGAGACGGCCGAAACCTTTCGATGCATCGCGCTCCTTGCCGATGAACTCATAGGCGGAGGCGTCCTTGTATTGCAGCGTGGCGGCATCGGGCGGCGTGATCTTCGCGGCTTCCGCGGCGAGTTCGCCATAGGTAGCCGTCTTGCCGCCGGCTTCCGCCTTGCCCTTCACGAGCAGCACGCCGGATGCATCGACGCCGAACTTTGCGGCCGCGGCCTGGCGCAGCATTTCGCGAGCGCTGGCGCCTGCGGCGCGCAGTTGGGCCCAGGACGAGAAGATGGCGGTGGAGCCGCCCGTTCCCATCATGCCGCCGAAAGCGGGGTTGCCGTATTTCGCATCGTCAGCCGGAGAGTGCTCGAAGCGCATCTGGCTCCAGTCGGCGTCGATTTCCTCGGCGACGATGGTGGTAAGGCCGGTCGAGACGCCCTGACCGAATTCGATGTGACGCAGGTAGACGGTGATGGTGTTGTCAGAGCCGATGCGGACATAATCGCCAAGGGCAGTCTGGGTGGCCGGGCCGGCGGCCGCGGCCGTGTTTCCGACCGAGCAGCCGACGGCAAAGCCTGCGGCACCGAGGCCCATGACCGTCAGGACGAGACGGCGCGAGGGGGAGAAGGTTGCGGTGTCAGCCATGTCGATTACCCCATGATCTCGGAGGCGCGCGCAACGGCGCCACGGATGCGGTGATAGGTGGCGCAGCGGCAGATGTTGGAATTCATGCCGTCAGTAATCTGCTGCTCGCTGGGCTTTGGCGTTGCCGTGAGGAGCGCCGCCGCGGCCAGCATCTGGCCCGACTGGCACCAGCCGCACTGCACGACGTCGAGTTCCTGCCAGGCGGCCTGAACGGCCTTGCCGGCGGGCGTGTCGAGGCCTTCGATCGTGGTGATCTTCCTGCCTTCCAGCGAGGCGGCCGGCGTCATGCACGCGCGCGTCGGTTCGCCATCGACCAGCACGGTGCAGGCGCCGCAGGCGGCGACGCCGCAGCCGAATTTTGTGCCGGTGAGTTTGAGGTCCTCACGCAGATACCAGAGCAGGGGGCGATCCTCCTCGCCGGTATATTCCTGCTCCTTGCCGTTGATCGTCAGCTTCATGGCAACCCTCCGCCGTCAGCCTGCAAGGCTGTTGATAGAAATCCGCGGCGCTGCAGCACCGCCCGGTCCGCTCCCAAATGAGCATCCGCTCACATTTTTGGAAGCGCCCGGGCGCAACTGATCACGCCTGTGACGTTAAAGCGATATGTCCGGCCAACTACAGCGATCCAAGACTAGTGTGCAGGCGGTTCGGCGCCGGCCTTCACGCCCTTCCGCTTGCGCGACATGAGGTTGAGGAACTCGACGAAGGCCGAGAAAGCCATGGCCGCGTAGATGTAGCCCTTGGGCACATGGATGCCGAAGCCGTCGGCGATCAACACCATGCCGATCATCAGCAGGAAGCCCAGCGCCAGCATCACGACCGTGGGGTTGGCGTTGATGAAGCGGGCGAGAGGGCCGGACGCCAGCAGCATCACCGTCACCGCCGAGATGACGGCGATGAACATGATGACCAGGTGCTCGGTCATGCCGACGGCTGTGAGAATCGAGTCGATCGAGAACACGAGGTCGAGGATGATGATCTGGAAGATGGCAGCGCCGAAATTCATCGCGGCGCGGCCGGCGATCGGTGCGTCTTCCTTGTGGTCGGTGCCCGGGTCCATCGTGTGGTGGATTTCGGATGTGGCTTTCCACACCAGGAACAGCCCGCCAGCGATCAGGATGAGATCGCGCCAGGAGAAGGACGTCTCGAAGGTCGGCTCGCCATATTCACCCGGCGGGCCGGTTATGCCGAGGTCCAGCACCGGCGCGGTGAGGCCGACAATCCAGGTGATGGTGAACAGCAGGAGCAGGCGCATCACCAGCGCCAGCCCGATCCCGATATTGCGCGCCCGCGCGCGCTGCTCCTCGGGCAGCTTGTTGGTCAGGATCGAGATGAAGATCAGGTTGTCGATACCGAGCACGATTTCCATGATCATCAGCGACACGAGCGCCGCCCACGCAGCCGGATCATTCAGCAGCGGCGAAAAGTCGAAATCCATGGTGATGGCAGCTCCCTTGGCCCAGACGGCTTGCCGGCGGTTTAGGGGGATTGCAGGCCAGAGTTAAGCGGAAAGCGACCGGTCAACACCCTTACCCAAGGCGAAGCCGCATGATGAATTCGTCATCTATGGTGTCGCCGACCTTGAACTTGTAGCCGCCGACCTTCTCGAAACCACGACTTTCATAGAGGGCGATCGCCTTCTCGTTGGATTCCCAGACGCCGAGAAAGAGATTCTTCGCGCCGCGCTGGCGCGCCCGTTCGATTGCCCAGGCGAGCAGGATTCGGCCGACGCCGACGCCCTGGCCGTGCTGGTAGACATAGACCCTGTGCAGTTCGAGGGCCGGTTCCGGACCGGTGTCGATCGGCAGCTTGCAGGGGCGGATCTTGCAGTAGGCGACCATCCTCTTGCCGGAATAGGCGATGCGCACCTCGACATCGGGGTCCTTGAGGTCGTCCTCCATTTTGCTGACCGAATAGGTCTCATCAAGGAATTGGCGCAGATCGCCCGGCGGATAGAGGTCGCCAAACGTCTCGGCGAACGTCTCGCGGCCAATTTCAGCGAGGCCTGCGGCGTCCTTCAGCTGGGCGTCGCGAAATGTCAGATCGCGGTCCACGATCCCTCCACCTTCAAGTCAGTCATGAATGTCAGTTGCCCGGCTCGGCGCGGCAAGCATAGACGAATTCGCGCACGGCGTCGCCCAGCAACACCAATTTCGCCAGCGACCATCCGCCCTGCCTGTCGAATGCGCCCATGGGTTGCATCAGGCGGTCGGCGAGGGCTTTGCGTGGCGCGATCCAGGCCTCGACGAGACCGCGCGCCGATTCGCGGTCGAGATCGTCGGCATGGGCGCCTGCTTTCCGGGCATGGCGGATGGCGGCCACAGTGAGCTCGCTCTGCTGACGGGGCAGATCGTCGGCGACGCGTTGAAGGGCGAGGCGATCCCAGTGGTCGCGGGGCTGCAGGTCGCGAGCGGCGGCGCGCATGCGGTCAAGGCCAAGCTGGGCCCCGACCTGATGCTGCAGGTACAGGGAGGCGGCGAGCGGCCAACGGGTCTGTTCGGCGATCCCGACGGTCTCGCGGGCGGAGGCCAGAGCGCGAACCAGCGCCACGTCATGCGCGACATCGGCGGGAGCACCCGCCGCGCGGTACTGCTCGGCGCGGGCCTCGACGCGGCCGAGCACGAGGGGCGAAAGAGCTGACGGGAGAAGCGTGCGGACTTCGGCGATCGCATCGTGCGAGCGGTCGACCGTGTGGGCGATCGAGCCCGTGCGGATGAGGCCGGGGTCCGACAGGAAGCCCCCCGCCAGCATGCGGAGGTTGGCCGAGGTTTCCACCATCATCAGCGTCTGCGCCTGGGCCGGCACCGTACCGTCCAGCGCGCTGATCCGATCAACAAGGTCGTCGATGTGGAAGGCGGAGAAGGCGGCCTCGAAGGCCTGCGCCACGTGGCCCGCGTCGATGCCCTCAGCGTCGCGCTTCTGAACGGCGAAGGTCGGGCCGGTGAGGTTGACGATCCGGTTGGAGAGCATCGTGGCCACGATCTCGCGGCGCAGGCGGTGGCGCCTGCGGGCCTCGGCGTATTTCGCGAGTTCGTCGGGGAAGTAGTGGATCAGCAGCGGCTCGAAGGCCGGATCGTCCGGCGCCTTCGATGCGACGATCGAGGAAAAGAGGTCCAGCTTGGCGTAGGCCATGATCACGGCCAGTTCGGGCCGTGTGAGCCCGAGCCCAAGTTCACGCAGCTTGCGGAAGGATTCGGTGGACGGCAGGCCCTCGACCGCGCGGTCCAGCTTGCCCTGGCTTTCCAGCGTCTCGATCAGGCGCTCATGGCTGTCGAGATCGGCGGCAGCGGTCGCCTGCATCATGCTGAGCGCGCCGGTCTGGTCATAGTTGTTCTGCAGGACAAGGTGGCCGACCTCCTCGGTCATGCTGGCGAGCAGGGCGTTGCGATCCTCGGCCTTGAGCGAGTTCTGGTTGATCGCCTCGGTGGTGAGGATCTTGATATTGACCTCATGGTCCGAGGAATCAACGCCTGCGGAGTTGTCGATAGCGTCGGTGTTGAGCCGACCGCCCTGACGGGCGAATTCGATACGGCCTGCCTGCGTCATGCCCAGATTGGCACCTTCAGCGATGACTTCTGCCCTCAGGTCCTTCGCATCCATGCGCAAGGCGTCGTTGGACTTGTCGCCTACGTCGGCATGACTCTGGGTCGAGGCCTTGATGTAGGTGCCGATTCCGCCGAACCAGAGAAGGTCTACCTCCGCGCCAAGCAGTGCCTTCATCAACGCGTCCGGCGTGACGGCGTCTTCGGTGAGGCCGGTCAGGGCCTTGATTTCCAGCGACAGGGGGATCGACTTGGCCGAGCGTTCGAACACGCCGCCGCCTTGCGAGATCAGACCCTTGTCATAGTCAGCCCAGGACGAGCGCGGCAGGTCGAACATGCGCTTGCGCTCATTCCATGCCGCCTCGAGATTGGACGGATCGGGGTCGAGGAAGATGTGGCGGTGGTCGAAGGCCGCGCGCAGCTGAATGAACTTCGACAGCAGCATGCCATTGCCGAACACGTCGCCCGACATGTCGCCGATGCCGATGACGGAGAAGGGCTGTGTCTGGGTATCGCGACCCATCTCGCGGAAGTGGCGTTTTACAGCCTCCCACGCGCCGCGCGCGGTGATACCCATTTTCTTGTGGTCGTAGCCGACCGAGCCGCCCGACGCGAAGGCGTCGCCGAGCCAGAAGCTGTAATCTGCGGACAAGCCGTTCGCGATGTCCGAGAAGGTAGCCGTGCCCTTGTCGGCGGCAACGACGAGATAGGGATCATCGCCATCCCACGCCACCACGCCAGGTGGGTGCACTGTCTTGCCGTCGACGATGTTGTCGGTGAGCTGCAGCAGCGCGCCTACAAACACTTTATATGCCGCGACGCCGGCCGCCTGGATGTCCTCGCGCGTGCCCCTGGTGGGCAGGTTCTTCGGATAGAAGCCTCCCTTCGAGCCGACCGGCACAATGACGGCGTTCTTGACCTGCTGCGCTTTCACGAGGCCCAGCACTTCGGAACGGAAGTCGTCGCGCCGGTCTGACCAGCGCAGGCCGCCACGTGCAACGGGGCCAAAGCGGAGGTGGACGCCTTCGACATCCGGCGACCAGACGAAGATTTCGCGGAACGGCCGCGGCGCCGGCAGCGGGTCCGCCTCACGGCTGGCAATCTTCACGGCGATGTGCCGGTGCGGTTTGCCGGCTGTGTCGGCCAGATAAAAATTCGTCCGTTGCAGCGACTTCACGAGTGCCAGCAGGCGGCGAAGGGCGCGATCGGCATCAAGCGTCGCAACGGCTTCGAGTTGTTTGCCGATCTCGACGATGACAGGCGCAGCTGTTGCCGTGCGGGCGGCAAGGTCGCCCTTGGCGGCTGGGTCAAACTTGATGGCGAACAGCTTCAGCAGGTTGCTGGCGATATCGGGATGTTCGGCCAGCGCGCGGACCTGCACGAGCTCGGACGGGTCCAGCCCCGACTGGCTGCGATAGCGGCAGAGCGTGCGGAGCAGGGCGGCGGCGCGCCAGTCGACGCCGAGGGCGACGACAAGACTGTTGAAGCGGTCGTTCTCCGTGTCGCGCGCCCAGATCGCTTCGAAGGCTTTTTCGAAGCGCGAATCGAGCCGCTTCTGGCCGGCCGGTCGATCTATCGCGAGATCGTGGACATAGATCGTGCCGCCGGCATTGTCTTCGTGGTGGGATATCCGGATCGGGTAGCCGACCTCGGCCTGGACGCGCAGGCTCATGCGCTCCAGCACGGGCACGATCTCGGCGAGATCGAGCGGGCTGTCGCGATGGTAGATCTTCACGCGGCTGATATTGGCCTCGAAGTCGGCCCCCCAGACACGGGCGCGCAGCGCCTTGCCAGGCGGGAGCGCGGCGATGGCGAGGAGGTCGGCAAGGCCTTCCTCCGGCTGGAAGGTTTCCTTGTAGGCGCCCGTAAAATGCGCGTGGGTTGCGAGCGCCTGATCGCCGCCGGTCGAACGGGCGACGCGGGCGAGCGCATCCTCCCACGTTTCGAACAACTGGCGCATCTGCAGGTCGAGCGCGTCTTCATCCGGCTCGGGATGGCCGCGATCGACGCCGATAATCAGGTGAACGCGCGCCAGCGGGCCCTCCCCGAAGGAGGGATAGTACGCCGTGGTACGGCCGCCATAGGCGTCGGCCAGCAGGCGATGCGCGCGGGTGCGCAGTTCCGAATTGTAGCTGTCGCGAGGGGTGTAGAGCAGCGCCGAGACATAGCGGTCGAACCGATCGCGCCGAATGAACAGGCGCGTTCGTGGGCGCAGCAGCAGGCGAAGCACGCCAGAGGAGATTCGCCCGAGGTCGGCTTCGGAGATCTGGAAGAGTTCGTCGCGCGGGTAGGATTTGAGGACGGAGTCCAGCTGCTTCTGGGTGAAGCGTGAGCCCTGCGGGGCCGCCGCCTTCACATTCTCGATCTTGCGGCGGATCAGCGGCACTTCGTCTGCTGCGCGGATATAGGCTTCCGAGGTGAACAGTCCGACGAACCGGGTCTCGCCGATCACCTCGCCGCGCGCGTCATAGCGTTTGACCCCGACATAGTCGGCATGGCTGCGGCGGTGGACGCGCGAGACAAAGCTCGCCTTGGCGACGATGATAGGGGAAGGCTCGTTGATAAGCGCGCGAACTGTGGACGTCAGCGTGGTTGGTTCCGCGCCGCGGGAAAGCACGTTGCGTTCGTAATCGCGCAGGATGCCGAGGCCGGAGGCCTGGTCGACGACCGGCTCCTCGGCGGCGAGGCGGCCATCCGTGTCGATTGCGAATGTGTAGTCGCGGGCGCCGAGAAAGGTGAAGTTCTCTTCGGCCAGCCAGGCGAGGAAGGCGCGCGCCTCGCTGATTTCGCCCGACGTGCGGCCCCCTGTGGCTTTCACGCCCGCGAGTTCTGCGGAAACGGATTCCATTTTTGCGCGCATGGCCTGGAAGTCTGCATTGACGACGGCGACGTCGGCGAAGGCGTCTTCGAGCCGCTTCTGCAGTTCGGCGCGCAGCTGCTCGTCGAGCTGCGGCAGGTGGATCTGGATAGCGGAGCGCTTACCCTCCGGGCCTGCGACCACCGGGTGCAGCACGGCGCGGATTTCGACTTTCGCCTCCTGGCAGGCGACGATCGCGCTGTCGACCAGGAAGGCCATGTCGGGTCCGACGATCTCGGCAACGCACAGGCGCAGCGGCCGATCGCCGCCGCTCATGGCCTGGCGTACGCGGATGGCGCGGTTGTCGCTGGCCTCGTTCTGGCGATTGAACTCCCAGAGGCCAAGGGCGAGCACGGCGGCATCTTCCGTGCTCAGTGCAAGCACGTCTTCGACGAAGGCGTCGGCGCGATACTGGTCGAGAAACTCCAGCAGCGCGGGATCGCCAGCATTCTTCTGTCTTGGCGCAAGCGCGCGGATCGCGGCGAGGAGATCATCCCGGGAAAAGGCGAGGTCGTTTGACAGGGGCAACTCTCCGGACGGAAAGCGAGATGGCGCAACTACAACGCGGGAATCAGGACTTCCGAGTGCTAAACCCGCGTGGCTTTGCGGTGCAAGGGCAGGATCGTGCAGGTTTCGTGTTGCAGTGCGATGAACCCGCGCGCTTCTACCCTGCAGCGGCGCTTTCCGCCTCTTCGTCTTCCTTGACGGCGTATGCGCCGGGGTTGCCGTTGGCGGACAGCAGAACGGCGATCCAGCGGGCGCCGGGCACCTGGGCGAGCACGATCATCACCATCACGGTCAGCGGGGCCGACAGGAACATGCCGGCCGGTCCCCACAGCGCACCCCACACGGCCAGCGACAGCAGCACAATGAGCGGCGAAAGGTTGAGACTGTCGGCCTGCATGCGCGGGGCCACGAAATTCCCGATCAGGAACTGCCACACGCTGACGCCGGCGAAGACGATGGCCGCATTTATCAGGCTGTCGTCGGGCATCCAGCCGGGCCATTCGGAGAGCGGCTGCACCACAGCGAACAGGGTGGGCAGGATGGTCGCGATGATGGAGCCGATGGTGGGGATGTAGTTCAGCACGAAAATCACGAAGGCCCAGAACAGCGCGTTGTCGAGGCCGACCATAAGGAGCGTCACATAGGTCAGCGATGTCGCGATGACCGACAGCGCCGTCTGCACCCAGAGATACTGTTCCATCGTGCGGCGAATTTCCTGGCCGATCAGGCGCGCACGCGTGCGATCCCGCGGGCGTCTGAAGATTTCGTCCAGTTGCCTGGAGAAAGCGCTGGCCGACACGATCAGGAATGCGACGTAGATGAAAACCAGGACCATGTCGCCGACAAGGCTGGAGGCGACATTGCCCGCGATCTGCGCGATGCTGGTCGCGTTGCTGGACAGGAGCTGCGCGACTGTCGGCGGCTGGGCCGACATAGCCGCCTCCGGGTTCGGGATCGCAAGCGGGGGCGTCACCTCGCCCGGCACCACCTCGCCCGGCACCAGGGGCAAGGCTGAAGCAGGGGACGGTGAGACATCCGCTGGAGCGAGAAGGTTGAGCTGGGTATACACCTGCTTGATGATGTCGTTGATGTGCCGTTCGTAGTCGGCCGACTTGGCGACGAACTCCTCGACGGCGCCGCGGATGACGCCGATGAATATCACAATGCTCAGCACGACGAAGATCACGGCGAAGAGGTAGGCCAGCCAGCCCGGCAGGTTGGGCAAGGGCCGGCGGATCGCGCGGGCGAAACCCTCCATCACCAGCCAGACGAAAACAGCCATGGCGAAGGGCGCAAGGATGCGCGCGCCCTGATACAGGACCATGCCGATGGCCACCGTGGCGACGACCCACACGCCGGCGGTCAACCAGGTCCGATTGCTCATTCCGCCCGGCTGTTGCATGCAACAGGCTTATTTCGCGTCGCGCCCTGTGCAAAGCAGGATCGCAAGAATCTCTTCGTTTATAGCCAGGTGTGGGTTCCACGGGCATGGAGCGCGCTTGGCGCGGCGGCGCGGGGCTTCTAGTCTGGCAGTCCACAATTCTGGGACACAACGATGAGCGACTCGATCTTTCTCGGCGGCGGCGGACCCGACCACAAGTCGCCCCAGAGCCTTCTCCTGGCGCGCGCGAACCGGCACGGGCTCGTGGCCGGGGCGACCGGAACCGGCAAGACGGTGACGCTGCAGGTGATGGCCGAGCAGTTCTCGGCGGCCGGGGTTCCGGTCTTCTGTGCCGATGTGAAGGGCGACCTGTCCGGGATCTGCATGCCGGCGACGCCCACCGGCAAGGGGCTGGAGAAGATCAACGAGCGCGTGACCCAGATCGGGATGGAGCCGATCGTCTACCAGGCCGCGCCCTGTGTGTTCTGGGACATCTATGGCAAGCGCGGACATCCCATCCGGGCGACGGTTTCGGAAATGGGGCCACAGCTGCTGTCACGCCTGCTCGGCTGCAACGACACGCAGGAAGGCGTCATCACCATCGCCTTCCAGTATGCCGACGACAATGACTTGCTGCTGCTCGACTTCAAGGATCTGCGCAGCCTGCTGGCCCATGTCTCCACCATAGCGCCGGAGATCCAGCGGACCTACGGGAACGTTGCGCCGGCCTCGATCGGGGCTGTGCAGCGCCAGCTCCTGTTGCTGGAGCGGGAAGGGGCGCCGCAATTCTTTGGCGAGCCGGCGGTGGAGCTGGCCGACTTCATGCGGGTGGACACGCTGGGGCGCGGCTATGTGAACGTTCTCGATGCGACGACCTTGATAAACTCGCCGCGGCTCTATTCCACCTTCCTGCTGTGGCTGCTGGCCGAGTTGTTCGAGCAGCTGCCGGAGGTTGGCGATCCGGACAAGCCGAAGCTGGTGTTCTTCTTCGACGAGGCTCACCTTTTGTTTGACGGGGCGCCAAAGGCGCTGGTGGACAAGATCGAACAGGTTGTGCGCCTGATCCGCTCCAAGGGCGTGGGCGTCTATTTCGTCACGCAGAACCCGCGCGATCTTCCCGAGAATGTGCTGGCCCAGCTGGGGACGCGGGTTCAGCACGCGCTTCGGGCTTACACCCCGACCGAGCGCAAGGGCGTAAAGGCAGCGGCGCAGAGCTTCCGGCCGAACCCCGGGCTGGATACGGAGACAGCGATCACCGAGCTTGCCACGGGCGAGGCGCTTGTTTCCTCGCTCGATGTAAAGGGCGCGCCGACCGTGGTGGAGCGGACGCTGATCCGGCCGCCGGCATCACGACTTGGCCCGGCGACGGATGAGGAGCGGGCGGCGGTGCAGGCATTGAGCCCGATTGTTCGGAAGTACGACACACTGATTGACCGCGAGTCGGCCTACGAAATTCTGACCGGGCGCGAGGCGCACGCGGCCAAGGAGAAAGATGCGCTGAAGCAGGCCGAGGCTGCCGAGGCCGAAGCTGCAAGGGCGCGCAAGGAGGCGGCAAAAGCTGCGGCGGCCAGCAGGAGCCAGGCGACGGCACAGGCGTCGGCGACGCGGGCGACCACTACCCGCAAATCGACACGGCAGACGCCCGTCGAGGCTGCAGGCAGCACTTTAATGCGGACGGCGACGCGCGAGCTGACGAAGTTCGTGTTCCGCGGCATGTTCGGGAACCGGAAGCGCTAGCTGGATGTGCGGAAAGTTCACACAGATGGCCACGTGGGCGGAGGTGGTGACCTTTTCCCGGCCGCTGACGGCCATTCCCGATGAGGAGCCGGTAACAGTGTCGACCCCTATGCGGATCGCGAAGGTGATTCGGCTGGGCGAGGATGGCGGGCGCGAGCTTGCGCCAATGCGCTGGGGGTTCTCGAAGCCCGAGAACCCCGCGTTCAAGCCGGACCACATGCATGTTCGTGCCGAGACGATCGACACCAGAGCGACCTTTGCAGAGTCTTTCGAAGACCGCCGCGGCATCGTTCTCGTCGAAACGTTCAACGAGGGCGAACAGCTTGCCAACGGCAAGACGAAGCAATGGGTGATCCGCCGCAACGACCGCAAACCGATCGCCATCGCCGTCATCTGGGAGGGATGGGTCGGCGATACGGGGTCCGAGCCGACCTTCGTCATGGTAACCGTGCCTCCGAACCCTCTGATCGCCCGCATCACTGACCGCATGCCGGCGATCCTGCGACAGGATGATTGGGGCGTGTGGCTTGGCGAAGATGATGCCTCGCTGAAGGCTGTGAAGGCGCTGCTCAGGACGTTCGACGACCAGGGTAGCTGGGAGATGACGGAGCAGGTCGCAGCCAGATCAGCGAAGAACGCGAAGCCAAAGCCGCAGGGCGAGCTGTTCTGACATCGCAAGCGATCGTCACGATACGGATCATCGCGCGAAAACGTTCAGCAAAAAAATTTGCACAAAGACTCGCGAACGCGATTCTGGAAACTTCGCGTTCAGCTTCTCACGGCAGGTTGCGGCTCATCGGATCGATCGATGACTGCCGCGTGCAGCGTCGCCAACAGAGAAGCAGGAGAGCAGAATGCCTACCTCGAAAAAGACCGTCGGGAAGAAACCGGTTGTGAAAGCCGCCGCCAAACCAGCCGCAAAAGTGATCGCGATGCCGGTGCCGATGCCGTCCGCGCCGATGCCCGTCGCCGTCCTTCCGGTCTCGAACGTGATCCCGATGCCGAAGAAGCCGGCGGCGAAAAAGCCGGTCGCGAAGAAGAAACCCGTTGTGAAGGCTTCCGTGAAGAAGCCGGCCGCCAAGAAAGCCGCCGCGAAGAAGCCGGCGCCGAAGATGAAGATGGCCGCCGCCGCCGTGAAGCCCGCCAAGAAAGTGGCGCGCAGGAAGAAGTAGGAGCTACCCGACGGGTAGACATCCTCCGACAGGATGCGACGGCGCGACCTTTACAGGTCGCGCCGTTTGCGCTTGTGGCGGCGGGCTTATGGCCGGTACATCAGCAGGAACCACAAACCGACGGCAGAAGCAGCGGAGATCGCGGCGCCGGTGAGGAGCCAGGCCCAGCCGGTCGTTTGCCTGACCACGACAGGAGCAGGTGGGGGCGAGGCGGCGCGGTTCAGGGCTTCGTCCAGTTTCGCGAGCGTATCGGGCAGGCGGCGGAGGCGGGCGAAGGCTTCGCGGGCGGCGTCGATGGCCAGCTTGCGAAGGCCTTCGGCGCCGAATTCGCGGCGGCTCCAGCGTTCGACGATCGGCTGGGCGGCCTGCCAGATATTGTGGGCGGGGTCGATTGTGCGGGCGACGCCTTCGACCTGCACCATGGTTTTCTGGAGAAGGATGAGTTCGGGTCGCAGATGCATGCCGAACTGGCGGGTGATGTCGAACAGCTGAAGCAGGACGCGGGCCATGGAGACTTCGGTCGCGTCCTTGCCGAAGATGGGCTCGCCGACGGAGCGGAGCGCCTGGGCGAATTCGT
>Ga0163144_10008869_pt1 | contig 21689 bp, 18 predicted proteins | sample OliLak19BULKMAT1_FD_123175 | JGI IMG/M metagenome (GOLD analysis project Ga0163144, IMG submission 123175) | Freshwater microbial mat bacterial communities from Lake Vanda, McMurdo Dry Valleys, Antarctica - Oligotrophic Lake LV.19.BULKMAT1 | ecosystem: Environmental > Aquatic > Freshwater >... | reverse complement strand
TTTACTACCAGCATCGATGCCTCTGATTAGTGAAAGGCCTATTCGCACCGTGCATCATACGGCGAGCGGGGTTGCTATTGTCGGTGGAGGTCAGCATCCGATGCCTGGAGAAATTTCTCTCGCACACCGTGGCGTTTTATTCTTAGATGAGCTCGCAGAATTTCCTCCACAAGTTTTGGAAGTTCTCAGGCAACCGATGGAGGATAGAAAAATTACGATCAACCGCGCACAGGGGACTGTGACGTTTCCAGCTGACTTTATTTTAGTCGGTGCCATGAACCCGCCGCAGTACAGCTCGGCATCAGCCGAGAAAATGAAGCGCAGGATTTCGGCTCCACTACTTGATCGTATTGATCTTACGATCGACGTGCAACCGGTGGACATTGCCGATTTGCAGCGCAAAAGTGATCCGAAAGCCGAGACAAGTGCTATGATCCGAAAACGTGTCACTGCTGCAAGAAAACGCCAAGCTGAACGCTTCAAAAAAGAAGGATTTTCGACGAATAAAGAAATGTCCGTCCGTGACATCGAAACATTTTGTCCGCTGGACCTTAAAAGTCAGGCGCTTCTCAAGCAGGCCGCTGAAAAATTACAATTCTCGGCGCGCACCTATCACCGCACCATCAAAGTCGCACGCACTATCGCAGACCTCGCGGATAGCGATGACATCGGTATTCATCACATTGCAGAGGCGCTGCAATACAGGCAGCAACTCGGAATTTAGCGTTCGCGATCTTTCTTAGGCTCAACACCCGGAAATTTTCGGCCAACCGGTTTCTTTGGCGGGTTAATAACTGCAGTCATCTGTCGAAACTCGGCATCAAAATCATCACTCTGCACTGCCGCATCTCTATCACCACCATGACGAGCGATCACTATTTCCAGTAAGTCATGACGTATCTGGGTGAGATCGTCACGAACGCGCTGCGACACCGCAGCGTCAGTTGCCGTCATGGCTTCGCGTAAAAGAGCCTCCATTTGCGCAAGAAGAGGCGCAGCATTGGCTGCGTCTTCGGAAGCGTCCGAGACAGCGAAGGGGTTCTCGAGAGAAGGCATAGAAGTATAGAAATTTGGCCTATTAATAAGGATTAGATGATATTTGTCAATTACTGTACGATTGAGAACGATGCACTACGCCGACAGACTTCAGAAACGGATCACAGAGACATCCCCAGTATGCGTGGGACTCGATCCGGTTCTTTCGAAGCTTCCCGAGGGCATCTCGAAAGACGTAAGCGGCGTCAAAGAATTTTGCTTCGGGATCATTGATGCCGTGAAAGACACTGCAGCCACGGTGAAGCCGCAACTCGCATACTTTGAACTTCTTGGCTGGGAAGGAATGAAAGTATTTTTTGAGGTGTGCGAGTACGCACAGACAAAAAATCTCGTCGTCATCGCAGACGGGAAAAGAAATGACATCGGCTCAACGTGCGAAGCGTATGCAGATGCATATCTTGGAAAGAACAGTCCTATCGACGCACTGACCGTCACGCCGTATCTCGGCTCGGACGGAGTGGCGCCGTTCATGGAGCGCTGTGCAAAAAACGACAAAGGCATCTACGTTCTTGTGAAGACAAGCAATGAAAGTTCGGGCGAGATTCAGGACTTACCCGCTGGTGACGAAGTCGTGCACGAACACGTGGCGCAGCTTGTCGAAAGCTGGGCGACGCAACTTCTTGGAGCTAAAGGAAATTTATCCGCAGTCGGCGCAGTCGTCGGTGCGACATATCCAGAAGAATCCAAGTACCTGCGTACACTCATGCCTCACGTTCCGTTTCTGATCCCCGGATATGGCGCACAAGGCGGTACCGCCAAAGACGCAGCACTCGGTTTTTTGCCAGACGGTACGGGTGCGATTGTGAATGCGAGCCGCAGCATTGTGTATGCCTCAAAAGGCAAGGATTGGCAGGATGCAGCCTCAAAAGCTGCGAAAACTATGTCTGACGATCTTTCCAAAGCTATTGCTAAATAATAGAAAAGTAGTATAATATCAATATTACTTCATACTCATACACATATATGAGCCTACACCTTCTTGATAAGGAGCACCGCGAGAAGCTCCTCGTTCTCGCCTCTCTTTGGACCACCTTTGCTGGTGCGTTCCTCCTCGTCATCGTCTCGAATTACTAAAGAGACGAGACAATTCATATCGTTACCAACACACACTCCGTACGGAGTGTGTGTTCTTGCGTGTTGTGATTCACTGAAGATGCGTTCCGTTCACGATGGGCGAAGCACCTTCTACCCAACGGAAAATTCCTGATTCATCCGTCCACTCAATGCTACCAAGAGCTTCTGGTGAGCCAGCAGTCGGCAGTGATGTTTCGACGATGGATCCCTGCGCACCCGTAGGCATGTAGACCGTGGCCTTCAGGTCAAGAACAAGCGGTGTTCCTGCCGTCAGTACGCCCACAGCTTGCTCGAGTGCTGAGCATGTGATCGTCATAGCCTGCTCATTTGTCGTACAAGCGATATTCGCACCAGAAACGCGGTTGACGAGCGTCCAATGATGGATGGTAACTGAACCACTTTTGACGAGACCAAAGATCAGTTGTCGAAGCTTGAGATTTTTTCCTGCAATCGTAGAGCTGTTGAACGAATAGCTACCAATGACGACGCCTGTGCCGGAAAGAAGTGGCGCTGTTGCTGGCGATACTCGCGTTATGTCGAAGATCCTGCCAAATGCCGTCTGGTGCTTCATAAATGGCCCGCTGATGGGTGTGTTGACCGTCTGGTTGGTCGCGTCGCCTTTCATGGTAATAGACATCGTACGAACCTGTAGAAGCTCATCGGAGAAACCGGCATTTTCCACCGTACGCACGACCGCACGAAGGACGACTCGAACGTCTGTATCTTGCGGAAGTGTGAACTGGCTTTCTGGTTGTACCTGAGCCTCAAACGTCTGTTTATAGTCCGGAAGATCAGTATTCAGCCTGCGCGTCAGTTTTGCGATGAACTGACCATTTTCTGTCACAAGTTCCAAATATTCAATCGAGCGCACTTCGCTAAAGAGTTTCACCTGCACAAGTTGAACTTTGGAACTTTCACCCGAACTTCTCAGTACTCCACTTGCGAGTGCATCAGTCACAGATCCTACAACGAGGAAGTGGCTAGCCGGCGGCAATGTGAAGAGTGGGGCAACAGACGATGAGGAGGAGGCTGACGAACTGACAGAGGAGGACGAAGAGGACGATGAAGTGTCCGACGAGCTCGATGAGCTTGCAACGTCATATTTTCCGGATTCAGCCAATCTATATTCAGCGAGTTTCCCTGCATTTTCAGCCATAAAAGCCCCTGCAAGCCTTGCCGCCATACCGCGTGTCATCGGTGTATCGAACGTGATGCGAATGGGAAGATCCACACCTTTCTGAACCGCTGCCTGATAATACGGTTCTGCCCAATCCTCCCCAGCAACATTTGGGATGGGATGGCGATAGAGAAGTATGAGCATCTTGAGGGCTGCGTCGTACGTCACGGTATCGGCAGGATTGAACGTCCACTGATCCTGCGGAATTTTCGGATCGGCATTACCACTCACGATGCCTGCTGCTTTCGCAGTACAGACATACGGAGCAAACCAAGCATCACCCTTCACATCTGGGAAACACCCAAGGCCAGAGGTGTCTGGTTCGTATCCATCTGGACTCGCGAGAATGGCGATTTTGAGGAATTCTGCGCGATTCACGAGTCGGCTTGGACCAAAGTGTCGATCGCCGTATCCCTGCAAAATTCCCTCGCGGGTGAGCAGGTTGATGCCAGCGGCTTCGGAAGAACCAGTACGGACATCGGAGTAAAAATTTGCGGGCTGGATCTCAATGGCGAGAGCCGTAAGAGGTACCAAGAACGAGGTGATGAGAAGAGTGCGTTTGAGCATGGGCGTATCGTGGTCTGTAGAGGTCTCTGGATGCAAGGCTGGAGACGGATAAAGCTCCAGAAACGTGATTGAAGAAAAAGGCGTTTTACGGTATAATGTTGAGAAACATTCAATTTTCACACACTTCTATACAAACAACTGATTCATACGCAGGCAACGTGTCACAAATGCCGCCGCTCATGAGCGGTGACGAATTGTATGACTCGATCATGGGTTCCATTGAACCAGATTTACTGATTTCGAATATGCCGCAGGTAGTTTTGGATATGGAACATGACACGCAGGAAGTAAAGACAGAGCGTATCGAACGCTATAACCGTGCATTCGCGGAATACGACCGAAGACTTGCTCGGCACAAGCAGGATTGGGACACGGCATACAACGACTACAAGCGCGCATCTATGGAAAGCCTCACAGGATTTCTGAACGCCGCTGACAAAGATCGCATGACAGATATCGAACGTCAGCTTGATGATTCCACTCTCTAACATGAAACATTTTCTCTCAATCGACGGCAACGTATCACTACGCGAAGCGCGCATGATGCATATTGGCCTGCAGCCTGGTGCTGAGAATCCGCAGCCAAATGAGCTGCCTCAGGGGCCACAAAGAATCGATATGCGAGCAGACCAGGTGACGGAAGACTTACTCCGTGGCATTACGGATAGGGTCACCGGCGCTCAGGAAAAGACGAATGAAACTGCTACGAGTCATCTAGATACAATCGCTGCAGGTGTTCAGCGTAATTTGGATGCAATCTATTCGAGTCCGAATGTCTCGCAGCAGTTTGTGAAAGAATATCTTGATAGCGTAAACCAGGAACTGCATCCCAAGCGTTTGCATGCCAGCGCAGCAAACAGGCAGGCGCGCATCTCGCCATACAACCCGAGACAGTTTCCTCCGGAACAGATTGCAAAGAAGAACCGCATCAATGAATTACAAGGACAGATCAACCAAGTCGACCGCAATATTCGTGAGCTCATGAACGGCTTTAGGCAAAACGCGGTGCAGTATCGTGGCCAGAAAACTGCTGCCATGAATCGCGGCAACATCGCACCCGAGATCAATCAGATGCTCATGCAGTTCCCGCAAGCCTCTATGCAGGCAAGTGCAGGGCCACTGAACCAGCTCTACGCACTCAAGTTTAGACTTCAGCAGGAACTGGCCGGCGTGAAGTCCGGCGTGATCAAAGTTCCTGTACCAGGACAGGGTGGCGAGCAGGACCCAAGTCTCATCAACAGCCCGCGCTATGGCGCCATGAATGCAGATGGCACACGTTTTGATCTTGCAGGAGCCCCAGGCGGCATTGGCCCCGACGGATTGCCGCTGCCAAATGCACTACCTGACGCAGCAACACAGGCTGCAATTCTCCGCCTCTCAGAACGCTGGAGGGGTACCAATACACAGGAAGAGCGAGATACCGTGGAAGGATTTCTCATGATGGACGGCGTCGATGTGGATAGTAGCGATCTCCAACATGACACCATTGTCATGGTCAGCCCTGAAGAGAAGGGGATGCAGTTCCTCGTCGGACTTATCATGGTGATTAAGTCTCTGCTTGATCGCTTCGCTAAAAAGAAAACTGCTATTGAAGGCTCAGACGTGAGCGAGAAAGACCTGTCCACTATGACGGAGGAGGAGCGCACAACGGAAACAGAGGCAAATACGAAGAAGTTGGACGAGCTCAAAGGAAAGCAGAAAAAGACCGCAGGTGAGATCAAAACACTTGATGCAAAAATGAAGAACACCGCTCAGCCCCTAGAGGGTGAAGCAAAAGAGAAGGCTGAAGCTGATATGAAGGTCATGAAAGACGACATTAAAAAGTTTGACGAGGAAATCGCGAAGCTTCAGAAACGAAACAGCGTGCTGGCTGACCCCACAAAGTTTCAAAAAGATGAGAAGGACATCACGACGCAGGACAAGCTGCAGGATGACCCTGTCGTACGAGACTTCGAACTCACAAAAACTGAGATGAGGCAAAAATTGCGTGCATCGCTGACACAAGCCTTGACCACTGGCAATGTGCAGGAGAATATGGAACGGCTCGGAAAAGCATTGGGCGTAGACTTTCGCAAAATTAATTGGGCTTCGCTAAAAAAGAATAAAAAAGAGCAGTTCATTACTGTCATAGATTCGCTCATCGATACAGTGCGTATTGAGAAAAATGGTGCGAAACAGTATCGACTTACCATAGACCCTGCCAGCGCAACGACAGACATCCGAAATCTGGAACTGTTCCAGGGCTTTGCATTTACCTCTGATGATGTGAAAGACATGGCTGAGCACATGACTGGTGGAGGTTTCCCAATGTCGGTATCAGAAAATAAAATAGTGACCCCATTTATGAGCGCTGCAGAAATCCAAAAAGAGTTCTAGGAAAGAATCTACTTCTTACACCGTCGTACATGTATGAAGACTCCTGCACCCAAAAAACAGAAGCTCCACGTTGCTGGAGCAGTTCTCGATCTATTTTCATGGGGAGCTCGTGAGATTGCATTGCCAATCCCAGACTCTCTCATCGCTTTAATGAAACGGAAAAAGAAACTCAAAAAATAACCTACACCGAGATTGCCGCTCCTGCTTCAAGCTCCACAAGTTCTGCGAGCACATCGATTTGTTCGTCATCAAAGAAGTTTTTGATCTGCTCTTTTGAAAGCCCAAATACTGAGTGACGCGGGACGACAGCATTCCGAGCAACGTCCAAATTATTGATAGCTGTTTCGAGCGGTTCCTGCTGTGTCGTGACGACGTGCTTATAATCTCCAATGCTCGGCGTGATGTGGAGCGTCTTTTTATCGATGACGAAGTAGAACGCGTCTTCAGTCATGAGCTCACAGCCCTCACGAGCACATGCACGAGCGATAGCACTCAGCTCTCTCAGGGCCTCCATTCCGTTTGGCACTCTACCAACGATCTCGCCGCGCGCGATGCGTTCTCCCCACTCCGTATCATCGCCTGTCTTGTTGGTATCAGAAAATACGTACTTCGTTCCGTCGCAGGTCAGGTCCGTACAACACACAGATGTACCGGTTTCGTTCAAACGATACGTATTATGCGCCACTGCAATGCCAGCGTCTCGAAGCATTTCCCATCGCTTGGCTTCGTCATACAACTTACGAATAGCAACTGCATTCTTCGGACGACGAAATGCCATGGTGATATCGCGCCGCCTATCATGAACGATGACGCGAACATTCGCGCGAAAGACATCATTGCGGGCTCCGCTTCCGAGGTATTCACCTCCACGCTCAATGATGTGCTTCAGTGGATCGATCGTCTTCATTGTATTATTTTACAATGATAACATAAATAGTGCAATTATGCACTCTACGATATTTCTGGTGCCCAGGAGAGGACTTGAACCTCCATACCCTTGCGGGTACCAGCTCCTAAGGCTGGCGTGTCTGCCATTTCACCACCTGGGCATATGCCACTCAGTATACGGTACAAATGTCGTCTCTTTACGATGCTTTGTTGTCGTAGAGAAGATCTTTGTATTTTTGCTCAATATCTTCGTTCTTTCGGGCTAGCTCTGCGTCATGCAGACGCATCATACGACGTAGTTCGGATTCTGACTGCGCTTTTTTTCCATAGAAATCATTGTCGATGTCATTTTTACGACGAGTTGCCTCCTGTTCGATGGCCTCTTTTTTTCCGCTCCATTCAATCTCCACTTTTTTACGCTTCACGCGAAACTGCGCCTCAATCATGCCTCGTATCTGCTGAGCTTGCCCAGGCGGACGGCCTGAAGTGGCAAACGCAAGCTGACGCTGCGCTTCATTCTCAACTTGCGCATGACGACTTCTCCTCCAGCCTTCAAGTTGGTATTCACACGTTCGTACATCGGTATCAATCATTGCTTTTCGAGCCAGCGACTCATGTTCCAAGGCTTCTTTGCGAGCTACGTCAGCATGTTCCGCAAGCTCCATCTTGGATCGATGATCATACTCAGCATGCTTTCTCTCTCGCTCTTTCTCGGCAAGAAGCTCTACTTGTCGCTTCTCCATGGCCTGCTTGATGAGCGACGTTTCATGAAGCTCTTTCATGTAACCCTGCTGCACCTTTTTACGATCATCATGAATCTTCTGATGATCAGCAATCAATTGCGCCTGCTTTGATCGACGCTTTTTATCTTCTTGCAGTTCTTGCTCGCGTGTTTTCATGGAACTGCGATACTCCTTCTTCTGCTCCGTTGCTTCGCGACTTTTTTGAGCGGCTTCAGCAGCTGCTTTATGCGCCTTCTTTTCCTCATTTTCACGATCAGTTTTGATTTTTTCCTTGAGTGCTTTTTCACGCTCAGAGCGTTTGCGACCAAGTTCTGCGGCACGCGCAATGTCCGCCTCACGATCACCATTTGCAGCTGGATCAGGAGTGTCTGGATCGGAGCCGAAAAAAGCAGAGTCAGCCATCTCCTTATTATACCAGAAAAATGGCTTGTGGCCTATCTTTAACCACGTTCGTGCAACCAACATGAATCAGGGGAGCTCGCACATATAACCTCTGCCTTCAGGCTTTGAAAGGGGATTATTTTCATCGATGATTTTCAAAGCATCAGGATCACCTGTGTACTCTTGTGGCTGAATATCTGGATAGCGCATAGCGTTCATCACAATGGACAGATTTGTCCTGTACTGAGCTGCGGCAACGTCATCATTGAGAGGGAGGTGAAGTGCAAAGATGCGTTGCACACACAACTCTTGTGTCGCTTGAATGAGAGGAACTCTCTGAGCGCCCAGAAACGATGCAACATCCATAAGTTCTTTCCGATCACTAAAAGCAACGACCGCGCGCTGCAATGGATGAGCTCTTAAGCGCGTCGCAAAATTATAGTGGAGCGGCGAGGGGTCATACGTCACAAGAATATCGTTCTCGATGATATTGCGCCCGCGCTTTCCTGAGGGCACTGAAGGATGGTTTTCATGGTCGAAAAGCTGATATTCAGTCACTGCAAATTTCACACCGAGCGTCTCTGCAGCCTCCTCAAACATGGTGCGCAACTCAGCAATACGTGAGTCCATGCGATCATCCCGTTCGGCAGTACCAGAATCTCCTTGATCCTGCAGGAGACGCGCATGTGCAACATTCGATGGCCGAAGGAGGCCGATCTCAACGTTCTTCCATTCCTGCATAACTGTGTTCTATAGAGCACAGCAATACACGTCAAATAAACAAGGGGCCTCGGCCTTTGCATGGCTAAAGAGAGCCAGTATTAGACCTTTCCAACAATGCTGATCTCAAGCTCCCTCAACTGCTCAGCAGGAACTGGCGACGGTGCTCCGAGCATCAGATCTTTGGCCTTCTGATCCTTTGGGAACGGCGTCACTTCACGGATGTTGGGTTCGCCAGCAAGAATCATGACGACGCGGTCGATGCCGTAGGCAAATCCACCATGCGGAGGTGCGCCGTACGAAAACGCTTCGAGCATATGACCGAAGCGCTTTTTCTGATCGTCAGGAGAAATGCCGAGCATCTCAAAAACTTCGGACTGCAGAACTGGATCATGAATACGAATCGAGCCAGAGCCGAGTTCGTATCCGTCGAGCACTAAGTCGTAACAAATGGAGTGCACCGTGAGTGGCTCCTCTTTGCGACGCTTCCACTCTTCCGTATTCGGACTTGTGAACGGGTGATGACTGAATGTGAGCGAACCATCATCATTTTCCTCAAACATCGGGAACTCCGTAACCCAAAGGAGGGCGTGTGTCGTTGTATCGATCAGATTGAAACGCTTCGCAGCCTCGAGGCGGATACGACCTAGGGATGCGCAAACGATCTTGAATTTGTCAGCACCAAAGAAGAGTGCGTCACCAGTTTTGGCGCCGGTGGCTTTCTGGAGCTGTTCGAGGAATCCTTCTTTGAAGAACTTCAGAAGCGGGGACTGCGGACCCTCTTCTTTAAAGAGGATATACGCGAGTCCTTTAGCCTTCAGTTCGCGTGCGAGTGCCGTCCAGGTATCGATCTCGCTTCGGGAGAGTGCGGCACCTCCTGGGACGCATACCGCACGAACGACACCGTTTTTCAGGGTGAGTGCGTCCTCAAACACCTTGAATCCACAGCCCTTGCTGATGGCTGATACGTCAACGATCGGAAGATCAAACCGAAGATCTGGCTTGTCAGAGCCGTACGTGTCCATGACATGTTGCCACGTAAACGTTTCGACTTTTCCCCACTTGAGCTTCTTTGGGCTGCACTCTTTGAGGATCGATTCGATGGAACCCTGGATGATGGTCTGTACGTCGGCTTGCTCACAGAAACTCATTTCGAAGTCGAGCTGCAAAAACTCCGGCTGACGGTCGCCACGCAAATCTTCATCACGGAAACATCGTGCGATCTGGAAATATCTGTCGAGTCCACCGACCATACACAGCTGCTTGAGCTGCTGCGGGGACTGCGGCAAAACGAAGAAATTTCCAGGATAGACGCGAGAGGGGACGACGTACTCACGAGCACCCTCTGGTGTTCCTTTGATGAGACATGGCGTATCAATCTCCAGACATCCCTGCGCCGTAAAATAGCTACGGATGAGCTGAAAGACTTTCGAACGTAGTGCGAGGTTCTTCTGCATCTTCGCGCTCCGAAGGTCTAGGTAACGGTATTGCAGACGTAGTTCTTCATTCACGGCGACCGTGTTATCAATTTCAAACGGCGGCGTTTTGGCACGGCTCAAAATTTCTAGTTTCTCAACACTGATCTCTATCTCGCCTGTCGCCATCTTCGGGTTCTCCGTACCGGCAAGACGCTTCGTTACTTTTCCTGTGATCTGAATTACCCACTCTGGACGAATAGTTTCAGCAATTGCAAAAATTTCTTTGGCAGTCTCGGGGTGGAATACAACCTGTGTCAGGCCGTAGCGATCACGAACATCAAGAAAGATAAGCCCGCCGTGGTCACGACGCGTATTGACCCAGCCACAGAGTGTCACGGACGTGTCCGCGTTCTTGGCCGTGAGTTCGCCGCAGGTGTGGGTACGTAGCATTGGGGGCAGTATAAGCGATTAGTGGCGAGTGGCTAGTGATAAGACTTCATCCAAAATTATCCACTGACCACTGACTTCTAGCCACTTATTTAAAGAACCGTCCAAGCTCCTTCTTGAACTCTTCCACGTCTTTAAATTCTCGGTGAACCGATGCAAAGCGGATGTAGGCCACTTTATCAAGCTTCGAGAGAGCCAGCATGACGTCTTTGCCGATTGTGGCGCTCTCCACCTCTTCTTTATTCTTGCCCCACTTCTCCTCCAAATCCGAGAGCATCTTGTCGATGTCCTTCTGGGTCACTGGCCGCTTCGTGCAGGCGATCCAGATGCCACGCTCGAGTTTGCTGCGACTGTACGGCTCGCGCGTGCCGTCTCGCTTGATGACGATGAGAGACGCGAGCTCTTGACGCTCAAACGTTGTGTAGCGGTGTTCACACTTTGCGCATTCACGCCTACGACGAATCGCACGGCCCTCTTCAGTCAGACGAGAGTCGATGACGGCCGTATCCTCATATTTACAACGGGGGCAGCGCATGGGCCAATACTACATGGAGTGGATGATTAGGTGAATTGGCGCTATCCAAAGCGCCAAACCATGATTGTATGTACTTTTTTATACTTTTCATTACCATCGTGAACTATGTCGCTTGACGGAGAAAAACTGCGTCGCAATCGGCTCGAACTGATGGGTTTCCCGGGATATGGAAAAAATCCTGCATACCCACAAGACGTGCAACGACGTCAGCAGGATATGCCACCACCAATAAACGACTTCGGGATAGATTTGGAGGGCCCTGATTTCCGCAGGCAATACGGCTCAGCGCTAGGAGCTTCACGACAGAATGACCACAGCGAAAAATTACACGAACAATCTCGTACAATCTACGCACTGATTGCGGCGAGTGCGATAGCGATCGGAAGCTTGCTTGGAAACTATGTCTTATCAGAGAGGCTTTCCGACGCTCAGCAAACAGAGGATAATCTTCAGCATGGGTTACAAAAAGCGTTCGATGACAATGGCGCGCTCTATGAGGACTATCTGCAAGAGCGAACAGTCCGCAGAAGTGCGGAGATGAGGGAGAGATTGCAGGAGGCAGATATCATGCGGCTCCGTACCGAACTGGACCGCGTTCAAGACGTTTACCGTGAACGCATCCTACGGTCGCAATATCCCCTGCCTCAAAACCGTGACAGCATTTCCGGAAATACGAATAACAGTGGAGGGATCGGCGATGGGGAGCGGGCCAGCGTCAATGAGTAGTTCGGGGAGGAGGAGTGCTCCGGCCCATTGTGATTCGATGTCAGAAATAGAATATGGATTTGGCTTACCATGAAGATTTGCTGATGTCGTTGCAATTGGCTTATCAAAGGCCTCGGCAAGCTTCATGGCAAACGGATACGACGAGATTCGCACACCTATCAGTCCGTCGGTTCCTCCGCCCTGCGATGTCAGCCAAATGGGTGGTGCATTTTTCTTTTTTGAGAGAACAATGGTGAGCGGCCCCGGAAGATATTTCTGAAAAAGCTCTTCAGCTTTCGGTGAAATTTCCACGTACTCACGTGCGGCTTCGACAGATGCAAAGAGAGCGCTAACGGTTTGGTAGCCAGGACGCTGCTTCACATCAAACAAATCCTTTACCGCATCTTCATTCGTGAGGTCGCACGCAATGCCATAGCAGGTCTCTGTCGCATGAATAACCGTACCGCCAGCGCTCAAGACTTCTAAGGCTTCCAGAAGTGCCGCTGGGGATTCTGGCACGATGTTCACACAATATGGGCGTACTTCTTGATCGCTTCATCTATGCGCTTTTCAAGGATAGGTGACATGGTGACTGCAAGTCCTACTGGCACAATTTCCGTGCCAATCTTGAGCTGAACTTTCTCGCTCCCTGGAAATGTTTCAAAAATTTTCTTCACGTCTAACAGCAGTTCCCTCGGGGCGCGAGCGGGAAGTTCGACTGTGTGGATAGAAATAGCGGGAGCAGACTTTGGCACCCCCTGAACATCAAGCGTATATCCGTTGAGTCCAAGTTTTTCGAGTGGCTCCTGCACTGGCATATCTTTTTGTAGCCACTGCGCAAGTGGCCCAAGAGCGACATCCTCTACCGGTATTTCAGCTGGTGGGGCATGGATAGGAATAGTAACTGCAGCGACAACTTCTCCTTCGTCACTCACTGCTTCCACAACGTCTTCGACAACGTCACGACGTTGCGTACCGCGCCAGTTTTTCGCCTCCTCTTCACTAAACATGCCAGCAGCCTTCGCATTCGCGACCATGGTCTCCAGTGATGCGCGTTTCATAGCTTCCATTTTGAGCTGCGGTTGGCCCATACGCATGTCCAGAGTTCCTGCCATCACAAGGATAGAGTCAGCTTTTTCGAGCATGTCCTTGTACTGGCCGTATGTGCGAGGAAACAGCATCACCTCTATTTTGCCCGTAGGGTCTTCAACGGTGACAATAGCCATGATCTCACCCTTTTTCGTGTGCAAAACTTTCGTAGCCTCTACGATGCCCGCAACGGTCACTTTACGACCAACGTCATCACCATTCAGAGTCTCAATGAGTCGTGCTTTCTTTCCGATATATTTACGCAAGCCCGCAAGTGGGTGACTGGAGACATAGAGTCCGATCGTTTCTTTTTCCCAGAGAAGCTTCTGGTAACCACTGGCTGGTTCTTGCGGATCAAATTCGATCGTCGCGCCATCGGAACCACGACCAAGTGACTCAAACATGTCCGTTTGCGATGCACCGACATCGCCTGCTGACTTACTGAATTCGGCGACTTTATCGTATTGAGCGACGAGAACACCGCGTTCTCCAAAGCAGTCGAGTGCTCCAGATTTTGCGAGTGATTCTAGGAGTTTTTTATTCAGAAGTTTGCTCGGAACCCTTCCAGCAAAATCCTCAATGGAGGCAAATTTACCCTCTTTTTCACGTAGTTCGATGATCTGACGAATGGAACTTTCTCCCACACCTTTCACGCCGAGTAAGCCGAAGCGAATGTTGCCTTCGGGCAGAGCTGTGAAATGCGCGAGTGATTCATTGAGGTCGGGAGGAAGAACTTTCAGTCCCATGGCACGTGCTTCTTCGATCTCAATAGAAATGCGGTCTGTATCGCCGTCTTCACTCGAAAGGAGTGCGGCCATGAACTCAGTCGGATAACGTGCTTTAAGATACGCAGTTTCGTACGCAATACGCGCGTAACACGCTCCGTGCGATTTGTTAAAACCGTAACCGGCAAACGGCGTGATGACGTCATCAAAAATATTCACCGCAAGTTTCTGCGTGTAGCCACGCGATACCGCGCCTTTGATAAATTTATCGCGCTGCGCATCCAGCTCTTTTTTGATTTTTTTACCGATAGCGCGCCTGAGCAAGTCGGCTTCTCCAAGCGAAAAACCAGCAAAGACCTTCGCCATTTCAAGAATCTGTTCTTGGTAAATACCCACACCATACGTCGGCTTCAAGATCGGCTCCATGTCCTTGTGGACGTACGTCACTTCTTTGTCGCCATGCTTGCATTTGATGTAATCCGGAATTTTATCCATCGGACCCGGACGGTACAAAGACACCATGGCCGTGATGTCATCTAGTTGTGTGGGCTTGAGCTGCTTCAAGTATCGACGCATGCCGGCCGATTCCAGCTGAAAAACACCTGTGGTTTCTCCTCGCGAGAGAAGTTCGAAGGTTTGTTTGTCATCAGTCGGGATAGAGGCAATATCGATCTTCACATTATGAATGCGTTCAATGATGAGGAGTGCGGTCTGGATAATCGTGAGGTTCTTGAGACCGAGGAAGTCCATTTTGAGAAGCCCCAGCGCTTCGAGTGGCTTGGCGTGAAACTGCGTGATGATAGTGTTCTCATCCTTGGGAGCCCTTTGGAGTGCCGTGTATTTCACGGCGGGCTCGGGCGTGATGACGACACCGCACGCATGCACCGAGACGTGACGTGCTTTCCCTTCAAGCTTCAGCGCGATCTCAATAATCTTTTTGTACGTGTCGTTCGATTCGATAGCTCCTTGCAGCTCGTCCGTCGCGAGCGCTTCTTCGAGTGTTGTGCCTGGACGATCAGAAATCGCTTTCGCGAGCGCATTCATTTCGGCAAATGACACACCAAAGGCGCGGCCAACGTCTTTCACGGCGGCTCTGGCTGCAAGTGTTCCGAACGTACAAATTTGAATGACCCGATCGGCACCGTATTTTTCGCGCACGTACTCCAACACTTCGTCACGCCGCGTGTCAGCGAAGTCGATATCAATATCTGGCATGGAGATACGCTCAGGATTGAGGAATCGCTCGAAGAGCAGGCCTTGGGCAATAGGATCAAGTGTTGTGATATCGAGGACGTAACTCACGATAGAGCCAGCGGCAGAGCCACGACCCGGACCCACGGTAATGCCGCGACGTTTTGCCTCCTGCACAAAGTCTGAAACGATGAGAAAGTAGCCAGAAAAACCCATGTTCTTGATGACTTCAAGTTCGTAATTGAGGCGATCTCGGACAACTTTTTCTTTTTCTGGATCTGTCTTCATCTGCTCGCTGTAGCGCTTGAGAAGGCCTGCTTCGCATTGCTGCCTGAGGAGTGACTCTTCTGTATCCGCACCTTTTACGGGAAACTTCGGGATTCGGTACTGACCGAAGGGGATTGTGACGTTGCAGCGATCAGCAATAATCGATGCGTTATCAAAAGCTTCTGGCATGTGTGCAAATGCTTCGCGCATTTCCTCGTCCGGACGCATAGAGAAATCCGAATCACGCATACTGAATCTGCCAGCATCACCAACGTTGGCATTTTTCTGAATACACAGAAGCACATCGTGGGCTTCCGCATCTTCTGTACGGCAGTAGTGGCTGTTGCACGTTGCGACCACCGGAACGTTCAGCTCTTTTCCAAATCTGATGAGCTGCTGATTCACTTCACGCTGCCCCGGAACGCTCGGAAGATCCATGAGCTCGAAATACAAATTTTCTGGACCGAAATATGAACGATATTGCTCAGTGAGAAGTTTCACACGTTCAAAGTCTTCCGCGAGTGCAGCCTGCGGGATACTGCCTCCAATAGGCCCCGTGAGCGCAATAAGGCCCTTTCCGTACTGTTTCAAAAGTTCTGCATCAACGCGCGGCTTGTAGTACATACCTTCCATCGCAGCCTTTGTGGCAAGCGCTAAAAGGTTTTGGTAGCCCTCCTCATTCTCGGCGAGAAGAACTAGTGGATACCGACGCGTGTCGGATGATGACTCTTTATCGTGACGAGTGCGCGCTGCAACATATGTCTCAAGACCGAGAATTGGTTTGATACCGGCATCTTTGGCTGCCTTATAAAATTCGATGAGTCCATACGTGTAACCTTTGTCTGCCATACCCACCGCCGTGTGTCCGAGTTCCTTGGCACGATCAACAATCTCCTCAGGGCTTGGCAGGCCCTCCAAAAGCGAGAAGGTGCTGTGGCAGTGAAGATGGACGAAACGCTCGGCGCTCATGCGCTCACGGTAACATTGCCGACGCTTCCCGCCAACGCACTCTGTTGGTCTTTTTAACTGTTTCGCGCGCTTAGGAAGAACTCGACGAGGAAAGAGATTCCTCGATGCATGCGGGAATCATCACCGGTTCCATGTCATCATATTTGTCCATGTCCTCCGAGAAGTCGGCCGAGCAGTAGTCTTTCCAAAATTCTTCATTATCCGCTTCTATTTCCGGATAACAAAAACACTTCTTGTACGCATCTTCTTCAATATATTTCCCGGAGACATACGGGTGGCAATAGGGGTTGAATGTACGCCTAGCAACCGCATCAAGTGTGCGTTGACAATGACCATCGACGCATGAACGTGCGAGGAAAAAGGTAAGTTGGGGAATGTATTTTTTCGGCAAGTCTTCTTCTACGACCTGAATGAGTGACTGGATCGCTGATTCTAGTGGTACTGACGCATCCTGCATGCGCTGCAGTGCATCGGTATTGCCAGCTTCAAATATTCCCATCTCGCGTTCAATGTTCGATGAAATTTGCCTGAGTCGTGTCGGCGTATCTGCGCCACGTGTGATGGCATTCAGAAAGGAGTCGAATACTTCGCCAACGAGGTAGATGGGGAGTGGCCTATTCCCACCAACGGTACCGCGGAGATCAATATATGAACGCACCAGAATGCCGGCATTCGGCACGCTGAGAAAATAATCGACAACTGGTAGATGAAGCATTCCGGTTGGCAGCGTCTCCTCTGCCTTTGGATCGTAGGTAGGGTTGCCGGAACTGTCTTCACGAAGATTGTACGCCTCAAAATAGTCAGGATATGCGCTAAGAAGCGCATCGATTTCAGCCGGAGTATCTGACGCAAAATCCGGCTGTATCGGCTTCAGACAGCCCTCCTGTTCAGCGTGGGGTGGGGCGGTCTGTGCACGAGGCAAAGCTTCTGGAGGAATAGTGCCCGTCAGAATTCCAATGACGTTATTAAGGTTAAAAAGTGCATTGCTTACGGTGTTGTAGAGTGAGACCGAAAGATCACGTGTGCGAACCATGAAATTTCGGAGTGTCTGAGCCTCCTCCTCATCTGGAGTGGGGATAGTCGCGAGTACTTCTTCATCACAACCGAAGCTACGAATATCATCTGGCCCAATCAGTGCGCTACTACCAACGGGTGTAGGGATAAAACCTATGGAGTGCACGCCGTAATCCGTCGTATAGGGGCAAAGGGGTGCTGTGGAGCCAGTATCCGTAACGGGGTCACCGGCTCCCGCATTCCACAAATCTATGTCATGAAAGGGGTGTCGAAAACGTAGGCGATCATCACTAAATGATGGGTTTGTACCGCCCTGTAAAAACGAAGCATATGCTCCGATAAGAAAGCGATACGTCTCGCGAAGCGCTTTTGTCGAATTGATTTTGCAATTATCCGCGGCATCCACCATCGCTTCCTGTACTTGACGAATCTTCTTCTCTAGAAGACCTTTGTCACTCTGATAACAGACTGTTCGTTCGCGCAACGACTCCGCCTCCTGTTCACGATACAAGGCGGGGGTGGCAAGCTGACGAATGACTGCCTGCATATTTTGAATCTCGGATAATTTTGTATCGTCATTACACGCGGATGAAGGTAGGCCGTCGGCAAGGCTCAGGCCATCATCCACACGATCAAGCACTTGCTGTACCCACGGTGACAACGCAGGTTGTGACGCTTGGGCCTGAGCTGAAAGCGGGAAAAGCACAAAGCCGACGATGAGAAGAAAACTCCTCACGATGAGGGTTCTGAGGAACGGAACATGCCTGTCCAAGGACAAGCGCTTTGCGTCAGAGGAGCGCGCTCCAGCTGTAAGAAGAGATCTGCAATGTGCTGAATAAAATGTGCGAGCCTTGCAAACATTTTTCGCTCAAGTTCAATAGACTGATCGAGTGCGACACGCTGGCCGATGGAAGCGGCGATCGCATTAAACTCTGCACCGCGTTCTTGCAGTCGGATATGAAGATCACTGGTGACGTTGCTGTTCATGAGCGGATTATCGATACCAAATGATGCATTTTCATTGTCGTTGTATCCGCAAAGACCGAAGAGTGGCTGCGGGGCATCGCCATTTTTTGCGCAGTATTGTCTTTCAAAATCTCGCACAAGGAATTGCCCCAGATACTCAGGCAGCGGATATGGCGAGTCTTCGGCAATCTCGGTGTAGAGACCGAGTTGTGGGTCTGGACGAATGCAGGCGAGGTACGGAGACGTCGCCTCGTTGATCGCAACGGGGTTTCTGTTTGGTACAAGCGTATGACCGCTCATCGACTGCTGCAAGCACAGTGCGATATAACACGCATTCGACGTGATGTCGTCTTGGTACATAATTTTACGCTCTGGAGAACATATCTTGGCGTAGTCGGCCTTCGTGAGCGCTGGGTTCAAGTGTCCTGGGTCCGCAGGATCTTCAAGTGGTAAGCCAGTGTCCATGAATAAATTTTCAAAGCCCGGACAGATGAGGGGCCCGCTCTCCGTGGTCGTCACTTCCTCTGAGCATTTCACAAGTGTGATACTGGAACCATCGCCAGTGTTATCACAGTTCTCCACGGTCTTTGGCATGGGACGACACAAGTATCCCTCGCGCCCGAGCATGCGACTACAGAGAGGGGAGGCAATACCAAGTGCGCTTGGTGGCGAAGAGCCTTCGTACCCAAACGGATACGCCAAGTTATCACCGTCGTCCACCATTTCCGGATACTCATCTGCAACTTTTATCTCCATACGGAAGACGTGTGAAGGATAGATCCACATGAGCCCAAGATCATCTCTACGAGCCCAAAACGCAATGTTCTTCGCTGTCAGCGAAGGGGTCGAAAAGACGCCCACTGCCTCAGGGTCGCCAGTAATGCCGAGTTTTTCTGCCAGATCCCGAAGATCATCATGAATGAGTGTTTGGACATCATCAAACCTCGGATCAGCCTCTCGTTCATCGCGGAAATATCCATGATGAAACCTCAGCACGGCCTCATCCAAGTCTTGCAAACTAAGACCCGCAAGATCGTTATTCAGATCATCAAATTTTTCATCAAGAGGTGTGCGGACACCATCGATGCCTCCATCCCACGGAATAACGGACGCACCAGTGCCTGACCAGACGCGACGTACGAGAAGTGTATAGAGCGCCATATCGAGAGGCCGATGAGGCTCATCGGCAATGCTCAGCTCTGCGCTATTGGCCAGCGTGATGAGATCTGTGCCGAGATGCTCGATTTCTTGCTCAGCGTTGAGTAGTGCGAGAATATCATTCTGAAGGCCGATGCAGGAGCCTGGAACGAGCGTGCCTCCTACCGCAAAATCATATGCATCACCCGACATGTCGTTTTTGTTTTGGCACAGGCCATCATCAGAATCGAGAAACAGCATGCCGGCAATCGCAAGATCGATGTCATCAGCAGTGATGCTGATACCTCTATCACTCCATGACTCCATTTCTTTGATGATGAAATCTGCAATTCGCTGCGATGGCTTGGAATTGGAATAATTGCTTCGGAGTTCATCGTAAAAGAGGTCAAACATCGAATCGCCACTGTACGGAAGGGCGGCATATGCAAGGGCTGGGCTGAGCGACCCAATCATCACGCCGATCGTGAGTAATGATTTTCTGATCATTGTTTTTTGTCGTGAATGGACGTCACTGCATCCCAAATTTTCGGCATGCAACTGACCGCATCGGCAAGTAAGCTCATTTCATTTTTTAGGTCGAGTGAAGCGCGCTGGTAACACACAAATTGGCGCGCGACCGCATAGTTCACCTCAAATGAACGCATGGTACTTAGCATGCGCTCCATCGCCACGCGTGAAATTTCACGTTCATCGAGTGCATTCTGGTGTAGAGCTGGCACACGTCTAGCGAGATCGGACATGTAGAGAAGTACAGGGCATTGCTCATTGCATGCAGGATTGGTGGTGAGAGGTGTTTCGCATATCCCTACGTCAGCTTGCTCTCGGCAGCCCTGTGAATCTCCCGCTGTGACACAGCAAAACTGCGCAGGTTTTTCGATATCGTTATTGAGTGCAACTTCAGCGAGATTACGATCTTGTAATTCGGAAAGTTTACATTCGTATCCACGCTGGAACTCGGCCACAATCGACGCGAACGATGCAAATGTCACCGGTCTCTGCACCGGGACTGTAACAGCACCAAAGAGAAATGATGTATCAACTCGATAGTGCCAACCCGGAATGTCTGCAGCGAGCGCACGAAGCTCTGCAATTGGCGGCTCTCCTGCGGCTCCTAGCCCGCATTTCCATAGCGATGGGGTTTTAAGAATTTTCTCTCGCTCTGACACGACCGCGGTCATCCCTTGCCTATAAATATTGCGCAGTTCGTCAATATTCTGCACATCTTCGAATCTTGTGTCTTTGGAATCGCATGCGCGAAGACTCTGCTCTGAGCTACTCGAATTTCCTAGGCCTCCGCTGCTACCGGTACCAAGAATGTTGCCACGTACAAAACGTGATGATCCGGCGGCGGCAAACATGACGATGATTGTCAGCACAAGAATCCTATGTCGAACGACCATTCTTCGTCCGTCATGCCAGCCAGTGATGATGAAATCGCGAATTGTCATGGCGTAAGGCTATCGGTATCGGGGTTATCACATTGTCCGATGAAGCAAGGAATTTGATGTAATTTCCCCAACATATTCACCATATTTGAAATGGCTTTGATCGTTTCCGTCGGAAAGCCTTCCAGCATCCAATCAACCATCCCGGCAAGCTGCAAAAGTGAGCGGTAGCCAGAGTCGTACGCTACGGCAAGCCGCAAAACCGCTCGTTCTCCGGCAAGCGTTTCTGTCGCGAGTTGCTGACAACGTTGCAAAGTACTAGTTACTGCAGCCTGCTGCCGGCCACTGTCACCCACTGCCGCACCCTCGCCTGCAAAATAACATTCTGAGTATCTCTCCACTGTTCTCTCCTTGCATCCAAGAAGCTTCAGGTCGATATCTCCTCCGTCGACATCAAACGACTTAGCCGCGATCTCACACACCGCAAGCGTACGACAACGATAGACACGATAACTTTCCATGATGGGTTCAATAAATTCGGATGTCAGTCGCCCCTTTGTCTCAAATATTCCCTGACGCACTTCATCAACCTCGCCGCCAGTGAGGGCAATAATCACTCCGTCGGAGTCTCTACGACTACCAAAAAGTCGTGACCTCCACTCGTCATGGATTTTCACCATGTCTACTGCAATCCGTTCGTAACACGTATTTTCATCAGAATCCTGCGCGTAGGCCGGAACGGACGAGCAGAGTAGTGCTGCGCTACTGATAATTGCCGACAGGCGGATGATGTACTGCTTCATGGGGCCGGGCGGGAAACTTCTAGCTTTGTAGTGAT
>Ga0163144_10008867_pt1 | contig 21691 bp, 22 predicted proteins | sample OliLak19BULKMAT1_FD_123175 | JGI IMG/M metagenome (GOLD analysis project Ga0163144, IMG submission 123175) | Freshwater microbial mat bacterial communities from Lake Vanda, McMurdo Dry Valleys, Antarctica - Oligotrophic Lake LV.19.BULKMAT1 | ecosystem: Environmental > Aquatic > Freshwater >... | reverse complement strand
TTATATTCTTAAGCATCTTAATTTAATTTTTTGAAGGAATTTTTTTAAGGAATTCTTTTGTCAAAAAATTACGAAAAAAATTATATGGGAAAAATTGTAAAAAATATTATTTTAGTTTTAATTGGCTTTTTATTTATTACTGGAATTTTTGCTGCATTGTCCAATGACAGTAAAATAAAAGAAGTAAAGATAAACGAAATTGTCAGCCTAGTAGACCAGGAAAAAATAGAAACTTTGAGCATAGGCACAGACGATACCGTGGTCGCTAAATTAAAAAACAGCGACACACTTCAGCAGTCACGCATTGGTAAGAACGATAGCATTATTACTGTGCTCAAGGACTATGGCGTTTCCAATGATAAAATTCTCAAAGTTGGCATAGAGTACAAAACCGGAAGCTTTGCTGCAAATTTAGCAAGCTCTATTTTACCATTTCTTATCCCCTTCATTTTCATTTCACTGGTGATTTATTTTTTCATGCGCCAGGTACAGGGAACCAACAATCGCGCAATGTCTTTCGGACAAAGCGGTGCTAAGCTTTCCGACGAACGAAAAAACCAAGTAAAGTTTACCGACGTCGCCGGAGCTAAAGAAGCCAAAGAAGAGTTAAGTGAAATAGTGGAATTCCTTCGCTTCCCGCAAAAGTTTTTATCTTTAGGGGCAAAAATCCCCAAAGGAGTTTTACTTCTGGGTTCTCCTGGTGTAGGTAAAACATTGTTGTCCCGCGCAGTAGCGGGTGAGGCTAACGTCCCATTCTTCCACATTTCCGGTTCAGAATTTGTGGAAATGTTTGTTGGTGTAGGAGCCTCCCGCGTGCGTGATTTGTTTAAAAAAGCCAAACGTAGCGCCCCTTGTATTGTATTTATAGATGAAATAGACGCCGTAGGGCGCCAGCGTGGTGCCGGCCTTGGCGGCGGACACGATGAACGCGAACAAACCTTAAACCAGATTTTGGTGGAAATGGACGGTTTTGAAACTGACACAAATATAATAGTCATGGCTGCAACTAACCGCCCGGACGTACTAGATCCTGCACTTCTTCGCCCAGGACGCTTTGACCGTCAGGTTATTTTGGATTTGCCGGACATTAAAGACCGCGAAGCAATTTTAAAGGTACATTCCAAAAACAAGCCTTTAGCTAAAGACGTGGATTTGCGAAAAATTGCAGAACGAACTCCTGGCTTTTCCGGAGCAGATTTGGCAAACCTTATTAACGAAGCTGCAATTTTTACCGCCCGGTTGGAAAAAAAGGAAATTGGCAACCATGAACTTCGCGAGTCTATTGAGAAAGTCTTACTTGGGCCCCAACGCAAGAGCCACATTTTGTCCCCCAAGGAAAAAGAAGTCACTGCCTACCACGAAGGCGGACACGCGCTGGTCGGTTCAGTATTGGAATTTTCCGACCCTGTCCATAAAGTTTCCGTTATTTCTCGTGGTCGTGCTGCCGGTTACACAATGAAGCTTCCTGTAGAAGACAAGCATTTACATTCCAAACAAAGCTTTTTAGATGAAATTGCCGCTCTTCTTGCCGGTAACGCTGCCGAGCGTCTTATTTTCAAAGAAATTACCACCGGCGCTTCTAACGATCTTAAGGTTGCAACAAACATGGCAAGAAAATTGGTCATGAGTTATGGTATGAGCGATGAACTTGGTCCTATCTCTTTCGGTGAGCATCATGATATGGTATTTTTGGGCCGTGAAATTTCTGAACAGCGCAACTACAGCGAGGAAGTTGCAAGAAAAATTGACGAAGAGGTCAGTAAAATAATGCGACAAGGTTATGAACGCGCTACGGAAGCCCTGACTAAATATAGAAGCTATCTAGATATCATTGCTCAGCGCTTGGTTAAAGACGAAACTCTGGAACAGGAGCAGTTCCATGAAATCGTAAAAGATATAATACCAGCCGGGAAAAAGAAATCTCCCGAATTTGAAGCATTGCCGATTGAAGTTACAGTCTAAAAAACAATGACATCAATTTTTTACAATGATTTCCTATACCGACATTTTGAAGCAGTCCTATGTGCATACTCGGCGAAATCCTTGGTTATGGTTATTTGGAATGTTTATAGTGGGCGTGTTTAACCTAAACTTTTTTAGTTTTCAAGAAGTTTCGTTAGTTGGTCAACTACGATTAAGCCTGCCCATACTTGTGCATTATTTTGCTGGCAATTCCTTACGTTTAGCCTTATTTGTCTTTATTGTATTATTGGTGTCTCTCATAGGCGTGCTGGTAACCAATTGGTCACGCATAATGCTTGTCTTGGGTGCTAGGTCGCTCTTGGAAAATAATTATTTTAGTTTTCAAGACCAGTTTAAACGAAGTAAAAAATATATTTGGCCTGTTATATGGGTAAGTGTAATTACTTCCCTATTCATGATGGCCGTTATTGGAACACTTCTGGCTCCGTTGTGGTTTAGAGATGGCCTTGTTCAGTATATAGTATGGATTTTAGGGTCCGCTTTGTTTTTGCCACTGGCCTTCACTATTTACTCCATAAACATTTTTACTACTTTTTATATTGTAGTAATGAATATGCCTGTAAGTAAGGCCTTAAATGCCGGAACTGATTTTTTTGTATCCACCTGGACAGATTTTTTGGGTTTAAGCGTAGTTTTGGTACTTATTTATATTACCGGTTTCGGAGCTGTTGTTGGTGGGTTTGGCTTGCTAAAGCTGTTGGCTGCTATTCCAATTGTAAACACTTTGGAAATTGGCGTTTTGCATTTTTCCTTGGTTTTTATTATAATTAAGTGCATAGTTGCATTAGTCGTATGGATTGCGCTTGGTGCTCTCAATGCGTTTTTTAATACGGCGCTCCTTTTGTTCTTCTTAAAAAGAATAACTCCGGTTAAAACCGAAGAAAAAAAAGAAGATGCCGTCCCCATATCGCCTTCCCCCGCAGCTGTGAATTAAGGGAATATTTTCTACTAAATACTAAAATGACGAAATACGAAAGACCCGCAGTTTAGTATTTGGCTCCTTTCGTAATTAGTACAAAACATAGTATGGGCGGTTAGCTCAGTTGGTAGAGCGTCACATTGACGTTGTGAATGTCAGAGGTTCGACTCCTCTACCGCCCACCATGAACCATTCGCAGTGAAAGTTTATTCAGGCTCATGGCGCAGCACCCAATCCAAAGTTCACGCTAGTGAATAACTGGTACAGATTGGCGAAGTTCGCTCAGGTTGCGCCCTATGCCTTTATGGTTTAGGGTTCATGGCGCAACCGCCAGCCAAAATATCGTAGAAAACAACTTTTAAAACCACAATTCCACTTTAACATTAAATTCTAAATTTTAAGCGGCAAATAGCAAATAAGTATTTGTTATTTGTCGTAAAGATATGCCGTAGGCATAAAATTTGGGATTCAAGCATCCAATGCCTTCATTTGATAAACAAGAGTTAGAAAAAATACTTCATATAAAATTTAACAACCCTGATATTTATCTATCGGCGTTTACCCACCGGTCCTACCTGAACGAGAACCGGGTTTTTAAGTTACCTCATAACGAACGACTGGAATTTTTGGGTGACGCGGTTTTGGAACTTATTTCCACAGAGTACTTGTACACCAACTATCCTCATCCGGAAGGAGAACTAACCAATTTCCGCAGCGCCTTAGTTAACTATAAAATACTTTCCGAAATCGCCCGCCGCTTGGGTTTTGAGAAATTTCTGCTTATGTCCAAGGGAGAAGCTAAAGACATCGGCCGCGCGCGTCAGGTTATATTAGCCAACTGCATAGAAGCGGTTATTGGCGCTATTTATTTGGACGGTGGTTATAATGTTGCAAAGGAATTTATTGAACGTGAAATCTTGTTAGAGTTGCCTAGTATAATTGCCGGAGAAACTTATGTTGACCCCAAAAGCAAACTTCAGGAATTGGTGCAGGAAAAGCGTGGCATAACACCCACTTATAATGTTATCTCCGAAAGCGGACCTGACCATAATAAAATATTTGTAGTCGGAGCCTTTATAGGTACCGTAGAAGTCGGCCGCGGAACAGGTCCATCTAAGCAAGAAGCGGAGCTTTCCGCAGCAGAGGATGCACTTAAGAAAAAACAATTCTAAAAAGCTCTACTAAATACTAAAATAACGAAATACGAAAAAACTGCAGTTTTAGTATCTGGTTTCTTTCGTATTTAGTAGAGACATGAGAAATAAAAATCAATCTAAATGTATTTAAAAAGATTAGAAATTCACGGTTTTAAATCATTCGCCAATAAGACGACCTTGGAATTCACCCAGGGTATTATTGCGGTTGTGGGTCCCAATGGAAGTGGTAAAAGCAATGTTGCGGACAGCTTACGCTGGGTACTCGGTGAACAAAGCCCTAAAATAATCCGCGGTAAAAAAAGTGAAGACGTTATTTTTGCAGGTTCGGATAAAAAAACTCGCTTAGGTTTTGCCGAGGTTGTGGCAACATTTGATAACCGTGACCGCCGTATTCCGATAGACAGTGCGGAGGTTAGCATTGGAAGGCGTATTGACCGAAGCGGGGAAAGTGAATATTTGCTTAACGGCAACCGCGTCAGGCTTTTGGATATTATAGACGTGGTACTAAGAAGCAATATTGGTACTTCTCGCTATACGGTTATTGGCCAGGGGACCATAGACAACATGGTGCTGTCGGGTCCTGGTGAAGTAAAAAATTTATTAGACGAAGCCAGTGGAGTAAAAACCTACTATATTAAACGCGATAAAACACTCCGCCGGCTTGAACAAACCGCCAACAATTTAATGCGTGCCGAAGACCTAATGGCAGAAATTGAACCCCGATTAAAGAGTTTGCGTCGGCAGGCCAAAAAAATGGAAGCGCGCGCGGAGTTGGAGCAAGAACTTAAAAGTCATCAGAAACAATATTTTGGATTTACCTATTGGAACCTAAAACGCTCAGTAGACGATATGTTCGGAAAATTGGTCAAGGTTACTGAAGAACGGGGACAGATGGAGTCGGTTATAAACGCCGAGCGTGAGCAGGCTCGAACTTTGGAAAATTCCAGTCAGAGCGAAGCAGGAAAATACCGAGATGTGCAGGAGCATCTTAAAAATTTACAGAACCACAAGAATAAGCTTTTGGAAGATTTAAGTTTGGTTCGGGGAAAGATGCAGGGGCAGAAAACATCGTTTGGTAACGATCCCCAGACATTGCAGGTGGAAGTTCACCAAAAGGGAAGACAAATTCTTGAGGCGAGGGAAAAACTGGAATTGTATACAGGTGACCAGGAGAAACTTGCTGCCCAGGTGCAGGAGCGCACGCGAGAATTGGATAATATTACGAACAAGCTTAATCAGCTATATAGCCATACAAAGAACCCCGTGCAAATAGATTGGGCTTTGTTTGATATGGAAGTAAAGTCCTTGGAAAGTTCTTTTGAATCTTTTTTTGTTAATCTTGAAAGTACTGATGATGTCACTCATGCTAAAAACTTGGCAAGCGGTCTTAAGGATAGTTTCTCTAAATTTAAAATTACAGCCCGTGACATAGTTAAGAATCCGGAAGCGGCAATGTCCACATTCCAGCAGGAGCTAAACCATGTCTTGCAGGAAAAGGACAAGCTTGCCTCGGATGTCAGAAACGCTGAGCTGGAGTGGTCCCGCTCTAAAATGTCTGCGGATTTTTTAAGCAAGCAAATTTCCCAGCTTGAACAGGAAAAATTGCATCTGGACTTGGAATTAAAAAAAGCCCAAAGTCATAGCATGGAAGACTTTATTAAGGATTTAATAGCCGAAGAAGACCGCATAAAACAGGAAGTGGAAAAACAGGGTAAGGATATGGAGGCTGTAGAAGATTCCTTGAAAGAGTTTTATCAAGCCGAGGAACACAAGAGAAAAGAAGTGCGTCACATTGAAGAGCATTTGCGAGGCAAGCAGGATGAACTTTCCAAACTGAAGGACCATGAGACATCTTTAAGCGTGGAAAAGGCCAAGTACGATACCCAGATGCAAGTGCTTTTGGAAGAAATTCGCAGAATGTTGGGAGAGGAAGGCATGGCTGAAATAAGTGCTCATCACATTACTCATGTTCAGGAAGGCGCGGAAGAAAAAATTATGCGTCTTAAAAATCAGCTGGAGATGATTGGTGGTATGGACGAGCTAACAATGAAGGAATATCAGGAAACTGAAGCTCGTTATGATAATTTGCACACTCAGGTTGAAGACTTAAAAAAGAGCATGGGGGACTTGAGAAGCATAATGGATGAGTTGGACGAACATATTAAGGCAAAGTTTAACGAGTCATTCCATAAGATTAACGAGAGATTTGAATTTTATTTTAGAGTATTATTTAATGGCGGTAGGGCATACCTCAGCGTATTAAAGTCGGGAGAAGACAAGGAGGCCGAGGAGGCAGCTGCGGAAGCAATTGCCGGAGAAAGTGATGATGCTTTGGATGAAACGGAAATTTTGAGGCCCGAAGAAAAAGTATTGCAAAAATACGCTAAGGCTAATAGTAATATTGTAGGAATAGACATTAGGGCTACTCCCCCGGGAAAAAAACTTTCTAATATTCAGGCGCTTTCCGGCGGTGAGCGCGCGTTGACATCTATTGCGCTGTTGTGCAGCCTGCTGGCGTGTTTCCCTTCCCCTTTCGTTGTGCTGGATGAAGTTGATGCCGCTTTGGACGAAGCTAATACTATTCGCTTCGGTCAAATATTGGCTACGCTGGCGCATCAGACCCAGTTTATTACCATAACGCATAACCGCGAAACCATGTCGCAATCCTCCATGCTGTACGGAGTAACCATGGGAGACGATGGTGTTTCAAAACTCCTTTCTATTAAGGTAGATCAGGCGAAGCAGTATGCGAAGTAGAAATTTTTATGATGTAAAATATCCCTTGCTGGGTGGTGGGGGATATTTTATTTTGGCGGAGGAGAGGTTATAATTTAAAATTAAAAAATCAAAATGACAAAGATAAATTAAATAATGTCACTGCGGTCCATCATTTTACGTCTTTGTATTGTCATTTTGATTTTTAATATTTACATTATTTTTTAGTTATGGATCCCGGATCGATAGCTAAAGTGAGCAAAGTGCGCAGTCTGTCCGTATACTGTCTGCTGTTTGCTGTTTGCTTTCTGCCATCTGCAGCTCAAATTGAATTGACAAATCTGTCTAAATACGGTACTATATCTTCACGCTCGTTTGGAAGCGAAAGAGTTCCGAGTTGCTGCTTAGAAACTCTTTGGTTCCAAATTTTATATCATAAATTATATATTTTATCACCTATGCTTATAATCCGATTACAACGCACCGGAAAAAAGAACGCGCCCGATTTCCGTTTAGTGCTCGCTGAAAAAGAATCCCCGGTCAACAAAAAAGTAGTAGAAATTTTGGGCAGCTATAACCCTAAACAAAAGGTTTTCACTGTCAGAAATGAAGATCGCCTGAAATACTGGGTAGCCCAGCGTGTTGAGTTGTCTGCTACTGTGCACAACTTGCTCGTTACCAAAGGTTATGTTAACGCTCCAAAAGTTAAAGCCTTCACCACTCCTAAAAAACCCGCCGCACCGGTTGAAGCCGTAGCCCCGGCCGTCAAAGCTGAAGCAACCGCGCCAGCTGTAGAAGCTACTGCTCCCGAAGCTCCTGTAGAAACCCCGACCCCGGAAGCAACACCGGCAGTATAGTAGGATAATTTTAAATGAGCCTCTTTGCTAAACCGGAGAGGCTCTTTTATTTATATTCCGATCCGGATATACAGATATAACAGATCCTAATCTACAAATATCACTTATATCTACGGATGGCTACAGATATGAATACTTGATAAAGCATCAATTATACTAAAAAGAGTGTAGTGAAGTATTTGTAGGATCTGCTCGCCTTGACTCGTATCAGGCGAGGCAGGTAGATCTGGACTCATCCGTATATCCGGATCGGTACTGTTATTGACACCACTCCTATCTTTTTATATACTAATCCCAGATAGCAGCTCATGTGAAAAGGTCGAAGCTGGAACAAGCTATCGGATATCAGAACTACATTTTATGGAACAAGACCAACAGTTTGTTGAATACATCGTTAAGGCTTTGGTAGACCACCCTGATGATGTTAAAACTGAACGCGTGGTTGACGAAATGGGAGTATTAATTACTCTTCATTTAAACCCTGAAGACATGGGTCAAGTTATTGGCCGCATGGGCCAGACCGCTAAAGCTATCCGCACTCTTTTGAGAGTCGTTGGCGCCAAGCGCAAAGCTCGCGTTAACTTGAAAATCTACGAACCAGAAGGTTCTCACCGTGGCCCTCAAAGCCGCGGAGGTGATCATGGCGACCACAGCAGCCACGGCGGACACATGTCCACCGGCGGACACGCTGAAGAAGCCCCTGACTCTATTGATGACTTCAAGCTTTAAACCGCTGTTCTTTCGCAGATATTAAAGCGGAGCACACGCTAAATTATAAAGTTAATCAACCCCGCTTGTTCCGCCTTGTTGCGGGAGCGGGGTTGATTTATAGATAATGTAAATATAAAAATCAAAATGCAAAATTACAAATCAAAATGTGAAAATATAACCGCTGTCAGGCATTTTTCCATTTTACATTGTCATTTTGAATTTTGATTTTTTAATTTTAAATTGTTTTGACTAAGAAAACTTCTCCATTACGTATATATATAGTTACTCTCTTCCCTAAATTTATAAACGATTTTGCGGATAATTTTGGTATACTTAAAAAAGCCATGGTTAATAAGCTTTTAAATATTACGGCAGTGGATTTGCGACAATTTGGGTTAGGGGAGAGGCAGATTGTGGATGATAGACCATATGGCGGGGGCGTGGGGATGGTATTGAGGCCGGATGTTCTGTATAAGGCCGTTGAGGCTGCTAAGAAATTACAAATTTTATGCCTACGGCACATCTTTACGACAAATTCTAAATTCCAAACAAAATCCAAATCTAAAAACACTCCGCGCGTAATTTTGCTGACCCCGCAAGGAAAGAAATTTAACCAGAAGGAAGCACACCGCTTATCCCAGTATAATAATCTCATTTTTGTTTGCGGCCGTTACGAGGGGTTTGATGAGCGCATAAGAGGCTTTGTGGATGAAGAACTCTCCATAGGCGATTACGTACTTATGGGTGGTGAATTACCAGCGTTGGTAATTTCAGAAGCAGTTATGAGACTCCGCCCCGGCATTTTGGGCAAACTGGAATCTACTGAAAATGAATCTTTTTCCGAAAGCATGCTTGAATACCCTCAGTATACAAAGCCTGAAGAATGGAGACTAAAGGTTAAAGGGAAAAAGGATAAAGTATTAAGTGTTCCGAAAGTTCTTAGAAGCGGACATCACGCGAATATTGAGACCTGGCGATCCGATGAATCACACAAGCGAACAAAAAAGCGCCGTCCGGACCTTTTTGCAAATGTAAATATTACAAATCAAAAATAAAAAATCTATGGTTACAGTATTGGAGTCTTATGATCAACATAAAGTTGGAAGGTTTATTTCCTGGGGAGGTGATCACACAGTATTCCTTTATGGTGATAGTGAAGTAATCAAATCTTTTTTTATCTGTAAAGGAGCTATTTGGAGAAATAATAACCTGATCAAGTTTTTTAATAAAGTTTAAGGAATGAAAATTCAAGCTAAAATATTAGCATGTTAATCTGTTCTTAGTTCTATGCACTACTCCTTCATTGTTGTCCAGCTAAAAACCCGGCTGGATAAATATTTAGCCGAACAATTGTCTAATGTTTCGCGAAGCAGAATCCAACGGGATATAGAGGCGGGTTTGGTAATGGTGAACGGCAAAGTGGTATTAGTAACAAAATTTGTTGTGCGCGTTGGAGACAAATTAGACTATCAATATAATGATGATCTTGATAGTCAGGAATTAAAGCCCATGAACATTCCGCTCAAGGTCCTCTATAATAATCACGGGCTATTAGTAATAGACAAGCCTGCCGGACTTACTGTGCATCCGGGCGCTGGGTTTAAAGGGGAAACTTTGGCTAGCGCGCTTTTGTATAATTTCCAGAATATCCATTTAGTAGGGGAAAATCATCGACCGGGGATTGTGCACCGATTGGATAAGGACACCAGCGGGGTCATGCTGGTTGCGACAACCCAGGAAATGTACGAGCATTTAAAAAATGCTTTTCAAGAGCGTAAAATTAAAAAGGAATATATTACGCTTGTGACCGGTAAGGTAGAAAAAAACCATGGGACGATAGACACTCCCATAGGCAAAAGCAAGACCGATTTTCGTAGGCATACAACAAAAAATCCAGGTGAACCTAAGCAGGCCTTAACGGAATACCAGGTACTGGAATATTTGAGCGATGAGACAGGAATTGACAATTACACCCTCCTTATGGTAAAATTACACACAGGCAGAACACATCAAATACGTGTTCACTTCGCTTCCCTTGGCCACCCGCTAGTAGGGGATGAATTATATGGAAACAAGAAGGGTATCGTTAAAGGTTTTCATAGGCAATTCCTTCATGCGAAGCGTATAGAAGCTCAGCTTCCTGACGGGACTTGGATAGAAGCCGAAAGCGACTTCCCTGACGATTTAAAAAAATGTCTGAACAGTTTAAACAGCAAACAGTTAAGTAATTTATAAATTAAATAATTAATTACAAATTTCCAATTTCAAATGTTAAAAGGACCAAGGTCAATCATTTGAAATTTGTTCGCCTCTGCTAGCCGAAGGCGAGACTGGTAATTTGATATTTGAAATTTATTGTCATGCCCATTGTAAAAAACATCAGTGCTGCTCAGGTAAAAGAACTACCGGCTTTTAAGCCTGGTTTTACAGTTCGTGTACACCTGAAAATTAAAGAAGGCAGTAAAGAACGCGTGCAGATTTTTGAAGGTTTGGTCCTTGCCCGTAAAGGCGGTACCGGCGTAAATGCCACATTCACTGTAAGAAAAATTGCTTCCGGTGTCGGCGTTGAGAGAATTTTCCCAATACATTCCCCAAACATTGTTAAATTGGAAGTGGTAAAATCCCCCATTGTCCGCAAAGCGAAACTTTATTACGCGAGAACCCGCTTGGATAACACTATCCGCACTCGCAAGGCTCCAAAGCCTGTGAGAAATAAATAATAACCTTAGGCTTTCTACTAAATACTAAAAACCCCATACCATTTGGTATGGGGTTTTCGTATTTAGTAATTTTAGGATTTAGTAGTGACCCAAGCGCTAGGATGTTGGGTTGGTAATATATTTTTTGCTAATTCTCACCGCATAGTAACTAATGCCAATAATAATCAGTCCTGACAGAACAAGTGCCAAGGGCCATCCTAGTCCATCACTAAAATATTCACCAGTCAGCTTAAGGATATATCCAATTAGGAACAGCGATCCGAACACCAAAAATGTTTTACTTTTCAATTTTACGCTAAGTAGTATTATGCCAAAAACTAAAATTGGATAAATTAATTCCCAAAATACATTTTGGTTGGGACTAAATCCTCCAAGTATCATTGCGGAACCGAGCAGTGCTAGTGAGCCAAAACCGTACAAGACTCCGCTTAGGCTGCGGTGGTCGTTGGTAGAAAATTGATAGCCCAAAAGAATATATCCTAAGCCGGTAACTAGTGCCCAGTATTCAATTAGTGTATCGCTGTCCATGACAGGACTGCCACTTATAAGCCATTGTGTTATGGCGTAGAAGACCCAGGTTCCATAAATAATTGAGAAAAATATGAATATCGTTTTTTTGAACACGAAATATGAAGCGAGAAACATGGTAAAAAGCAACGAGGAAATAAGCACCATAAAGCTTGTGGTTTCTACATTTAATCCCGCCCTGTCCAGGGTAATAATAAGCCCAATCGGCATCACCAGTGCGGAAATTAGAAAGAAAGCTGCTGCTACGCCGTTAAAGTCCTGGTATTTGCTCAGTAACACGCCGGTAATGTAGGCCGCAATAGCCGAACCTAAAGTTACAAGTATTTGAATAGGAGTTCCAAGTGTTGTCCAATTTTGGGAAATCATAATAGCTATACCGAGCACAATAATGGCTCCTCCAATATAGTAGAGTATGTCCGCAGTATTTATTTTTTTGTAGGCAGACACATCAGTTCCAACCAGGCCTTTGTCGTAAGCATCTCTTACCTCGTCTTTAGTGGCTATTTTGGTTTGTGCAGCCAGCGTGACTTCATTTAACAATGTTTGTTTGTCCATAAGAGTGGATATAATGATTCAAAGTTTAATAATATAGGAGTATAATCCATTACTTAGTTATAAAAGCTGGGGTATGCAGGATTTATGATATAAGATGTAAGATTTTAATGCAGCTTGCAGAGTTGCAGTCCGGTCCTATATCGTACATGTTATATCCTAAATTATTCAACTATCCAGCCTAAAAAATTTAAATCGTTATAGTAATATGGATACGATCCTATATTAGTAAGCTTTATTCTTTTTGCAATTCCATGCCCTTTTAGGTACCTGGCATTATAGTCTCTGTTTCCTCCGCCAAATATTTCGCTGAAAATGCTGCCGGAGTAGTTTCCTTGTCCAACTTCAAATCCATCTGGTGATGTGGGTGAGCTGCTCAATTTAAAATTTTGCGCTTCCCGGAAGGATGTTTCGCGTGAAGTGTCGGTTTTGGGATCATAGATGTATAACTGAGGCTGTTGTGAGTAATCCACTGATTTTATGTAATCTCTCTGATACTGGGAATTTGCAGTTTCTATTAGCACTCCATTTTGTACTCGGTAAACATAGGGGCTGTTGTAGGTTTCACCTGCAAAATATAGGAGACTAAACTTGGGAGCAGGTGCAAAAATTCGGGGCACGTACACAGCTATGATAATGGCCAAAATCATAAGGACGGGAATTGCCAGCCCTGCTACCAAAGGTAGGTTCTTTTTGATGTATTCTTTCATAAGTAGTTGTTATTTAATCCTAAATTATTTTTACCACTCTCCACCAATTCTCTATATATTCAGGGCGGCGGTTTTGGTATTTAAGGTAGTATGCATGTTCCCAGACATCCAGCCCTAATATAGGTGTGTGATTTTTCATAAGAGGGGAATCCTGGTTAGGTGTACCGTAAACTAGCAGTTTAGTATTTTCATCTCGGACAAGCCAAGCCCACCCGCTGCCAAATTGGCTAATGGCTGCCTCGTTGAATTTTTTCTTAAATTCATCGTTGGATCCAAAAGTTGTCGTTATTTCATCTGATAGTTTTTGGTCAACTTCTTTTTGCGGGCTCATAATTTGCCAGAAAAAAGAATGGTTTGCGTGTCCTCCGCCATTATTACGGAGTATTTTTTTATCTTTCTCGTCCATGGTCAGGCTGTCTAAGCTCTGAAGCAAATTTTCAAGAGGAGTTTGGGCTAAGTCCGGGTATTTGTCCAGTACGCCATTAAGCTTGTCTATATAAGCCTGGTGATGCTTTGTATGGTGGATTTGCATGGTTTGGGCATCAATGTAAGGTTCAAGCGAACCGTATTCATAAGGAAGAGCAGGGAGTTCGTATTTCATAGGGGTATTTTTATTAAGGATAGGTAGTTATTTTAACGTTTAGATGTGGTAATTATAACATGTCGTGAATTTTTCGTGGAATTTCAACCAAATATGGCATTTTTCCGCTTGTTTGACGCTTCTGGGTAATTATGGTATTATAAGTTCACTTTGATATAGATTAATATTCCGCAAAGTACAGGCAGTCTTTAATGGTATATATGCAATCCCCGACTTATTTTAAGCTCAATCCAGTTATTTTTTGTAGGCCCAATCTTATAATTACGGGTTTCCAGAATTACATAAGTCTATTTTAAAGCTAATTTTCTTTAATTAGCTGTTTTTGCAAAATATTCCACAATAAGACCCTTACTTTCGGAAGGTAAGGTTATTATGATTGCTTTATACATCATTTTGGGTTTGATAGCTGGAGGTGTTGTAGGTTATCTTATCCGCCAAAGCATGGCTACCAAAAAAGTTGGAACAGCTGAAGCAAAAGCGGAAAAGATACTCGAAGACGCAAAGAACAAGGAAAAAGAGATTTTGCTTGAAGCAAAAACCCGGAGTTTGGAAATAATTGACCAGGCAAAGCGGCAGGAATCAGAATTTCGTTCTCAAATTGTACGTTTTGAGGAGCGTATTGACCGTAAAGAAAAAGAGTTAGACCAAAAATCATCCCAGATAGATAAACAAAAACAGGACCTGGAGACAAAACATGCTCAAATAAAAGAAATTCAGGAAGAAGTTCAGACCTTACGTCAAAAGCAGTTGGATAATCTGCAAAAAATAGCGGGAATGACCCGTGAAGAAGCCGCTAAAGTATTGCTTGATAATGCAGAAAAAACCATAAAAGAAGAAATGGTATCGCTGCACAGGAAGTTATTGGCCAGTACTCACGAAAGCGCGGACCGCGAAGCCCGCAACATTATTGCCCAGGCTATTGAGCGCGTGGCCAGCGAAGTTACCGCTGAAGTTACTACCACTGTTGTGCAAATTCCTACCGAAGAAATGAAAGGGCGTATTATTGGTAAAGAAGGCCGTAATATTCGCGCATTTGAACACATGATGGGTGTAGAAATTTTGATTGATGACAGTCCTGATACAGTTGTGATTTCCGGATTTAATTCCATTCGCAGGCATATTGCTAAGATGACCTTAGAAAAATTATTAGCTGATGGGCGTATTCATCCTGCCCGTATTGAAGAAGCATACGAAAAGAGTAAGGTTGAAATTAATGAACAAATTAAACAGGCTGGAGAACAGGCAGTATACGAGCTTGGGATTACTACATTCCCGCCGAAGCTGGTACATTTAATTGGTCGCTTAATGTTTAGAACTTCCTACGGACAAAATATTTTAAGACACTCCGTAGAAATGGCAAAGCTCTGTGCGCTGATGGCTGAGGAGTTGGGAGCAGATGTGTTAATTGCCAAACAAGGTGCCCTTTTGCACGATATCGGCAAAGCTTTGGATCAGGATTTAGAAGGCACACACGTAGAGTTAGGTAAAAAAGTGGCTGAAAAGTTTAACTTGGACCCACGAGTTATTGAAGCAATTACCAGTCACCACCACGATACCGATGTTTCCGGTAAGTCTGAAGCCGCGACCAGCATTGAAGCCGTATTGGTGGATGCTTGCGACAACATTTCCGGTGCCCGCCCAGGTGCAAGAAAAGATACCTTGGAAAATTACCTTAAGCGCTTAACCGATTTGGAAGACGTGGCTAATAGTTTTGACGGGGTAGAAAAAACCTATGCCATTCAGGGTGGTCGCGAAATCCGTGTTTTTGTAAAACCAGAACGACTAGATGACTATGGCTGTCAAAAGCTGGCCCGCGATATCGCCAATCGTCTTGAGAACGAATTTAAGTTCCCAGGAGAAATAAAGGTTCATGTAATTCGGGAAACAAGAGTTGTTGAGTACGCACGCTAAAGAGCTCCTAGCGTTTAGCTGTTAGCATTTGGGCTAAACGCTAAACGCTAGTCGCTATACGCTTACATTATGGCAAAAATACTATTCATCGGAGATGTTGTAGGAAAACCTGGACGCAAAGTATTGCGCGAGGTCTTGCCCCAGTGGAAAGAGGAATTTAAACCGGATGCTGTTATAGTAAACGTGGAAAACTTAGCTCACGGCAAAGGGATGACTATAAATACTATGGCTGAACTCGATGATTTAGGCATAGATGCTTACACCGGGGGTAATCATAGTATGCAAAAAAAAGACCAGTTGGAAGCAGTCTTTGAAAAATATCCCAATCTGCTCCGTCCGGCGAACTTTGAAGGAAACTTTCCCGGATATGGGTACTATCGTTTTAGCAAAAGTGGCCAGCAATACCTGGTGCTTAATTTTAACGCCAGGGTATTTATGGAAAAACAGTTTGAAGGAGTAATTTCTAACCCGTTTTTTGCCCTCGACAAGATGTTAGTAGACCAGAGCCAAAAAGGTGATATAATAATAGTAGATTTTCATAGCGAAGCTACCAGCGAGAAAGTAGCTTTCGGATGGTATGCAGACGGACGAGTTTCTGCAGTGCTTGGAACTCATACTCATATACCAACTGCGGACGGACGGGTCTTGCCAAAAGGTACTGCCTACCTAAGTGATGCTGGTATGACCGGTGCTGTACATTCCGTAATTGGCGCAAAGATTGAAAGCTCGTTGAATTTATTTTTAGAAAAAGGCAGATTTGTGATGGACTTGGAAGAACAGGGCCCGTTGGCTATTAATGGAGCGGTTATTGAAACAGAAAATTCCAAAGCGAAGCACATACAACAAATACATAAAGAAATACTGGGATAACCTAGGGTGTAGCGTGCCCATTTATGGGCGTGTAAGCCTCGACTCCAATAAGTCCGCGTTGCCGGCAGGTTAGGCTCGCTCGCTATCCATCGTACAGTACTGTAGTATCCTTTTTAATCCTAAAATGACCATATGTTTGCTAGCGTTATAGATTTTGCTGTAAACTCTTGGCAAATGATAGCGGATACTGGTAACAATTTTGTTCAGCAGCGTACTATAGGGGGAAAGTTTGCCTACGCCCATAATATTGCTCTTCCTATCTTGTTGGTTATTGTCGTCTTATTTTGGTGGCTGGATAAATATGATTCGACGAGTGAAAAAATTATTTATATAATATATTTAGTGTTGGGAGTGGAAGTACTAATATTTTTAGCTTTATTCCTTACTATTTTAGGACAATAATATGGCAAAATTTATAAATCCGGCGTTGGTAGTCGCTCAAACCGGCCTTATGCAAGCCCAAACTGTGGCAGATTTAGGCTGCGGTAATGGATTTTATGTATTGCCTGCGGCTCAAATGGTCGGTCGAGAAGGTACTGTTTACGCAGTAGACGTTATGGATGCTAAACTTGGCGCGACAATTTCCATTGCTAACCAGTTTGGGTATAAAAATGTTAGAGTAGTCCATGCGGACCTTACCAAGCCTCTGCTTGATATTCCTGAAGGCGTATGCGATTTGGTTATTGTAGGAAATATTTTGCATGAAATAAGCCATAAGGATGAGTTATTTAAAAGTATTTACCGAATTTTGCGGACAGGGGGGAGAGTTGTAGCTGTTGAGTGGAAAAAGACTGCGACGCCTTTTGGTCCTCCTGTGGAGCGCCGTATTGAGCAACAAACTTTGGAGATAATGCTTATGCAAGCCGGGCTTCGTAAGATAAAAGAACTCCAGGCAGATGGTTATCATTATGCTATTTTGTTTGAAAAATAATATCTACAAATTTTTACTGCTCACATTTGTAGATTTGTCGTCATTTGTATATTAGAATTAAGAATCAGTAATTAATAATCATGAATATAAAAAACCTGCTTACTTCTCAATATTTATTTCAGGTAAATCCTGCTATGTTTAGCGTGTCAGATAAGCTTTTTTTGGCCATTGGAGCTTTTTCAATTGTGTTGGCTGCAGTTATTAAGTTCGCTGCCATGCGCGCACCCAACCCTATAGATAAGCAGTACCGTGAGAAGTTTTTTAAATTATTTTTGACCGTTGGGTTATGGGAAGTGATGTGGTTTATGTTCCGTTACGAAAATATACGTTTTTTTGGAAGCCATTTTGTTGCCCTGCTTGGTTTGCTTATGGGTCTGGTCTGGTTGGTAGTTATTGGGACAGGGTTTGTTAAAGGATATACAACCCAGAAACAAGAATGGGAAAAGGAACAGCTTAAGTTGAAATACTTGCCAAAATAATACTACAGAACTACAGAAAACTACGGAATCTAGATTGTCCACTTTTGTAGTATTGTAGGGATGTGTGTGGTATATGTTTAATTTTTTGAAATCAAAACCCAAGAAGCCTAAAACCCTGGGACAGTGGGGAGAGGAATTTGCACAGAAAGAATATAAGCGGCGTGGCTATTCTATTGTTGAATCTAATTTCTCTAACAAGAAAGGGCTTCGGCTGGGAGAAATAGATTTTATTGCCAAGTCCCAGGATTCCATAGTGTTTGTGGAAGTTAAAACCCGCACTCCCGCTTCTGTAAAATTTGGTTCTGGCGCAGAAGCAGTGGATGTGTATAAACAGCGCAAAATATTAAGAGCGGTAAAGGTGTTTTTGCAGAAAAGGCCTGAATATCAGCCAATTCGCCCACAGATTGACGTATGTTTAGTTATTGTGGATTTGGTTGACAAAAGCCGCAATTCTGTTATAATTATTTCGAATGCAGTTGAGGATTGGAACTAACAGATGAGCGGTGCTCATCTTTTTTAATCCCTAATTACATTTAGTTTAACAATTTAATAACAATTAAATATGCCGCTGATTAAATGCGGATATGTACGCTGATATAACGCCGTAAGGCCTCAGCGTAATATCAGCTTCCAAAATCAGCGACCAATCAGCGTCCCATATGAATGACCAATTAGAGCAAGCGTTAGACCAAATAGCAGAAGAGAAGAATATTAGCCGCGAAGAAATTATCTCTATGATAGAGGCGTCTTTGGCTGCGGCATTTAGAAAAGATTACGGCCAAAAGAACCAGAATATTGTGGTAAAATTTAACCCTGAAAATCTTTCTACCCAGGTTTTTGATGTAAAAGTGGTTGTGGCTATGGAAGCAGTAGAAGACCCACAAAAAGAAGTAGACGAAGAGTCTGCTCAGGAGCTAAAAAAGGGCACAAAGGTAGGGGATGAAATTATTACAGACATTACCCCAAAAACCGGGACGAGCTTTGGTCGTATTGCTGCTCAAACTGCCAAACAAGTTATTATACAAAAATTGCGTGAAGCTGAGCGTAATGCCCAGTTCTCCGACTTTAAGGCCAAAGAACGCACTTTACAAAATGGTACAGTACAGCGAGTAGAAGGTGATACTATTTTAGTGGACCTCGGAAAAGCCACGGGTGTATTATTTCCTTCGGAACAGATTCGTGGAGAGAAGTATACTATTGGTCAGCATCTTAAAGTGCTGGTTTTGCATGTTGAACCTGCAACCAAGGGGCCTAAAATTACTCTTTCTCGCAGTCATCCTGACATGGTACGTAAACTTTTTGAATTAGAGGTTCCGGAAATCTTTAATGGAAGCGTAGAAATAAAAGCCATTGCTCGGGAAGCGGGAAGCCGTTCAAAAATCGCAGTGTTTTCCACTCAGGATGGAATTGATCCAATTGGTTCATGTGTAGGCCAACGCGGCAGCCGCGTACAGACGGTTATGGCGGAACTTGGTGGAGAAAAAATAGATATAATAGAGTGGCAGGAAGATTCGGTAAAGTTTATTGCAAACAGCCTGTCACCGGCTAAAATTATCAACGTTCAGTTAGAGGAAGAAAAAAAGGAAGCCAAAGTCGGCGTCCTTGAAGACCAGCTATCCCTAGCTATCGGCAAAGCCGGCCAAAACGTCCGTCTAGCTGCACGTCTTACAGGTTGGAAAATTGACATCAGCGGGGAAAAGATAGAGTCAGCAGAAAGCACTCAGCAGACTGCAGTCAGTCATCAGGATAGGGAAGAGGTTAAGGAGCAGGTAGAGTCTGATGCTGAAGTGAGTGATCAAGCTTCTTAGTAATAATGAAAAGTGTAAAAATCAAAATAAAAACTTGTGGTAAGTCTGCCGAATCCATGACAGATAAAAATGTAAAATTTTAAAACAACAGGCCATTTTTATTTTTGATTTTCCAATTTTAATTTTAAATATATTTCTATGCCACTTGTTCCAATGGTTATCGAAAAGTCCAGTATGGGTGAACGGGCCTATGATATTTATTCCCGTTTGCTGAAAGAGCGCATTATTTTCCTTGGCGAGCCAATAGATGACGCAGTTGCCAATACTTTAATTGCTCAGTTGTTGTTTTTGGATGCGGAGAACAACAAAGAAGATATTAAGCTTTATATTAATTCTCCGGGTGGGTCCGTTACCGCTGCAATGGCTATGTATGACACCATGCAGCACGTAAAGTCGGACGTTGCCACTATTTGTATTGGCCAGGCAGCTTCGGCTGCCGCTGTGCTTTTGGCATGCGGTGCCAAGGGTAAGCGTTTTTCTCTGCCTAATGCTCGCGTTCTAATTCACCAGGTAATGGGTGGAGTGGAAGGTCAGCAGAAAGACGTAGAAATTCAGGCCCGTGAAATGCTTCGTATTAAAAATCAGGTCAACCAAATTTTAAGCAAGCATACCGGACAAACAATAAAAAAAATAGAACTGGATAGTGATCGGGATTATTTTATGACCTCAGAAGAGGCAAAGAAATATGGTATTATAGATAAAATTATTCAGTAGTTTTAAATGTGCCGCGATTGAAATTAAAAATAGAGGGGCCGCGTGGCATATAACGCGGCCTCTTTGAATTTTATGTTGCAACGAAATTTTACAATTGTGGACGTGGAAACCACGGGCGGAAACGCTTTGAGCAACCGAGTCATAGAAGTCGGTATTTTGCGTATTGAAAAAGGTGAGCTGGTTCAGAAGTATAGAAGTTTTGTTAATCCTGGTTTTGCAATTCCGGAATTTATTTCCGGCATTACCGGTATTACCGACCAGCACGTAAAAAGCGCTCCTTACTTTGAGGAGATTGCCGAAGACATTTTTTCGCTATTTGAAGATTCTGTACTTGTAGCACACAACAGTATGTTTGATTACAAATTTTTGAGAACAGAATTTAAGCGGGCAGGTTGGGAATTTACCCTGCCTACTTTATGCACTGTTCGCTTGTCGCGTGTGCTCTATCCTAAATACAAAAAACATAATTTAACCGCTTTAATTGACCGATTTAACTTTAGTTGCCAAAACCGGCACCGTGCTTTTGACGATGCAAAAGTTTTGTGGGATTTTTTAAAGCTTATTCATAAAGATTTTGATCCCGTTTCTGTAACCCAAGCTATTGATAGGACTATCAAAAAGGTTCCCCCTAAAAAACAGCTTAAAGCTGGCTTAAATACTGAGCCTGAAATAATTTATGAAGAAATCTTTTTCTAGGGGTTGGTTTAATGCTATGTCTTGGAGACTGCAGTAAGGGCTTGTAAGCGCACAGCCTTGAGTGAAGCCTTAACCTTGTTTATGTTTGCAAATGCAGCTGCTTAATTCATTAAGCTCTGGGTCTGATAAATCAGCTTGTTCACGAATAACATACCACGCAACGATAAGCCCAGCACACTGGACTGGTGGGATGTAGTTTGCTCATTATTGGCTTTTTTGTTATAATTTATTAGTAATAAATAAAAACTATATATGAAACAAAAAAAAATAAAGCTGGGTTTACATTAATTGAATTGTTAGTAGTTATTGCGATTATTGGTCTTTTGGCATCCGTGGTACTGGTTGCTCTCAATGGAGCGAGGGCCAAGTCTAGAGACGCTAAGAGATTAGCCGATATCCGTCAATTGGCTTCGGCTATGGAATTATATTTTAACGATATGAATTCCTATCCGACATCTTCAGGTCCTGTTAATGCGGGTTCCGCATTATCGGCCCAGGTTGCTGCAGTTGCCCCAAGCTTGGCAAGTGCTTTGACTCCTAAGTATATCGGCTTATTGCCGACGGAGCCAACTCCTGCTGACGCAACTTGTAAACAGACTGGACAAGGTTCTAACCAGTACTACTGGGTTGGAGGTGGTATCGCCACTACTATGAGCGGTTATACAATTACCTTCTGTCTCGGTGCTAACACTGGCGGTTATAGCCTTGGTGTCCACACCTTAACACAGGCTGGTATTCAATAGGGAGTAAATGCGGTGGACAAGTGCTTAGGTTTTAGTACTTAGAATATCGTAAAACAGCGGGTAATCCGCTGTTTTATTTTGGTTTT
>Ga0163144_10008859_pt1 | contig 21705 bp, 20 predicted proteins | sample OliLak19BULKMAT1_FD_123175 | JGI IMG/M metagenome (GOLD analysis project Ga0163144, IMG submission 123175) | Freshwater microbial mat bacterial communities from Lake Vanda, McMurdo Dry Valleys, Antarctica - Oligotrophic Lake LV.19.BULKMAT1 | ecosystem: Environmental > Aquatic > Freshwater >... | reverse complement strand
TGAGCTGGTTCTCCGGCGCCTCGATGGTGCCGAAGCGCGTGGATTGGATGACTCGGCCGGCAGCCGTCGGGGCTTCTCGCGTGGTCATGGTCGTCGAATCGGCGGTGCGAACGCGCGGAAGGTAGCATCACAGACGGTGGGCCCGTAAGGCTCAGGCTTTGCCGCCGATGCGCATTTTTTCGCTCGGTGAACGCGCCAGTTCGACACGCCGACCCCATTCGCCCCGCGGGGGAACCGGGACCGAACACGCGTTGGGGGGCGGTGCCGCAGCGGTTCCGCGTTCGCGGGCTCGTGTCCGCCACCCCCGCGTACGGGTGTTCGTGGCACGCTCCGCCTTGTGCGGATTCGGCCGCTGCTCGCGCTCGCCATCGGTATCGGCGCCTGCGGGGGTGACCGAACACTCGCGCCGGACGTGGTCCGTCGTGCGGTGACGAGGGGCCCGTTCGTGCTGGTGCCGAGGGGCGGACTTGAACCGCCGACCTAGGGGTTATGAATCCCTCGCTCTAACCACCTGAGCTACCTCGGCAGTGGTGAGGTCCGGCGTTATGCGGCAGGGCGCCCCAACCGTCAAGTCCGTCGGCGCCCGGCGACGAACGCGTGGCTGCGAACGAGCAGGCAGGCCGTGATCAAACACATTCATCCGCGGCTTCGGCCCGAGCGGCTGCGCGTGCTAGACGAGCGCTGAGGTCCAAGCCATGTCCCGCGATGTCGTGATCGTCAGCGCCGCTCGAACGCCCATTGGTAGCTTCGGTGGAGGTCTCGCTTCGGTTCCCGCGCCACGGCTCGGCGCCGTCGCGATCAAGGCCGCCCTGGATCGTGCTCACATCGAGGGCGGCGACGTCGGCGAGGTCTTCATGGGCTGCGTTCTGCCGGCGGGTCAGGGGCAGGCGCCCGCGCGCCAGGCCTCGATCTACGCGGGCGTGCCGAACCACGTCGGTGCGGTCACCGTGAACAAGGTCTGCGGTTCCGGCCTGCGCGCCGTCATGATGGCCGCGAGTGCGATCAAGGCGGGCGACGCCGAGATCATCGTCGCCGGCGGCATGGAGAGCATGAGCAACGCGCCGTACTACCTGCCGCAGGCACGCACCGGCTACCGCATGGGCCACGGGCAGCTCGTCGACGGTATGATCTTCGACGGCCTGTGGGACCCGTACCAGGATCACCACATGGGCATCGCTGGCGAGCTGTGCGCGAGCGAGCGCAAGATCGATCGTGAGCGCCAAGATGCCTTCGCGACCGCGAGCTACCAGCGCGCGCAGACGGCCGTGCGCGAGGGACTGTTCGCCGCGGAGATTGCCGCGGTCGAGATCGCGGGTAAAAAGGGCGAGACGACGGTCTTCGCGGCGGACGAGGAGCCGTTTCGCGGCGCGGTCGACAAGCTCGCGGGCCTACGTCCGGCGTTCAAGAAGGACGGCACGATCACCGCCGGCAACGCATCGACGATCAACGACGGCGCCGCGGCGACGGTCGTGATGAGCGCGGACGAGGCGAAGCGCCGCGGGCTGTCGCCGCTGGTCCGCATCGTCGGCTACGCGGGGGCTGCAGGCGCGCCGGAGTGGTTCACCACCGCGCCGGCGAAGGCGATGCAGAACCTGCTCGCGAAGACCGGGCACAAGGCCGCCGACGTCGACCTGTGGGAGATCAACGAGGCGTTCTCGGTGGTCGCGCTCGTCAATCAAGACGAGCTCGGCATCCCGGCGGATCGACTCAACGTGCGCGGCGGTGCGGTGGCGCTCGGGCACCCGATCGGGGCCTCGGGAGCACGTATCCTGACGACGCTGATCTACGCGCTGACGCAGATGAACAAGACCCGTGGCGTCGCCTCGCTGTGCATCGGCGGCGGCGAAGCGGTTGCGCTGATGGTGGAGGTGCTGTGATGGCGATCGACAAGGTCGGCGTTCTCGGTGCGGGGCAGATGGGCGGCGGCATCGCGCAGGTCGCCGCGACCAGGGGGCTCGGGGTGTTACTGGCCGACATCGATCGCGCGGCGGCCGAGGCCGGCAAGGTCAAGATCGGCAAGGCGCTCGGCCGGCTCGTCGAGAAGGGCAAGCTCGCCGCCGACGAGCGCGACGCTATCCTCGGGCGCATCGAGCCCGTCGATTCCGTCGCTGCGTTCGCGGCGGTCGACATCGCGATCGAGGCCGCGACCGAGAACATCGAGCTGAAGCAAAAGCTGATGATCGGCCTCGATGGCGCGTGCAAGCCGGGGGCGATCCTCGCGACCAACACGAGCTCGATCAGCATCACGTTGCTCGCGGCGCAGACCAAGCGACCCGAGCGCGTCATCGGCATGCACTTCATGAACCCGGTGCCGGTCATGGAGCTCGTCGAGGTCATCCGTGGCCTCGCGACGACCGACGCGACCTACGACGAGACGCTCGCGCTCGCGCAGGCGATGGGCAAGCTGACGGTCACGAGCAAGGACTGCCCCGGGTTCATCGTGAACCGCGTGCTCATCCCGTTCATCAACGAGGCCTGCTTCGCGCTGCAAGAGGGCCTCGGCACGGCGGCCGACATCGATCTCGGCGTGAAGAAGGGCCTGAATCACCCGATGGGTCCGCTCGAGCTCGCCGATCTCATCGGCCTCGATACGTGTCTCGCGATCGCCGACGTGCTGCACCAGCAGCTCGGCGACGACAAGTACCGCGCGGCGAACAACCTACGTATGCACGTCGCCGCCGGCTGGCTCGGGCGCAAGACCGGTCGCGGCTTCTACGAGTACGGGAGCAAGTGACGGTGAGCGAGTACGGCACGCTGCTCATCGAGGATCGCGGCGCCGTCCGCATCGTCACCATCAACCGACCGGCGGTGCTCAACGCGATCGACGCCCAGGTGATCGACGAGCTCGGTCGGGCACTCGACGAGGTCGCCGGCGCGAACGAGATCCGCGCGCTGATGCTGACCGGCGCCGGCAGCAAGGCGTTCGTCGCCGGGGCCGACATCGCGGCGATGGCCGAGATGAGTCCGGAACAAGCGTTCGCGTTCGCGAGCCGCGGCCATGCGCTCGGGGACAAGCTCGCAGCGCTGCCGATCCCGACGCTCGCGGCGGTGAACGGCTTTGCGCTCGGCGGCGGCTGCGAGCTCGCGCTCGCGTGCGACTTCATCTACGCGGCCGACCACGCGAAGCTCGGCCAGCCCGAGGTGAAGCTCGGCGTGATCCCGGGCTTCGGTGGTACGCAGCGCCTCGCGCGGCGCGTCGGTCTCGGTCGCGCGCTCGAGCTGTGCATGACCGGCGCCGTGATCGATGCGAACGAAGCCCTGCGCATCGGCTTGGCGAACCGCGTCGTCGCGCGCGACGAGCTGGCGGCGACGGCGATCGGCACGCTCGACACGATCACGCAGATGGGTCCGCTGGCGATCGCGCGCTGTAAGGCCGTGCTGCACGAGGGCGCGTCGCTGCCGCTCGCCGATGCCAATCGACTCGAGCGCGAGGCCTTCGCTGCGCTATTTGCCTCTGCCGATCAGAAAGAGGGCATGCAAGCGTTCTTGGCCAAGCGTCCGCCGAAGTTCACCGGACGCTGAATCGCGGGATGCCGGCGGGTGGCCCGCCACGGCCGGACGCGGTACGCTCCGACGCGGCGATGGACCTCACGCTCTCCGACGAACACGAGGCGCTCGTGCGAATGGTGCACGAGTTCGCGATCCGCGAGGTTGCCCCCGCGGCGGCCGCGATCGACCGTGACGCCCGCTTCCCGGCCGAACTCGTCGCGCGCATGGCCGAGCTCGGCCTGATGGGCATCGAGGTCCCCGTCGAGTACGGCGGTAGCGGGCTCGACACGATCGCCTACGTGCTCGCGATGGAGGAGGTCTCCGCCGCGTGCGCGTCGACCGGCGTGATCATGAGCGTGAACAACTCGCTCGTGTGCGATCCGCTCGCGAAGTTCGCGACCGAGGAGCAAAAGCAGCGCTGGCTCGTGCCGCTCGCCTCGGGCGCCAAGCTCGGCTGCTTCATGCTCTCGGAGCCCGAGGCCGGCTCCGACGCCGCCGCGCAGCGCACCGTCGCGATCCCGGACGGCGACGGCTACGTAATCGACGGCATCAAGAACTGGATCACCAACGGGCCCCAGGCCGACTACGGAATCCTGTTCACGATGACCGATCGCGCGGCCGGGCATCGGGGGATCACGGCATTCGTGATCGACATGAACGCGCCCGGGGTCCGACGTGGGCACAAGGACGACAAGCTCGGCATCCGCGGCAGCCACTCGTCGCAGGTGTTCTTCGACGAGCATCGCGTGCCTGCGGAGCAGATGCTCGGCAAGGTCGGCGAGGGCTTCAAGGTCGCGATGTCGACACTCGACTGCGGCCGTATCGGCATCGCGGCACAAGCACTCGGCATCGCGCGCGCATCGTTCGAGACCGCGGCCGCCTACGCGTGCGTGCGCAAGACTTTCGGCAAGCGCGTCATCGATCACCAGGCGATGGGGTTCATGCTCGCGGACATGGAGACCGAGCTCGAGGCGGCGCGATTGCTGACGCTTCGCGCCGCTGCGTCGAAGATGGCCGGCCGGCGCCATACGGCGGAATCGTCGATGGCGAAGCTGTACGCGTCCGAGACCGCGAACCGCCTCGCGAAATCCGCGATTCAGATCCACGGCGGCAACGGCTACGTCACCGAGTTCCCCGTCGAACGCTTCTACCGCGACGCGAAGATCACTGAGATCTACGAGGGCACCAGCGAGATCCAGCGGTTGGTCATCGCGGCCGATCTGCTCCGGGCCTGACCACCGCACCAAGGAAAAACCCCATGACTCGTCTCACCACGATCGCGTTCCTGCTCGGGACCACCTCGCTCGGCATCGTCGGGTGCAAGAAAAAAGACACCGACAACCCCGACGTCGCCAGCACCTACCGCGAGGGCAACAAGTACGACGACGACATCGTCACGGGCACCTACCGCGACGACCACGCCGATCAGGGCAAGGGCATCCATCCCAACACCCTGCGCTCGATCGAGGACACGATCCACGGCAGCTATCACAAGGACTTCCAGCGCTGCCTCGAAGACGAGATGGCGATCGAGGACACTCGATTCCTTCGCAGCGTGTTCACGGTCGAATTCAAGATCGACACGACCGGCAAGTCGGGCAGCGCGAAGATCCTCAACATCTGGCTGAAGAAGCAGAACGCCAAGGGCACCAACATCGGCGATCTCGCACCCGACAACCTGTCGACCTGCATCTCGACCTCGATCAACGAGTGGGTCTTCGATCCGCCGCCGGAGGTCGATCACGTGCACACCTACAAGGGCCAGCTCGGCGAGGCGTTCTAGCGCCGGGACTGCCCTGCATGTTCGACCTCGTTCCCGACGCGATTGAGCTCGAGGTGCTGACGCTCGCGCGGCGCATCGCGGCCGACGTGATCGAGCCGCGCGCGGCCGAGCTCGACCGCCGCGGTGGCTTTCCCGCTCAGACGCTGCTCGCGCTGTCGCGGTCGGGGCTCATGGGCGTGAACATCCCGCGTGAGCTCGGTGGGCTCGCGGCCGGTGCCGTTGCGTACAGCCTCGCCGTCACTGCGCTCGCGCACGCGTGTGCCTCGACGACGGTCGCGATGTGCGTGAACAACATGGTCGGCGAGGTGGTGACGATGTTCGGCACGCCCGAGCAACGGACGGAGCACGTGCCAAAGCTGTGCAACGGGGAGCACGTCGTCGGTGCATTCGCGCTGTCAGAGGCCGGTGCGGGCAGTGATGCTGCCGGCATGCGCACGCGTGCGCGCCGAACCGAGCGCGGCTGGGTGATCGAGGGCAGCAAGCTGTGGATCACCAGCGGCAGCCATGCGGGTCTGTTCGTGGTGTGGGCGAAGACGAGCGACGAGCCGGGCACGCGCGGCATATCGACGTTCCTCGTGCCGGGTGAGACCCCCGGGCTCGTGCGCGGCAAGCCGGAGCACAAGCTGGGCCTGTGCGGCAGCACGACGTGTGCGATCGAATTCAACGCCTGCGAGGTCGGCCCCGAGGCGCTGCTCGACGAGGTCGGCCGTGGGTTCCGCATCGCGATGATGGCGCTCGACGGCGGACGGATCGGCATCGCGTCGCAGGCGGTTGGTATCGGTCGTGCGGCGATCGAGGCGGCGGCTGCCTGGGCTCACGAGAAGTACGGCGCGAGCGTGCCGCAATCGGTCGCGTTCGCGATCGCGGACAGCGGCACCGAGCTCGATGCGGCGATGCTGCTGACGCTGCGCGCCGCATGGCTCAAGCGTGGCGGCCTCCCGTTCTCGCACCAGGCGAGCATGGCGAAACTAATGGCGAGCGAGCGCGCGTTCGCGGCGTGCAACCGCGTGCTCGCGGTGATGGGCGCCGACGGCCAGGACGTCGAGCGCCCGGTCGAGCGGTTCTTCCGCGACGTTCGCGTGACGATGATCTACGAGGGCACGAGCGAGGTGCAGCGGATCGTCATCGCGCGGGACATCGCGCGTCGCTTCGACGATGCGCGTGGTGAGGCCGGCCGATGACGTCGCCCGCGGACGTCGAGGCGCTGCTCGGAGCGGTGCGCCCGATTGCCGCCCGCGAGATCGCACCGGCGGCGGCACGTTGGGACAGCAGCGGCGAGCTCGAGCCGGACGTCGCGTCGCGGCTCGCCCAGTGGGGGCTGTTCGGCGTCAGCGTGGCGGAGCAAGCGGGTGGCGTTGGTGCGGGGATGCTCGGTGCGGCCGCGGTCGTCGAGGAAATCGCGTCGCACAGCGGTGCGCTCGCGATGCGCCTCGCGCTGCACGAGGCGGTCGCGATCGGCTTCGCGCTCGAGACGAGCGACACTGCGATGCTCGGGCGCCTCATCGGCGCGACGGCGTTCGTCGGTGCGATCGGGGTCGGCCGGGGCCTGCAGGTCGCGCGCAGCGACACGCGGACGCGCGTCCACGGCGACGTCAGGATGGTGCCCGGCGACGGTGCGCTCGTCGCCTTCGCCCGTGACGCGACCGGCATGGTCGTCGGCATGGTCGACGGCGATCACATCGGTACCCGCCGCCATCGGGCCGCGTCCGGTCTGCGCGCGCTCGGCTGGAGCGACGTGACCGTCGATGCGACGTTCGAGCGGGCAGGGGACGATGCGCTCGCGACGAGGCTCGCCGCGCGGCTGTCGGTCCTCGTCGCTGCGACCGCGTGCGGGCTCGCGCGCGCCGCGATCGGTCAGGCCGCTGGGTACGCGCTCGTACGCGAGCAGTTCGGCCAGCCGATCGCCCAGTTCCAGGCGATCCAGTGGAAGCTCGCGAACGCGGCGACCGAGCGCGCCGCCGCGTGGCACCTCGCGATCGATGCCGCGTCGCGGATCGATCGCGCCGCCACGGGTGCGACCCAGGCGGCCGCGCGCGCCCAGCTCGCGGCCGTCCGCGCGAGTGTCGTCGCGTGCTCCGATGCACTGCAGATCCACGGCGGCAACGGCTACACCCGCGAGTTTCCTGTCGAGCGGCTGCTGCGCGACGCGCGGGCGTGCGGGGCGATCGATCGCGACGACGACGACCTGCGCACCGACGTCGCTGCCTCGATCGCGCAGCGCTTCGCCTGATCGCGCAGCGCTGCGCCTGATCGCGCAGCGCTGCGCCTGATCGCGCAGCGGAGGCGAACGAAGGGGCATGTCGGCGTCTGCCGGCATGCCCCTCGAACGCCGAGACGAACGAACCGAGCCGGACGATTCAGCGGGAGACGAGCGCGTAGCTGGAGAAGTAGAGGACGGAAGCGGTGATGATCTCGGCGTCGGTGTCGACCTCGCGGTCGGCCATCGCCTGCCAGCGGTCGGCCTTCTCGGTGACGAGCACGAGGTCGCTCATCTCGAGGCCGGTGAGCTCGGCCGCACGCTCCTCGCCGTCGGCGGCGAGGTCGTAGGTGAGCGTCGCGGGGAACAGCAGCGAGACGCCGGCGGGCTCGATCGCGTAGACCGTGCCCACCACGCCCGCCGGCGCGTCGTCCACGACCTCGATCGTGATCTCGACTTCGCTCGAGAGCGCGCCCTGGGGGATCTCGAGGGTCACACGACCGTCGTCCGATACGACGGTGCCGCCACGGGATCCGACCGTCTCGCCCTGCTGGTCGCAGCCGGCAAGAAAGCAGAGGGTGAGCACCGCGGACAGGGTCTTCGCCATCGCCATGCCTGACGAGAATGCAGCCGGCGTACCGAACTCCGAATCGCGTAAATCATCGAAAGTACAGCTAGTGGACACAACAGTCGCCACGGCGAGCCTCATGGCCGGCAGTGGCGAGCCTCGTAGCCGCCTGCGTGCGGCGCTCACAAATCGCGCGACCCCGCGGTCGCCTCACTCGAGGCCGAGATCCGCGACGTCGTCCTCGTCGAGCCCGAAGAAGTGGCCGAGCTCGTGGAGCACGGTGACCTGCACCTGCTCGGCGAGCTCGTCGTCGTCCGTCGCGATCGCGAGCAGGTTCGCGTAGAAAAGCACGATGCGCGTCGGTCGGTGCTCCGTGTGGCCTGCGCGTCGCGCGTAGTCGGTCGGTCCTTCGAACAGGCCGAGCGCCCGTGGATCGAAGCACTCGCGGATGAGGTCGACGCTCGGTCGCGCCTCGAGCACGACGGGCACGTGCTCGACGCGCTCCGCGAGGTGGGCCGGCAAGCTCTCGAGCGTGCGGCGGGCGTGATCCTCGATGAACGCGAGATCGTCCGGGGTGCCGATCCCCGCACGCCGGTCCGCGCGGGTATCGAGCGCGTGCACGCGCAGATCGTGCTCGATCATCTCCGCGACCTCGCCGCGATCCTCGAGGATCCGCGCGAGCATGTGGCGCGCATCCGCGTGATCTGGATCGTCGTCGACCGCTGCGCGCAGGTGCGACTCGGCCGCCGCCATCTCGTCGGCGACCATCGCGAGCTCCGCTTGCAGGACCCGCGTGGCCGCGGCATCGGGCGCGAGCGCGACCGCCTCCGCGATCGTGGCGCGCGCCCGCGGCATGTCGTCCTTCGCCAGCAGATCCAGCGCTTCGTCGACGAGATGCGCGAGCACCTCGGCCTCGGCCGCGGACAAACGCTTGCGCTGTGAGGCCACCGATGCCCGTGAGCATCGCCCGTCGCAGCCGTTCCGCCCAGGCGGAATTCGCCGTATACCCACCCCGCCGCATGGCTGAACTGGTCGAGATCCGCATTCGAACGCTCGCGACCGGCGGTGAAGCCGTCGGTCATCCCGTCACTGCTGCGTCGAGCGAAGGCCCCGCGACTTGGTTCCTGGCGGACGCGCTGCCCGGTGAGCTGGTCCGCGCGCACGCCGTGAAGACCGCGCGCAAGCACGTCGTCGGGGCCATCGACGCGGTGCTCGAGCCGAGCTCGGATCGCGTCGTGCCGCCGTGCCCGCTCGCGGGCGTCTGCGGCGGCTGCGACTGGCAGCACATCGCTCCGGCGGCGCAGCCAGGGCTCGGGCTCACCATGGTCGCCGACGCGCTCCGTCAGCTCGGCGTCGTGCCGGTGCTCGGCGAAGCCCCGGGGATCGGCGACGGCCTCGGCTATCGCCGGCGCGCGCGGCTGCACTACCGCAAGGACGGCGACGGGCTCGTGCTCGGGTTCATGCGCAAGCGCAGCGATGAAGTCATCGACACGCCGGCGTGTCCGGTGCTCGTCGCGCCGCTGCGCCACGCGCTCGGCCGCCTGCGCCGTGCAGCGGCCGTGCTGCCGAACGAGGGTGAGGCGCACGTGCTCACCGACGGCAAGCACGTAGCGATCGGTCTGCCGGGCGTGCGGCCCGGCAAGGCGATGACGGAGGCGCTCGAGGAGTGCCTCGATCGCGTGCTCGTCGGCTTCGAGATCCGCGGCGGTCGCTCGCGGCAGCGCATTGGGACGCCGTTGCTCGAGATCGATGGCGGCGGCGGTCTGCCGCCCATGATCGCCTCGCCGTTCGTCTTCACGCAGGCACGCTCCGACGTGAACCGGGCGCTGTTGCGGCACGTGCTCGCGCGCGCGAAGCCCCACGGCAAGCGCGTGCTCGAGCTGTACGCGGGCGCCGGCAACTTCACCCGCGCGCTCGCTCGCGTCGCGAGTCGCGTGTGGACTTGCGACGACGATCGCGAGTCGGTGGGGCTATTGCGCAAGCTCGCGGAGGAGCACGGCTTGCCGATCAATGCGAAGCACGGCGACGTCGCAGCGCTCGTGCCCCGCATCGCTGCCGGGCCGACGCGCTACGAGGTGGTGGTGGCCGATCCGCCGCGTGCGGGCCTCGGCCGCGACGCCGCCCGTGCGCTCGCGATCGTCGCGACCGAGCGCATCGTCATCGTCGGCTGCGACCCCGCAACGCTCGCCCGCGACCTGGCAGTGCTGGTCGCACACGGCTGGGCGATCGAGGAGGTCGCGGTGTTCGACATGATGCCGATGACGGCGCAGGTCGAGTGCGTCGCGACGCTGCGCCCGAAGAGGTCGGGCGCGTGAGCGCCGACGGGGCGCTCGCGCAGATCAAGTCCGGCACGCTCGCACCGGTCTACGTGCTGTATGGCCCGGAGCACGGGCTGATGCGCGTGTGGATCGAGGCGATTCGTGCCGCCGCGGTCGACGAGAGCTTCGCCGCGTTCAACCATGAGCGGTTCGCCGGTCGCGAGCTCGAGACCCCGACCAAGGTGATCGACGCGTGCATGCAGGTGCCGGTGATGGCGAAGCTGCGGCTCGTCGAGCTCGACGAGCCGGAGGTGATCGGCAAGGGCCGCGGCCCGGCGAATCCGAAGCTGCTCGATCGGCTCGTGGAGTACATCGCCGCGCCGAACTCGAGCACGGTGCTGCTCGTCACCTCGAGCGGCATCGATGCGCGCTCGCGGCTCGTCACCGCGGCAAAGAAGACCGGTGTCGTCGAGAAGTTCGAAGGGCTGCGCCGCAACGACGAAGCGGTGTCGTTCGTCATTGCGCACGCGCGCGAGCAGGGCGTCGCGCTCGAGCCCGCGGCAGCCAACACGCTCGTCGAGCGCATCGGCACGTCGCCGTCGGCGCTCGCGAGTGGGCTCGAGCAGGCGTCGCTGTACGCGGGTGTCTCCGTGCGTGTCACGGCGGCGCACGTCGCCGCTGTGGTCACCGACGCGCGCGAGGCGGTCGTGTTCGATCTGACGGACGCGGTCGGCATGGGCCGGCACGAGCGTGCGGTCGCCGTCGCGCGGAGGATCTTCGCCGACGGCGACAACGAGACCGGCGAAGCGATGCGGCTGGTCGGCCTGCTGGCCCGTCAGCTCCGGCTGCTGATGCTGGCGCAGGGCGGCGGGATGCGGGCCGCCGACGTCGCATCGCGCGGCGGGATGCCGCCGTTTCTCGCGCAGAAGGTGGTCGAGCAGGCGCGGCAGTTCAGCAGCGCGCGACTACACCGTGCCTTCGCAGCGCTCGTGCGACTCGACGGTGATCTCAAAGGCGGATCGCACGTGACGCAGAAAGCTCCGGCGATCGCGATCGAACGCTGGATCCTCGATGCGTGCGACGTGCTCGTCGCCGTCGCGCCGCGCTGAGGCGGGGCCGGAGATCAGGCGGCCTTGCCAGCCACCGCACGCGTCAGGCGCGAGACATAACGCGACGCGGTGTTGCGATGGATGACGCCCTTGCTCGCGGCCTTCGTGATCGCCGTGACGGCGGCAGGCAGTGCGCCCTTCGCCGCATCGGCATCGCCAGTATCCAGCGCACGACGGACGCGCTTGATGTACGTGCGCATCGACGACAGGTGCGTCAGGTTCCGCGCGCGGCGCTTGATTCGCTGACGATTACGCTTCTCTGCTTGCTTGTGATTGGCCACGGCGGAAACTCTGGAACGGGGGGACTTTAGCGTCAGAGGGCCTGCGCTTGTCAAGCCGCCCGGCGCGGTCCAGGCTTGCCAGCGCGTGAACCGGAGCATCGGTGGATTTCGCGGCCACTTGGCGCTGGCCGTGATGGGTCAGGCCCTCGTCCTGGGCTGTGTGTTCACGCCGCCGCCAGCTTTGCCCGAGGAGCTGGCCGCACAAAAGGCCGAGGAGCAGGCCCGGATCGAGCGCCTCCGTGCGGGCAAGGCCGAGCGTCCCGCGGGCGAGGCGGGCGCGGCCGAGGATGGCCCGCGCTTCGTCGCCGGCGACGAGCCCGAGCTAGGGATGAACGAGGAAGAAGTCCGTGAGTACGCGACCGCGCAAGGCGATCCCGAGGGCGGCGACTTCAGCCTCGAGGAAGCGCTCACCGGCATGACCGGGTCCGGCAAGCTGTGGACGCGCATCGTGATGGCCGACGGCGGCGTGATGGAGTGCGAACTGTTGTCCGACGCCGCGCCGCGCACCGTCGCGAACTTCGTCGGCCTCGCGCGCGGCAAGCGAGCGGCGCGCGACGCCGAGGGCACGTGGGCAGCGAAGCCCTACTTCGATGGCACCGAGTTCCATCGCGTGATCGAAGGCTTCATGATCCAAGGCGGTGATCCGACCGGCACCGGCACCGGCGACGCCGGCTACGTGCTGTCCGATGAATTCGGCCAAGGGCTCTTCCACGATCACCCCGGCATGCTCAGCATGGCGAACCGCGGGCCGACCACCGGCTCGGCGCAGTTCTTCGTCACGCTGGCCCCGACGCCGCACCTCGACGGCAAGCACGCGATCTTTGGGCGTTGCACCGATGCGTCGGTGACCATCGCCGAGAAGATCGCGGCGACCGGCGGCGCGGGTGATCGGCCGACGACGCCGCAGAAGATCGAGCGCGTCGAGATCCTCTATCGCTGACGCGCGACGGCCCGCGCTTCGCGACGCAGGCGACTTGGCGCGCGCTTGGTCGCGCCACGCTTCGCCTTGTCCGGCTTGGGCTGCTTCGGCTTGCGCACGCGCTCCGGCGGCGCCTTGCCCGGGCCGCGATCGATGCGTCCGCCGAACAGCGATACGTAGCGCCGACCCTCCTCGACGCCAGCGCCGAAGATCCCGAGCAGCGCACGCCAGTGGAAGTCGCCCTCGTGCGCGCCGCGGCCGCGTGTCCACCAGCCGAGGCCGGGGCCGATGACCTTCGTGTCGATGCGCGGGCCCGCGACGCGCAAGAACGCGCCGGGCACGAGTTGCACCGTCTTGCCGTTCCTGCGGATGTCCCACCACGCGAACGCGCCGAACGTGCCCTGGTTCTCGCCGCGCTCGATATGCCACACGAGCGGGAACTGCACGATGTCGAGGTTCTCGCCACGGCGTCGCTGCACGTACAGCGCGGGGCCGATCGCGGTCCACGTCTGATCGGCGCCCCAATTGTCGTCGCGCAGGAACAACGGCGCGACCCAGGTCAGCCGCCGCTGCGCGAACGCGTGGCTGTGGAAGAACACCGGCGGCAGCACGGCCGTCGCGACCTTGTGCTGCTGGCGCACCTGCCATACGACGAGTCCCGCCTCGAAGAAGCGCCGATCCTCGCGGTGCCGCGCGATGAACAGCGGCGGTATGGCAAGGGTGAGGCTGCGATCCTCGAGCCGATGCGCGCGGCGGAAGTAGAGCGGGAAGATCATCAGCCGGCGATGCGTGTTCGTCGTGCGCATCGCGACCGACCCCGCATACCAGCCGAGATTTTTGCCGGGGCGGTTGTTCAGGCCGAACAGCGGCGTGTAGAGCTTCACACCGCCGGGATCGCGGTCGTAGACGTACAGCAACGAGCCGTGCGTGACCCGGCCCTTGCCGTCCTTGCCGTAGAGGAAGAGCGGAATGCTGCCCCATAGCGTGTACGCGCACGCCGGGTCGTCGTCGACGAGGTAGCCGCACTTGCGATGGCGGAAGAGCAGCGGCACGACGCCGGTGAACCGCGAGTTCTTCTGCACGCGGAACACGTCGACGAAGCCCGGCGGCGCGATCGAGAACCGCGTGAAGTTGTACAGGCGCTTGCCGCCGAACACGAACGGGAACACGCCCCAGGTGCGGCGGCCGTTCGCGCGGCGGCGATCGAACCACAGCGGCGCCGCGACGGTCGTGTGCTCGCCGGTCTTCTTGTTGCGGACGTGGACGATCGTAGGCAGCGAGATCAACCGGCGATCCTTCTCGCTGTCCATCCACCACGCGAGCGGCACGATGCCGGTGTTGAGCGACTTGCGACTCAAGCGATGGAAGAACGGCCCGCCGATCACGGTGTGCGTGTGGCGGTTGCGATCGCGCGACCAGAAAAAGCCGATTCCCGCGTCGACGTCGACGCCCGCTGGCTGGCGCTGGCGGAAGTAGAGCGGGACGACCGCGAGGTTTTTGCGCCCGCGCTCACCCCGGATCTCCCGCCGCCAGATGAGCGGCGACCACATGTCGAGGTCGTCCTTCGCCGAGCGATGGCGGATCACGAACGGGATGACGCTGACGCTGCGCACGGGACCGTCCACGGTCTGCTCGGTCGCCGTCCACACGAGCGGCGCGACGCCGGTGACGGTGCGCGTCGGCGTCTGTCGACGGATGTACGGACCCCACACGTGCGTGCGCGTCGTCGCGGTCCGGTACATGCCGCCGATGAGCGAGATCTGCAGGGTCGTCTCGCCGCGCTTGCGTCGGTAGTAGAGCGGCAACACGGCAGTGTGGTGCTCCTGGCCGCCTTCGCGGATCGCGTCCCACACCAGGCCGAACGCGCCGAGCGTGCGCTGGCCGGGCGCGGAGTGCTGCACGAACAACGGTGAAAGCGTGAGGTGCTGCTTGGTCGCGACGTTCTTGACGTCGGCGAACAACAGAAACGGCGCGATGCCATAGCGATACCTGCTGCCGGTGCCCCAGAACACGAGCGGCGCGAGGCCGCCGTCGTAGTCGTCGCCCTTGCGATGGTGATAAAACGGCGCGATGACGAGCGTGCGTCGGCGCGCCTCGGCATCGTGCGCGTGCCAGACGAGCGGCGTGAACACCTGCCAGCGGGTGTTGCCGCGGCGACCGGCGAAGATCGTCGCGAGCGGCACGCCGGCCTGCATGCCGTCCTTGCGGCGGTTGTAAAAGCCGAGGGGACCGAGCACGACCGTGCGCCGCGGGTCGTCACCGCCGGGCCGGTTCACGTGCCAGAACGCGCCCAGCACACCCTGCATCGACGTGCCGTCGTCGCGCTTGCCGATCCACGTCAGCACCGGTGGGATGAACGCGGCGTAGCCCTTCTCCGTGCGCCGACCGCCGCCGAGCAGCGTCCACACGCCCGTGCGCGTCGGGGTCTTGCGCGAGAAGCCGAACGGCACGAACACGCGCACCTTCGCCTGGTTGGCCTTGTCGTGGAAGCCGAACCAAAGCGGCGCGACGAACGTGTTGTGCTGCCGCGGATCGTCGTAGACGCCGACGAGACCCGCGAGCAGGAACTTGCTGCCGCGCAACTCGTTCGTGGTGCGCCACACCAGCGGCGTTGCGGCGAAGACCGACTTGTCGCGATCGCGATGGCCGAACGTCAGCGCGATCGGCACGCTCCACGCCGAGCGACCGCGCGCGCGGTCGGTTCGGCGCAGCCACGCGAGCGTCCACAGCTCCTTGCGATTGCCGAATTCGCTCGAGTGCCACAGCGCGAATGGCGTTGCGGCGACCCAGCGCTTGCCCTTGATCGTGTTCTCGCCCGCCATGTACGCGAACGCGAAGTCGAAGCGCTTCGTGCCCTTGCGGAAGCGATAGAACAGGGGCGCGGCGACGAACCATCCGCGATCGTTGTCGGCGTTGGTGTCGGTGCGATTCTTGTGCCCGTACCAGAACAGGATCGCCGACACGCCGCGGAAGCCGTCGGGTCGCTTCTGCTGGTAGTGGAAGGGCACGACGAGCAGGTTCTTCACGTACTTCGTGCCCCACGCCCATGCGAGCGGGAACTGGCCGAAGTTGTACTGATCGCCGATGCGGCGGTAGCCCATGAGCAGTGGCACCGCGCCCCACAGCGACTTGCGCTCGGAGAAGCTGCCGAAGAACAGGCCCGCGGGATTGATCCATCTCCGCTTGCCCTCCACGGTGCCCCAGCCGAACGTCAGCGATAGGTCCGCGTGCAGGAGCTTCTCGGGGTGGGTCTTGGTCGGCTCGCGGTGCACGAACAGCGGCGGAAAGCCGATCGCGCGCGTCCGATGCGTGTCGTAGGTGCGGTCGATCCAAAACGGCGGGACGGATCGCGATCTCAGCAGCTTCGAGCGCACGTCCGCACGTACCGTGGCGACCGGCTGCGGTGCAGTCTCGATCGGGTCGGTCGTAGCTCCTGCGGCGCCGGCCGGTGGTGGTGGCGGCGGTGCGAGGCTCAGGGCGATGGCGCCCGGGTGGAACGTCTGCGCGGAGGCAAGCACCGGCGCCGCAGGATCGAGACGGCGCGCTGTGTGAACGGGTCGCGGTGCTGCGAGCCGGGTGCGCGCGGGCGTCGTCGTGCGCGCACGCGATGCGGCGGCCGCGGTGCCGGCGACGGGCCACGCGCACGCGACGACGATCGCGATCCACAGCACGCGCCAGCGATATGCGATCGACGACGTGATCGAACGTGGCCCCCGCGTGGCGCGGCACCTCGCGGCCGCGCGCTCGTTTGCGGAAAACTCCACGGGGCCCCGGCGGAATAACGAATCTGGGCCGGGGGGTCAACGGCCGCGGGTCGGGCGTCCTTTGACAGCGTGGCCAGGTTCGACCAGTCTTCCCTGCCGTGCGCCCCGCGGCCGAGCCCGATGCCCTCGTCGTCGACATCTCGGCGATGCGTCGTCACAACGAGACCCACGTATCGCTCGAGCGCGAGCTGGCGTTGGATTGGCTCCGCGAGGCCTTGCGCGATACGGATGCCGAGGTCGACGCGCCTGCGCACGTGGACGTCCACCTCGTCGTGCAGGGCGATGGGAGCGTGATCGTCACTGGGCAGCTGCGCGGCGGGATCCGGGTGCCATGCGCGCGCTGCCTCGATCTCGCCGACGTCAGTGCCGACAGCGCGATCACGGCGCTCTACGTGCGCGAGGGCGCGGCCCGCAGCCTGCCCGACAGCAAGGGCGACGACGATCTCGCCGACGAGGACGAGGACGACGACGGAGGTGAAGATCTCTGGCCGTTCGACGGCATTCGCCTCGACCTCGCGCCGATGCTCGTCGAGACCGTGAAGCTCGCGTATCCGATGCGCGTGCTCTGCACGCGCGGTCCGGACTGTCGGGGCCTGTGCAGTCAGTGTGGCGCGCCGCTCAACGAGCAGCCCGCGGATGCGAGCAAGTGCGCCGCATGTGGCGTGGAGGATCCACGCGTCCCCGAGGTCGACCTCGCGCCGGCCGCCGAGGTGCCGCGCACCGATGCCCTCGCAGAGGCTCTGCGCAAGGTCCGGATCCCCGAGTGAGCCAACTCAGGCCCCCAGGGCCGTGAAGCCGGAGCGAAGCGATGGAAAGGGGGAGGGGGAAGCGGGCCGCTTCCCCTGAAAGAAAACTCCAAAGAAAAACTCCGCTTGCGATTCTGGGCGACCCGTACCTATTCTTCGCCCCCCGAGACGCCATGGCCGTCCCCAAGAAAAGAACGAGTCCACGCAAGCGCGATCAACGTCGCGCCCAACACGACAAGGTCACCGCGCCGAATTTGTCGCCCTGCCCGAACTGCGAGGAGCTCATGCTGAGCCATCGCGTATGCCCCGCGTGCGGCTTCTATCGCGGACGTCAGGTCGTCGAGGTCGCGCAAGAATAGGATCTGGCGGTGTCGTCGGCAGCGATCGCGCTCGATGCGTTCGGCGGCGATCATTGCCCGCACGCCGAGGTCGAAGGTGCCGTCGAGGCTGCACGTCTCGGCGTCCCCGTGATCCTGGTTGGTGACGAGCCGGCGATCCGCGGCGCGCTCGAGAAGCACGACGGCCACGCGAGCCTGCCGCTGTCGATCCATCACGCGCCCCAGCGCATCACGATGGAGGATCATCCGGGCCGCGCGGTGCGAGCGAAGCCCGACGCGTCGATGCCGACGTGCTTCGACCTCGTGCGCAAGGGCGAGGCCGGCGCGGCGATGAGCGCGGGCAACTCCGGCGCGATGCTGGCGTGCGGACTGTTCAAGTATCGCCGGCTGCGCGGCGTCGATCGGCCGGCGATCGTCACGTCGCTGCCGAATCGCACCGGCTTCACCACGTTGCTCGACATCGGTGCGAACGTCGAGTGCAAGCCCATCAACTTCGTGCAGTTCGCGGTGATGGGCGCCGCGTATGCGCGATTCAAGCACGGCCGCACGCGGCCGCGCGTCGGTGTGCTGTCGAACGGCAGCGAGGACGGCAAGGGCACCGAGCTGACGCGCACCGTGCACGAGCTCTTGTCCGCGGCGCAGAGCCCCGACTTCCTCTACGCGGGCTACGCCGAGGGCGCCGGCCTCTTCGACGGACAGTTCGACGTGATCGTCACCGACGGGTTCACCGGCAACGTGGCGCTGAAGGTCGCCGAGGCGGCGGGCCGGTTGATCGGCCAGTGGCTGCGGTCGGCGGTCACCGCCGACCTGCGCAGCAAGCTCGGCGCGCTCGTGCTGCGTCCCACCTTCGATGCGCTGAAGCAGAACATGAACCCCGACACGTACGGCGCCGCGCCGCTGCTCGGCGTCGACGGCCCAGCGTGGCTCTGTCACGGCGGATCGAGCCCGTACGCGATCAAAAATGCGTTGCGTCTCGCGTCGCGATCGATCGACGAGGGCCTGGTCGGGGCGCTCGCCGAGTCGCTCGCGCGCAACGCCGAGCTGTCCGCCGCAGCGAAGGCGCACGGCGGCAAAGAGCAGGACCCCAAGCCGGAGAGTTGATCGATGTCGCTCGCGTACGTGTTCCCCGGTCAAGGCAGTCAACAGGTCGGCATGGGCCGCGCGCTGTACGAGTCGAGCGCTGCTGCGAAAGCGATCTTCGACGAGGCCGACGATGCGCTCGGATCGAAGCTATCGACGCTCTGCTTCGACGGGCCCGACACCGACCTGGTGCTCACCGCGAACACCCAGCCTGCGATCCTCACGACGAGCATCGCTGCGCTCGCGGCGTTGCGCGAGCGCGGTGCAGATGCGCCGACGTACGTGCTCGGTCACAGCCTCGGTGAGTTCTCCGCGCTCGTCGCGACGGGGGCGCTCGCGTTTGCGGATGCGGTGCGGCTGGTGCGACTGCGCGGGCAGGCCATGCAAGACGCGGTGCCCGCGGGCACCGGCGCGATGGCGGCGGTCATCGGTATCGCGATCGAAGATCTCGAGGCGATGTGCACCGAGGTGGCGCACGGCGAGGTGGTCTCGCCCGCGAACGAGAACGGTGGTGGTCAGGTCGTCGTCGCCGGCCATGCGGCCGCGGTCGAGCGCTTGATGGCGTTGGCGAAGTCACGCAAGGGTCGGGTCGTGCCGCTGAAGGTCTCCGCACCCTTCCATTGCGCGCTCATGGCTCCGGCCGCGGCGAAGCTCGACGCTGCGCTTGCCGACGTGAGGATCGGCGCGCTCGCGGTCCCGGTGATCACCAACGTCGAGGCCGAGCCGAATGCGGATGCGGCGCGCGTGCGCGAGCTGCTCGTCCGCCAGGTCACGAATCGCGTGCGCTGGGAGGCATCGGTGCAGCGCGCCGCGGCGCTCGGCGTCACGGAAGCGATCGAGCTCGGTCACGGCAAGGTGCTGGCGGGGCTGTGCAAGCGCATCACGCCCGACCTGACCGTCGTTGCGTGTGGTTCCCCGGCGGATCTCGATGTGCTAAAGGGTCGTGCATGAGCGCTGAGGCCGCACCGCGCCCGCTTCCGCCGTCGCTCGACCTCACCGGTCGCGTCGCGCTGGTCACGGGTGCGTCGCGCGGCATCGGTCGCGCGATCGCGATCACGCTCGCCGAGCGCGGGGCGAGCGTCATCGTGAACTACGCGAAGAGCGAGGCGGCCGCGAACGAGGTCTGCGGCGTCATTGCGCAGCACGGCGGCACCGCGGTGGCGATCGGCTTCGACGTCGGCGACGACGTGGCGGTCGATGCGGCGATCAAGTCGATCGTCGAGACCCGCGGCGGCCTCGACATCCTCGTGAACAACGCCGGCGTCTCGATCGACGCGCTCATGATGCGCGCGCGGCTCGAGGACTTCGATGCGCTGCTGCGCACCAACCTCCGCGGCACGTTCGCGTGCTGTAAGGCTGCGACGCGCCACCTGCTCAAGGCCAAGGACAAGGGCCGCGTCATCAACCTCACCAGCGTCGTCGGCGAGCAGGGCAACGCGGGCCAGTCGATGTACGCGGCGACCAAGGCCGGCGTCATCGGGCTGACCAAGTCGCTCGCGCGCGAGCTCGCGTCGCGGCAGGTCACCGTCAACGCGGTCGCCCCGGGCTTCATCGACACCGACATGACGCAGGCGGCGCTGCAGGGCGACGCCCGCACCGCGCTCGTCGCCCAGATTCCGCTCGGCCGGGTCGGCGATGCGCGCGAGGTCGCCGAGGCCGTCGCATGGCTCGCATCGCCCGCCGCGTCGTACATCACCGGCCACGTGCTGCGCATCAACGGCGGCCTGCTGATCTAGTTCTTCATTCCTCCAGCCAACACTTACCGCAACGCCAGGGAGCCCGACGAGCATGAGTGGAGATATCGAAGCCCGTATCAAGGAAATCATCTGCGAGCAGCTTGACGTCAAGCCCGAGGACGTCAGCGAGGGCAAGAGCTTCACCGAGGATCTCGGGGCCGACTCGCTCGCGATCGTCGAGCTGGTGCTCGCGCTCGAAGAGCAGTTCGATGTGAAGATCCCCGACGACGAGGTCGACAAGATCAAGACCGTCGGCGACGCAGTCAGCTACATCAAGGTCCGCAAGGGCAACTGACCAGTCGGGCACGCCCCCACGTGGCACGCAGGAGAATCGCGATCACCGGCATCGGTCTCGTCACGCCCTTGGGCGTCGGCACCGACGTGACGTGGGCGAGCGTGTGCGCCGGCAAGTCCGGCATCGGTCCGATCACGCGCTTCGACGCGAGCGAGTTCACGACGACCATCGCGGGCGAGGTTCGCGACTTCGACCCCACGCGGTGGATCCCGAAGCGCCACCTGCGGTCGATGGATCGCTTCATCCATTACGCGATCGCAGCCGCGGACATGGCGGTGAAGCAGGCGGGGCTCGACGTCGACAAGCCCGATCCGGATCGCTGGGGCTGCTACGTCGGCGCCGGCATGGGTGGCCTCGGTACGATCGAGGCGACGTACAGGACGTTGACCGAGAAGGGGCCGCGGCACGGCATCAGCCCGTACTTCACGCCCTCGGTCATCATCAACCTCGCGCCCGGACAGATCTCGATCGTGCACGATTGCCGGGGCCCGAACATGTCGATGGTGTCGGCGTGCTCGACCGCGGCGCACTCGCTCGGTGAGGCCGCACGGGTGATCGAGCGCGGCGACGCAGATCTGATGATCGCGGGCGGCACCGAGTCGACGGTCACGCCGCTCGGCATCGGTGGGTTCTGCTCCGCGCGTGCGCTCAGCCAGCGCAACGACGAGCCGGAGAAGGCGAGCCGGCCCTTCACCGCGAGTCGCGACGGCTTCGTGCTCAGCGAAGGCGCGGCGGTCCTCATCCTCGAGGCGTACGAGCGGGCGCAGGCGCGCGGCGCGACGATCCTCGCGGAGCTCGTGGGCTACGCCGCGAATGCGGACGCGCATCACATCACGTCGCCGGCACCGGGTGGTGTGGGCGCGGCGAAGTGCATGCAGCTCGCGCTCAAGGATGCCGGACTCGCGCCGGAGCAGATCGGCTATATCAACGCGCACGCGACCTCGACCGACGCGGACGCGGGCGAGACGGCGGCGATGCGCACAGTGTTCGGCAAGTACGCGTACGCCGGGCTCGCAGTCAGCTCGACGAAGTCGATGCACGGTCACCTGCTCGGCGCGGCTGGGGGGCTCGAGGCCGCGATCAGTGCGCTCGCGCTGCGCGACGGCATCTTGCCGCCGACGATCAACCTCGATGACCCCGAT
>Ga0163144_10008858_pt1 | contig 21709 bp, 17 predicted proteins | sample OliLak19BULKMAT1_FD_123175 | JGI IMG/M metagenome (GOLD analysis project Ga0163144, IMG submission 123175) | Freshwater microbial mat bacterial communities from Lake Vanda, McMurdo Dry Valleys, Antarctica - Oligotrophic Lake LV.19.BULKMAT1 | ecosystem: Environmental > Aquatic > Freshwater >... | reverse complement strand
GGCCTTTCGCTGAGAAGCTTCGCCCTCTTCGATTTTAGGATAATCCACTGCCGAGACAACGGATAAGTTAGAGCAATAGAACCTCTCATCGTCTCGTAAGAATTGAATCACTTGAGTTAGAGATTCGGTCTTAACTACAACGTAAGGGTCGCCAGGCTGATCTTTTTCAACACGGACAATCACATCGGATGCCACTTTTGAGCGTAAAGCTTCAACAACATCATCGATGGATTTAGGAACCGCCGAACCCAACACCTTCGGAAGGGGGGCTACGGGGTGTGTCACATACGTACGTTTTGCGACACTCGTCGCGTAGTGGTGTTCTGTCGTTTTGCCAGTTGATTCACTCATTTAGATCCTAGAACCTCCGCTTATCAAATTACTCAGTGACTACGGGCTTTACAAGTCCGCGTCAGAAATGAAATAACTTTAACTGCGGAGCGACAAATCAGATGTTCATCAGACGTATCAAAGGAATCCTATGTGCCTTCTATCGAACCTTTCGAGCCACCCAAACGGCACTTAAGATCTTTAAAACCCGAAAAAACATATGCTGGGACGATCCAGCGGTTCAGGATTTCTCCCGAAAATGGGGCACCGAGGTGCTCAAGGACTTCAATGTCGAGCTTCGTGTTGAAGGGGAAGCCACTTCGGAAGCAGCTATTTATGTAGGAAATCACCTCAGCTACCTCGACATTATTGCCCTCTACTCGTTCAAACATCTCTGCTTTGTGGCCAAATCTGAAGTGGGAACTTGGCCCATTATTGGAGCTGCGACCAAAGCTGTTGGCTCTATTTTCGTTGAACGGAACTCTGCGCGATCGCGTGTGGCGACCGCCGAGGCCCTAAAAAAGGCCGTTCTGGATGAAGGGAAAAGCGTTTGTATTTTTCCAGAAGGAACAACGAGTATTCAAGGTAAAGATTGGCGACGCGGGGTTTTTAGAGTCGCCCAAGAAAACAGCCTTTGGATTCAACCTATGGGCTTTATCTACACCCCTATTCGTCGCGCGGCCTATATCGACGATGACACCCTCCTCACTCATATGTGGAGCCTTATTCAAAAAGACAAAACACTACTCACGATCAAATTTTTTGAGGCACGCAAGATCACCGACACCGAAAATGACATGAAGCAAATGGAGCAAGAAATTCGAGCCTGGGTAGATGAACAACTCAAGAAACAAGGCTATTTTGAAAGTGAAATCGGCTATATCGAATGAGTTATTTTAAGCTAGCTAGAGCCGTTGGAAGCACCGCACGAAACGGGATCAACGTTGTTCGGCTTCAACGAAATGGGATCGATCCCATCGCCCACCCTCAAGGTCGTCAAGCCTTCAAAGAATGGGCCCAAGAACTTTGTAGAATTTTTGAAACTCGGATTCATATCTTTGGAGAACCTATAGAAACAACGGCTGGTCTCTTTGTAGGCAACCATGCCTCCTACCTCGATATTCCCGTTATTTGCTCTCTTGAACCCGTAAGCTTTGTTGCAAAGGCCGAGATGCAAAAGTGGCCCATATTCGGAAAAGTAGGCGATGCTCTCGGAACAATTTGGCACAACCGCAAAGATGGCAACTCGCGAAAAAGCACTGCGGAAAATATCAAGCTCGCGGTTCAAGAGGGCAAACGCGTTTGTGTATTTCCTGAAGGAACAACAAGTTTGAGAGGACTTCCTTGGCGCACGGGAGTGTTCAATGTTGCTCATGAAGTTGGAGCTTCGCTCCAACCCTTTAGCATCTACTACCGACCTGCTCATCTTGCGGCTTTTGAAGACCCTTCAATGCTCAAGCATTCTTTAGCCCTAAACTCTGAAGGTCATCTCGATGTGTATCTCACGGTTGGCCCTTCAATCACCGTGAAGGATCCCGTCAAAGATTGCCAAGAGTGGGAACGATGGAACAAATCCATCTTGCACAAGGCCCTTGAATCACAAGGACTCTAAAAATTCTGTCATCACAAATTCCGTAGCTCCTAAGCTTTTGGATCCAAGTAAACTCACTTACGCGAAGTCAACATCGCTCGCAGATACTCACGGTTCATGCGGGCAATATTCTCAAGACTGATCTCTTTAGGGCAAGCTGCTTCGCAAGCACCTGTGTTGGTACAATTACCAAAACCTTCGAGATCCATTTGCTTCACCATTCCCAACACTCGCTCTGTGCGTTCAGGTTGACCTTGAGGGAGCAGTGCAAAATGAGAAATCTTGGCCGAAGTGTAGAGCATGGCAGATGCGTTCTTACAGGAAGCCACGCAAGCTCCGCAGCCGATACAAGCCGCAGCATCCATCGCCAAATCGGAATTTTCTTTGCGAATAGGAATCGCATTCGCATCTGGAGCATTGCCTGTAGACACAGAAATGAATCCGCCTTCAGCAGTGATTCGATCTAGAGCAGAACGATCGATGGAAAGATCTTTGATGATGGGGAAAGCCGTAGCTCTCGCAGGTTCGATTACGATGGTGTCGCCGTCGTTGAATCGACGCATGTGCAACTGACAAGTGGTGACCCCTTTGTCGGGTCCATGAGCCGCACCGTTGATCACCATCAAACAAGTTCCACAAATTCCTTCGCGACAGTCGTGATCGAAAGAAACAGGGTCCACTCCTGATGTGATGAGTTTTTGATTGAGCACGTCCATCATCTCAAGAAAAGACATATCGGCGATGATGCCGTCCACTTTGTACTCTTCAAAATGACCTTGTGACTGAGGGCCGGGCTGACGCCATATCTTTAGAGTCAGAGTCATTGACTTTGGTTCGTTTGAGTTTAATTCAGAATGAGATCCCATCGTATTCTTCCTCCCCTTCTCTATTTATAACTACGCACAGAGGGTGTGACGTTTTCAAATTTAAGTTCTTCTTTGACGAGAGTTGGCTCTTTGCCAGCTCCTTCATAAAACCAAGCACCCACGAACGCATACTTTTCATCGTTGCGAATAGCTTCGCCATCTGCAGTTTGATGTTCTTCTCGGAAGTGACCGCCACAAGACTCATCACGCATGAGAGCATCTCGAGCCATAAGTTCACCCAGTTCGAAGAAATCGGCTACGCGTCCCGCCTTTTCAAGCTCTTGGTTGTAGTCGTTTTTATCTCCAAGAATTTTAACTCCGGAGTGATACTCTTCGCGCAGTTTAGGAATTTGCTGAAGAGCCTCTTTTAGTCCGGCTTCAGTGCGTCCCATGCCAACTTTATCCCAAAGGATTTTTCCTAGCTCGCGATGGAAGTCATCTACGGTACGGGTTCCTTTGTTTGAAATTAATTTCTCAACAGAGGCCTTAACGTCATTCTCGGCTTCAGTGAAAGCAGCGTGTTGGGTGTCTACTTTTTCAAGCTTTGTTGCGCCCAAGTAGTTAGACAAAGTAGCGGGAATAACAAAGTATCCGTCTGCTAGACCTTGCATCAGAGCAGAAGCTCCCAAACGGTTAGCGCCATGATCGGAGAAGTTTGCTTCACCCAAAACGAAAAGTCCTGGGACATTGCTCATCAGATTGTAATCTACCCAGAGACCACCCATTGTGTAGTGAATTGCTGGATAAATACGCATGGGAACTTCGTAGGGGTTTTCGTCGGTGATGTGATGATACATGTCGAACAAGTTGCCGTATTTTGCAGCAACAGCATCGCGTCCGTCACGCTTGATCGCATCTCGGAAATCGAGATAGACAGCCAAACCTGAGCGCCCCACTCCACGTCCTTCGTCACACAAACGCTTGGCAGCTCGAGAGCTCACGTCACGAGGAGCAAGGTTGCCGAAGCTCGGGTAAATACGCTCAAGATAGTAATCGCGTTCGCTATCGGGGATCTGTCCTGGTGGACGCTTATCTCCTTGCGCTTTAGGTACCCAAACTCGACCATCGTTGCGAAGCGACTCCGACATCAATGTGAGTTTAGATTGGTGTTCACCAGATACGGGAATACATGTGGGGTGAATTTGTACATAACAAGGATTGGCAAAAGCCGCTCCACGCTTGTGACAACGCCAAGCCGCAGTCGCATTGGACATACGAGCCGAAGTGGAAAGGTAATAGGCATTGCTATAACCCCCGGTACAAATCAACACGGCATCAGCCACATGTCGCTCCGTCTCGCCTGTAATCAAGTTACGAACAATCACACCACGAGCTTTGCCATCAATGACAACAAGGTCGAGCATTTCTCGACGCTCAAGCAAATCGACTTTCTTTTGTCCTACCATTCGCATCAAGGAATGATACGCGCCGATTAAAAGCTGCTGACCTGTTTGTCCTCGAGCATAAAAAGTACGAGACACCTGCGCACCGCCGAAAGATCGGTTCGCAAGGAGTCCGCCGTAATCGCGAGCGAAGGGCACACCTTGCGCCACGCACTGATCGATAATATTGACCGACACTTCAGCCAAGCGGTGAACGTTGGCCTCACGAGAGCGGTAGTCGCCCCCTTTGATCGTGTCGTAGAAAAGACGGTAAACAGAGTCTCCGTCATTTTGATAGTTTTTAGCTGCGTTGATTCCGCCTTGAGCTGCGATTGAATGGGCTCTGCGAGGAGAGTCGTGCATTGTAATGGCTTTAACTTTGTAGCCAAGTTCGGCTAGAGTTGATGCCGCCGATGCTCCAGCCAACCCTGTTCCCACTACAATGACCGAAAATTTTCGCTTGTTAGAGGGGTTTACAAGTTTGGAGTCGAACTTGTAGTCCGTCCATTTGTCAGAGAGAGGGCCTTTAGGGGTGCCTGATTCAAGTTTTCTATTTTCTGAGTTGCTCATTTATTCATCCTTCCCTGCCATCAACCTTTATGAACGAAGTAAACGTAGAGGGGTTGAGAAATAAATCCGGCTGCGACAATCACAGCGTAAAGAATTCCGATTTTTTTAATACAGGGTGTGTAGCGAGGGTGATTGAAACCAAGAGATTGAAAACAAGAGGACACCCCATGTCTCAAGTGAACACTCAAAACAACTAGTGCAAAGACATACCAAACGACTGCCAAAGGATTTTGAAAGATTTCAACGATGAGTCGATGCAAGTCGCGCATAACAACCCCATCATAAGTCACCTCATAAAACGTTCCATATTTGAAACCCACAAGATGCGTGATGATAAAGACCAACAAGATGCTTCCCGAGAAGATCATTGTCTTGGAAGCGGTTGTGGTGTCCTTCGAAGTGTTAGGAGTCACAGCATAGCGTCCTGATTTGGCCGCACCGTTCTCTTTAGTAAGTAGGATTCCCATAAAGGCGTGGAGCACCATCATGCCCACTAAACCCCAAGCGATCAGAGGATAAGCTGGGTTGTGGGTCATCTTGTAACCGTAGATGTTGTAGGCCTCTTCGCTCACGAAAATGAGTAAATTGCCTGCCATATGAGCTAAAACAAATCCAGAAAGCCCTAGCCCTGTAAGCCCCATAATGAACTTCTTAAAGATCGAAGATTTTAAATACGTCAACATTCACAACTCCTTGGCTTTTACCTGTCTCACCAGCATCCCTCGTAAGAGTTGATCCGACAAGATTCTTTCAAAAGAATCTAACTCTTAGCTCCTCTTGGCTCCGAAAGCTCTTCCACCCTCGTTAACCTTTGAAGAGAATGCTTATCCCAACTCTTTGGTGAGGTTTCGGGCAATCACGATACGCTGAATCTCGCTTGTTCCTTCATAAATTTCAGTAATTTTGGCATCACGGAAATGCCGCTCCATGGGATAGTCCATCGTATATCCATAACCACCCAAGACTTGAATGCCACGCGTCGTAACTTCCATAGCTGCTTCCGAAGCAAAAAGCTTAGCTTGAGCGGCTTCTTTGGAATACGGAAGCCCCCCATCCTTTTTGACTGCAGCGGCTCTCATCAGCAAACGAGAAGCATCTGTCTGAGTCGACATGTCCGCCAAGTGAATCTGAATAGCTCCCAAATTTGCGATGGGCTTGCCGAAAGCTTCCCGCTCAAGAGAATAAGCTGTGGCCTCTTCAAGAGCGGATCGAGCAATCCCGAGTGCCTGACAAGCAATTCCTATGCGGCCTCCATCTAATGTGGCCATAGCAACTTTGAATCCTTCGTCTTCGCCACCCAACATATTTTCTTCGGGCACTTCAACATTTTCGAGCATAATTTGCGTGGTGCTAGATCCATGGATGCCCAGCTTCTCTTCCACTTTTCCAACGGAATAGCCCGCCCACGAACTCTCAACAATAAAACATGCGATTCCACGATGCCCTTTAGAAGGATCGATAATCGCATAAACAATGGCTACATCGGCCTCACGACCATTGGTGATAAAGTTTTTAACTCCGTTGAGTATCCACTTATTCCCCTTCTTCACCGCACGAGTTTTCATAGCAGCCGCATCTGAGCCGCTTCCGGGTTCCGACAAGCAATAGCAACCCAATTGCTGTCCTGTCGCTAAAGCATGGAGATATTTTTCCTTTTGTTCTTTGGAGCCAAACTTTGCGAGTGGAGCACAAACAAGGGAATTGTTTACGCTCATCACTACGGAAGTTGAAGCACAGGCCACGGAAATCTCTTCCAAGACCGAGACGTAGCTAAGAGTATCCATGCCTGCTCCACCAAATTCTACGGGTGCCATAATTCCCATAAAGCCCAAACTCGACATTTGTTTGATGATCTCTTTCGGAAAGAGATGCTCTCTATCGATCTTCTCAGCGAGCGGTTCAATTTCCTTTCGAGCGAAGTCGCGGGCGGTTTGAGCCATCAGCTTGTGATCGTCATTCAGGAACACATCAGACCAAAGAGGTTTTCGATTGGGATTTGCAGGCATAGTAGCATTTTCGGACTCCTCGACCGATTCTTCAATCACTTGCAGCTGTCTAAGAAGAAATAGTGAGGATTAGACTCATGGCGTTAGGCTCCCCACCCCAAACGGTAGCGCCGTAATATTTGACATCGCTACGTTTTTTGGTAAAGATGCAAGGAAAGGGAGCGTAAATCATGCCTGAGCAAGAGCGACTGTCGGAATCAAACGCATTTAAAAGCCCTCCAAGATTAAGTTTTGGTGGATCTCTTTTAAAAAGGTCTCACGCCAAAACCCCTCGAGTGCTTTCGAGCAAACAAGCTCTCCACATTGTGTTGCGCTCCGAAGCCGCTAAAGGACATCGCTCTTTCCTTAGAAATGAACGCCTGCTTCAAAATCTCATCCTCAAGCAAGGCCGTAGACATGGCGTAAAAGTGTATCAAGTAAGCAACGGAGGCAATCACCTCCATATCCTCGTCCGTTTCACACAAAGACGAGGTCTTCAAAACTTCCTACGTTCAATCTGTGGAATCATTGCGCGCAAAACCCTTCAAAAAGAACGCGGAATTTCCAACAACAGCCCGCAAGCGACTTCAAACGAATCTTGCAATCAATCATGGTTGGGGAAATTTTGGGACCAACGCCCCTTCACCCATCTTGTAAAATGGGGACCCGCCTTCAAAGCCCTTCAAAACTATTTTAAACTTCCACAAACCGAAGCTCTCGGATTTGTACTTCGCAAGCAGGTTGAACAATGGGGAAGCGATCAGATACGAAAACGTATTTTAACTCGACTCTCCCTAGCCCTTGCCTAGCTTCAAAGCCAGATCTAATCTTCGGGCATGAATAAAGATTTCCGTTTCTCCCTACTTGCTCTTGCCCTTCTTTCCCTCTCAGTTGCTGGCTGCAATAGCCAAGAACGTTTTGTAACTGTTAGCGGCCTCTGCCGTAAAGAAATCGCACCCGATCGCAACGCCCTCCTACTCAGTGCCGAAGTTATGGATGCAGACACACAAGTTGCTTCAACACGAGCCACTGAGATCTTTGAAAAAATTCGACAAAAAATCAAAGAGCTCAACATAAAGGATATCGAACTCGAAACTTCGGAATTTTCGGTGAATGAAGAACGCGAATGGGTCAAAGAACGCTACATTTCTAGAGGCTATAAAGCACGAGCCTCGCTAAGAGTGAGCAGTTCAGATTTTAGCTTTGCTCCTAAAGTTGTTGGTATTGCTCTCGCAGAAGGCGTGAAAGATATTGGGAGTCTCGAAACATTTATCTCTAATAAACTTTTAGATCAAACTCGTTTTGAGTGCCTCGAAGAAGCCGTTACAAATGCGAGAGCAAAAGCGCGCAGAATGACCGAGACGGCTTCTGCAAAACTCGGAGAGGTTATGAACATTCAAGAAAGTGATGGCGACGTGCAATCTCCACCGATGCCTCGCATGATGTCAAAAGGTCGTGGAGGCATGGAGATGGCAGCGGCACCTATGATGGATGGCCCTACTATCGAAACACGTAAAACAACAGTAAGCACGAGCGTGAATGTGACTTTTAGCATCAAGAACTAAAGTCTTTCAGACTCAATCAAGTGTAAGAGTAAACGCCTCGTCCCGATTTTCGCCCAGTCCATCCTGCTTGCACATACTGACGTAGAAGTGGAGAAGGACGATATTTATCGTCGCCCAAATATTTATGCAAAACTTCCATAATGGAAAGACAGGTGTCTAAGCCAATAAAGTCGGCAAGGACCAACGGTCCCATAGGCTGATTGGTTCCTAGTTGCATTCCCGCATCGATGTCTTCGGGAGTGCCTAGATCTTCTTGAAGCACAAAAAAGGCCTCGTTGATCATTGGCATCAAGATACGGTTGATAATAAATCCCGCGCGATCCTTAGAAAGCACACAGGTTTTGTTCATTTTCTCGGCCACAGCTCGCACCAATAGGGCTGTCTCTTTAGAAGTGCTCAAGCCCTCAATAAGTTCAACCAATTTCATCAAAGGAACGGGATTCATAAAATGCATGCCCATGAAAAAATTAGGCCGTTTTGTAGCACCTGCAAGTTTGGTGATACTGATTGACGATGTGTTGGAACAGAAAATCACATGCGGTTCTAAGAGCTGGTCGAGTTCTTGGAAAATTTTGGATTTCACTTCAAAGTTTTCAGTAACCGCTTCAATCACCATTTGCGGAGCAAAAGATTGGGCTTCCGCCAAACTGCGAGCCGCGCGAACACGACCCAAAACGGCGCTAGGTTCAACCTCAAGCAATCCTTTTTCTTTAAGCTTATTGAGACTCTTTTCCATCCCGTTAAGCGCTCGCGCAGTCGCATCGGCAAAAGAGTCAACGAGAAGAACCTGAAATCCACTTTGAGCGGCCACTTGAGCAATACCTGCTCCCATCTGGCCAGCCCCTACAACAACGATTTTTTTTATCTCTTCGAGTTTCATCATGTGTTCACTCCAGTAGATCCCATCCCACCCTCTCCTCGAGCAGTATCGGACAATTCTTTAACTTCGCTATGGCTTACGGGCACTACGGGTGCAATCAACGCTTGGCAAATTCTATCTCCAGGTTGAATCGTAAGAGGTTCTTTTACGAGGATCATTGAGATCGCTTTGATTTCACCACGGTAATCAGCATCGATCGTTCCGATGCCATTCACCAACATGAATCCGTGTTTTGCAGCCAAACCACTACGAGCTCTTAATTGCATTTCATATCCAAGAGGAATCTCAACCGCGAGACCCGTAGGAATTAAAAACACTTCACCCGGTTGCATGGTGATAGGAGAGTCCATAGCCGCTCTCAAATCAAAACAAGCCGCTCCTGCTGTAGCGAGTTTTGGAAGCTCTGCTTTAGGATGAAGTTTTTTCCAATTCAGATTTACAGTCATGCTTCTCTACCTCTTTTTTTGTATATCTAATTTTGCCGAGCTCAGACCCCTGGCCCAAGCTTTTTCAACACGATTCAATTCACGTTTACCCACAGAACCTACGAGCAAGAAACAAGGCAAGTTTTGGAGCGATTTCAATTCGCGGTCTAAACTCGTCTTGTTAATTTTTTTAAGCTCCTTAAGAGTGTCTGCCAAGTTCAACGAATGGCCAATTAGGACTTCTTGCCGCCCCAAGGACTCCATGCGTCCACGAATTCCATCAAAACTCATCTTCACTACACCTTGCAAACACTCTCGGGTGTAGCGAACTTCGGTTTCAGGGACTCCGCCCCAAGCTAAGGTGCCACAAACACGAGCTGCAGCGTAGGCAGCTTCTTCCAAATGATCTTGAGTGCAGGTCCACTGCCCCATCAAAACACCCGCATCGCTAAAGGATAGATTATGAGCAGAGACATGATAAACAAGGCCACGCTTTTCGCGAAGCTCACGATAAAGCATCGAGCCAGCGCCCAATCCTAAAATAGATGACAGTGCGGTGTGATAAACTTCTCTTTTCTCGCGAATACCAGAAGATGGGAAAGTGAAAGCGACTTGCACTTGTTCACTGTCCATCTTGTGAGCCAAACTACGTTTAACCCAAGGACTTGAAATTCTAATTTTTCCACCCATCTTGCTGGGGCGTCGATTTTTCTTAAGCAGTTCAGTAAAGCGATAATTCTCCACTTGCTTAAGTGCCTTGTTCACAAGTTTTTTTACTTCACTAACTTTTAGAGACGAAACAACGCTAATGGTCCAAGGAGCAGGCAGAAATGTGTTCTCAATGAAACGGTTCACTCCCGTGTAGCTCAATCGTTTCACATCGGAAGCGCTTCCACCGATACGAAGACCTAAGGGGTGTCGATTCCACGGCACTTCTAGACTCAAATCAGAAAACACATCTTCCGAGTTGTCTTCGTAACCAATAATTTCTTGTAGAACCACTTCGCGTTCAGATTCAAACTCTTCCTTAGTGAAACGTGGATCCAACAGCATCTCTACAATGAGAGACAACATTTCTTCAGTTTGATCCGCAGGACAATCGGCGTGAAAACACGTCAGCTCGCGATCAGTATAGGCATTGAGCTCGCCCCCTAGTCTCTCGGAGATTCGGGAAATGTCGTTCGCTGTTTTAGATTGAGTGCGTTTGAAAAACAAATGCTCACACATGTGCGCAGCACCCAAATCACGTTTCGATTCATGACGACTGCCACAGGCAATAAAAAATCCCATCGACGCGGTAAACGCCGATGGGACCTCTTCTACACATAATGTAATTTTTGGACTCAGTTTTACCCGAGATCGTTTACGTTCGGAACGAGAGTCCTTCATCGATTCATCTCACTAACAATTTCACAAAAATTAATTACGAGGCTGATCCGAGCCACCAGCTCCACCTTGAGGAGGCAAAGCAGCTTTACGGCTCAAACGAATCTTGCCAGAACGGTCGATCTCAAGAACCTTAACAGGAACTTCGTCACCTTCTTGCAAAATATCGGTTACTTTAGCTACACGCTGATGATCAAGTTCCGAAATGTGAACAAGTCCGTCAGTGCCCGGTTTGATTTCAACAAAAGCTCCGAAGTCCGCAATGCGAACCACTTTACCCATGTAGATTTTTCCGATTTCAGCTTCTTCAGTGAGGTCTTTGATCATTTGCAAAGCGCGCTCAGTCGCAACGGGATCCGTAGAGGCCACGTTGACCTTACCTGAATCTTCGATGTCGATTTTAACGCCAGTCGCAGCAACGATGCCTTTGATGTTTTTACCACCAGGGCCGATCAAGTCTTTGATCTTCTCTTGGCTGATTTGAAGAGTGATAAACTTAGGAGCGAAATCAGAAACAGTTTCACGGTTTTTGGAAATTCCTTTTTCCATTTCTCCAAGAATATGCAAACGACCCTCGCGTGCCTGAAGAAGAGCTTTCTCCATGATTTCGCGACTCACACCTTTGATCTTGATGTCCATTTGAACAGCAGTCACACCTACTTGAGTTCCACAAACTTTAAAGTCCATGTCGCCCAAGTGATCTTCGTCACCCAAGATGTCAGACAAGACGATGGTTTTCCCATTTTCTTGCATCAAGCCCATTGCGATACCTGCTACTGGGTATTTAACGGGAACACCGGCATCCATAAGAGCCATGCTTCCACCACAGACAGTAGCCATTGAAGAAGAACCATTGGACTCAAGAACTTCACTCACGAGACGAACCACGTAAGGGAATTCTGCAGCCGTAGGCATGATCGCCTCAACCGCACGAGAAGCCAAAACTCCGTGACCGACTTCGCGACGAGAGTTGCCGCCGAAACGACCTGTCTCACCCACGCTGTAAGGAGGGAAGTTGTAATGAAGCATGAATTTCTTCGTGAACTTGCCACGAACTGAATCGATCATTTGCTCGTCATCGGCAGTACCCAAAGTACAGATTGCCAAAGCTTGAGTTTCGCCACGTGTGAACACAGCAGAACCGTGTGCACGAGGAAGAACGCCGACTTCAACTTCGATAGCGCGAATGTCAGTGTAACCACGACCGTCGAGGCGTTTTCCAGTGGTCATGGTTTGATCACGAGCGACATGTTTTTTAACATTGCCGAAAGATTCTTTAACGAACTTCAAACTCTTTTCAAGAGCTGCTGCATCAAGTGAAGCAAGCTGAGTTGTCATTTTTTCAACAGTCGCTGTTTTTGCAGTTTCGATAGCTGCGTAACGAGCTTTCTTTTCACGATTAGAGAAGGCTTCTCTCAACAAAGGCAAAGCGATTTCTCTAACTTGATTTTCGATTTCAGAAGGAACGGATTCTGGTTTCTTCCATTCACGTTTAGGTTTGCCAACCAATCCGCGAAGTTTTTCTTGAAGATCAACAAGTTTTTGGATTTCAGCATGGCCGAAGTAAAGTGCGTCCAAGAAATCAGCTTCAGAAGCGCCTTCAGCCCCACCCTCAACCATCATGATGGAGTCACGGCTACCAGCCACGAGAACATTGATATCAGCGCGCTCGAGATCAGAAACTTTAGGGTTGATTTGAAGTTTGCCTTCGATACGGCCTACACGAACTGTAGCGATTGCAGTATCGAAAGGAATATCAGAAATCAAGAGAGCAGCAGAAGCTCCCAAACCTGTGATCGCTTCACACTCGTTCTCACCGTCGTAAGACAAAAGAGTGATCACAACTTGTGTAGGATGTTTGTAACCTTCGGGGAAGAGAGGACGCAAAGGGCGATCTGTCATGCGCGCCATAAGAGTTGCCCATTCAGTGGGACGTGCTTCGCGTTTGAAAAAACCACCAGGGATTTTTCCAGAAGCGTAAAATTTTTCTTGGAACTCTAAAGTGAGTGGGAAGAAATCAAGACCTTCAGCAGCTTTGTAATCACTCACCGCAGTAACAAGCGCGCTTGTTTCGCCGTAAGAAATGTAAACAGAACCGTGTGCTTGTTTTGCAAGACGACCCGATTCGATTTTGAGTGTGCGTCCGCCGATTTCGACTTCAACTGTAGTTGGATTGTTAAGTACTCCCATGTGTATTCCTCAGCTCATGTAATGTTTGAATTATGATTCGAACAACTCTTGTCGATGCTTATATTGGCATTTTGGGGGACAAGATGAGCTTGCGTGTTTCCGAACACGCACTTTCTTTCTTTTCTATTTTTGTTGCGGCCATCCTATACGAATTCCTAGGAAATTTCTCGTTTTAGGCACAAAAAAATTGGATTTTTGGAAATAGAAATCGGCGTGAAAAATTCCCCCCGAAAGAAGAATTTTTCACACCGACCTAGTTGTTAATTAAAACGGTAAAAGCTTAGCGACGTAGGCCAAGATCTTGAATGATCTTGTTGTAGCGCGCTACGGAGGTACCCTTCAGGTAACCCAATAGACTCTTACGCTGACCAACAAGCTTCAAAAGACCACGACGAGTGTGAAAGTCTTTAGCGTGTACTTTGAGGTGCTCAGTGAGGTTGCGGATACGGGTCGAGAGCAAAGCAACCTGAACTTCGGGGGAACCAGTGTCACCTTCGGCGCGTGCAAATTTTTCGAGCACGCTTTTCTTTTCTTCTACAGTGATAGACATGTCTTTTCTTTCTCCTTAGTGTTAGCGACCCCAAGTACTAGCGAAGATGGGTATAAGTTTCAATTGAAAAATCGGGACTTTATCGAGTTATCCGTCAGAACGGATCAGCAGTGAAAACTCTCCCAATTTTACCGCTTCCAGCCTCAGTCCAAGCCACTGTTCCAATAGAATTAGGACCCACCAAAAGACGCGCTTGAGGGTGAGGTTCAGGTGCCCAACGCCCATTTTTGCGAAGCAATTCTGCTTCAAACTCAGATAAATAGTGGATATCAAAGAAAACCTTGAAGTCTTCGAGAGCAAGAGGCTTCCAAAAAGGGTGCTCCACAGGAATCGATTTTGATTCAAAGACCCCTTCCCCAAAAGGCCCAACGGCGGTTCTCACAAGACGAGTCAAATGCCCTGGGAAACCACAAAGTTCGAGACCCCAGTCACGAGCCAAAGCACGGATATAGGTGCCTGAGCTCACGCGCAAGCGAAAATCCCAAAGAATGCATCCCTCAGGATCGCGTCGAACACCCAAATGTTGGGTCTCAAAAACGTTCACGGTTTTAGATTTGAGTTCTTTTTGAATGCCCTGACGTGCCCATTCATAGGAACGTTTTCCGTCGATATGAACAGCGCTGAAATGAGGGGGAACTTGGTCAAATTGGGATTCAGTCACGGAAACCAAAAACGACTTCAAATCGGAATCGATCTCGGAATCAGGACGGGACAGCCAAGCAGAAACTCGAGCGGCTTCTTCACCCTGAGGATCCATAAACTCTCCCGTATCATCGAGAGTGTCTGAACTGCGTCCGAAGCAGAGCGTGGTTTCATAAACTTTATCGAGACCTGTGAGAGGCGCTAAGAGTTTGGTGCCTTCTTCGGTTCCACATAAAAGCAATCCTTCCGCAAAGGGATCTAGAATGCCTGTATGACCCATGCCTTGGCGGCCTTTTGTGTCTAAATTGAGTTCTGTTTTGAGAAGGCCCAGAGCATCCTGAGAGCCCACACCCTTCGGTTTCCAAATAAGTCCAAGGGCCACAATATGTCCTTTCAAAAAAAGAGACTAGAGAACATGTTCTCTAGTCTCGTATCTTTAATTAATAGCTTAAAACTAAGCTCGAGCTTGATTGCTGTTAGGTTCGCCGCCATCCAATGTTGGGAAGACTTTTTCTTCTGTGTAACATTCGATGATATCGCCCGCTTTGATGTCGTTGTAGTTTTCAACTGACACACCACACTCAAAACCAGTTGCCACTTCTCGAGCGTCATCTTTGAATCGCTTGAGTCCAGAGAACTTGCCAGTGTAAACAATACGACTGTCGCGTACGATTCGAGCTTTTCCAGAACGTTGAAGCTTACCACTGGTAACCATACATCCGGCAACCGCACCCACTTTAGTGATGTTATAAACTTCGCGAACTTCGGCTTGGCCCACAATAACTTCTCTGATTGTAGGTTCAAGCAATCCCTTCATCGCATTCGAAACTTCATCCACAAGATTGTAGATGATCGTGTAAGTTTTGATGGGGAGACCCAAACGTTCAGATGCCGCTTGTGCTTTAGCATCGGGACGAACGTTGAATCCGATAATGATTGCTTTAGAAGCCGAAGCCAATTGCACATCATTTTCAGAAATACCGCCCACACCCGCACTCAAGATTTTCAAGCGCACTTTGTTTTGAGGAAGCTTTTCAAGAGAAGACTGAATCGCCTCTGAAGAACCACGAACATCGGCTTTGATAATGAGAGGCAATTCTTTCAAATCACCTGCAGCCATCATCGCAAGAATGTCGTCAACAGAACTCACCTTAGGAGTGGCTTCTTGTTTACGACGCTCGTTGGTACGAAGTTCAGCGAGTTCACGAGCGAGTTTCTCTTCCGCCGTTGCGCTAAGAGCATCACCTGCAGCAGGAACACCACTGAGACCCATGATTTCCACAGGAGTCGAGGGACCCGCAACTTTAACGTTGGCACCTTTATCATCGATAAGAGCACGAACTTTTCCGAAAACTTCGCCAGCGGTGATAAAATCACCCACTTTGAGCTGGCCATTGCGAATCAAAACTGTAGCCAAAGGACCACGGCTCTTATCGAGTTTAGCTTCAATGATGATTCCGTCAGCTAAGCCGTTGTCACGAGCTGAAAGCTCAAGAAGCTCAGCTTGCAACTGAATCATTTCCAAAAGTTTATCGACGCCCATTCCTGTTTTTGCAGAAACTGGAACGAAGATGGTGTCACCACCCCAGGTCTCGTCAATGAGACCCACATCTGAAAGCTGTTGGCGAAGTCTGTCTGGGTTTGCATCGGGCAAATCCATTTTGTTCATCGCAACAATGATAGGCACTTTAGCCGCTTTTGCGTGGTCGATGGCTTCGCGCGTTTGAGGCATCACGCCTTCACTCGCAGCAACCACAAGAATAACGATATCTGTGCACTGAGCTCCGCGGCTACGAATCGCCGAGAAAGCTGCGTGGCCAGGAGTATCGAGGAAAGTGAGCATGTCGCCTCTTTCAGTAGCTCCTGAGTTGTCAGCTTTCGTCGTCCCGTGTTTCTTAACTTCTTTTTTGGCTTTTTTAGCAGATTTTTTAGCTTCAGGATCATCTCCTGCAGCCGCGATGGTGAGGTTCTCAATAGCATCTTTAACGCTTACAGAATAAGCGCCGATGTGTTGTGTGATGCCACCCGCTTCACCGGAAACGACTCGCGCTTTGCGAATCAAATCAAGAAGAGAAGTTTTGCCGTGGTCGACGTGACCCATAATTGTAATCACGGGAGCACGAGGAGATTCGTCGATGTTGCCTTTGAGTCGTGCCGTCAATAGATTCTCCGCATTGGGAGTGATATCACGGACATCGTACCCAAAGTCTTCAGCGATGAGCTGAGTGCTTTCCAAGTCCAAGAACCATTCGTGCAATCCTGCTGCAGCTTCTGGATACTCAAGACCAGCTTTCATCAATCTACGTCCCAAATCTTTAGCTTTCACAGAAAGCTGTGAAGCGAGATTTTCGACAGAGATGCCTTTGTTGTATTCGATGTATCGCTTACGAGAACCAGGTGCGACAGTGGAAGATTTTCCACCAGAAGAACGACCCAGCATTAGCTTGCGTTTGCGAGGTTGATAAATACGCTCGCGACGCAAGAAGTCTGTTGATTTGAAACTTGCTGCATCTGGAGTGGTGCGTGCCTTAGGAGTTGCCGATGTGCGTTTTTTACGTCCACCATCATCGCTAGCGATTTCTTTGAGAATATCGGGAGAAGGAGCTCGATTGGAATCTTGCCCACCAAAAGAACGTGTCCCAGGTGCCGTGCCGTCTTTGATAGATTTAGCGTAGGCAGGGTCAACGTCTTTTACGATCAGAGGTTTGTCGCGCTGGGCAGTGGTTGCAGCAACCACGCGAATCACGCTGTAGCGTGAAGTTCGTCGAGGTGCCTCAGCGGCTGCTGCGGCTGCTGCTGTCATGGCTACAGTTGCGGCCTCTTCAGCGGCAACTGCTTCAGCTTGCTCGACTGCAGAAAAATCATCTTCTTCTTCTTCTTTTTTAACTCGCGAGGAAGTGAACATTTCTTCTGTAAATTCTGCCGCGAGATCTTTAGTGAGGCCTTCGTCCTTTTGAAGAAGAGGATCTTCTTCTTCTTGGCCAATGGACTGACGAAGTGCCGATGTGCGCACTTCTTCGGCAAGAGTTTCAGAGCTAGTATCTTCAGGCTCTGAAACTTCCGCAGCTGCTTCTTTAACAGCTGTTTCTTCGGGTTCGTCAGAAATAACTTCTCGTCTGACAATGACGTTCTTTCTACGAACAACTGTAGAGGCTTTAGCGCCAGCAGCAGCGTCGGAAGCGGCTGCTGAAATAGGAGCAGCTTCTTCTTCCTCAGTCTCTGATTTGCCAGTTGTTTTACGAGTTCGAACAACAACTTTTTTGGGAGCCTTGGGCTCTGCCGTTTTGCGAGTTGCTGTTTTCTTAGGCTTGGCCACTTCTTTGGGAGCATCTTGAGCTACCAAAAATTCACGGATTTGGGTTTCCTGCTCAGCCGTTAGGCTCGACATATGGTTCTTCACTTGAAGGTCAAGAGGCTTGATCTTTTCAATAAGATCGAGCGATTTAACATCGAGTTCTTTCGCGAGTTCAAATACTTTCATGTAACGATCAAACCTTCTTTCAATTCTCTTGCAGCAACAGCAACGGACTCGCGCCCAATTACTTTTTTGCCTCGCGGCCTTTTTCCATAGCGGCGACTTCGGCACGAAGCTTAGCTTCGAGACTGTTCAAACCACCCTCAGCAGGTGCTGAAGCTGCGACAGATGCGGCCAACACGGCTGCGGCTGTAGCGGCGGCGGCCAACGCTTTGTCCAATTCGCCACTTTCAATAAGTTTTCGAGCTTCAACAACAATTTTAGCTGCTCGCTCTTCATCAAATCCTGGCACTTCGGCCACAAAAGAGGAATCAACATTGGACAATTCACGAACGGTGTTGAAACCGCTCTGATAAAGCGACATCGCCAGTGTATCGGTCATTCCGGGGATGAGCATCATTTGGAATTTGGCTTCTGCCATTTTTCGAGCCATTGAAGACTCCGAACAAATATCGAGTCTCCATCCTGTCAAGTAGCTCGCCAAACGGACGTTCTGTCCTTTTTTACCAATAGCAATCGACAAGTGAGCATCGTCCACAACCACTTCAATAGTTTTGTCTTCGTCATCGATAATAACTTTTTGAATTTCAGCCGGAGCCAATGCGTTGCACACGAAACGAGTGACGTCTTCGTCCCAAGGAACGATGTCGATACGCTCGCCACGGAGCTCCTGAACGATGTTTTGTACGCGGCTTCCGCGAACACCCACACATGCGCCCACGGGATCCACATCGGGATCGCGAGAGAACACAGCGATTTTAGCGCGAACGCCTGGCTCACGAGCAGCACCTTTAACAACAACGAGACCTTCGCGAATCTCGGGAACTTCGTTAGAGAACAAAGTGATGAGATACTCGGGACAAGCGCGCGAAAGAATAATGCGAGGTCCTTTAGGGGTAACCTGCACGTCCAACAAATAACATTGGATGCGATCGCCTGGGTTGTAGAGCTCTCCAGGGATTTGTTCTTTAGTGGGCATGTAAGCTTCTGTGCGACCTAAGTCGATAACTACAGAGCCACGGTCTACACGACGGATAAGACCCGTGATGATTTCACCTTTACGATGTTGGAACTCATTGAAGATAATTTCTCGTTCCGCATCGCGAAGTTTTTGAACAATAACTTGTTTTGCTGTTTGAGCAGCAATACGAGAAAGGAGTGCCGTATCAAGCTTGATACCGATAGAGTCACCTATAGAGACTTCGGGATCGTAAGTTTGAGCTTCAGTGAAAGAGATCTGACGATCTTTGTCTTCGACGAGCTCAACGACTTCCATGAATTGGTAAAGTTCAACTTCACCTGAATCTTCGTTAAACCGAGCTTCGATTTCACGGGTGAGTCCGTATTTTTTCTTAGCAACGGTGAGAAGGGCTTCCTCAATCGCTCCGATAATAATAGAACGATCAATACCTTTGTCTTTGCCTACTTGTTCGAGAACTTTGCTCAACTCATTCATTGTAAAATCCTTTCATTAACCTTAAGGGTTCCATACCCTAAGCCATACTGCACTTTTGATAAGGTCTAGGGGCACCTTATGTTCGTATCCATCATGATCGCGCACTCGGATGTGTGAAGAATCGCTTTCTTCGTTCACCTCGAGAAGCATCGCTTCCCAATTTTTTCGAGGCTTAGAAGGAGGCTCCAATGGAATCCCTTCCGTTGTTTGGAACTTGATCTTCTCACCACACGCTTCACGAAAATGTTGAATCGTGCGCATGCGCGGCTTCTCGCCAGGGCTGCTCATCTCAAGAGTGTAGTTATCAACTATAGGGTCCCACACATCAAACATGGGGCCCAAAACTCGATGAACCTGAGAACAGTCATCGATCGAGAGAGCTTCGCGATTTTCTCGGTCAAGAGTTACGCGAATACAGGCTTGGCCTCCGGTGATCACTTCAACATCGCGACATTCGTAACCTAAATTCGCCAAAACGGGTTCGATCTTTTCTAAGAGATCAAGTTCTAGGCTCGATTTGTTTATCGATATTGATGTGTTCACTACTTCGTTCAATGTGTTTTCCGACATATAAAAATAATTCGAGCGGACCGTTTTCACGGACCGCTCCCAATGGAACTATGTAGTAAAGTTCGCTGCTTAAGGCAAGCACTCAGTCTTGAGAACTTTTCAAAACACGAACATCGAGGCCATCAACAGCCCCTAGATCCAATTGTCCCTCTTGAACAAGGTATTTTCGTCCAACTACGGGATAAACTTCTTCGAAATTTTTCTGGAGGATTCGCCCAGAAAGGTTTGAAATTATAAGCTTTTGAGAAATATTGCGACGATTGAAAACCACTACGTAGCTTTCAGCTCCTCGATTTCTAGCAAAGGCAAAAACCCGGCTCTCGTTGTTCGCTTCAAGCGCTTGGAAGTCGCCCTTTTGAAGAGTTAGGCTGCCAGCACGCATTTGGCCGAGGGTCTTGAAATCACGGTGGAGCCATTCAACAGGACTCAATCCTTGGTCAGCCCAAGGATAAACCACTCTATTATAGGGATCGTCGATCCATGTGTTGAACTGCCAAGAACCAGCCGCATCAACACCCACTTCGTCTCCGTAATAAATAGAAGGAGCTCCCGGATAAGTCATTTGAAAGGCAGCTAAGAAACGAAGTTTACGTCGAGCTACATCGACGTCTTCGTTGGAAAGCTTCTTGAGGAGAAACAAGATGCGGTTGGTATCGTGTGAACCCAGAAGGTTGAAAGCCGATTTCCAAACATCTTCAGGGTAAGACTCTTGGATGCCAGTGAGCTGGTCCAAAAATTGTGATTCAACTACAGGAAAGATAGGGCCTAAGGGGCTTGAATCATTGCTATCGTTCTCTTGGAAATAACGTCCAAGACACCCGTTGCCACGGCAAGAATCGAACATCCAATTGAGCAAAGCTGAGCGAAGTCGGTAATTCATAACCGAATCCCACTCATGACCTAAGAGCCAAGGTGTGGCGTTGCCCCACTCTTCCCCCACGATCCAAGCATTTGAATTGTCTTTTTTGATGACGTTGCGGAAGTCTTCCCAATAATTATTATTGGGGTCGTTGGTCCAGCCCGGATCAATGTCGCCAGCCACATCTAGACGCCATCCAGCGCCCAAACCTTTTCGCGTCCAATAGCGAGCGACCGAATCTTCGCCACCAGAGAAGAAAAAATCACGAACGGCAGGCAAATGAGTGTTGAGCTTGGGAACGTTGAAAAAGTTGAACCACGCTTCGTAGGTATCGAAAGGGCCCTGGGATCCGGCAACTTGTGGATTGGGACAATGAACGAGGGTGCGACGATCGCGGAAAAGTGCGGGGCTACCCAAAGCAGGGATATAGAACCAAGAACGCCAAGGTGAATTGGCAGATTCACAGGCTCCCGATCCATCGTTTGAGCCAATGCCTTCAGGGCTACTCAACTCAAGCTTGTTGTTCCAGCGACCAAAAAGGTCGAAGTAAGGACTGTCCGCGGAAACGTGGTTGAAGACGCCGTCCAAGAGTAAATGGATTCCGAGGGCTTCGGCCTTTTTTGCGAGACGTTCGAAATCGGCGGTGTTGCCGAGTATGGGATCGATCTTATGGAAGTTGGTCGTGTCGTAACGGTGATTGGTAGGCGATTCGAAAATTGGATTCAAATAGAGGGCCGTCACTCCAAGGGATTTGAGTTCCATGAGTTTGTCTTCAATACCTTTGAGGTCGCCGCCGTAGAACTGATTGTATCTTTCATCGGGACACTCGCTGCTTGTGGGGTCGCAAAGCGGGCGATTCCATCCGAGCTTGCGATATTTTTGGCCATAAACCCAGCCTTGTCCGTCGCGAGGATCATTGCTCTGATCTCCGTTGCGAAAACGATCGGGAAAGATTTTGTAAACAATGGCGCCCTTGGTCCACTCAGG